>Ga0256847_1000002_pt1 | contig 178867 bp, 139 predicted proteins | sample TeddybearmetaG_FD_189099 | JGI IMG/M metagenome (GOLD analysis project Ga0256847, IMG submission 189099) | Hydrothermal vent microbial communities from East Pacific Rise, Pacific Ocean - Teddybear | ecosystem: Environmental > Aquatic > Marine > Hydrothermal vents | place: Pacific Ocean: East... | reverse complement strand
TGTTTGAAATAATCCAGTTCGAAATAATAATACTCCCCTGCATTTACACGTTGCATGGTCTCATTGTATATGGCTACAAAAATGGCGAGCTCCTCTTCCGTTTCGACTTCTTTTACCGTATAGCCCTTCTTTTTTCGGAGTTGATTTATTTCACTCTTATTGGATTTCCTGAAGCTTTTCCATTGTTCTTCCAGTGTTAGCTGCATATCAATGGCGATCGTTTTGTTAAGCGCACGAATGTTTCCGAAGTTAGTAAAGATAGCCTGAGTAGGAATTAACGGATGCAGTCGTGAAAAAGCCGCAATTATATTCTCTTTTCTGAAAAAACCCTCTAATTCATTCTGAAAATAAACTTGTAGGTTTTCTGGAATCGATTGGGCTGCCAAATTACTCACGGGTCCCACGTAACCATAAACCGAGGTACAATCAAAATAGGAACTTCCTGGGATTTGCCGAATAAGAAGTGGCATGGCTATATAATCGTCTCCTTGGTAACAAACAAACAGCAAGGCAACATCTTCTGCTCCCTGGCTTTCCATGGCATGATAAGAGCGCGTATGGTAAAAATCGTAGGCTTCACATTGGGAAATGATCTTGTCCCAAGCGTTATTCTCTATAGATATGACTGCTGTTCTATGCATTTGTAAAATAAGAGATAATCGTTTTAGTTATTTCTGAAATGTCCTTTGCATCATACCTAAAGTCGGTATGAATAAAAAGCAATGTATTCTCCAATAGGCGATCCCTTTCTTCTGTTTGGTCTGGCCAAAGAATCGCAGGGTAGATTTTGTTTTCAATAAGGTGTGTCCTCAAGGCATTTCTAACTTCTGTGCTTCGGCATTGAAAGACCAAGCCAAAAGTGGGGCGGTTATCGGCACTACCAAATACTCTAATTTGATCCAAATGAACAAGCGCCGCCATGGCTTGAAGCAAATTCTTTTCTTTTTGCACTAGCAACTTGTCCATATCCAAGGAAAACAATTGTCGCTTGGCAATTTCAGGCATGGTTGCCTGTGTATAGATTGCTTCAAATTGAGATTCACCCTTCGCGAATTGCTCTAGATAAGTGGTTTTATCCTCGCTAGAACCACTCAAATAGGCCTGTTTTTGACTCATGGCCTCTATTTTTAACTCAGCCAACTTGTCGGCATCCGAATTAGCTCCTCCCATTGGGATTTCTAACGCTCGAGGGGAGTAGCAAAAACCCCCTACTCCAACTGGTAATTCCTTACGCAGGGAACCAAAACAGTAATGCGCATTACTGGTATCACAAGCCTTTAAATTGTGGGTAAGGTCCTCTACGATTATAGTGTTCTTAAGGAAGCTAGCATCTGCTGTTTTCATTCCGAAGAAAGATGTATTCACCAATACAGTGTCCACACAATCTGGAATACTATTTCTATCTAGTTCAATATCAAAAGCCGGATTAAAATGGTAATAATGAATTTCAATGGGTAATTCCTTTACAAAGCGATATACTTCATGACAATAGTAACTGGGAAGGTATAAATGCTTCCACATTTGTTTTGATATTCCCTGAACAAGTAAATGGTACAATGCAGAACGCCCAGAAAAGAATAAAGCTATCTCCGAGCTGGCAAAGAAAGAATCGTTAGATGGGTCGAGGCTCCATTGTGGAGCAACGGGATAATAAAAGTCTGAACCGTATTCCTTATTCTTCATTCCCCCAATATCCATTCTCTTTGATAAGTGCGAAGTAATCTTCCGCAGTAAGACCTACAATAACTTGATCCCACCATGCGTTTTTACGAAAATAATAGTTCTTTTTCAAGCCTTCTTGTTTCCAACCACATTTATTCAAATAAACGGCTAAAGAAGCTTTGTTATAAGATATCATGGATCCATCCAGTCTTTTTAAGCCCAATTCCTCGAAGGCATATTTGCTTATCGTCATGATCGTATCCACTCCGTATCCCTTACCACGAATTTCCTTGTCCCCTAATAACATACCATGAAAGGCATTGCGATCTTTCCAGTTAACCGACACCAAATTGGCCATTCCAATAAGACCGTCTTCGTTAGACTCAATAGCAAAGCGCTGATCATTACTTTTTACGCTCAACGAATCGAGCCATTTTTGTTGATCACGCAGGCTCGATGGAAAATGCCAACCCCCCAACTGGTAGTTAATTTCGGGATTATTGGACCATCGATGCAAGGCCTCTAAATCCATTTGTTCAATCGCTCGTAATGTTATTTTCGTTCCTTTATAATTCATGATTCCTTTTTAAAATGGTTGGCATCCAAATTTCTACTAATCCCTATATCATCCACCTCATCTACGGTTTGCCCATGTACTACAGTTTTCGATCTAAATAAAACCGCACTTACCGTAAGCAACAGTATTTTGCAATCTAAAAAAAAAGACTGATGCAATACATAAAACACGTCATTTTTAAAACGCTCACTAAATAACATTTGGTTTCTGCCTCTTACTTGAGCCAACCCAGTAATACCTGGTTTCACCCAATGACGTTTTTTCTGTTCTGCCGTATACAAAGGTAAATATTCTGGTAGTAACGGTCTTGGGCCTACTAAACTCATATCGCCTTTGAGCACATTCAATAACTGAGGAAGCTCATCTAGAGAGGTTTTACGCACTAACTTTCCAAAGCCGGTAAGTCGATCTGCGTCGGGCAGCAACAAGCCGGTAGCATCTTTTTTATCGGTCATCGTTTTGAACTTGATGATTTTAAAAAGTCGTTCATTCTTACCAGGACGTAGCTGAAAGAAAAATGGTTTCCCGCCATTCACAATAAAAAGACCGATGAGCACCAACATAAAAACGGGGCTCGCCAGAGTTAGTATGAACAACGCCGCTAGAAAATCAAGGATGATCTTTATAAGGTTACGATACACTTGTTTGCTGTTGTTTATATTCTTTTAGTAATGCCTCCCAAATCACACTTTGTTCATAACGATCTACAATCATTTTCCTGCAGACTGCTCCTCTACCATCATAACTTCCATTGGCAAAGGTAAGCATCGCTTTCAATAATCGATCACGGTCCTTGGTAGGAATGATGGTTCCATTCTCTCCTTCAATGATAATTTCGTTACAACCGTTAATGTTAGTCACAATCGCGGGCAATTCCATGGCTCCAGCTTGCATTACGACATTTGGAAACCCCTCACGATAGGTTGGAAAAACCAAGGCGTCACTGATTGCAAAATAGGGTCGGACATCATTTTGGAATCCAACTGAAATTATCCGTTCGTTTTGTTCCATTTCCTGCAAAGTTTCAGGTTGCAAGGGGTCTAATTCATTTTCTGCTCCACCAACCAGTAATAGCCTTGCCGATTCATTTGATTTGGATAATTCCTTGAAAGCACTAACCATCTCGTTCAAGCCCTTATCCCCTACTAATCTGCCCACAAAAACAAACACATAGGCTCCATCTTCAATAAAAAGAGATTCCCTTAACTCCGATTTCGCTTCTGTGTTCACAAGTTCAGGATTGAAATGCGAGATGTCGATTCCGTTAGAACTACCGTCTGCAATAACTTTTAAACGGGTTTCAGAAGTAAATTTTTCCTTCAGAATAAACTCATAAAGCCCTTTTGAATTTGGATATACACGAGTAGCGCAACGATAGGTTAACTTCTCTACCACATTCAGTATTTTTCTTTTTATACCGGCAGCTTCCATTAAGGGTAAACCAGCCACCGTATGCAGCCGTATTTTAATTCCGGCAAATTTGGCCGCCATCATCCCAGCAATTCCGGCTTTTGGCGTGTGGGTATGCACGATTAATGGTTTTTCTTTTCTGAATAATTTATACAGTTGCCAAACCGACCTTATATCTTTAATTGGCGAAATTGTTCTAGTCATTCCGATGGGTACCACACGTATTCCTTCAGCTTCGGCTACCTCATTTAATTCATCTCCTTTACTCGAAACACCTACGACCTCATACTGCGTACTCATAAAGGCATGTTGGCCCTTCAATAATATTTTCAAAGAGCTAGGCACTGTGGTAATCCGTATGAGTTTCGGTTTCGACATCTGGAGGTTAAGTAGTTGGTTTTTTAGTTATTTCAGAATAAAGACGCATATGCTTTTCAATCATGGTATCGATACTGAACTCTTGTGCTCGGGCCAAGCATTTTTGAGCGACATCTGAATACAGTTCTGACGATTCCATTAACTCCTTCAATCGCATGGCTAAGGTGTTTTCATCTCCAATGGGAAATAAAACTCCCGCACCAGATAGCATGTTGGTAACTCCTGGAGCATCGGAGGCTACAAAGGGTCTTCCTGAAGCCAGTGCTTCGATACTAGAAAGTGAAAGTCCTTCATAATGTGTTGATAACACGACAATATCTGCCATTCTCAATAATGCTGGCACGTCCATTCGGATGCCTAAAAACTGAACTTTCTCTTCCAAATTCAATTGATTGACCAAATCCTTAGACGCATTCAATAAAGGGCCGTCTCCTATTAAAAGTAATTTGACTGAATCATTTAGTTGAGTCAGTGCCTTTATTAAGGTGTTTTGATCTTTTTGAGGCGTAAAACTAGAAACTTGGATGAGCACCTTATCATTTACATGCAACCCCAAAGCTTCTCGAGATGCTGGCGCTGTTTTACCTATTTCATTTACCGGCGCACCATTTTGAATGTATTCGAAGCGTTGTTTCTTAAACCCCAAATGTTTTTTAATACCAGCGTCTACTTCCGAAGATATGGTAATGATCTTTCGATAACGGCTGTACATCCATTTGTCTAAAATTTTAAAAATGGGGTTACCCCTTCTTCTGTTGGACGTGTTGTGTTCGGTAAATAGCAAAGGTGCTCTTGAGAATGTTACCCATTTAGCAAGCCCAACCCAATATAAGGATGGAAACAAATGCACATGTACCAAATCGTATCGCTTCAGAAACTTAATCATGCGTAGTACATGCATCGGATTATAGACGGATCCTTTTCCGAAGTCAAAAATAGTGACATTATGGCGCCTCTTTAACTCCAAAAGAAAAGGATAATCGGTACCATTTAATAACAAGAGATCCATGGTCAGTCCAGCGGCATGATATTTTGGAATCGTATCCAACAAAAGCTTTTCAGCTCCTCCTGTATCGAGACTATTTATGACTTGTAGGACTTTCATGCGATGGGGTTAATGAGGATGCAAAGTTACGGTAGTATACCCAAAAGCCGAAAAGAAAGAACAGCGGGTAGAACATGTTTTTTTGTCGCAACATAATCCCTAGATTTCCAAGAATTAGGGAGAAAGACAGTGCGCCTAAAATAAAATAAATCACTGCGCCTTTAAGCAAAAAGTTGGCTCGTTTAAAGCTTTTAATTGGTTTATTTCTGAATACTTTGACAGTAAATATCAAGAGTACTAAATTCTCTATAGAGGCCAAAATAGCCAACACTCCATTGACATCAAAAAAGAAGGGGCGGTACAGGAAAGTAAACACTTTTATGGGGTACGGATAACCAGAAATGTCCAATCCAGAAGATGAATCGGCCTGATTTAATTTGGCAGCTTTGTTGCTAGTGTAATCTGCGATGGACTGAGATTCGAGGCTTTCGAGCTGCACAAAATCCAATACATAGTTAAAAATTGAACCAAACATTACTGCGAACATTAAAAAAATAATCGCCTTCTGATACGATTTTAAACGTCCATCAAAGGTGTACCCAATTCCGAAGGAAACAATTAAAAACAAAGTAATATGTGGTCTAATTACCAACGAAAGAAGCACACTCACTAGGATCCCAAAAAATCGTTTTTTGAGATGCTGGAGGGAAAATACAAATAAGGCAATACAGAAAAAAAGTAAGGTATCCTTTCCAATCCCTGAAGACCAGAAGTGAAGGTTTGGTAAAAACCATATCCAAGGGAAAATAGGGATTCCAAAAATTTTAAAGTCAGCGAAATAATTCGTTTCTGGGAACGTCGTTTTTGTTACATGATACAAATAAATGAATCCTAAGAAACCAAGAAGCGCATAGGCCATATTTCCTGTGAAAAAAGAAAGTTCCAAGACATGAGATGGGAAATAATTTATTAAATAAACTACGCCAGATGCCGAGCCTCGTTCAATAACGTCCATGACGGCACTCATTTCACTTACTTTGGGGAAATTCCAATAAACAATGGCGTCCCCTCCTCCATTTGCCACTAAATAATTAAATGTGATAGCAACAGAAAAGTGAAAAAAGAAAAGCTTATTAATAAACTTACGATCTTGTTTATTAAAAAGGGGAAAGGCATTTTTAAGATTGAATCCAATCAAAAAAATAATAATGCAAATAGATATGTCGAGTAAGGTCATATCTGGGATTCCTTATTAAAAATTTGGTTCAATTTATTTCGTGTAACCTCGGTAAGTTCCATTTCAAATGTTCCGTTTGAACTGGTTTTTCTGGCCAACCATTGCTTAAAGGTACTACTAAATATTCTTGAAAAATAATCCTTAAGTCCCAATCGCTTTAAGAGGTAAAACAACTTCGGAAATAGAGGTTTTCGAGCAATATTTTTATGCTCAACTTCAATATTCTTAAAGTCTTCAACAGCAAGAAAATTCGCTATTTCAGACAATATTTGGTCTGGATTCGCAATCAAATTTTGAAATTGAACCACATGTATTTCCGAAAATAGCTTTTTATACCGAGCAATTGGAGCTGCATAAAAACTCATTCCTAAATAACTGTACCATGGTAGTTCTTGATTTTGATATTGATCCATTTCATTTTTTAACAACGCTTCAAAGGAATCCTTCACACGTCCCTTTCCTGTGTCCATTTTAAAATGTGAAAAAGCTCGTTGCAAAGGATCCCGCAGCAAAATGATAATCTTGGCATTTGGATTATAATCGTGAATGAGCGCCGGTGTCTCTGGAGCGTGCAAATAAGCCGTACTAGCATCCAATTTATAGGGTTTCGTTCCACTTAAAGAGTAGGCCTTCGTGTATTGCTCGCTAGTTTCTATTTTGGCTATATGAAGTGGTTCCGGAAATTCCTTTTCTAAATAATCGTCCAAACAAAAAAAGCGTCCTGGATCATATAGGGACAACGGCAACCGATCAATGAAATAGTGAGGCTCCTTCACTGGCGGCGAATAAATGTCCGCGTGCTGTGATAGCAAATCGATGAAAGAGGTGGTTCCTGCTTTCATCGCCCCTACAACAAAAAGATTTGTTTTGGTCTCCTGCGTCATGCCTTTCGTTTTTTATACCATGGATAGAACCATTTGAGCGGTAAAATTCTAATTGCTTCGGCCTTTAAAAGTGAGCTTCCACTTAATAACTTTCTGATTTGAGAAAACACCTGATCATTGTCCTGTTTACTGTATTGCCCATAATACTGAAGATAGACCAAAGGCACATATTTACTATAATAGCGGTTGAAATAACCTTGTTCTACCGTTGTTATCTTTTCTTTTACTGAAACCATCGTACTCAGAAAATCGTGAAAATCGGTAGCTGAAAAAGGTGCCAGCGAAGCTGTATTCGCTTCGGTTTTACGATAAAAAGACAAGTTGTTATTGGTGAAAATTACTTCTTGACCAACCCCTAAACGCATCCAAAGATCATGATCTTCATGCTTTCTTTGCCCAGCTCTAAAATAGCCAGCAGTGGCAAAAAGGCTTTTATGTATGACGGCATTTGACGCATTGATCACAGGAAGAAACTTGCTAATTACTTCGAAATAATTTACAGGAGCTGTCTCACCGTCTGGCGGAAGAAACTCATGCTCATAACGATCTACTACCTGCTTAAAGACCCTGCTTCTACCACTTGCGAAGAGTTTATGCTCTGGATAAGTTGAAATTGCTTTGACGGTTTCTTCTAAAAAAGTGGGCCCCCACCAATCATCTCCGTCTAAAAATGAAACCCAATCGGTTTGAGCAGCGTCAATTCCCATATTTCTCGCTACACTAACTCCTGCGTTTTCAATAGAAATGACTTTGACTCTTGGATCGGCAATCGCCATTACTTTTGCGAGTGAAGCATCTGTGCTTCCATCGTTAACAACAATGATTTCGAATTCAGTAAAAGTCTGCGCTAGGACCGAACCTATGGTTTCGGCTATAAAAGCCTCTTTGTTATATAAGGGGATGACTACCGAAATCATGATATAAATATTTTAGCCACCCCACGCATCATATTAAAAAATAGACGATCAAAAAAGGGTAAATGCTTATTTGCCGAAACGATATTTTTTATTTCAAGTTTTTCCAGATTACTACGCATTGGGTTGCCTCCAATAGCATGGTTTGGAAGCGCAAGAAGATTATCTATGGGAAATATTTCGTCTGTCATTTCCATAATTTTTCGCAGTTCAACATCTGGGTTTTTACAAAGTTCCTGATAATTGACAAATAAATAATCCGGTTGCTGCTTCAAAACACGCCCCATCAACTTAATTTTTAACCAAGTCTTCGCTATCAGCACATTTCCTTTCTTTGGCATGAACACCTCTCGTTCGGTATATTCTGGCAACCGAATCGTCTTTTTCCAGCTGTTGGCTACTTCAGTCAGGTTACGCTCCAAGTGGATGACTCGAACGTCAAAACAGCCCAATTGTTGTAACATATAGGCCCATGGCATGCTTTTCGAACTATCAATAATACAACGGCTTCCAGATAGATCAGAAATGGCATTATAAAAAGCTTTAACTACTTCAGCAAATTGCTTCCAATCCTCCGATTGAAGTAAAAAGGGAATCTTTTTAAAATTCTTATAGTATTGAATCTCTCTAACCTTTTTTTCAAATTCTGAAGCATTATACTGGGGAAACTCCTCCTGTAATTTCTTATGTACCTTACTCCAATGAGCACAATCTTGAATCATTTCAGAACAACCACAATGTGATTCATTTTCTTCAAATCGAACCCAATATCGGTGGCACTCACCTACTGAAATCGAGTCTTCAATATTAGACAAAACAGCATCCAAAAGCGTTGAGCCCGACCTTCCATCACCTGCTATGTATATAATCTTTATCAATTCGATTCTAATTGTTTTTAAAAAATGGCCGTATTGACCTTTAAATTCTTCCTAACGTACCGAAGCAATAGTACGTTTTGCAAAATAAGCAATGCGCTGAAAATAATAGCCGCCCCTATAACGTCAAAATAAATTACCATGGGAATACTTCCAACCACATGTAGGACCAACATTTGTAAATTGCTCTTAGAAAAGACCTTTTGATTACCAGTCATGCTCAATAAAAGTCCGACTGACCCTACCATAGAGCTCATGAGTTGCCCTATACATAATATAACCAAAGGAATATAGGATGCTACATATTCTTCACCAAATACGAGTGATACCAAAGTTTTTCCACCAAAAATAAATAGCAACGCTATGGGCAAAGAGAACAGAAAAATTAAACGTCCTGTCTTCTTAACAATCGACTGAAGTCTTACCGTATTCCCTTCTTCATAAGCTGAAGAAACAAAGGGAGAAATGGCGCTATTCAAGGCATTTAAAGTAAAGGCAACCAAATTAGCACCTCTCATAGCCACGTCGAAAATAGCAACGGCTTCCAAAGAACCAAAAATCACCAAAACATAACTCAAAAGTTTCGAACGCACAATTTGAATTCCACTATTGATGGAAAATGGGATGGTTTGTTTGGTCCACTCCCGATTATGAAAAACTGGAGTAACTGGTTTTAATTTCTTCAGCAACTTATTATTCAGTAAAATAAAACCGAGCAAGAAGCTAAATCCGGCTGCAATCACTTGAAAGATGATGGCGTATTTAGGTGTCAATTCGAACTTAAAAAGGATGGCTCCTACAATGAGAAGAGTAAACCATAAGTTCCGTAAGAGCGTATCGGGAAGCTCTGCTAGAATAACTAACTTAAGTCCACGTAGGGCCGATGCTCTTAAAGCACTAAACCCTAGAACTGGAAGTAATAAAAGTCCGTACCAGATGGTTTCCATCATTGCGGGATCGTATTTTTTCCACCAAAAGAAATAAGTAATAAACGCTAGCGCATAGATTACCAACGTAGAGAATAACACAAATCGATTTGATTTAATAAGAAGCCCTTTGATCGAAGCTCGGTCACCAGATACTTCATATTTGGAGATATATCGGGTCAATAAGGTAGGGAGTCCCATAGTAGCGGGAACAGAAAGAATGGTCATGGTAGTAAATACCAGCACATAATATCCCAAATCGGCTACACTCATATAACGAGCCAACAAAACGGCGTTCAAGAATGCAAAAAAGGCTGAACCAAATTTGATGATCACACTACCTGCGGAAGCCGATTTAATATCCTTTTTTGATAAAAAATTAAACAGTTTAGACAATGCGATATGGGTTTAAAACAGATTATTTCTGCTGTAATAGCGCTGCTTTTTCTTTCATTTCTTCGATGGGCCAATCCCACCACTGAAGTGCTTCCTGTGCCTGAATATCTTTTTCAGCAAAACGATACTTAATAAACTTGGCTGGGGTTCCACCCACAACTGAATAGGCAGGAACGTCCTTAGTAACCGTGGCGCCAGCAGCTATAATGGAGCTATTACCAACTTTAATTCCTGGCAGCAGCGTTGCGCGATCTCCAATCCAAACATTATGGCCAATTTCAATTCCATTCCGGGTATCTACCTTTGCCTCAAGCCCCAATCGTTTCAATAAAGCATATTGTAAAACAACATCATCCACCTTGTGATTTGAAGTTATCATTCTAATATCATCTCCGAGGGCGCAGTACTTACCAATGTTACAATGACCTCTACCTTTGATTATAATGGTACCATTTATTCTAGTTCCATCGCCAAAGGTGCTACCATTCACAATTTTTGATCCTTTTCCAATAAGAATACCCGATGCGTCTTTCAAGTTTTTAAACTTCAAGATAAAACGATATAACGTAGCTTTCTTTCCTAAAAAGGTCAACATAGGTTTATAAAATCATTCCAGCAGCAACAGTCTCATGGGTACTATCATCGATTAAAACGAAGCTTCCAGTAATTCGGTTATCACGGTATTCATCGATCATTAACGGACGCGTGGTACGTACCTTAATACGTGCGATATCATTCATTCGCAACTCCTTGTCTTGTTCTTCCCTGCTGTAACTGTTAATATCAATCTTGTACAACACTTCCTTAATCATTGCTTTTTGATCATTGGAGGTATGCAAAATAGTATATTTATTTCTCGGGCGAGCTGGGTCCTTCGTTAGCCAACAAAGCATAGCATCAAACTCTTGGGTTGAAGTAGGCTTATTGTTAGCCTTAACAATCATATCCCCGCGGCTTATATCAATATCGTCTTCTAAGGTTATAGAAGCAGACATAGGAGCATAAGCTTCTAATAAAGGCCCTTCCATAGTATCTATAGACTTGATAGTGGATGTAAAACCAGAGGGTAACACCTCTACCTTATCACCCGGCCTGAAAATACCACTAGCTACACGACCTGCATAACCGCGATAGTCAACAAACTCTTTACTTTGAGGTCGCAATACCGTTTGTACTGGAAAACGTGCGTCAACTTTATTAAGGTCACTACTAATGTGCATATGTTCTAAGGTATGCAGCAATGGAGCTCCTTGGAACCAAGGCATATTCTTGGATCTGTTAACCACATTATCTCCGTCAAGCGCGCTGATTGGTAAAAAGCGAACGTCCTTAGTGTACAATTTTGAAGAAAACTCTTCAAATTGAGCAATGATCTTTTCATAAATGGATTCAGAATATTCTACTAAGTCCATTTTATTAACGCAGACGATAATATGTGGTATTTGTAATAAAGAAGCTATAAAAGCGTGTCTTTTGGTTTGTTCAATCACACCATGGCGCGCATCCACCAGAATTAGGGCGGCATTAGCTGTCGAAGCACCGGTTACCATATTTCGGGTATACTGAATATGACCAGGTGTATCGGCTATAATAAATTTACGCTTTGGCGTTGTGAAATATCGATAGGCAACGTCAATAGTAATTCCTTGCTCTCTTTCATCTCGAAGTCCATCAGTAAATAGTGCTAAATCGACTCCTTTATGTCCTTTTCGCTTACTAGTAGACTCAACCGCTTCTAATTGATCTTCAAAGATCGCTTTAGAATCGTATAATAACCGACCTATAAGTGTACTCTTTCCATCATCTACACTTCCAGCGGTGGTAAAACGTAATAATTGATTGTTATCTATTGCCATCGTTTTGTACTAAGTTTTTTATTTATTTTGTAATTACTACTAGAAATATCCCTGTCTCTTTCTATCTTCCATAGCCGATTCACTACGCTTATCATCAGTTCGGTTTCCACGTTCCGTTTGTTTCATTGCCGCAACTTCGACCACTATTTTCTCTAGGTCATCCGCATCACTTTCCATACCTCCCGTAATGGTGATATCTCCTAAGGTTCTAAAACGTATTTTCTTGGACTCAACCTTTTCACCTTCTTCTAATTTCAAGTGCTCCGACATAGGTATCCAAGAATTGCTTCTCCAAACTACATCACGTTGATGCGCCAGGTACAAACTTGGAATGCTAATGTTTTCTCGAAGGATATAGTTCCAAACGTCCATTTCGGTCCAATTACTAATTGGGAAAGCTCTAAAATGCTCGCCTTCGAAGTGTTTTCCATTTAATATGTTCCACAATTCTGGTCGTTGGTTTTTAGGATCCCATTGTCCGAAATCGTCTCGATGTGAAAAGAAACGTTCTTTTGCTCTAGCTTTCTCTTCGTCACGTCTTCCGCCACCAATGGCACAATCCACGTTATTACTTTCAATAGCATCCAATAGCGTCGTAATTTGCAACGCATTTCGAGTGGCACTTTTACCTTTCTCTTCTGCTACTCTTCCTTTATCAATAGATTCCTGAACAGAACCAACAATCAATTGCGCGTCCAATTCTTTAATCATATCATCGCGAAATTGAATCGTTTCCGGAAAATTATGCCCTGTATCAACATGCATAAATGGAAAAGGAATCTTAGAAGGATAAAAAGCCTTCCTCGCCAAATGAGTTACCAAAATTGAATCCTTTCCTCCTGAAAAAAGAATAACAGGATTTTCAAATTGTGCCCATACCTCACGTAAAATGTAGATGGCTTCCGACTCCAATTCGTCTAAATAATTTAAATAGTATTTACTCATGGTGCTAACCTAATTTGTTTTCAATGTGTTTTATAATGACTGTGACAGCTTCCTCCACAGTAAGTTTTGATGTATCAATTTCCATATGCGGATTTATAGGTGCCTCGTAAGGCGCATTAATCCCTGTGAAATTTTGAATTTCTCCAGCCCGAGCCTTAGCATACAAACCCTTAACGTCTCGGCGCTCACACTCTTCAATGGGAGTGTTTACGAATATTTCAATGTAATTCTCTCCTCCAACGATTTGCTTGATTCCATCTCTATCCTTTTCATAAGGTGAAACAAAAGCAGCTAATACGACCAATCCGGCATCGACCATTAGATGGGCAACTTCAGCAATTCGGCGAATATTTTCTGTTCTGTCTTCTGGAGAAAAGTTTAGATTATTATTTAGGCCTTTACGAACATTATCACCATCAAGTGTGTAGGTATGAATGCCTTTCTCTACTAACGCCTTTTCCACTGCATTCGCAACCGTAGACTTACCGGAACCTGATAAACCTGTAAACCACAATAAGAATGAATCATGATTTTTTATGACGCTGCGTTCGGCTTTGCCAATGCTAAAATTATGTGGAATAACGTTTTCCTGCATTATCGTTTTAATATTTTCTTATACAAGTAATGGCGAATCTTTCCTAATGGTAATCGCAACCACAGACGTTCGTGGAAATAATAAAGTGCAAATTTAGTAATTAACTCGGTTAATGCTATAAAAAGGGCCACTTCATTAAAACTTTTCAAGATAGCACCAGAAATGACAAAAGTCATTGACGTAGCCACCAATCGCCATGACAGCGATTTGTATAAGGTTCTCTTCTTTGTAGCAGGACCTTTTCTATACTTTTGCCAGATGCGTTCATGCACATAATACACCCCCAATTTCAGAACAAATTCTGCCGCACCAATTTTTAAGGCGTCTTCAATACTGCATTGTCCAAATAAACAGGTAATCATAAGTGCCACCAAAATGGTATCGGTAGTGGCAATAATACGCCAAGAGATTCCTTTAAGGAGGCTTCGAATGTGTGATTCCTGCTTGTATTGTGTCATGTTAGCGAGTCACTAAAAAATAAGGATTCAATAGGTTTTCTTTGTTGTACTGAAGTGGCCGTTGCGTATTCTGATCGATCACTTGCACCCCAGCTGCATTGCAAATGGCATGTCCAGCGGCGGTATCCCATTCCATCGTAGGCGCAAATCGAGGATACAAATGTGCATCTCCTTCCGCGACAAGACAAAATTTTAGGGAACTCCCTTTGGATACAATCTCGACCGTTTTTTCTTTTTCTATTTCTGAAATAAAGGCTTTGGTGTCATCGTTCAAGTGAGAACGACTTCCAACTACTTTGACCGGTTCACTTTCATCAGCGGGTTTAATTTCCAAAGCATTCGATAAAATAGTATCAACGGAAATGTCCTCATCTTCTAAAATTATTTTGAACGATTTATCGCCGGTTTCCCCAGTATAGTAAAGGGTTTTTGTCACTGGCACATAGATAACTCCTAAGATGGGTGTTCCATCCTCAATAAGTGCAATATTCACAGTGAATTCACCATTTCGCTTTACGAATTCTTTGGTGCCGTCCAAGGGATCAACAATCCAACAGCGACTCCAATGACATCGCTCCTCATAATCTGTCTGCTTATTTTCTTCACTTATAATTGGAATATCTGTAGGCACCAAAAAAGTATTGATGATTGTATTCGCGTTTTGATCTGCCATGGTCAAGGGTGAATTATCACCTTTAATTTCCACTTCAAATTCGGTAGCGTAGACTTCCATAATAGCCTTTCCGCCAGCAATGGCAGCTTGTATAGATGTTTTTAAGTAAGTTATCATTAGGGGTTCAATTAAGTGGGCAAATGTACAATATTTCAAAAGAACCAACGATTTGTTAGGCATAGTTTTTGGAACACACCTATCCTCATAAATGAAGTTAAAAAAGAGTCAAAATTCACCTCATCGAATTTCCATTTAAGAATAATCAGTACATTTATAACAATGAAAAAACTTACGCTACTTATTTTATTTTCAGTCTTTACGGCGAGCTGTCAAGATTACGGAAAATTAAAACTTATTGCTGATCTCCCTGGCTCCATTAACGAGGTTAGCGGTATTGAGAAATTCCCCAATGGAGATATCATTTGGGCCATCAACGATTCTCGCAACCCTCCTGAAGTCTACGGCTATAACCTGGAGCGAAAGAAAATAACAAAAACAATTCGGCTCTTAAATGCGCCTAACATAGATTGGGAAGACCTCACTATTAGCCCAAATGGGACGCTCTACGTTGGGAATTTTGGAAATAATGCAAGTAATCGAACCGATTTGGCCATTTACGCGATAAGTCAGCCCGATTCTATTAAAAAACGTCGCATCAAACCTTTAATAACCACCTTCCATTTTGAAGATCAAGTGAAGTTCCCACCGAAGAAAAAGGACAGATCATTTGACGTGGAGTCCTTTATTTTCTTAAATGACCACTTTTATCTCTTTACACGAAATAGAGCGAAAAAATTTGATGGGAAAACAAAAATCTACAAAGTTCCGGCTCAAGAAGGGGATTTTGTAGCCAAGCTTGTTGGAAGTTTTAAAACCTGTAAAGACCAAAGTGATTGTGAAATTACCAGTGCAGCCATTCATGCTCCCTCCGGTAAAATTGCCCTTTTATCCTATAACAAAGTTTGGATCTTTAGCGATTATACTGAAGACGATTTCACTTCCGGCACCGTTCAGAAAATAAAACTAGGCCACAGCTCTCAAAAAGAAAGTATTTGTTTTGTTTCTGAAAATGAGCTATACATTGCCGATGAGCGATCCCATGGTAGGGGTGGTAATTTGTATTCACTACTCCTCTCGGAATAATAACTATAATTTGCTTAAAGGCTCACGCCAAATCCAAAGGCAATTCGCATCCCATCGTCTCCACTAAATATACCTAATTGACCCGATAGTGTGTCTACTGCATTAATCCAAATACCTCCTCCAGCATTACTATGCCAGGTATTAGAATTCTCGCCATCCAACCAAACTCTACCTGCATCGTAGCCTCCAAATATTCCAAGTTGTAGCGGTAAGACACCCGTTTTGAATTGCGCGAAACTGTAGCGTAAATCGGCACCTAAGGCTAAGGCACTTTCCCCACTAAAACGCTGCGTTCTATAACCACGTAGTCCGTTTCCAGCACCTACAACAGCTGCTTGATAAAATTCGAATTGATCGCCAATATTGAATTGTCCTTCGGCCATGGTTTTAAGCACCAATTTTCGGTCTTTAGTAATAGCATTGTAAAACTTTAAGACTGGATGAATATATCCGTAGGTACGGTCTGTATCGTCGGTGTTTGTACGAACACCAGTTACTAACTTAAATACCGTTCCTCGTGTTGGATTGGCAGCATTGTCAAAATTTGAATAGCTGTAATCTACTTCGGCATTTACGAAGGTGTTGTTCTCAAAGGTCTCAGGGAAAGCAGTAAAAAACTGTGAGATAAAACGATCGCTGCTATTTTCCACTTCAACAGTTTCAATACCAGCTGTAATGGCAAGTCTACTTCCGTATTCCCCATTTTTCACAATTCCAATCTTACCAGATTTAATCGATGTCTTCACCCGATTGAAATCCAATTCCAGTTCTTCATCATCTTCGTTATTCTCTGTCTCGTTTCCGAAGCCAAAGAAATTACGTGTAAAGTTTTCGCTTGTAAACCTCCCATTAACTAGGAAGTTCCACTTCCCTATCACGTTGGCAATCTCACCTGTATATTCAAGATCAAATCCTTCAGTGGCAAAAAAGTAACCGGCCTTGAGGATATGTTTTTGATGAAAAGGATTGGTTTTGAAACCTTTAATAGTATAGGTGTCCTGAATCCCAATTTTGAGTCCATCATCTGGATTGACTCCTATAGATGGAATTATTGAGTTCTGCCGACTTATCAATTTTTGCGAATCGTAATTATTGATTTCGTAGCTGTCAGATAATCGAATAGCAGCTCCCCCTTTATTTACGATAGTGTTGGGCTTGCTTTTATGGTCATGTACTTTAACAGCACGTCCATTCTCAAAGTTATAAACATCATTATTTTGCCCTCCAATAATGCGAATGAAAACTGGATTGGTTCCCTTCCCATTGACTACAAATTGATCGTCATCATCTAATCCATAGACCCACACTTCTTTAGTTTCATTGGAATGAACAACCCGCTCTTTATAAGGCGCCATCTTCTTTCCATCCTTAATTCGGGAGACGGTTATTTTTGTAGATCCATTGCCTCTCGTAATCTCAAAGTGATCATCCTTATCGGTTCCTGTAATTATGACCAATCTTGATAGGTAATCATAATAACGGCCCGCCACTTCTACCATCTTATCTCTACGTGATTTAAGTTTGGTTTTAATTTCTTCTGAAGCATTGTCCTGCACCTCCTTTGGTAAATTCAAAAAGGCTTGATCTATTGTACTATCTGAAAGGTTATCTTTAATGAAGGCCGCCTGTTTCAACCATTCTTCCTTAGATGCTGTTTGAACAAAACTCCTATCCAGCTTGATACCTGCCGCATTCAGCCATTTAATATCTTTTATCTCATCTCCATATTTCTGAAGTTGTTTTGCGCTTGGAATCAGCACCCGAACAATATCCAATAAGGCACCATCATAAAATGAAAAAACCTGATCTCGATCCCTAGGAATTGGGCGGTATAGCTTTTTGTTATCTGAGATATCGAAGCGAGACCAGCGCCATTGGTCTTGATGACGGTCCCAATCTCCTAAAATCATATCAAACAAGCGCGCTCTAATAAAAGCTGCCTCGTCCATTTGATATTTCTCATCCTTACGAAGGTTCTTCATCAAATCGCTAGTACTTTCTATACCATCTGGTTTTCCGAAGGATTCAACATCTAAAAACCCATCATCAGGTCGTTCTTCTATCACGTAAAGCTCATTACCAAAATCGGAATTGTATTTTCCTAAGGCTTTATGTTTTGGTATATATACGAGCTTAGGATTGGTATGATATACCGAAACCGCATCGGCCAAAGGTGCGACCACAAAGGAAGCATAGGGATGACTTGCGGTATAAAAATCTAGAATAATTTCCTCTGTCACCGTTTCTTCAAAATCTTTTTCTACATAGGTATCTGGAAATAATACGCTCTGTAAGTATTGCGTTGCACTTTTCTTGACGCCACGTAGGGCAAAATTCCGACCGTATTTGTCTTTCAATCTAAGGGAGCGTGTTTGGTGCCCTCCTCCTTTTCTTTCAATAGAAAAACCACCCATAAGCGTATCTAAAGTGGCAACTGGCACGTTAATTTCAGTTCCGTAGGCAGATCGATAGTGATCTCCCCAAAACCATTTATAGCTCGTCCCTTTTTCGGTTGACTCCTTTTTATAAGCTGAAGTCGCTGTATTGGTTTCAAAAGAATCGGGCAAATTAGACACATCATAAGTGGTAGTCGCTGGATGTACTTCCGTAGAGAAAATGAGACTTGCCTTCCCGGCTTCAGCTGCATAATAATACACACTTGATGAGCCATCTTTATACACTTCTAGCACGGCAAACCCCTGATTTCCAGAAACAAACTTGGCATGCTTCCCTAAAGATGCCGCCGACTTCTTCGATCCCGATCCGGATACAATTTGTTTTACTCCGTCCGCATCGTTGTATTGCAGCGAATGCTCATGACCCGAAGCCAAGATTAACCGATCATTTCCTTTGGCTAACGTTATCAAACGGTTCATCAATTCATTGTAACGCTTATTGTATCGATCTTGAGGGGAAACGCCTCCCTGCGAACGCAATTGCGCGACGAGTGTAGCAATTCCTGGTAGTGGTATTTTACTCTGAAATGGAAATAAATGTTTATCGGCACTAAAGCCACCGCCATGAGGTCCATACGTATAAGCCGGATGATGCATGGCTAAAAGAATCGTTTTTTCATTATTTTTTTTAAGTTCTCCTTCCAATTCTAGAATAAAATCGTTGCGAGTTTTTATTTCACAATTATCGTTTATAGTTGGATGTTCGTCCCATTTACTAAGATACCATTGGGTATCAATAGTAAGGAGAACTATATTATCTGTAATATCCGTTGTCTCTATGGGACAGCCTTTTTCGGGTAGAAATGTATTTTTCCCTAGCGCCTTTTCGATATACTCTTCTTGTTTTTTTAAGCCACCTAAGCCCGAATACCAGTCATGATTTCCAGGAATAAAGACAGTTTTGCCTTTAAATGATTTGGCTACATCAATCTGCGCATTTATTTGAGTTTCGGCATCGGTTCTATCGGGATGATCCTTACCAGGCATCCCCTTCTCATAAATATTGTCTCCGAGAAAAATTAGATAGTCTCCCTTTGTTTTTTTTTGGCTGACGTAATCTCTTAACGCCTCTAGAGCCATGGACTCATTACTACCAGCCTTTCCGGCATCTCCAACCAGATAAAACGTTTTTTCTATTTCCTTAGAAGTGGTGGGATTGTCACTTGCAACGTAATCGTCGCTACACTTTGCTGTATAGGTTGCACAACTTGAAATCAAAAACAGCGTTCCTAGTGTAAGTAAAATGTAAAGTTTCTTCATATCTATTGACTAATGCTAAAATTTAGTAATTTGGTCATCTAATATAATAAGGCATGTCACAATTGATTGATGAAACCTACAACTTTGTTGAAAAGCTGCTTACAGAAGAGCTGCCAAGCAATTTCCTGTATCACAATCTTACCCATACCTTAAGAGTATTTAAAAGTACGAAAGAAATCATTGCTAATAATTCGATTTCAGAAGAAGATGTTAAAATCTTACTTTTAGCGACACTATTACATGATGTTGGTTATGTGAAAGGCTGTAAGAAACACGAAGAAAAAGGGGTTGCCATTGCCAAGGAATTTCTTAGCAGTAAGCAAGTTGATGAAGCGATTATTGAAAAGGTTTCGGCATGCATCATGGCCACAGTCTTCGATTCGGAGCCCACTAATAAAATGGAACGAATTATTAGAGATGCCGATGCTTCTCACTTCGCCAAAGATTACTTTCAAGAAGCCAGTGAACTTTTGCGCCAAGAATGGAAAATTCAAGGCAAGGAAAACAACAGCAAACGAAAGTGGTTAGCAGGTAACATCGATTTATTGGAAAACAAACATACTTTTTATACGGACTATGCGAAAGAACACTGGACGCCTAAAAAAGTAGAAAATATACAGCTTATGAAGGCAGATTTATCGAAATTAGAAAAGAACCAAAAGAAAAAAGACAATAAACTAAAGGAGAAAATGAAAAGTGTGGATCCTGAAAAAGCCATTCAAAGTGTATTCAGGATAACCCTAAAAAATCATATCAAGCTGAGTGATATAGCGGATACCAAAGCCAATATCTTGCTTTCTGTAAATGCTATTATCTTGTCTATTGCACTGTCTAATTTAATTCCGAAGTTAGACAATGCGTCCAACACCTATCTTATTGTTCCCACCGTGATATTTCTAATATTTACGCTCATTTCGATGGTATTATCGGTATTAGCAACACGTCCCAATGTAACTATCGGGAAGTTTACGAAGGAAGATGTTATAAATAAAAAGGTGAATTTACTATTCTTCGGAAATTTCCACCAAATGAGCTTGAGCGAATTCGACTGGGCAATGAATGAAATGATCAAAGACAAGGAATACATTTATTCCTCCCTCACGAAGGACCTTTATTTTTTAGGGCTCGTTCTAAATAGGAAGTACAAGATTTTAAGGGTAACCTATACCATTTTTATCATAGGAATTCTTGTATCAGTAGCAGCCTTTGCCATTTCCTTTCTAGCGAGTGGAGCCATGAATCATGCACCTAGCTAATCGCGAATGGCTTGCATCAAATCCTCATAGGTATAATACTCTTTGTCTTTTACGCCACGATTATATAATACATCAACACGAATGGCTTTCAAGCCTGTTACTCCTTGCAAATCCTGTAATTCTAGAATTTCTGCTTTATGGCCTAACTGTTTTTTCGATTGAAGAAACTTTACATACTTCAAGTACTCTTGCTCATCACTTTTTTGAGAATAAACAATAGCTATTTTACCCGGTTGCGTAATTCGCTCATTGGTTCCTTTAATGTTTGCCTTATCTACTCGCTTCTTGACCACTTCATAACGTGCGTTGTAGGTCCCATCCACATCAAACCTCTTTTCATCCATTCGAAAACGGAGCGCCAATGAACTATTAAAAGCAAGTATCATGGAAGCCACATCCAAGGGCATTAGCAATTTTTCTTTCAGTTGATAAAAACTATTCTCCATTTCACACATGGCTTGTAGTTGCCACAATCTTAAATTATAGAGATATATTTTATTAAAACTATTATCTTTGGTAATGGACTCACCAATGTACAGATTATGTTCTACTCCATCTGTTTTGAAACGTTCATAATAATGTGGATACATAGCCTGTGCACCTTCTTGCTTTTTATCCAAAATACCCGCCATGGTTTTGTTTATTAACATCACCGATTCATCATAATTCCTACGGTGCTTGTAAATAAAACCTTTGTCCTCATCTAACAGCTCATAGTATTGGTCAATGAGTGCCTTTAATTTGTCATTTTTACTACTCAAATGATCATAAAGAGGTACGATTTCATTCCGAAGAAAATTAAGAATCAGTCGTTCACTATCAACTTGTAAATTCTCTTTCAAATCTTTTAAAAAGTTTTCGATTCTGAAATGAAGTTGCTCGTATATAGGAAGGGGTTCTAATTCGTAAATCTGGTCGATAATATCTTTGACATGATGCAACTGAAGAATTAAATCATCTTTTGTGGCTACATTTCGAGCCTCAGAGGATCCCTTGATGTCAATTTGTCCAAAGAGGGGGTATACATTTTCAAAAACAATTTCATTGAAGGCCGCTTCTTCCCCATTCGTTTGTTTTTTAATTACTCGACGGGCCTCTTTTTTAAACTTCCAGTGAACACTTGGATGAATAGAAGTACATTCCTGCTGTATAAGAAGTTCCATTTCATTTTCCATCTTCTCCTTGGAACGCTCCACCGAATCCGCCAAGAATGGTAAAATATCTTCCAACTTGTTGGCATTGATTGAATTGAGTTCCTGAGCATTTGGAGACACTATCTCGAGCACACCGTGAACAACATCACCGCTCGAAATAGGTGTAATAATAGCACTCCCCACCTTTTGTTCATGAAGTTTTTGAAATACTACGTTGTCTGGATACTTTTTAAGATTGGCTTCCACATCTGAAATGCAGAAGGATTTATTTAGCTCAAAAATATCTCTGAAAGAGTGGCCACATAAAGCTGTCTTACACGTTTGTGTTTCTTGATGATTGAGAATATAACTGTTTACATCCAGCATAGCCGGAGGTCTTTCGAAGGTATTATCCTCTTCATTAAAAATAGAGTAACCCACCTTAATTTTTGGTAAATTAAATACAGCTTGCACGATGACCTGAAACTGTGCAATGAAGTTTTTGTCCTTAGTATCTATCTGAAGTAAATTTGCCTTGAAATTCGACAAAGACACATCGATAGTGGCATCGTACATATTGGCAATTACAAAACCGTTCGATTTCCAACTATTGGGAGGAAACTTCTCTTTCCAAATAGCTACATTGTCAAAATTGTCCAATAATACAGCCACATCTTCTTTTGTAATATCTATGGCATTCGGGCCTTTTTCGACTGTCATGTAATCACCATTATACAAGACACGGTAGTGACGCATAATTCCATTTGTATCGGGTATATCATAATAAAAAGGACGTCTGAAATCTAACCGATAACCAAAATAACTCCCCAAAACAATACTACAACCCATAATGTAGAGCTGATCTTCATTGAAATCGGTTAAGGACAATTCAAATTTATCCCCTGCCACCTCCATGATATTCTTATACCGTTGGGTTGACTTGAAAACAAGTTCCTGAAATGGTATGGTAGCCATTTTAATTTCGTTCGTCTGGAGCATTTCTGAAAAAAGATCTTCCATAATAAAGTCGATCTGAGTCTGATGCGCTTTGAGCTCCTTTTCCGTTTTCATACCTTCTGAAAGAATGGGAAACGCATCGGCTACTTTTAAAACCTCCTTCGCACGAGCCTTAACAACTACATTGGTCGAATCAAGCTTTGTCCGATAGGCTTCAAAGAGTTTTTTAAAACCTATCTCAATATCTAATGGAAAAACAGGATGTTTCATGTTGGTTTCGTTTTCAGTCATTTAACTAGTAAAATTAACTATAAATTACAAGGTTTCGACCACCTACAATGTAATTAACAGTATTTTGAGACGACCTAATTTTTTTTCAGAATAAAATACTACTATTTTTGTAACAGCAAAACCACTATCCTATGAGACGCTTAACTTACCTTTTTATTACAGTTTTATTCATTTCATGTAATAATACAGACTCAAATACCTATACGCTAGACGGAAACGCGCTTGGCTATGCAGATGGTACCGAGGTTTTTTTATATGAAATTGATGACAATAACCAATCCACTATAAAAGACACACTTACGGTTGCCAATGGTAAATTTTCTGCTTCTTACGCTAAGTCGGACGATACTGCGCTTCATTTATTAAGAATTGGTGCTTCTCCAAATAACATAATGTTCTTTACAGAAAACGAGAACCTTAAAGCGAACATTTATAAGGATAGCCTCACCTCATCTTTCGTAACAGGAGGTAAACAAAACGAATTATACGTTGCTTATAATAAAGAAATGGCAAAAATGCTGAAGAAAAGACTGGCGACCAACCAAGCTTATAAAACAGCACAAGCCGAGCAAGATGGCATTATGGTTACTGAACTACGACAAGAAAATATTACGCTTGCTTCAAAGGAACGTGCTTATAAGAGAGAATTTGTGAAGCAAAATGGAAATTCCGTTTTTGGTCTTATGCTCACCTCAGAGCTTTACCAAAAAGAGGAATTATCTGCTATTGAGGTGAAAGATCTTATCGCCAACCTTGGACCTAAACTAGCTTCACACGATCTTGTTGCGGATTTAAAAATGATGATGGAAGCCAATAAAAAGGCAGAAGTTGGTGGGCCGGCGCCACAATTTGCCGCTCCCGATCCCGACGGAAACACACTGTCATTACAAGATGCTTTAGGGAAATATACCATCATCGACTTTTGGGCTTCTTGGTGTCGCCCCTGCCGAATGGAAAACCCTAACGTTGTTAAAGTGTACAATAAATACCACGATAAAGGACTTAACATTATTAGTGTATCCTTGGACAAAGCGGGACAGAAAGAACGTTGGATCAAGGCCATAAAAGACGATAACATGGATTGGTATCATGTATCTAACCTAAAGTTTTGGCAAGACCCAATCGCCAAACAATACAGCGTGCGAAGTATCCCTGCTACCTTTTTATTGGATGAACAAGGAAATATTATCGACAAAAACCTACGTGGGCCCGCTCTAGAAGCAAAGATTGCCTCTCTATTTGACTAGTTTAGAACGAAACTTACATTAACCCGAACACTTACCTGCATCTCACCTGGTGCAAGGGTCTTTTGACTACTTTCACTATCCATGGCCATAGCACTTCTTAGCATTGGACCTGGGTTATTCACTCTTTGGAATTCGCTAATTTGAGTGGCTTTTCCAATACTCTGCCCCAAAACCGATGCATACTCCTCGGCCTTCATTTTAGCATTTTCTACCGCCTTTTTTCTCGCTTGAGACTGTAATGATTCCATGTTAGAAGAAGAAAAATTAACGCCATCAATACGATTAATTCCTGTTTCAAGTAGGCCATTCATGAGCGGTTCGTATTGTTCCAAAATCACTAGTTTTATGGTTAAAGACTGATTTGCCACATAATTATAAGTCTTAGTGTTGTACTCATAATTTTTGCTCAATCGGACAAAATCGGTTTGAACATACTTGCTTTTAATCCCCATACCTTCTACAAACAGCAGTACTTCGGCGACCGTTCTATCATTTTTTTGTTTTAATTCTTTTGGATTCGATCCAGTGTTCTCCACACGAACATTAACTGTTACTTGATCGGGAACTACATTTACGATGCCTTCTCCAGTTACTTCAACAGAAGGATTAAGTTGTGATTGTGCTGTCATACTGCTTGATGCTACTACCATTAATAATAAAGCTATTTTTTTCATTTTAATCATAATTAAATTTTACCCAATTTATATAACACAAATAATACCAAAATTGGAATTGCCAAAAGTCCAATCAGCCATAATTTCTCATCAATCAACCCTGGTTTGAAGGCAATGGTGATTATATAACCAGCTATGGCTCCCCCAAAATGCGCGTCATGTCCAATATTGCCCACTCGCTTGCGCATCCCGTATATGGAATAAAACAAATAGAGCAATCCGAACAACCATGCGGGCATAAAATAGATGGTACTCGTTAAAGGACCCAACAGAATGGCCGAATAGATAACGCCCATCACCGCGCCACTAGCACCAACGGCACTATAGTGATATTCATTTTTATGAAGATATAACGACAATAAATTTCCTACTATTAAACTCAACAAATAAATGAGAATGAATTTAGTAACCCCCACTTCAAATATCACCACATCTGCGAAAAAATAGAGTGTTAGCATATTGAATAAAAGGTGGGAGTAATCGACATGCAGGAATCCCGAGGTAAACATGCGAATTTGCTCTCCACGCAGTATCCCAGCAATATTGAACTTAAACTTTTCGAAAAATGAAAAATCATTAAAGCCCTTTAAAGAAAATAATACATTGACTAAAATAACGGCAATAGTAGCAGGGTGAATCTGTTGCATTAAAGCTTAAATTTTTTTTGTGTTTATCTTGTAACCACCACTCCTGAGGAAGCGAAGTTTTAGTTGTTTTATTTTTTTTGATGAATACTAGCTTTTGAATTGGCCGTACTTATCAAAAATAGTTAGTTTTGCGCTAACTTTACCTATGCAACGCCTAGTTTATATTTTGGTCTATCCCATTATTTGGATCCTTTCCATACTTCCCATGGTTGTGCTATATTTTGTTTCAGACATTGTTTTCGTGCTCGTTTATCATATCATTGGCTATCGCAAGAAGGTTGTTAAAGATAATCTAGAACTTGTTTTTCCAGAAAAACCTGAAAAAGAAATTAAGTCCATCACCCGTAAATTTTACCACCACTTATGTGATATGGTGGTTGAGTCCATCAAATCGTTATCCATTTCTGAGGCGGGACTTAAAAAGCGATTTGTGTATACCAATGTTGAGGAAATCCACAAAATTGAAAAGCTGAACAAAAGCATCATTTTAATGTTGGGCCACTACGCCAGTTGGGAATGGATTTTCATCCTAGAGAAATTTGTAAATCACAAGGGCTATGCGGTATACAAACGTATTGAAAATAAATATTTTGATCGCTTGGTCAAACGTATCCGAGCTAAATACAACACAGAGCTTATCACCACCAAACAAACCATTCACAAGTTGGGAGCAGCTCAAATTAGAGGCGAATTAACCATCAATGGCTTTGCATCAGATCAATCGGCTAAGCACTGGAAAGCCAGCCATTGGCAAGAATTTATGGGTGTTAAAGTACCGGTAATTACTGGTGCCGAAATGTTGGCCAAAAAACTAGATATGGCGGTTGTTTTCTTGGCTGTGAAAAAAATAAAACGGGGTTATTATGAAGCCACTTTTAAGACCATCACTTTACATCCAAAAGAACATCCAGATTATGACATTACCGATCAATTTGTAAAATTGGTTGAAGAACAAATAATAGAAGAGCCCGCTTACTATTTATGGACACATAAGCGATGGAAGTACCGGGATAAAGTTCCCCCAGAACATCAATAAACTATCCTTGTGCAACTGCTTCGATTTCTGCTATAAATCGGTCAGCTAAGGCATCCGCTACCTCTTGCGATTTAGCTTCTGTGTAAATTCTAATAATAGGTTCTGTATTCGATTTACGCAAATGCACCCAATTTTCAGCGAAGTCTATTTTAACTCCATCAATGGTTTTCATTTCTTCGGAAGCATAGGTTGCCTCGAAGGATTTTAAGATAGCGTCCACATCCAATTCGGGAGTCAACTGAATCTTCTTTTTACTCATAAAATAAGAAGGGTAGCTAGCTCGCAACGTACTTACCTGCATATTCTTTTCCGCCAAATGACTTAAGAAAAGAGCTATTCCCACTAGACTATCTCTTCCGTAGTGCAATTCAGGGTAAATAATCCCACCATTTCCTTCTCCTCCGATCACGGCCTTGGTCTCCTTCATTGCTACCACCACGTTTACCTCACCAACAGCGCTAGCGGTATAAACACCACCGTACTTTTCGGTGACATCACGCAATGCTCTTGACGATGACATATTGGAAACCGTATTCCCAGGATTATGCTTTAAGATATAATCGGCCACTGCAACTAAGGTGTATTCCTCTCCAAACATTTCTCCATTTTCATCTACAAAGGCCAATCGATCCACATCGGGATCAACCACCAAACCGAAATCAGCTTTTTCATTGACCACCGCCTCCATCAAATCGGTTAAATGTTCCTTAAGAGGCTCTGGATTGTGTGGAAACTCGCCGTTTGGCGTGCAAAATAACTTCACAGGACGTACTCCTAGGGCTTCTAAGAGTAGCGGCACTGCAATTCCACCCGTAGAATTCACTCCGTCTACAACGACCTTAAATCCAGCTTTTTTAATCAATTCAGTATTCACCAAATCCAAATCCAATATCTCATCGATGTGCATGTCTATGTAGGCATCATTTCTATGGATAGCGCCCAAATCATCTACTTCAGCAAAAGAAATTGAACCTGTTTCTGCTATATCAAGAATCACCTGTCCAGCGGCGGCATCCAAAAACTCTCCTTTTTTGTTTAAAAGCTTTAAAGCGTTCCATTGCTTTGGGTTATGACTAGCGGTAAGAATAATTCCTCCATCGGCATGCTCCATGGTCACTGCCATTTCTACCGTGGGTGTGGTAGAAAGTCCAAGATCAATTACATCAATCCCTAAGCCAATTAAGGTATTCATCACCAATTGCTGCATCATAGGACCAGAAATCCTTGCATCGCGACCTACGACAACTCTATAATTTTCCTTATTCCGCTGCGTTTTTACCCAACTTCCGTATGCCGCGGCATATTTTACTGCGTCCAAAGGTGTAAGATTATCACCTTGTGAGCCACCAATAGTACCACGAATTCCCGAAATAGATTTGATCAATGTCATGCTGAAAAAATTTTACGCAAAGATACTTTTTAAAAGTACATTTTTCTCTCCAAATTCGTAAATTGTACGGAATGAATTTTCTCGCACACATCTACCTATCCGGTGAAGACGAAGGCGTCACTATTGGCAATTTTATTGCGGATGGCATCAAAGGAAAACGTTATCAAAAATACCCCCAATCCATTCAAAGAGGAATCTTGTTGCATCGCGCAATCGATTCATATACCGACAGTCACCCTACGGTTAGGAAAAGCACGAAAAGGCTTCATGAAAACTATGGACACTACAGCGGTGTCATCGTAGATATCTTGTATGATCACTTTTTGGCAAAGAACTGGAAGGAATACCACGATACACCTTTGGATATCTATGTGGATGATTTTTACGAAATGCTTCGGAATAGTTATGAGGTTTTACCCACACGAATACAACGCATGATGCCTTATATGATTAGTGACAACTGGTTGTTAAGCTATGCAACCATTAAAGGGATTAGTAAAATTTTGGATCAAATGAATGTTCGAACCAAGGGTATTTCAAAAATGAATTTTGCCGTGTTAGAACTGGAAGAATTTTATGCTGAATTTGAAGAAGAATTTACTTCTTTTTTTGCTGAATTAAAGACCTACTCAAACAACAAACTTGCTCAATTATGAAATGGAAACTAATTCCCTTACTATTATTTGTCCTCGCTTGTAAAAATGAAACCAAACTTCCTGTTGAAAAGGTCACTGAAATTGGGCTTGTTACCGAAAATGCCATGGTGGTTTCGGCGAGAGAGGAAGCCTCCAAAATTGGCACAGACATCTTAAAAAAAGGAGGCAATGCCTTCGATGCCATGGTAGCAACCGAATTGGCTTTAGCTGTTGTATATCCAGTTGCCGGGAATATTGGTGGTGGCGGATTTATGGTATATCGCACCGAACATGGAGAATTAGGAGCCTTCGATTATCGTGAAAAAGCTCCGATGAGTGCTTCACGGGATATGTATTTGGACTCCCTGGGTAATTTTGTTCGTGAAAAAAGTAAGATTGGAAGTTTGGCTGTTGGAATTCCAGGAACAGTGGCAGGAGTCTTCGCTGTTCATAAAAAATTGGGAACCTTACCCATGGAAGAACTACTGGCCCCTGTTATTGAATTGGCTACCAATGGATTTGTCATTACAGAAATACAAGCAAAGGACCTCAACTACTTTGCTCCCATAATAGAAGAGATCAATGGCGAAACTTCTATTTTCACAAAAACGTATAAGCCTGGTGATACGCTTAAAAATATTGCATTGGCCAATACTTTTAGTCGCATAGCAGCAAACGGGCGCTCCGAATTTTACAACGGAGAAACAGCACAAAAGTTGGTTGATTTTATGACCGCACAAGGGGGTATTATGACCATGACAGATCTAAATGCTTACGAAGCGGAGCTCCGAGAACCCGTTGTTTTCGCTTATAAAGATTTGAAAGTGATCTCCATGGCACCACCATCCAGTGGAGGTGTTTGTCTCGCTCAAATAATGAAAGCGGTCGAACCCTTTCCATTATCAGAATATGGACATAACAGCTTGAAAGCAATACAAGTGATTGCCGAAGCGGAACGCAGAGCATATGCCGATAGAAGTGAGTTTTTAGGAGACCCCGATTTTGTAGAGATCCCTATCGATACACTTATCTCTGAAGGTTATATCAAAGGTCGTATGAGTGATTTCTCTTTTGATAAAGCCACTTCGTCTTCCGATATTTCCAATGGAAGTATAGAAGGCTTTGAATATTTTCAGAAAGAGAGTACCGAGACCACCCACTACTCCATCGTCGACCAGTTTGGCAATGCCATTGCTGCTACCACAACCCTGAATAGCTATTTTGGTTCCAAATTGTATGCTAAAGAATTGGGCTTCTTTCTGAACAACGAAATGGATGATTTCAGCTCGAAACCGGGAGAGCCCAATATTTACGGTTTGGTTGGAGGTGAGGCCAATTCCATTGAACCTCAGAAAAGGATGCTGAGTTCTATGACCCCAACGTTGGTTGAAAAGGATGGTAAATTATGGATGAGCGTTGGAACACCAGGAGGCTCTACCATCATCACTTCCGTATTACAAACCATTTTGAACGTCTATGAGTTTGACATGACTATGCAGGCGGCCGTCAATGCACCGCGGTTTCATCACCAATGGTTGCCCGATGTTGTTCAATTTGAGCCGAATCAATTTTCAAGGGAAACACTACAGAAGTTGCAAGAGTTGGGATATGTTATAGATGAGCAGAACGCACCGGTGATCGGTAAAGTTGATGCCATTCTTGTGCGCCCTGATGGAACGCTCGAAGGAGGTGCCGACCGACGTGGGGATGATACTGCGGTGGGATACTAGTCCAAAAACACCTCATTATTAGTACTTTATCGTGTATACGTGCAATTCGTCGAATTGTAGGTATTATACTACAAAATGTAAGAAATTACAGTACATTTGGCGATACAACTAGTAATAATCATCTTAAATGCAATTATCAATTCTTGGGGGAATTTGCATTGGCTTCCGTAGATCTACGGTGTGAAAATTTCCTGATTTCTTGAATTGCACTTAGTTTCCCTATGAGAAATAAATCTTTTGCAAAGGATTTATATGCCCTAATACCACTCGTATTGAGTGGCTTTCTCTGTATTGCCCTAATTTTCTTCCTTCAGCAAAAAATCACTAACGACATTAGCTTTGTTGCCGCTTTAACAAATTTGTCATCTATCTTCCTGAGCCTTAGTGGGTTTTTAGCAGCCATTATTATGATCTATTTAGCATGGGTCGCCATAACTATGAAGAAAACTAGGTCGACTGCCATTGATAGTTTGAGTAAGATTACCCAGAAAATGCATAGTTTTCGAACCATCATTGATATTCTCATGCGCTCTAAAATGTGGCTACCTGGCCTAAAAGAGTACATAGATGATGAATTTGCAGGCCTCAACTTTTTTGAAGTCAAAGAGTTTTACAAAGGCAAATCAAAATTGGCCATAGAATTTTTACAAGAAAGTCACCACTATGAAGATACCGAGAATCTCTATTTAGAGATGAAGTCTCTATTAATGACCAGCCCAAGGGATAAACAAACCCCTGAGACCATCAAATTTCCAAGAATGTATAACAAGGACATGGTTTCTAAATGGTTAGAACACAAATGCGGATCTGGACTTTGGTATTACTTTGGTTATAAATACGGAAGCTTCAAGGAGTCTCTAGATTACAATTCTGTTTTTGAACGACACCAGGAAAAAATCATGACATTAGCGAATTCGATTGATAACGAGGCTTTTGAGGATTCTTCTTTTAACGAGGTGTTTTTGGCAAAATTAGGTGAGTATATGAGCAAGGAAATTATTCCTAAGCTATTCCAAGTACAAAGCAATACCGATAAGCAAATGCCCACTATTATTAAGTTTCTCTACAGTATCTTTTTGATGCTCGTTCTGGCAGGTGTTTTATTGCCGCTATTCTTTATACTATTTAGCCTTCCTATTATCACACTAGTCCTAAGCTATTCGGTGGTAATTAGTATCATTTTCTTTATTGCCATTAGCTTTTATCAATTCGTAATGAAAGAGGCGAACAGCTAATCTCCTTGCCTCCGAAATTTCTTCTATTAAAACCATCTTTTGAGATCGGTAACGGCTTCAATTTTCAATCCATTTGAGTACCTTTGCGAATTATGGCAAAAAATCAGGACATAATTGAAGTTTTAGGCGCTCGTGTTCATAATTTAAAGAACATCGACGTCAAAATTCCACGCAACCAATTAGTTGTAATCACGGGGCTTTCAGGTAGTGGTAAGTCTTCCTTAGCTTTCGATACAATTTATGCCGAAGGTCAACGTCGTTATATTGAAACTTTCTCCGCCTATGCCCGTCAATTTTTAGGGAATTTAGAGCGACCTGACGTAGATAAAATTGAAGGTCTTTCTCCTGTCATTGCCATCGAACAGAAAACTACGAGTAAAAGTCCACGATCAACAGTTGGTACCATTACCGAGATTTATGATTTCCTGCGGCTGCTTTTTGCCCGCGCCAGTGATGCTTATAGTTACGAGACCGGCGAAAAAATGATTAGCTATAGTGATGAGCAAATCAAACAACTCATTATTAAAGATTTTGACCAAAAAAAAGTAAGTATCCTTGCTCCTGTTGTTCGCTCCCGTAAAGGGCATTACCGCGAACTGTTCGAGCAAATTGCCAAACAAGGATTTTTAAAGGTTCGTGTGGATGGTGAAGTAAAGGATATTACCAAAGGAATGCGTATTGATCGCTATAAAACTCACGATATAGAAATCGTAATAGATCGGTTAAAGATTGGTCAAGAAAGCGATCACAATAAAAGACTAACGGAAACCATACTCACCGCCATGTATCATGGAGACGATGTTCTTATGGTTTTGGACAATGAGAGTGATGATGTTCGATATTTCAGTCGGTCGCTCATGTGTCCAACTTCTGGGATTTCCTATCCTAATCCGGAACCAAACAATTTCTCATTTAATTCACCCAAAGGAATGTGTCCTAATTGTAAGGGGTTGGGTGAGTTATACAAAGTGAACCTTGACAAAATAGTGCCAGACGGTTCCTTGTCCATAAAACAAGGAGCACTAGCACCACAAGGGCCTCAAAAAAGCAATTGGATATTCAAGCAGTTGGAATTGATTGCCCAAAAATATGATTTCAATCTAAGCGATCCATTTAACGGTATTCCGAAGGAAGCCAAAGAGGTGATCTTTCACGGGGGTAATTCAACCTTCGAAGTGGCCTCCAAATCACTGGGAATAACCAGAAATTACAAGATTGACTTTGAAGGGGTCGCCACCTTTTTACAGAACACTTTTGAAGCAAATGAATCCAAATCCTTAAAGCGTTGGGCCAAGGAATACATGGACAAAATCACTTGCAATGAGTGTCAAGGCAGTCGATTAAGAACCGAATCTTTAAATTTCAAAATCAACGGGAAGAATATTGCAGATCTAGCCAACATGGATGTCATTGAATTGACCGATTGGTTTGCAAACATTGCTAAAGAATTGAGTGGCAATCAACTCAAAATTGCCTCCGAGATTATTAAGGAAGTTAGCACTAGATTGAGCTTTCTGGTCAACGTAGGACTCACCTATCTCTCTTTGAATAGAAGTTCTAAGTCCTTATCTGGAGGAGAGGCACAGCGTATTCGATTAGCGACACAAATTGGGTCTCAATTGGTAGGAGTGCTTTATATATTGGATGAACCAAGTATTGGTCTACATCAACGGGACAATGAAAAATTAATTGATTCCTTACTCAAACTGAAAGAATTAGGAAATAGCATTATTGTGGTCGAGCACGATAAGGAAATGATCGAGCAAGCCGACCATGTCATCGATATTGGTCCCGCTGCTGGAAAACACGGTGGTGAGATAGTTTCAGAAGGAAGTCCCAAAGAAATATTAAAGCATCACACCCTCACCGCAGACTACCTAAATGGAACCAAGGAAATCTCAATTCCGGAGAAAAGAAGAAAAGGTAATGGCAAAACATTGTCACTCTTCGGAGCTACTGGAAATAACTTAAAAAATGTTGATGCTCATTTTCCATTGGGACAAATGATTGGAGTCACCGGGGTTTCGGGCAGTGGAAAATCTACGCTCATCAATGAAACCTTATACCCAATACTAAATGCGTACTTCTTTAATGGTGTCAAAAAACCGATGCCGTATAAGAAGATTACCGGATTGAAACATATTGATAAAGTTATTGACATTAATCAGTCACCTATTGGGAGAACTCCTCGTTCCAATCCTGCGACTTATACCGGTGTTTTCTCTGAAATAAGAAATCTATTCGCTCAAGTCCCTGAAGCGATGATTAGAGGTTATAAGCCAGGTCGTTTCAGCTTTAATGTTAAAGGAGGACGCTGCGAAACCTGTCAAGGAGGTGGGTTGAAGGTCATAGAAATGAATTTCCTACCCGATGTTTATGTGGAATGTGAAACCTGTCAAGGAAAGCGATTCAATCGAGAAACTTTAGAGATTCGGTTTAAGGGCAAATCCATTTATGATGTATTGGAAATGACCATAAATGAAGCCTGTCAATATTTTGAATTAATTCCGAAAATAAATCGAAAACTCAAGACGATACAAGATGTCGGACTTGGGTATATTACTTTAGGGCAACAGTCCACCACCCTATCTGGCGGTGAAGCGCAACGAATTAAGCTGGCGACCGAATTGTCCAAAAGAGATACTGGAAACACCTTTTACATCCTTGACGAGCCCACAACAGGCTTGCATTTTGAAGATATTCGAGTGTTGCTTATAGTATTAAATAAATTAGTCAATAAAGGAAATACGGTTTTAATAATTGAACACAATTTGGACGTCATCAAGACAGTGGATTATATTATTGACATTGGACCTGAAGGTGGAAAAAAAGGTGGAAAAATCATTACCTCAGGACTTCCAGAGGAGATTATCACCCATAAAAAAAGCCACACCGCTCGTTTCTTGAAAAAAGAGCTACATTAGAAGTTTGAAGTATTTTACTCCTTAATTTTAAAGACTATTTGTTTTTTTATTGTGGGTAAAAGGAAAGTTAGTTGTTATATATATAGAAGTTATTAGTTAAGTAGATACATGAGAAAAGAAAGACATATAAAAAATTGGAACCAGATTAAAACCAATGACTCGTGGGCCATCTTTAAAATCATGGGCGAATTCGTCAATGGTTTTGAACGTATGAGCAACATTGGACCTTGCGTTTCTATTTTTGGTTCAGCCCGTACGGCTGAAGATGACAAATATTACAAATTGGCTGTAAGCATCGCCGAGAAAATCACGCAACATGGTTATGGTGTGATTACTGGTGGTGGACCCGGAATTATGGAAGCTGGAAATAAAGGTGCTCATCTCGCTGGTGGGACTTCGGTAGGATTGAACATCGACCTACCTTTCGAACAGCATGACAACCCATTTATAGACAGTGATAAGAGCTTGGACTTCGATTATTTCTTTGTAAGAAAAGTGATGTTCGTAAAGTATTCGCAAGGTTTCGTAGTGATGCCTGGAGGTTTTGGAACTCTCGATGAGCTATTCGAGGCCATGACCTTGATACAAACCCATAAAATTGATAAATTCCCCATCATTCTCGTCGGAGTCGAGTTTTGGGGCGGCCTATTGGAATGGATAAAGAAAACCCTTTTGACTACTCATCAAAATATTAGTCCGCAAGATTTGAACCTTATTCACCTCGTAGATACAGCCGATGATGTTCTTTCCATATTAGATAACTTCTACGACGAGGATAATTTAAGCCCCAATTTCTAGAAGCTCCCCGCATGCAACTATTTTTTTTACTTTGTGGCCTAAACTTTGAGGTGACATCTAAGTCAAAAGAATACTCGTATGTATTAATTGAATTACTAAAGCATTTATAAAAGTTGTAAGTCCCAATTGCAGATCCTTCGAATTCTCATAGCGTGTTGTTTGGTTTCGTTTTCAATGAAAGCGCAGCATACGATTACCGTGGATGCAACACTCGACGGCGCGGATCACAGCATTGCCATTACCCAGGAAATTGAATTTTTAAATACTTCGGAAGACGCCTTATCAGTTATCTATCTTAGTGATTGGGCCCATGGCTATTCGAGCAAAACGACACCATTAGCAAAACGCTTTGCTGAAAATTTTAAAAGTAGTTTTCATTTTGAAAAAGATGAAAAACGAGGACGGACAGACATTCAAAACATCACAACAGCAAATGGAACTCCCATAAATTGGCAACGCAGCCCCGAGGTAGATATCATTGAAATTCCATTAGACAATCCCTTAGCTCCTGGTGCTTCCACTTTGGTTAAGTTAATCTACAAAGTAAAATTACCAGAGGATAAGTTTACGCGCTATGGGGTGACACGAGAAAAGAACTATAAATTGAAGCATTGGCTTATTACTCCAGCCGTTTATGACGGAGAATGGCACCTTTATAGTAATAAGAATTCGGATGATTACTTTCAAATTCCGACCAATTTCGACATTACTTTCTCTTTTCCGAAGGGTTACACCTTGTTCTCCGACTTGAATGTCGTTGACGAACAATTACTTCAGAATAAAACTCAGATAAACCTGAAGGGAGATTTACGAATGCATACCGACCTATACCTGGAGCGCGATGCAACCTTCAAGAGTGTATTGACAGATCAAGTAGAAGTGGTCACGAATTTAACCCATAAAAAAGTAACCAGTGCTGGTAAAGCTCTTTTGGCGGATCGAGTTACTCGTTTTTTGAATCAAAAATTAGGTGCCTATCCACACAATAAAATATTAATTTCTGAAACCGATTATCGAATTAGTCCTGTCTACGGTCTTAATCAACTACCCGACTTTATTAGCCCATTCCCCAATGGTTTCGAACTGGATATGGAGCTTCTTAAATCGGTGAGTCGAAAGTACATCATCAATTCAATGGGTATAGATCCACGTGAAAATCATTGGCTCATTGGTGCTATGCAAATCTATTTGATGATGGAGTATGCAGATAACTACTACCCTGAAATGAAGCTGTTGGGAAGCGTGAGTAACTTCTGGGTTATCCGCTGGGCGCACATTTCTGAACTTGAATTTAATGATCAATACACCATGCTATATATGAATATGGCACGGAATAATCTACATCAAAGCTTATCGAAACCGAAGGATTCACTGGTTAAATTCAACAAAAACATCGCAAGTGATTATTATGCCGGGGAAGGATTTCAATATTTAGGAGATTTTATTGGAAAACCAGCATTGGAGAAGTCGATTCGAGATTATTTTGAACAATACAAAACAAAGCTTTCCGACCCTGCCGATTTCAAGCAGGTCCTAGCTCAAAATACCACGCTCCCAATCGATTGGTTTTTTGATGAATATGTTGTAAAACGAACCACGCTTGATTTCAAAATAAAGAAGGTCGAAACGATTGGTGACTCTCTACGAGTAAGCATATTAAGCAAACGAGACAACACCATGCCAGTTTCAATTTATGGGCTAAATAAAAATAAGGAGGTTGTTTTCAAAAAATGGGTGAACCCTATCGACAGTATGTCTCAGGTCGTGGTTCCCAAAGAGGACATTAAAAAATTGGTGCTGAACCATGAGGGAGTCATTCCAGAACTGAACAGACGTAACAATACTAAAAAAATAAACGGTTTATTCAACCGTCCGCTTCAATTTCGATTAATGCAGGACGTGGAAGACCCAGAATACAACCAGTTGTTCTTTATGCCGGAGTTTCAATACAACCTTTACGATGGGTTTAGTGTGGGCGTAAAAGCGTATAATAAAACATTTTTTCCTCGTGGATTGAGTTATAAGTTGGTTCCGCAGTATGGCTTTAACTCCAAAACTATTATTGGAAAAGGATCTATTTCGTTTACGCGAGATTTGGATAAAGAAAATCACTACTCGACTCGTTTTGGAATATCAGGAAACACCTACTCCTACAATGTGGGATTGTTCTACAGAAGATTAAGTCCATTCATCACCTTTGCATTTCGTGATAATGACGACTTACGAAAAAACAAAAGACAGTACATTAATTTGCGGAATGTGAACATCTTTCGAGATATAGACGTAAACGATCCCGACCAAGAACCAAATTACAGTGTCTTCAACCTGCAGTACGTCTATTCCGATAAGAACTTGGTAAATTACTATCGAGGGGTGTTCGATTATCAAATTTCTCAAAAGTTCAGTAAGGTTTCGACCCAGTTTGAATATCGAAAATTATTTAACAGCAACCGGCAGCTGAACCTGCGCTTCTACGCTGGGGCCTTTCTTTTTAATGATTCAGGTGCCGATAGCGACTTTTTTAGCTTCGCTCTGGACCGTCCTACGGATTATCTATTCGATTATAACTATTATGGAAGAAGTGAGGATACAGGATTGTTTAGCCAGCAACTTATTATCGCGGAGGGTGGATTCAAATCACAATTAGAACAACCGTTCGCCAATCAATTCATCGCCACTTTAAACGGTAGCACCAATATATGGAAATGGATTTACGCCTATGGAGACATTGGGGTCGTAAAAAACAAAGGAAAAGCGGTCAAGGGGGTATGGGATACAGGAATTCGTGCCAATTTGGTGGTCGATTATTTCGAAATCTATTTCCCACTTTATTCCAATCTCGGTTGGGAACCTGGACAGCCCAATTATGATCAAAAAATACGCTTTATAGTTACGCTCGATTTACGAACTTTATTAGGGTTGTTTTCCAGGGAATGGTACTAACACTCTCCAATTAGCTGTTTTTTTGGCATTGCTTTACAGTTGAATTCACGCTTCCATTCACTCTTCATTCACTATCCAAAATAGTAGCTTTCTACTTTTACGTGTTGACGCGTATATATGATAATTAGAAATTCTTCTATTTTAGCTGCTGAAAAACCTAACCAATTAACTAAATTTTCTTTTGATGGTACAACTATGCAAAAAAATTACTGAGGCCAAATGGTTTCAGGATTTTATTACGATAGCAATTATTATCGCAGGTATTTTGGTAGGGATTGCAACCTACTCCGACTTTTCACAGAAATATCACGTCTTTTTAGAAGTAGCCAACAAGGCAGTCTTATGGATTTTTGTGGCTGAAGTCATTATAAAGATGGTCGCCGAGGGTAAAAAACCCTGGCGCTATTTTAACGACGGTTGGAATGTTTTTGACTTTATCATTGTAGCAGCTGCCTTCATGCCTTTTGGCGGAAGCTCTGTTGCTGTATTGCGATTACTGCGATTGTTAAGAGTCCTTAAGTTAGTCAAAGCACTGCCTAAACTGCAATTGTTAGTAAGCGCTCTTTTAAAAAGTATTCCATCCATGGGCTACGTTTCTATATTATTATTACTCCTTTTCTATATCTATGCCGTGGCTGCCGTCTTTTTCTTTGGAGCCAACGACCCCATCCACTTCGAGAATCTACAAATGTCCATGCTCTCTTTATTTAGAGTAGTGACTTTGGAAGATTGGACCGATGTAATGTATATTAATATGTACGGCTGTGAAAATTATGGCTATGACGGGAATATGAATTTATGCACCAACTCTAGCGAAAGTCCGCTTGGTGCTGCCATATTCTTCGTTTCGTTTGTATTGTTCGGTACCATGATTATCCTCAATCTATTTATTGGAGTAATTATGAATGGTATGGATGAAGCCAAAGAGGAAGCCAACCAATTGGCAGAATCAACTACTGGAACTGCACAAACCAACCTAAAAGAGTTAGAATCAAAACTGTCTGAAATGCAGGCGTTGGTCATAAAATTAAAGGAGCCTAATAATGATAAATAGGTATTCATTACTTCTTATTGCTGTCCAAAATCTGCACTAAAAACAACAAAAATGCTTGCTCTTTTTCTTGTGAAATGAATATATGATTGATGATTTTTCAATAAAACTTATTTTTTAGTGACATTTACTGAAATATTCGCAATAGTTTAACAATCAACTTCCTTGCAAAATCCAGTCGTTTTTGCTACTTTTGCAAAGCCTAAAAACGACAGTATGCAGACAAACCCTCAAGCCAACAGTGAGTTATCATTTGAAGATTTCAAAATGGAAGTCTTGAACGATTACAGGATTGCAGTCACAAGTCGTGAATGTAGTTTACTGGGCCGCAGAGAGGTACTTACCGGTAAGGCAAAATTCGGAATTTTTGGAGATGGAAAGGAAGTGCCTCAATTGGCATGGGCCAAGGCATTTAAAAATGGAGATTGGCGCAGCGGTTATTACCGTGACCAAACCTTTATGATGGCCATTGGGAAGTTAACGATTCAGCAATTCTTTGCTGGACTATATGCCCATACCGATATCAAAGCGGATCCTATGAGCGCTGGACGTCAAATGGGCGGTCATTTTGGAACTCACAGTTTGAACGAAGACGGCACTTGGAAAAACTTAATGATCCAAAAGAACAGTAGTGCAGACATTTCCCCTACAGCAGGGCAAATGCCTCGGCTATTGGGACTGGCGCAGGCCTCCAAAGTTTTTAGAAATGTCAAAGGCCTAGAGAATCATACCACGCTTTCTGAAAAAGGGAATGAAGTAGCTTGGGGAACCATTGGGAACGCAAGTACGAGCGAAGGCCTTTTTTGGGAAACCATCAATGCTGCTGGGGTATTACAAGTGCCAATGGTGATGAGTGTATGGGATGACGAATATGGTATTTCAGTTCATGCGAAATACCAAACAACCAAAGAAAATATAAGTGAAGTTCTCAAAGGTTTCCAACGGAACGAAGAAGAGAATGGCTATGAGATTATCCGTGTGAATGGCTGGGACTACCCTGCCCTCATGGAAGTATATCAGAACGCTGGACGAATAGCACGTGAAAACCATGTCCCTGTACTGATTCACGTTCAAGAATTGACGCAACCTCAAGGACACTCTACCAGTGGTTCCCATGAGCGTTATAAGAGTCCAGAGCGTTTGGATTGGGAAAGAGCCCATGACTGCATGGTTAAGATGAGAACGTGGGTGATTTCTTCTGAAATAGCTTCGGAAGAAGAACTATCTGAGATGGAAGCGGGACTTAAAAAGGAAGTGAGAGCAGGCAAAAAGGCTGCTTGGAATGCTTATTTAGCTCCTCAAAAGCAAGAACAGGCCGAAGCAATTACCCTTTTAGAAAATCTAGCTGAAACCAGCCCGAACAAGCCTTTTATAGAAAAGATCAAGAGTGAAGTGGCTTCAGATCCAGAGCCGTTGCGAAGAGATATAATTGCAGGAGCTCGAAAAGCATTGCGGTATGTAGTTTCAGAATCAAGCGCGGAAAAAAGACAACTACAAGATTGGGTGAATAATTATTTTGAGATTATCCAACCTAAATATAGCAAGCATTTATATTCCGAAACAAGCACTAAAGCAACGAACATTTCCGAAGTAAAACCTGCCTATGACAAAGACGCTGAAGTAGTGGATGGTCGTGTGGTCCTTCGTAATAATTTTGATGCAATTTTTAGTAACCACCCTGAAGCATTGATTTTTGGCGAAGACAGCGGAACCATTGGAGATGTAAATCAAGGATTAGAAGGCTTACAGGAAAAGCATGGAGAAATGCGTGTAAGCGATGTAGGAATTCGAGAAGCCACCATTTTAGGACAAGGTATAGGAATGGCCATGCGTGGCTTACGACCTATTGCCGAAATTCAATACCTCGATTATATTTTATATGCCTTGCAAATCATGAGCGATGATCTGGCCACCTTGCGATACCGAACCAACGGTTTACAAAAGGCGCCTTTAATTGTTCGTACACGTGGGCATCGACTGGAAGGAATTTGGCACAGTGGCTCTCAAATGGGCGGATTGATACATTTACTAAGAGGAATGTATATTCTAGTGCCTCGAGATATGACGAAAGCTGCTGGATTTTATAACACCTTATTGGCAAGTGATGAACCTGCCATAGTGATAGAATGCCTAAATGGTTATCGATTAAAAGAAACTTTACCGAATAACCTCAGCGCACTAAGAACTCCTATAGGAGTGGTTGAAACAGTCAAGGAAGGGTCAGATATTACTTTAGTTTCCTACGGAAGTACCCTTCGCATTGTCGAAGAAGCTGCGAAGGAATTACAGCAAGTAGGTATCGATGCCGAGGTGATTGATGTTCAGTCTCTGCTTCCATTAGACATTGCACATGATTTGGTTAAAAGTGTTGCCAAAACCAACCGCCTTTTGGTAATTGATGAGGATGTTCCGGGTGGAGCATCTGCCTACATCTTGAATCATATTTTAGATGAACAAAATGGCTACCAACACTTGGATAGCAAACCACAAACCTTAGCGGCAAAACCACACAGACCCGCCTACGGAACGGACGGAGATTACTTCTCAAAGCCCTCTACGGAAGATGTTTTTGAAAAAGTATATGAAATGATGCATGAGGTGAACCCAACCGATTTTCCGAAGTTGAGGTAATTTCATTCTGAACTATCACAAACCATCATTTTCATTAGGCAATTTCACATAAAACAAAAATCCTTTCTAATTTTCTTTAGTTAAAATTTGGATAGGTAACTTTTTTTATTGAATATTTACAGCCACTTAAGAAATAACACAAGGAATATGTTAGCATTCATTTCAAATAATAATTATAATAATAACGGAAACCCGTAACAAAAACCTTATAGCGATATACAGCCCGTCAGGTTTTTAACTTGACGGGTTTTTTTATTAGTAAAACTCAAAGTTTTATTAATAATCCACCGAAGCTTTAGCGAAGGTGAATAGATTTCAATAAAGAATAAATTAATAGTAAAAGAATAAAATTATGTGCGGAATTGTATGTGCCTTCGATCTAAAACAACCCAGTGAGCAACTGCGGCCTCAACTATTAACCATGGCGAAGTGTATTCGTCACCGGGGACCGGATTGGAGTGGTATTTATGATAATCAGAAGGCGATCATGGCACACGAACGTCTTGCCATAGTTGATCCTACTTCAGGAAAGCAACCCTTGTTTTCTGAAGATGGAAACCTTGTATTGGCCGCCAACGGTGAAATCTACAACCACATAGCATTGAGAGATCAGCTAAAAGAAGACTACGCATTCCAAACTAAAAGTGACTGTGAAGTTATCCTCGCACTTTATAAAGAAAAAGGAACTGCCTTTCTGGATGACTTGAACGGAATCTTTGGTTTTGCTCTCTACGACGTTGAAAAGGACGAATATTTAATCGCTCGTGACCACATGGGGATTATTCCACTCTATATTGGATGGGACCAAAATGGAACTTTCTATGTTGCTTCGGAATTAAAGGCTCTTGAAGGAGTTTGCACTAAAATCGAACTCTTCCCTCCTGGTCACTTTATGCACAGCAGCGATGGCGAATTGAAACGCTGGTGGACACGAGACTGGATGGAATATGAAGCGGTAAAAGACAATGAAACAAATATTCAAGAATTAAGAGAAGCTTTGGATGCAGCCGTACACCGCCAATTAATGAGCGATGTTCCATATGGTGTATTACTTTCTGGAGGTTTGGACTCTTCTATCACCTCTGCCCTAGCGAAAAAATACGCCGACAAACGCATTGAAAGTGGCGACAAGGATAGCGCATGGTGGCCACAACTCCACTCCTTTGCTATTGGACTAGAAGGCTCGCCAGATTTGGCTGCAGCCCAAAAAGTGGCAGACCACTTGGATACGGTCCATCATGAGATTAAATTCACCATTCAAGAAGGAATTGATGCCCTACGAGATGTGATTTACCATGTAGAAACTTATGATATCACTACCATCAGAGCCTCTACCCCTATGTTCTTACTAGCAAGAGCCATCAAAGCGATGGGGATAAAAATGGTACTATCTGGAGAAGGCGCCGATGAGATTTTTGGAGGATATTTATACTTCCATAAAGCACCGACTGCCAAAGATTTTCATGAAGAAAACGTACGTAAACTAGACAAACTACATATGTATGACTGCCTTCGTGCAAACAAATCGTTAGCTTCTTGGGGTATTGAAGGACGGGTTCCATTTCTAGACAAGGAATTTATGGATGTTGCCATGCGCATCAACCCTCAAGATAAAATGATCAATGGCGAACGTATGGAAAAATGGGTCTTGCGAAAAGCTTTTGAGGATATGCTCCCAGAAAGTGTTGCTTGGAGACAAAAGGAACAATTTAGCGATGGTGTAGGATACAGCTGGATTGATACCTTAAAAGAAATGGTGGAGAAAGAAGTCAGTGACGAACAAATGGCAAATGCCCAATACCGCTTCCCTCTCCAAACTCCAGCAAGTAAGGAAGAGTTTTATTACCGTTCGATTTTTGAAGAACACTTCCCAAGTGACACCGCTGCTTTAAGTGTGCCATCGGTACCTAGTGTGGCTTGTAGCTCACCAATAGCTTTGGCTTGGGACGAAAGTTTTAAAAACATGAACGACCCAAGTGGTCGTGCAGTAGCGAGTGTGCATGATGATGCTTACTAAGTAATATTCATTTCGTTAACCACATATTAATTAAAGGCGTCGAAGATTCAATCGATGCCTTTAATGCTTTTAGGTTGTTGGTATTAATTACAAACAATCAACTATCTTTAGCCACATCCCCTACAAACGTTAAAACAGTTGCTATGAAAAAAATTACTTTTCTCTTTCTTGTATTCACCACATTGTCCTATGCACAAACACCATGTGTAAATGGCTTTGCGGGATCATATCCTTGTGATGGGTACGATTTGCTATCACATATAACGGCAGCAGAAATGGGCGCTTCTGGAGGAAACGATTCTTGGGGTTGGACAGATCCACAAGATGGAAAAGAATATGCCATTGTTGGTTTAGACAATGGAACGGCCTTTATTGACATCACAGATCCCATCGCTCCGGTATATTTGGGTAAACTACCCACACAAACGGGATCAGCTACCGCAAGAGATGTTAAAACCTATAATGATTTTGCCTTTGTGGTAAGTGACAATAATGGAAGTCACGGAATGCAAATATTCGATTTAACACGGCTTCGTAATGTGGCAAACCCACCCGAAACCTTCACGGTAGATGCGCTTTATTCCGACTTTACCAACGCACACAACCTAGCAATTAATGAGGATACAGGGTATGCTTATGCCTTAAGAACCAACCTCTTTGGAGGAGGCGTGCATTTTATAAACATTCAAGACCCTTTAAATCCAGTTAATGAAGGCGGCTTTAGTGGTGTTTTCACACATGACGCTCAAATAATTATCTATGATGGGCCCGACACCGATTATACCGGAAGTGAGATTCTGTTTAGTTATAACGGATTCGATCAAAACGTCACGATTGTTGACGTAACCGACAAAGGGAATCCACAGGCCATTTCAAGTTTTACATACAGCCAGAATGAGCACGCTCATCAAGGATGGGTAACCGAGGATCATGAATATATCATTATGGGGGACGAGTCTGATGAACTCAACTTGGGAGTGGATACACGAACCATTGTTGTTGACATTAGCGATCTGGACAACCCAGCTGAATCCTTCGTATATGTTGGCCCTACAGCTGCCTCAGATCACAATGGGTACGTTAAGGAAGACACCTATTATTTAGCCAACTACAATGCAGGAATGAGGGTATTGGATATCTCTGATATCGATAATGGAACTTTGACTGAGACTGGTTATTTTGACGTCTACCCCGCTAATAATGCCTCAGGGTTTAATGGAGCTTGGAGCGTATATCCTTATTTTGAAAGTGACAATCTCGTTATTTCTGTGCGAGGTAGCGATGGCGGCCTTTTTGTCGTGACTGAAAATATTTTAGGAGTTACTTCTTATGATGATTCAAGTCTATTTGCCATTATTCCTAACCCAGCAGACGATATTATCACACTCACCCTAAATAACAATAGCACCCTAATTTCGGTCAATATTTATGATAGTACAGGAAGGCTTGTTTTAAAAGATATGGACTCCGCAACCATTGACATAGCATCCTTTAACAATGGAATCTATTTTGTTAGGGTCGAAACGGACCAAGGAATCCAGACGAAGCGACTTATAAAGGAGTAATAAAAAATTCTTATGGCAACCACTTCTTATCGAAGTTAGGCTTGACACTTATCTATTTGATGTTACCCATAAGCGAAAAACCACTGCACATTTCGGCACAAGTGATTTTTAGCCGACACAAAAGTTAACACCAAAAGGAATCGAAAGGCGAAAATATTTTTCATGTTTTTATATTTTAGTATTTGCTTAAATAAGTGAATAGTGTATCTTTGAGCCATGGTAAATAATTCGTGCATAAGACAACAGGCAGATATTGAACAAATAAACCGTTGCAAAGACAGGGTAACAGAATTAAATGAAACGTTTGAGTATATGGTAAATGGACTTTCATTAGTCGGAAATAGTGTCAGACTTAAAATACTTTATCTACTCTATGAAGAAAAAAGACTTTGCGTTTGTGATTTAAGTGACATTCTTGGAATGAACATTTCCGCTATTTCACAACATTTAAGAAAGATGAAAGACCGAAACCTAATAGAAACGGAAAGGGAAGCTCAAACAATTTTTTACTCATTAACTGTTGCATATTCAACATTACTGAATCCATTTTTTGAAATCCTCGATGAAAACAAAATTTCAGAAACAATATGAAAGGTAAAAATAACTTAATTGGAGCAGGCCTTTTAACTGCAATTACTGCCTCGTTATGCTGCATAACACCAGTTTTGGGACTTATCGCTGGAACAAGTGGAATCGCCTCGACATTCTCTTGGATTGAGCCATTTAGACCTTATTTAGTCGGACTTACAATTTTTGTTCTTGGGTTTGCTTGGTATCAGAAACTAAAAACCAAGAAAAAAATCGATTGTGAATGTGAAAAGGATGAAAAGCCAAAATTTTTACAATCAAAAGTGTTTTTAGGAATTGTAACGGTGTTTGCAATCATTATGTTGGCTTTTCCATACTATTCAGGAATTTTTTATCCAAACACCGAAAAACAAATAATCATTGTTGACAAATCGGATATTAAATCAACTAAATTTAAAATCAGCGGAATGACCTGTGCTAGTTGTGAAGAACACATCAATCACGAAGTGAATAAACTCAACGGAATTGTAATCTCAAAAGCTTCATATGAAAATGGAAATGCAATCATTAAATTTGACAAAACCAAAACCAACGAAACTGAAATTGAGAAGGCAATTAACTCAACAGGATACAAAGTAACTGACAAAAAAGACAACTAATGGAAATTCAATTAAAATCAGAAATTACTTGTCCAATCTGCAGACATAAAAAAGTAGAAGATATGCCAACAAATGCCTGTCAATTCTTCTATCCATGTCAAAACTGTAAAGCGGTATTGAAACCAAAAGAAGGAGATTGTTGTGTTTATTGCTCCTACGGAACAGTTCCCTGCCCACCAATTCAGGAAAATAAAAGTTGTTGTTAAAAAGTCAGCGCTGAAAAATGGCAGAATCAAATAAACCCATGAGGTAGCAACGGGTATAGAAAATAACGGCTTAAGTACCAAACCGAAACTGATACCTTTCTTAAGGCAACCACTTTTTATCAAAATTAGGCTTCCGCTTTTCCAAGAACGCATCGCGCCCTTCTTTGGCCTCATCGGTCATATAGGCTAATCGAGTGGCTTCACCAGCGAAGACTTGTTGTCCTACCATGCCATCATCGGTAAGATTCATGGCAAATTTTAGCATTTTTATGGACGTTGGTGACTTGCCCAATATCTCATGTGCCCAATCATAGGCTGTTTGCTCCAATTCGTCATGAGGCACTACAGCGTTGACCATCCCCATCTCGAAGGCTTCCTGCGCGCTGTAATTTCTTCCGAGGAAAAATATCTCACGTGCTTTCTTCTGTCCCACCATTTTGGCCAGATAAGCACTTCCGTAGCCACCATCAAAACTCGTTACATCTGCATCGGTCTGTTTAAAAATCGCGTGTTCTTTACTGGCCAGTGTCATGTCACAAACCACATGCAAACTATGTCCACCACCAACGGCCCAACCTGGTACTACGCAAATAACAGCCTTAGGCATAAAACGAATCATACGCTGTAAATCCAGAATATTCAATCGATGGTATCCGTCATCTCCTACATAACCTTGATGACCGCGCGCTTTTTGATCGCCACCACTGCAAAAACTATAAACACCGTCCTTAGAAGAAGGCCCTTCAGCAGAAAGTAATACGACACCAATACTGGTATCCTCTTGGGCATCGTGGAAGGCATCCAAGAGTTCAGACGTGGTTTTAGGACGAAATGCATTACGAACATCTGGTCTATTGAAAGCCACCCGAGCCACTCCATTACTCTTTTTATACGTGATATCTGTATATTCTTTGACTGTTTTCCAGTTAGGTGTGTTCATATTTTATATTTTAGCAAAGATATAAATTGTTTGTGGTTTATGGTTGGTTGCAATTGTGAGAACCTGAGACGACAAACCTTAAATTTTACAACATGCGTAGTCTTCTTTTTTTCTTCGGAATTTTATTCATCTCCTCCTCTATTTTCGGGCAATCACCCTACCAATTTACGACGGTGATAGACCTAGAGGCCACCCCGGTAATTAGTCAGGGTCGCACAGGAACCTGCTGGAGTTTTTCGAGCACTTCTTTTTTAGAGTCGGAAGTAATACGTTTAACAGGAAAACAAGTGGATCTTTCCGAAATGTATACGGTACGAAATACCTATCCAAAAAAAGCCGAAAATTATGTGATGCGTCAGGGGAAGGCACAGTTTAGCGAAGGCGGCTTGGCTCATGATGTAGTCAATTCTGTTGCTGACTACGGTTTGGTACCACAAGAAGCGTATAGCGGATTATTTGCCGATGAAACTGGACACAACCATGCAGAAATGGTTGCTGTCATCGATGCCATGGTAAAGACCTACGTAGACAATCCTGGTAGAAAATTAAGTAAGAAATGGAGAAGTGCAGTTGATGCGGTATTAACCACTTATATTGGTTCCAATCCAAGCAATTTTACGTACGAGGGGAAATCGTATACGCCAGTATCATTTAGAGATGAACTTAAAATTGTTCCTGCAGACTATGTAACGATTACCTCTTTCAACCATGCTCCTTTTTATTCTGAATTTATTCTGAACATCCCAGACAACTGGAGCTACGGAACTTTCTATAATGTTCCGTTGGATGAAATGATTTCTTCCATTGACAACGCTCTTGAGAATGGGTATACGGTAGAATTGGATTGTGATGTTAGTGAACGTACGTTCTCTTCTAAAGACGGAGTGGCTGTAATTCCGAAGAATTCAGCAAATAACAAACTAGCGCTACAAGGAGTTTATCCTGAAATGAATGTGACCCAGCAATACCGTCAGGATGAATTTGAAAATTTCACCACGACAGATGACCATTTAATGCATATCACTGGCACCTTGAGAGACCAAAACGGAACGAAGTATTACAAGGTTAAAAACAGCTGGGGATCGGATGCCTCTAGAAATGCTAATGGTGGTTATGTCTATTTTAGCGAAGCCTATATGCGCCTAAAGGCAATTAGTATTACGGTGCATAAAGAGGCAGTTCCTAAGGCGACTTCAAAAAAGTTAAATTTGTAAGAAGAAAGCCTTCTGTGGCTCGAAATTTGATATATTTGAATTCATGAAACGTATTTTTTTCATATTGACATTATTCCCGGCACTAGCCATGGGGCAATACGATTTTGAAAATCGTTACTTCACTTTTACCGACGAGAGCCTTCCGGAAATGAGTTCGTTTGACATTGATTTTGGAGAAAAATCTTCTTTTAAAAAAATCAGTTTCTACGATTTCAGTAAGGTTACTGTTGAAAATTATTACCAGCCTGTGGATATGATGGATATCTTAGAACAGCAAAGTTCACTTTTGGAATCTCCTGGAATCAATATCCCTGCACTGAACCAGAAAGAGTTTGGCTTTTCATTTTCAGTAAACGGAGGTAATTCGCGAGATGGCACTTCCAATTACGGTATCAGAAATACTGTCTACAAAGAAGCTACAAGTGTATATTTCTGTTCTCCTTCCTCCAATTATGTGGCTACTCCAGGATACCGCAACTAGCACTTCTCTATTTATAACGCCAGCTGTTTAGATCGGCTCCAGTAGGAGCACTTTCATTGATACGCTTCATTATTTTTGGCAAATACATGCTGTTATATCGTAATCGCGAAATATGATTTCCATTTTCTTGGTCGCCATTCCAACAATGCTCGGCACGATCGCCATAATCTACTTCCCCATCGTAATAGGGGCTCGTCGTACTCTCTAAGAAATCTTCCATCAAATACACGGCATTATTCAGGTAATAATTGTCCATATCACCACAATAAATATGAATTTTCCCTTGCAATTTGGGCCCTAATTTTGCCCAATCTCGCTCTAGGATGTGTCGAAGATCATAGTTTTCTTTCCAGTAGTCCGCCACATCACTATTGATATCTCCTGTGTATTTATCCCAGATTCGTTGTGGGTATCCATCTTCTCCCATTGGAGAATACGTAGCCTCCCAAATATCCCATTGTTGTCCGGAACGGGATTTGTCTCCCAGGACTAACTCCAAATGATTGGCGCGCCTCAGCGTTGTAGAGACTTGTCCAAGATAATCTCTATGTCCAGGCACTTCCAACTTCTGAAAATCGCTAGGATAATAATAGGCATTCTCGTCTTCATAGATATTGGTAAGACAGTAAGCGCGAAAGTCGATTGGATCTGGACAAGCAGCAAAGCAGCCATTGTATTCGTCTGGGTATTTTACTTGTACGGCCAAGGCTTCCCAGCCACCTGTGGAACCTCCATATAAGAAACGAGACCAACCTGCTCCTATTCCACGAAATTGTTCTTCGATATATGGAATGAGTTCATAAGTAAGTGCATCACCATAGGGACCTTGTGCAGCAGAATTCACCGCATAGCTATCGTCATAATATGGTGTAGGATGCTGTATCTCGATGATTAAGAACCGAGGAAAGTCAGGTTCATTCCAACGGGTATAAAAATCGTATGCCTCTTGCTGTTGCATAATATTGTAACCATCAACCCCAAATCGGTCTGCGTATTCTGGTTCTAAATTCTCATCAGGCGGTGTCGTTCTCCAACCGCCAAAATCACTTGGGAAATGTCCTTGAAAAACCATGAGCGGATAGTTGGCTTCTGGATGCTCGTCAAATCCTTTTGGCAATAAAATATGGGCGCCTAGAAACATATCTCTTCCATAGAACTCCGAGAGTTTTTCAGATTTCATTCGAATATGCTTGATCCACTCTGTATCTACGGGTGCTTCAATTTCCGGTATCACTTTATCAATCGTCAAAAAGATAGCGGTACTCGCTTCCGAAGAAAAAGAAATTTCAATAGGCTCATTGTATATATTTCCAGGGGATTTGTTCCATTGCTGACCTTCACCATTATCCATGGGAAGTTTTACAGTATGTCCTGTAGACAAGTTAAACGTTTCGTATACATGTAGCAGTGCCTGAGCTTGGTAGTCACCCGTAGGTATTTCAGACAAACGTTCGATCGGGAATCCCATATCTTCCTCCGTAAAAGTGACCTGATCACCCGGCTGTAGTCCTTCCACATTTTTTCCGAAAATAAGTTGTGATTTTAAGCCATCATTGATTTGAAACCTAGGCTCGTCTTCATCATTATTGGAAAGCATCAATAATAGTCGTCCGTCAACATTTGTCATATCCAAAGCATCGGATAAGGTAATGGTAACTGCAATTCGAGAACTAGAATCAGGTGGTTGGCAACCTAAGATGGCCAATAGCATCAGGCAGGACAAAAAGGGAATACGTTTCATAGGAAAAGAGTTCGTTTCCTATAAAACTACAAAATTTACAGCAACTCTATACCGTCTGGCTTAATCGTGATTTGTTTGTCTTTGTACAAACTACCGACCGCCTTCTTAAAGCTCTTTTTACTAAGCCCTAGTTCGTTTTTAATAATATCTGGATCCGTTTTATCGTGGAAAGGAAGGAATCCGCCTGCGGCTTTTAATTCTTCCATAAGATAATTGGCGTTCGGCTCAATACTCTTATAACCCTCGGCTTGGAGCACCAAATCAATTTTATTATCCTCCCGCACCTTTTTTACAAATGCTTTTAGCTTATCACCTGTGCGAATATCTTCAAAAATATCCTCCAAATAAATAAGTCCCCTATGCTTTCCATCAATGATCGCATTAGCACCTCTTTCCGTAATATGAGAAACCATTATGGAAACCTCATCATATTTGGCGATTTCTATCGTATCGTTGCTTAAAAACTTATTGGTTTTGCTGGATCCTACCAATCTGGTTGTTAGCTCATCCAAATAAAGATGAACAATATACCAATTGCCTTTAGTCATCGGTCTTGCCTGTTCCTTAAACGGCACAAACAGTTGTTTTACCAAGCCCCAATCCATAAACGCGCCGTGTTTTGTCACTGCAACGCATTGTAGGTAGGCAAACTCGTTAAGTTTGATTAGCGGTTCGTCTGTAGTGGCTATTGGTCGCTCCTCATTGTCCAGATATAAAAACACGTTTACAGTATCGCCTATCGCGTATTCCTCCGGCTTATAACGGTGTGGAAGTAACACTTCGTTTTCTTCGGTATCACCTAAAAACAGACCTGGATCGGTATCTCGAAGTATCGTAAGTTCTTGAAATTTTCCTAATTGTAACATAATGCTGGCAAAGGTACAACTTCTCTCATGGAAAGATTCAAACAGATGACTACTAATTGTATTAATTCAAAACGGTACAACTCTATTTTACTAATATTATCAAGTTGGTTGAATTCTACATCGAGAGAATACACTATCTAATTAAAATTATTAACTTTATCATTGAATATTCTCTCCCCACTTTTTTTGGTATGATTTTGATAGTGTAATTGAAGGGCTCTAATTTTTCAAATTAGAAATATAAAATATGCTAATTTCCAAAATATAAATTTGCATTGAGACCCAAATGGTTTAAATACTATAATCATAGGCTTTGAAATTTATAAAAATCGGTTAGAGAGATGTTTTTCAATAGAAAAAAGTAAAAGTAGGTTTTAGCCAACATTTTCAATAGATCATAATTCATTTTTCAGTATCAACTCAAATTAACAATTAAAAATGTCAATAATATTAGCAATAGTGCAAGGGATGTTTGAAACAATTGTCGCTTCTTTTGCATTAAAAAAGATTCCTAATTTAACGGAATATGCATCGCATGCAATTTTTTCAAAGAAACGGTATCTATCAAGTTTAAAAGGGTTGATTAATAACATGCCTTTCATTTATCGAGATATTACTTTAAAAACTTTGGATCACTATGTTGAAGTTGGAATTAAGAAGTTGGATATTAAAACTTTTTTAGATGTTCAAACAGATGATAAAAAATTGGGTTTATCAATAAACCACAAAGTTAAATCCTATGAAAGAGTGTTATTACTTGGCAACGCAGGTATAGGAAAAACCACATTTTTCAGGCATACAATTTTGCAAATACTAGCTGGTGAGAATGTAAATTACTTGGGGAATACGAAGGGATTTATACCGATTTATATATCTCTTAAAACTGTAGAAAACATTGACAAGTCTCCAATTATAAATTATATCTTTTCTTCTATTCCCTTCTTCTCGGGCACTATCGGCCGAAAAAGATTTATTAATTATGCGGAAAAGTGTTTGTTGTTCTTAGTTATTGATGGCTATGATGAAATTGGATTTCTCGGGAAAGGGAATACTAATTTTATAAAAGACGAATTATCCCATTTAATGTCATATTCTATAGACGATAAATATACTAATGACTTGGAGGAAGACTACGTCTCCATATATAATCTATTATGCAATAATAAGGTTTGGTTATCTTCAAGGAAAGAGTTTTATCATAGGAATGACCTCAAACTAAGAGAGCACAAAGATGATAATTTTGGAGGACAATATTTAGTTGCAATTGGCGTGTCGGGACTAGGGAATAATCGAGCTAAACTTATAAAGAAAATATTTTCTAGTTATCAGAAAACGAATAAAAAATTTAAAAACCTACTTGACCATGAGTATTTTCTAAATAAAATAGACAAGACCTACGACAAGGAGCTTATTGAATTTTCGAATAACCCTCTTTTTTTAACAATTTTAATCTATCTGTACGTAAAGGAAGCTGAGGAAAAAAATACTCCGGATGTTGGGGTCTCAAGTAATTTATCAGGAATTGTTGATAAATGTCTAAATCTGTTGTTAGTTGACTTAGATGAAAATAAGGTTTTAAACATAACTAATGAAGCTAGGAAATTAGCCTTCATACAAAGAAAGTCAGACTATAAAGAGGAAAAGCGCGAGTTTTTGAATTTTTTTGCTGGAAGGTTGTATGAAGAAAAGAAGAACATATTTTCTGAGAGTTTCTTTTTTGAAGAAATCGAAGATTTTTTTAAATCCGTTAGCGACTCTAAACATCGAGGACCTATTTATGAAGGGATAAATTCCAAAAGCCCTAATAACATTGGATATCAACTAATTTTTTCTGGAATTTTCGTTACTGTTTCTTTTTCTCAAAATGAACCAAATTTTGATTTTCCTCACAGAAGGTTTAGAGAATTGTTAGCGGCGAGTTATTTTAAGAAATATAATAAAATTAATATTCTACTTGATCTAATAGACAACGAAAGTATTAGTGAATTAGTAGTGGTTACATACAAAGAAACTACTTTTCATAGCGAAATTCTTAAGAAGCTTCTTGAGCAAATGGTCAATTCTGAAAACATTTATTATTCAAATTTAATTCTATCCTGTACCAAAAACCATAAAGAAAATTTCGATTACAAGCTACTTATTGAAGAATACATAGTAGAAGCAATAAACAAAAATAACTACTTCGTAGCTACCAAAGATTTACTTAATTTAATTTGGCAAGAAAGACTTGCTGTAAATCTTTTGCACAATGTTTTTGATCTAAACTTAGCTAACTCAAATTTGAATTCCATAAATCTAGTTTGCGAATTATTGTATAAATATGATTCTGTAAACTTCAATAAGAATATAAAGGAAAAGCTTCAATTAAAAAGCAAAATCTATTTACCAAAATACTCTATTCTGTTAAAGCATTATATTGTTAATCTCAATTTGAAAGAAAACATAATTGAAAAATCTATCAACGAAATTAAAAAAGTAAGTGGCGAAATTGATGATCTAAATTTAGTCTCGGTTATTAGTTCCCTATTGAAATACGAAAAATTCAATTCTTCAACGCTATTAAAAGATAAATTACTGATGTTAATAACAAAGACACCAGATCTGCTCTCCCTTTATAAAAAATTGCATCTTTTAAAGATCATAAACCCAAAAATATTCGAGGAAATTGGCTTTAAAAAAGAATTTACCACTCCTTCCGAAAGTGAAAAAGTATTGTTTCCCGAAAATCTCTTATACTATTATTATGAAAGAACAATTGAAACGATTTTTGAATCTGTGCAACCTAAGCAATTAAATAACCCAATTAAAAATGTAAAGTTATTTCAGAATACTCAAAAAAAATTATTTCCGAAAATTAAAATGAAAGACCTAATTAACATTGAGAATAGTAATCTTTCACGTACAATTTCTAAGTTATATGATGATCACAAAAGGGCCTCTGACAAAATAAGTCAAGTAAATAAACCCATACTATTTAGAGATACTTTTAGAAGTAAAATTAAAGAATATTATCCAAGTAATTATAGAGAAAAAATATCTTTCGAGTCAGACGATGCAGAAAGTTTGGTTGAATTTCGCAAAAGAAATATCATCCAAGACGTAAACTATTTAAAAGACTATTTCCAATAAAGGTCATTAGAATTTAAAACATAAAATCAGTTTTAGAGTTTTATTAGAAATTATCCGCCTCCGCTTATACTTTTAAAATAATCCAATAAAACGCGATCATTTACTTCGGAAGGAGTAAATATTTCCAATATTTTAGGTGCTTCGGCATCCTTGTAAAATGAACCTAAAACCGCATGCAGCGTGGACTCATTGGTAGCACTTTCATACTCGAAGTCATACATCTTGGCAAGCTGCTCCGCTGTAAGGTCGTGTTTGGTTTCAAAATAAGTAGCGAAGTTATCACTGTCATTCTTGCCAGGTAGTATTCTAAAAATACCTCCCCCACTATTATTGACGATAATGATTCTGAAGTTCTTCGGAATGTATTGATTCCACAACGCATTGCTGTCATAAAAGAAACTAAGGTCTCCGGTAATTAACACTGTGGGGCTTGCTGAAACATACGCAGCTCCGATAGCCGTACTAGTACTTCCGTCAATACCGCTAGTTCCTCTGTTGCAAAAAACCGCTAGACTTTCATCCAAATCGAACAATTGTGCATACCGCACTGTAGCACTATTTGCCAATTGTAACTGAACATTTTCTGGCAGGCTATTGAATACCAAAGAAAAGACCTTAAAATCACTGTATTCTATGCTATTTACATAGGACTCATGCAGTCGCAGTCGTGTGTTTTTAACATGTAACCAATTGTTTCGGTAATTACTTTTAACTAATTGATTATCAATTAACAGTAGATTATAAAAAGAATTTATATTGATCGAGAAATGCTGACTTAAAACAAAGAATGTATCCATCTCTCGTTTCTCATCAATATGATAGTGTGCTTTAGGGGTATAAGTCCTTAAAAACGCTTTGATTTTTTTGGATATCACCATACCTCCAAAGGTCACAAGAACATCGGGTTGCAAGTCTTCCAATTCCTCCTTACTCAAAGGTGCTATTAATTGATCAATGGCAGGGAAAAAATTGGGATGATGTAAATTCGAGGTTGTCTCGGTTAATACAATAACACTCTCATCCGCGCCCAACCTATCAATAAACTCCTGCTCCACACTATTGGGCGGAAGTACTCCTACCAATATCATTTTACGCTTAGCGGTATTCCAATGAGTTAAAAACGCATCTGTATTCCCGTTAAATGGGTCTGAGTTTAATGAATAAGGTATGTTTTGGGATTTAATGGTGGGTTCATTAACTACTTCATATAGCGGTTCAGAAAAGGGAACATTGATATGAACAGGGCCTTTTCTTTCAATAGCTGTATTGAGGGCCGTGTTAATTTCTAACTCGTTAAAGTGCTGATGTTTTTCACCTTCCTTACAGTTTGCACTGTATAAAATATGATTGGCATAAACTCCCTCCTGCCGTATGGTCTGTCCGTCTCCTACATCAATTAAATGAGCTGGTCTATCTGCCGAAATGACTACAAGTGGAATATCGCTATAAAATGCTTCAGCAATGGCGGGGTAATAGTTAAGTAAAGCCGAACCAGATGAGCATACTAGCGCAACGGCTGCGTTTTTTTGCTGCGCCATTCCCAAGGCGAAAAAGGCGGCACAACGCTCATCGACAACGCTAAAGGATTCAAAAGCCTTCTCCTCGGTAAATCCTAGGATTAAAGGGGCGTTTCTAGAGCCCGGGGAAATAACAATGTGGTCGATACCTTTGGCCAAACATAATTGAGTGACGGTTTGCGAAAGGATTTTTTGTGAGTATTTCATCGCTGCGAAGGTACAAACTCAATCGTTAATTGAAAGCATGGGAGCAATCACCTGTAGCATTGTTTGTAATTTATTTTGAGTCTCCTCCCATTCGGCTTCCGGTACCGAATCTAGAGTGATTCCACCACCTACAAATAAGTTAACTTCTTTATCAACGATATGCATGCATCGCAAATTCACAAACAACTGTGCTTCCTTCGTCACGGTATTAATGGGACCCAAGAAGCCTGTATAGTAGGTACGGTCGTAGTTTTCATTCTGAATTATGAATTGCTTTGCTAGCTTTTCGGGGGTGCCACATACTGCAGGTGTTGGATGTAGCGAAGCAACTAAAGTGGCTAAACTATTGCACCCCTTTTTAACCACACCATTGAAATCGGTTCGGAGATGCACTAAAGAACCAGCTCTGTGATTTTTAATTTTGGATACTCGTACAACGGAAGCGACGTGCTGGAGCTTGTCAGCGATGGCCTCTACGACCCATTTTTGCTCATTGATCTCCTTTTGGCTCCAATTGGGTTCTTGATCCTCTTGAAAGGCATTAGTCCCCGCTAATGCCATGGTATTAAACTCTTTACCATTTGTTTTCACTAGTATTTCCGGAGTCGCCCCACACCAGAGACCGCTATGAGGATGGTACCACACATATCGAAAAGCCCGATCATATAGTCCAAAAAGTCTTGGGATAAGCTCCGATAAATCAAAATTAGACAGTTGCGCCTTCTTTTGCCGTGACGTTACAATTTTGTAGTACTTTCCGTTCAAAATGTTCTTTCTTGCCTTGGAAACGAGTGATATGTAGTCAATTTCCTCTTGACTATCTTCCGATATGGAGATAAAGGGTTGGGTAGTTATTTTTTCTGAATAAGACACCACCGTCTTTTCACAGTGCTTCTCTGGTATCATTAAACGGGTTCCGGTGCTAAAGGGAGCCATTACGAAACCATCTTCCGAATAGTCATCACAAGTATGAATTTTATTGTCTTTCTGAAATAAGGCGGTTATCTCATCACTTTCTGGTAAGGAATAAAGCACAAAAGGTAAACCAAGGTCATGGTGTTCCTCAATTTTGGCGAGGATAGTTTCTAATTTCATATTAGACTTTGGGTAAGGTGATGGTAGTGAACTTTACCAGCGATACTAATTCATCATTTTCATTCACAATTCTTACTTGCCATAATTGGGTAGTTCTTCCTTTATGCAGTACGGTAGCTATGGCATAAACGTAACCGCTACGCACTCCTTTCACATGATTGGCAGCAATTTCAATACCTCGAATACTCACATCGTCACGTTTCAATAAAAACAAAGCACCTGCACTTCCAACACTTTCTGCCAACGCCACAGAAGCACCTCCATGTAAAACACCATCTGGTTGATGAACTTTAGGGGTCACTGGCATTCTAGCAGTCAAGGAATCCTCCGTTACATCGACGAACTCTATATCTAGCGTTTCCATCAATGTATTTTTACAGATGGCATTGCATTGCTGGAGTTTCATTTCTTTGGTTAGGCTCATAGGTGTTATTTCCGTTTAAAGGATGAAAAAAAGCATCTGGTCTTTAACAGAAGTTTTTTCTCACTTACATTTGTAAAAATACAAAATACAGGATAAAATGACTTCAGAAAAGAGAGTAAGTTATAGTGCCCAAAACACCTATTCAACTTTTGGACAGTTTTCATCTAAAACAAAGAACATATGGTTGGTTTTTCACGGTATGGGGCATTTAAGTCGGTATTTCCTACGCCATTTTAGCACCTTAGATCCTGAAGAAAATTTCATTATTGCTCCCCAAGCACCTTCAAAGTATTATCAGAGTTCTGAGAATAAACACGTTGGCGCCTCTTGGTTAACTCGTGAGGACACTGTGGAAGAAACTAAAAACGTTCTTCAATACATCGATGCGGTTTGGAAAGAAGAAAAACCCTCTGTTCTAGCCCGATTTATTGTAGTTGGCTACTCGCAAGGGGTTTCCATTGCCACACGGTGGTTGGCAAGTCGCAACATATTTTGCGATGAATTGCTGCTTCACAGTGGCGGCATCCCAAATGAATTAAAGGAAACTGACTTTCAATACCTCCCAGAAACAACAAAAGTGACCTTTCTTTATGGCAATGAAGATCCATACATTACAGAAGCACGGGTTAAAGAAGAGAAAAGAAAGGGCATCCTACTCTTCGGAGACCGACTCACAACGACTGTTTTCAACGGGTCACACGAGGTTTACGGTCCATTTCTTAAAGAACTATCTCAAATGACTTAATATCATACAGTGCATTTCATCGAGTATTTTTGGTTGTTTGTCTTGAATATTGTTTATTTACTCAAGAATTGTAAGAAATTACCTAACCTCCACTACGATGAAGACACTAGTATCTATCTTTTTTGCCCTTCTATGTAACCTTAGCCTACTCGCTCAAATTTCAGAAAGCGAAACAACAGCTCTTCAAGATTTTTACACAGCCACCAAAGGTAATCACTGGAATGAGAAATGGGATCTAACTAAAGAGGTGTCTAACTATGACGGTGTAACTATTGAAAATGGTCACGTTACTGAAATTAGAATGCTTTTTAATAATCTTTCTGGCACTTTACCTGCCTCCTTAAGCTCCCTTAGCGAACTGAAAGTACTTGAATTGTCCTTTAACCAACTAAGCGGTGAAATACCAGCTTCATTTGGGGATTTAAAAAAATTAGAATTACTTGCACTCAATGGGAATAACCTAAGCGGATCTATTCCTCAAAGCATTGCGAACTTGACCAACTTAAAACAATTACACTTGAGCAGTAATCAATTGGCTGGAGCGTTACCTACTGAGTTAGGGCGCTTAATAAAGCTTGAGGTTTTTAACGTATTCGACAACGACCTTTCTGGTGCTTTACCGTTAGACTTGGCCAGTAACCGTAACCTTAAAGAGTTTATGGTAGCTGAAAATAACTTCGAACCATCCAGCGAAATATCAAAAGTACTCATGATGAATTCATCAGGGAATTTGGATTTAAATGATACTATGAATTTAATTCCGAGTGGAAAATCTATCATCGCCATTGAAAGTAGCGACGACGAAAATTAATTTACATATCGTAAATTTTATAGAAGATGAGGCTCCTTTACGAAGGAGCCTTTATTTTTGGTTTTTTTTTTGTAGAATTCAAATTGACACACCTCCATTTATGAGCAAATGGATCGCTATCACTTTAATTTGTCATGTGGAGCATTGACAAAATACACCCTCTTTTTTCATCAAATCGACGATATCACCCCTTTTTATTGCTGTAATCTAAATACTTATCAACCGAAAACGTTGTAGTATCCGAAATAATTTACGCTTTCCATTTCGTAGCGTTTCGTTTTATACCTTTAACATTCATAAGACAAATCAGCCATGAAAAACTACAGCCAAAGTCGAGTTGTTATTGAGAATATTTCCCCACAATTGGATGGTGGTGAACATGCCATTAAAGCCATTGTTAATGAAATAATACCCGTTACTGCCGATGTTTTATGTGATGGGCATGATATCATTGCTGCCTCCCTTCTTTCCAAGCATGAAAAGGGTACCAAATGGAAAGAAGTTAGATTGACTGAAGTTTCTAATGACCAATGGCAGGCTTCATTTGTAGTTGAAAAACAAGGGGCTTATTCATATAAAATTCAAGGATGGGTGGATTACGCACTCAATTGGCAATACGGTATTGGACGCAAAATTGAAGACCATCAGACGGTCACTTCAGAATTGCTCGAAGGGGTTGAATATTTACAGAAAGTCGCTAAAAAAGCCAACAAAAAAGAAAAAGAATACCTCGCTAAACTGGCCACTCAGTTTGAAAACGAGTCGGATTACAAATTGGCGATTGCCGAGGCTACTTCAGAAAAACTAAAAGAAATCTTTACGAAATACCCAGAGAAACATCTGGTTAACGAAAGTCTTGAGCTAACAGCTTATGTAGATAGAGAGAAAGCGAGATTTAGTACCTGGTATGAATTCTTTCCACGCTCCGCTTCTCAAGTAGAGGGAGCACATGGAACTTTTAAAGATTGTGAGAGTTTACTTCCAAGGGTGGCTAAAATGGGCTTTGACACCTTATATTTCCCTCCTATTCATCCTATTGGAGCTGTTAATCGCAAAGGAAAAAATAATACAACAGAAGCCGAGGACGGTGACGTAGGATCCTGTTGGGGTATTGGCTCGGCAGATGGAGGACACACTTCCATCCACCCCGATTTAGGCACGGAGGCCGATTTCAAGTCGCTAGTTGCTACCGCTAAAGAACAGGGCATTGAAATAGCAATGGATTTTGCTTTACAAGCCGCTCCCGATCATCCATGGGTAAAAGAACATCCCGAATGGTTCAAATGGCGTCCCGATGGTACCGTTCAATACGCGGAAAACCCACCTAAAAAATATCAAGATATTCTCCCAATTTATTATGAGAGTACCGATTGGAAAAACCTTTGGCAAGAAATGCTAGATGCTGCACTTTATTGGGTTGAAGCATTCGGAATTCAAGTATTTCGTGTGGATAATCCGCATACAAAGCCCTATTATTTTTGGAGTTGGCTCATTGCTGAAGTAAAGAAGAAACATCCCTCCATCCTGTTCCTAGCAGAAGCATTCACCAAGCCCAAGGTGATGAATCAATTAGCTAAACAAGGGTTTACACAGTCGTACACCTATTTCACTTGGCGCAACAACAAACAAGAACTCATTGAATATGTGGAAGAACTCACACAAACCGATCAAAGATGGTTCTTCCGACCTAATTTTTGGCCGAACACGCCAGATATTAATCCATGGGCACTACAAGGTGGCAACGAGGCGGTACATCTTCAGAAGTACTTTTTAGCCGCTACTTTGAGCTCTAGCACCGGAATTTACGGCCCGATATTCGAATATATGCAAGGAGCCGCCTTACCGGGGAAAGAAGAGTATTTGGATAGTGAAAAGTTTCAAATCAGGCATTGGGATTGGACCATTGAAAACAAACTGACGACGCTCATTGCTAAGATTAACAACATTCGAAAGCAACATAAAGCATTGCAACAAACCAATGGGATTAAGTTCTTATCGGTAGAAAACGAACATTTATTGGCGTATTATAAATACGATCAAAGCCGAGAAAGTGAAATTATCGCCGTAGTGAATTTGGATCCTTACTATGCGCAAAATGGATGGATTCAAATGCCTTTAAAAGAATTAGGGGTTTCGGAAGGACATCAAGTTAAGGTACACGACCTCATCACTGGAAGCAGTTATCTTTGGGATAAAGAATGGTGTTATATTGAATTACACCCAGCGCTTCCATTCCATTTATTTAAAATAGAAAAGTAAGATGGCTAAACTGGACACCACCAAAATGAATACTCCCTTCAAGACCAATAACACTTGGGAGCAATTAATGGAAGACAAAAGCTTTGTCAAAATGTTTCTTTCGGAAGTTTTGGAAGAATATATTAAGAAACAACGCTGGTATGGAGGTAAATCTAGCAAATTAAAATACATAGAACTCACCGAATACTTCAGAATTAAGCAAAAGGAAGAAGTGTACTATGGTCTACTCTTGGAAGTAAATTTTGAAGAAGCCTTCTTTCAACATTACTTTATACCCATTGCTTTTGTCACCGACGAGGACTTCGCTCATTACGATCGAATATTAGAGTTAAGCCTAAATAACACACCTGGTTTTATTATAGATGCTATTAACTTGGAAGCCTTTAGGAAGTTAGTATTTGAGCGTATCATACATTCTGAACCCAACGATACGACCCGCGTCCAATACCATAAAGGAGAAAATTTCAACGATAAGGAATATGAAAACTCCCGATTAATGGGCCTGGAACAGAGTAACACCTCCGTTGTCATTAATGAACGTTCAGTTATTAAATTCTTCCGAAGAATCTATCCAAATAAGAATCCTGATTACGAGATGTCGCGCTTTTTATCCGACAAAAAAGGGTTTCAAAACACGCCTCCTTATCAAGGAAGTTTGAATATTATTGATAGTGACAACTTAACGGTAACTATTGCGCTCATGCAAGGGTTGGTGCCTAATAAAGGAGATGCTTGGGAATATATGCTGAAGAAATTGCATGTAATTTTCGAATCCATTCAGAAGAAAAAAGTAGACATCAAACGTTTACCTAATACTGAAATATTCAAACGCTTGCCCATTCACGAAGTTCCTGCCGAGATTATTGACTGGACGGGGCTAGCTATATTTCAGAAAATACAGCAACTGGCCTTGCGAACCGCAGAAATGCACATCGCGTTAGGTTCAGAATTTGAAGAAACCGCCTTTACACCCGAACGTTTCAATGGCGATTACGAGTGTTGGTTAAAAAACAGATTGTTATATCAGTTTCAGAATCGATTGAATATGGTTGAAAACAATCTGCACAAATTAGACGGTTTGGCTTTGGATCTAGCCAAACAATTCTTAGAACAGAAAAACGAAATTAGAAAACGCTTTTTGAATTTCGACTGGACCAAATTAAAAGGAGAGCGACTTCGAGTACACGGTGATTATCATTTAGGGCAGATTTTGGTACAAGAAAGTGACTTCTGCATCCTCGACTTTGAAGGGGAGCCGGAAAGCACGATTCGTGACCGAAAAGTGAAGCAGCCGCCCATTAAGGATGTTGCGGGTCTTTTTAGATCATTTCATTATGCAGTCTATGCTACTATTTTTAATAATAGTGATAGCTATCCTTATCCTCAAAAAGAATTATTCCATGCTGGTGAAATTCTCTATCGCTACTTTATTGGCGTCTTTTTGGAGACCTACACCCATCGCATTCAAAACGCCAACATAAATATAGGATACAACCAAGAGCGCATTTTTATGCTAAAATATTCGATGCTGGAAAAAGCAGTCTACGAATTGGGTTACGAAATGAATGCCCGCCCACTATGGGCTGTTATCCCTTTGGAAGGAATAGCATCAATCATGAATGAAGACTAACAAAATAACTATGAGTAACGTACTGGCACACAGTTTATTTACTGAATTCGATATCGACCTATTTAAAGCGGGTAAACACTTCCGGCTTTATGAAAAACTAGGGGCGCACTTAACAGAAGTGGATGGGGTTCAAGGCGTATATTTTGCCGTCTGGGCACCATCTGCCAAGGCAGTTTCAGTTATAGGAGATTTCAATTTTTGGATTGAAGGAGAGCATCCATTGAACATTCGCTGGGATGAGTCCGGTATTTGGGAAGGTTTTATTCCTGGAGTTCAGAAAGGCGCTACCTACAAGTATAAGATTCATTCGCATCACAACGATATAAAAACAGAAAAAGCCGACCCGTTTGCTTCTCGTTGCGAACATCCACCCAAAACCGCCTCGATCGTATGGGACGCACCTCATAAATGGAAGGATGCTGCCTGGATGAAAAAGCGTAAGGATATCAATAGGTTGGACAAGCCTTTTTCTGTATACGAAGTACATTTAAGTTCTTGGATGCGCCACAGTACTGAAAATGGCCCACTCACTTATGTTGAATTGGCGAAAGAACTGACGGCCTATGTCAAAAAAATGAATTTTACCCATGTGGAGTTGATGCCCATCATGGAGTATCCATACGACCCATCATGGGGATATCAATTAACGGGTTATTATGCCCCGACGTCTCGTTTCGGAAAACCAGAAGATTTCAAACTTTTGGTGGACGAGTTACATAAAAATGACATTGGAGTCATTCTGGATTGGGTTCCCTCCCACTTTCCAGAGGACGCCCACGGATTAGGCTTCTTTGACGGTTCAAATTTGTATGAGCACCCGGACAAACGCAAAGGGTATCACCCCGATTGGAAGAGCCTTATTTTTAACTACGGAAGAAATGAAGTTCGTGCCTTTCTCATAAGTAATGCTTTGTTCTGGCTGGATCAGTACCATGCCGATGGCCTACGCGTTGACGCTGTGGCTTCTATGCTGTACTTAGATTATTCTAGAGAAGAAGGCGAATGGGAACCGAACGAATTTGGAGGTAGAGAAAACCTAGATGCCGTTTCGTTTTTCAAAGAACTGAATGAAGCCGTTTATAGCAATTTCGAAGGAGTCCAAACGATTGCAGAAGAATCTACGTCCTTCCCAATGGTCTCTAAACCCACTTACATTGGAGGTTTAGGATTTGGAATGAAATGGATGATGGGTTGGATGCACGATACCTTAGAGTATTTCCAAAAAGAACCTGTTTATAGAAAGCACCACCAAAACGATCTCACCTTTAGTATGACGTATGCCTTTACGGAGAACTTTATGCTGCCGTTGAGTCATGATGAAGTGGTCTATGGAAAACAATCTTTACTGAACAAAATGCCCGGTGATGAATGGCAGAAATTTGCCAATTTGCGATTATTATTCTCTTATATGTACACCCATCCGGGAAGTAAACTTTTGTTCCAGGGAGGTGAGTTTGGTCAAAGTGGCGAATGGAATTTTGATCAAAGTTTAGATTGGCATTTGTTGGAGCACAAATTCCACCAAGGCATACAAAATTTGGTTTCAGATATCAATAAATTATATGCTAGTCAGCCAGCACTACACGAAAAACAGTTTGATGCAGACGGATTTGAATGGATTGACTACAATGATTCTGAAAATAGCGTATTAGCCTATGTACGAAAAGGTAAAAACGAGAAAGACGATGTCCTCATAATTTCCAACATGACTCCTATACCACGAGAGAACTACCGAATTGGAGTTCCGAAGAAAGGGAAGTACAAACTGGTGTTCAACAGTGATGATGCCAAGTATGTTGGTAGTGGATTTCCTGTTAAAAAGCAGTATGCTTCCGAAGCCATAAAATGGCAGCAAAGGGATAACTCGTTGTCATTGAGTATTCCTCCATTAGGAATGATTGCGTTAAAGAAAATCCAGTCGAAATAATGGAGCTTAAAAACTTCAGTATTCTTATTAAAAGTATCGTTAAACCCCTACCATTGTTAACGAAATCGATTTCGATTGTTTATTTCTTTTTTGAAATAGAGCAAATCGTTAGGTTTGTTTCAAGCAGAAAATAGTTCATTTGTAATAGCCCATAAACCCGCCAAAAATATGATAACGAATACGGAATTAGAACAAAAAGGAGATCAGTTTCCTTCTCAAATAAAGAGCTTTACAAAAAAGAAGGATAAGTTTTTAATCACGACTGAAAATGGCTTGCATTTACACATTACTGTGGTTAGAGATAGCGTGTTTCGTTTTCGTTATGCGCCCAGTGGAAGTTTCATGAAAGACTTCAGCTATGCGGTTACCGATGACGCTGTAAGGGGTTATACGACGCTCGAATATCGCGAGGAAAAAGATAAATTCATTATTGAAACTTCTAAATTGGTATTGCATATCAATAAAGCCGATTTGCGTAAATCAATTTATGATGCGGACGGGAAACTAATCAATGAAGATGAACAAGGATTCCATTGGGAATACAGCTACGAGCATGGGAGTGACATTGTGATGATGAGCAAGGCGGAGCAAAAAATGGAATGTTATTATGGTTTGGGGGACAAACCAATGCATTTAAACCTGAAGGGTAAACGTGTTGAAAACTGGGTGACTGATGAATATGCTTTCGGGAAAGACCGTGACCCATTATACAAGGCTGTTCCGTTTTTCATAGGACTGCATCATGATGTTTCCTACGGAATTTTCTTCGATAACACCTTCCGAACCTTCTTCGATTTTGGACACGAACGTCGTCAAGTGACTAGCTTTTGGGCCCAAGGAGGCGAAATGAACTATTATTTTTTCTATGGACCTGAAATGGAAAAAGTGGTGAAAAACTATACGGACCTGACTGGAAAACCAGAACTACCGCCATTATGGGCATTGGGGTTCCATCAAAGTAAATGGAGTTATTACCCTGAAAGTAATGTAAAAGAGGTCACTAAAAAATTCCGCAATCTTAAGATTCCTTGTGATGCGATCTATCTAGACATCGATTATATGGATGGGTGGCGTTGTTTTACCTGGAACAAAGACTATTTCCCAGATCCCAAACGAATGGTGAAGGAATTAGCCGATGATGGCTTCAAAACGGTGGCTATCATCGATCCGGGTATTAAAATTGACAAAGACTACGACATATACAACGAAGCCCTTGAAAAAGATTATTTCTGTAAGCGAGCAGACGGCCCATTAATGCGAGGAAAGGTTTGGCCTGGAGAATGTAACTTCCCAGATTTTACAAATCCTGAAGTACGTACATGGTGGAGTGGACTGTACAAAGAACTTATTGAAGATGTTGGAATTGCTGGGGTTTGGAACGATATGAACGAACCTGCCGTTATGGAGGTTCCTACCAAGACGTTCCCGCTAGACGTACGACACAATTACGACGGTGATCCTTGTAGCCATAAAAAAGCACACAACGTCTACGGAATGCAAATGGCGAAAGCCACTTATGACGGCGTGAAGCAATTTGTATATCCGAAACGGCCATTTATCATTACCCGTTCCGCTTATTCTGGGACGCAGCGTTACTCTTCATCTTGGACTGGCGATAACATAGCAAGCTGGGAACATCTATGGGTTGCGAATCAGCAGGTACAGAGAATGTCCATCTCAGGAATGTCCTTTATTGGAACAGACATTGGTGGATTTGCAGAGCAGCCTACGGGCGAATTATTCCTCCGCTGGATTCAGTTAGGAATTTTCCACCCCTTTTGCAGAGTCCACTCTTCGGGAGACCATGGAGATCAAGAACCTTGGGCTTTTGATGAGAACGTAACCAATATTACACGAAAGTTTATTGAGCTTCGATATAAACTATTACCCTATCTATATACCGCCTTCAGACAGTACGTAAAAGACGGAACTCCGATGATCAAGCCCATGGTATTGTTTGATCAAGAAGATCACCAAACCTATTATAGAACAGATGAGTTTCTCTACGGAAGTCACCTATTGGTGTGCCCTATTTTGGAAGCGAATGCGAAGGGGCGTCGTATGTACATTCCTCGTGGGAAATGGTACAACTACTGGACACATGAGATTGTAGAAGGAGGTAAAGAACAATGGGTAGATGCAGATATTGATAGCATTCCATTATTCGTAAAAGAAGGAGCTATTGTCCCAAAATATCCAGTACAACAGTACGTTGGTGAAAAGGAATTTGATGAAGTTGAACTGGAGGTTTACTATAAAGAAGGTATCGAAGAATCGAATCTATATGAAGATGCACATGATGGCTATGATTATAAAAAAGGCCGCTACAGTTTTAGGACCTTCAAATTGACGGGGAAAAAGAACGAACTTATCATTCATCAACACAAAGAAGGAAAGTATGTTACTCCTTATTCTAAATTTAAATTAGATCTAAAACGATTACCATTTATAATCAAAACGATCGAAGTGGATAATCAAGTAACGGAACTTTCATCCTTAAAACTAAATGGCAACACAACCTTGGTAGTGGACAAAAATTTCAGCGAATTACATTTGATTGGAAAATAATCTAATCTATGCACATTCTAAAAACGACACCTTAATGGTGTCGTTTTTTAATTCAGATAATTCCGTATTTTTAAGCAACTAAAACTAACCCACATGAAAATTGCTAAAATCTTTTGGATTGCCATCCTCCTATTGCCTATATCGGCCTTTAGCCAAAAAGACGACATGAAGCCGAAAGCGGCTGACGCCGAATTCAACAACTTGAAATGGCGTAATATTGGACCTTCTCGAGGTGGACGAAGTGTGGCATCTTCTGGCGTAGTAGCGCAACCGATGACCTACTATATGGGAAGCACTGGTGGTGGTGTTTATAAGACAACAGACGACGGAATTACTTGGAAAAACATTTCAGACGGCTTCTTTAAAACTGGTACTGTTGGCGCCATGGCCGTTTCAGAAAGCAACCCAAACATTGTCGTGGTTGGTATGGGAGAACATGCCGCACGTGGCGTGATGACCTCCATGGGCGATGGTGTCTATAAATCGACCGACGCTGGAAAAACTTGGACGCATATAGGTTTAGATAACACCCGTCATATTTCGGATGTCATTATTGATCCGAGCAATCCCAATATCATTTTCGTAGCTGCACAAGGAGCTCAATACGGAGACTCCTTGGATCGAGGTATTTATCGATCATCTGATGGTGGTGCTACTTGGAACAAAGTATTATACATAGATCAAAAAACGGGGGCTTCTTCGCTTTCCATGGATATGAACAATCCATTAATTTTATATGCAGCAATGTGGCAGCACAGAAGATATGCATGGACTATGGAGAGTGGCGGTGAGAAATCTGGGCTCTACAAATCTACGGATGGTGGGGTTACTTGGAAAAAAATGGAGACTGGACTACCTAAGGAATTTGGCAAGGCCGGCATCTCTGTATCACGAGCCAATCCCGAACGTGTTTTTGCCGTGATCGAAGCTGAAGGAGATAAAGGTGGGGTGTATCGAAGTGATAATGCAGGAAAAAAATGGATTCAGATCAATAAAGACAGAGTGAACATTGCACGCTCTTGGTATTATATGGAGATTTTGGCAGATCCACAAAACGAGAATATTGTGTATGTGATGAATGCCCCGGTAATGAAGTCTATTGACGGCGGTAAAAGTTTCGCGAACCTATCCACACCGCATGGAGATAACCATCATTTATGGATTCATCCGCAGGACAATCTAAAAATGATCAATTCCAATGACGGAGGGGCTAATGTTTCGAACAATGGCGGTAAATCATGGAGTAATCAGCAAACACAGACAACCGCTCAATTTTATCGTGTGAATACGGACAATAGAGTTCCTTATTATGTATATGGAGGGCAGCAGGATAATTCGGCCATTGCCATTGCTAGTAGAACCGGTGACTTCGGAATTGATTGGAAGGATTGGTACTCTGTAGCTGGTTGTGAGAGCGCCTATGCGGCTTTCGATCCCGATAACCCCAAAGTTGTCTATGGTGGATGTTACCAAGGAATTATAGAGCGTTGGGAAGCAAACGCAACGACTGGTCAAGCCATCAACCAATATCCCGAACAAGGATTGAGTAAAGCACCTAAGGATTCAAAATACCGTCATAACTGGAATGCTCCTATCATAAGTTCACCACATGACAGAAATACGATTTACCATGCAGGAAATCATGTTTTCAAAACCAAGAATGGTGGTGAAAACTGGGAAGTTATTAGTCCGGACTTAACTAGAAATGACCCTTCCAAACACGGTCCCGGTGGCGGTCCTTATACCAACGAAGCTGCGGGTGGTGAAAATTATAACACCATCATGTATTTGGTAGAATCACCACACGAAAAAGGAGTGCTATATGCGGGAAGTGATGATGGTCTCATTCATATTACAAAAAATGGAGGTGCTACTTGGGAAAATATTACACCGAAAAACCTGCCAGAAGGTATCGTAAACAGTATCGAAGTTTCACCACACGACCCAGCTACCGCCTATGCAGTAGTAATGCGTTATAAAACCATGGATTTAAAACCATACATTTTCAGAACAAATAACTATGGGCAAACCTGGCAATCCATTACCAACGGAATTAAAGGAGCACACACCTTTGTACGAGTAGTGCGAGAAGACAAAAAGAAGCAAGGCTTGTTATATGCAGGAACCGAAACTGGCTTATTCATTTCCCAGGATAATGGAAAAAACTGGATCCCTTTTCAGTTAAACCTGCCTGTAGTTCCAATCAACGATTTAATCATTCAGGATAATGATTTGGTAGCTGCAACTGCCGGTCGATCCTTTTGGATTCTTGACGACCTCGCTCCTATTCAAAATATGAACACGCCTAAGGAAGCGCTTTCGTTATTCAAACCAAAAGACACTCATCTGTTATTTGGAGGAAACACGCCACCCAATGTGCCTGGTGTAGGTCAAAACCCAAAGACGGGTGTTACTTTTGATTATTACCTTCAGAAGAAACCCGATTCTTTGGCGTTGAAATTGGAAGTGTTACGCAATGGGCAAATTTTACGGACTATTACGAATCATCCACCAAAAGGATTTAAATCTTGGGTTGGTGGCCCTCCAAAACCGGCAGTATTACCTGCAAAAAAGGGGTATAACCGATTTACATGGAATTTTAAAAGAGATGCCCTACCAGCTGTAAACAAAGTGTTTGTATTCGGAAGCCTTCAAGGGTCGAATGTTGGTCCTGGTGTTTATACCTTACGAATGACCTTAGACAGTACTACTGTTTCCGAAGTGGATGTCACCATTAGACCTAACCCCCGTATCAAAGCCAAACCAGTTGATTATGTGGAGCAGCAGCGCATTTTGGAATCTATTGAAGTGATGCTAAAAGACATGCACGAATCGGTCAATGAAATGCGTTCGGTGAAGGCACAATTGGATCATTATGCTAAACTCCTAAAAGGCAATGAAAAGGCGAACGATTTATTGGACGTTGGTACCACTTTGCACAAGCGAATCACTTCTTGGGAAGAAAACTTAATTCAGGTAAACCAAAAGACCTTTCAAGATGTCATTAACTTTAATAACAAGTTGAATTCTGAAATACTTTTTCTAAAGGATTTTATAGACGGATCATTTCCGAAGATAACCCAAGGAGCTAAAGATCGATTTGTAGACCTCAAGAACGACTGGGGTACTTATACGAAGGAACGTGATGCCATAATTAACGCTGAAATGGTTCGTTATAATACATTGTTCAAGGAGCTTGCCATACCAGCTCTTATTATGGAGAAAGAATAGATTAAGCTTTTTCTGATGCAATGAATTTATTACCAATGTAAATCACTAAACCTCCCGTGAAGAACATTAACAGGCTGTAGACCGCAGGGGCAATTGCAAAAGCAGTGTTGTTAAGTAAAACGATAGCAATAGAAATAGCCAAAGTTCCATTTTGAATGCCCGATTCAATAGAAATCGCGGTAGCTTGGGCTTTGCCTATTTTCAACAATCGTGCGGAGTAAAAACCGATAATCATGGTCAAGGCATTTAACAAAAATGCCGCCAGGCCAGCTTGCTTGAAATAAGAAATAAAATTTTCTTTTTCCTTAAACACCAAACCAACAATGATAATTAGAAGTACCAATCCAGAAGCAATGCGCACAGGCTTGCCCATTCGCGCTGCAAAACGAGGGGAATAGTGTCTAATGAGCATTCCTATCACAATGGGAATAACAACTATTACACATATTTGCAGTATGGTTGCAGGAATATTAAGTGCTATCTGTTGCCCTTCCTGCATAAAATGAGCTAAGGCGAAAGTTACTATAAAAGGAATCGTCAATATGGTAATTAAACTGCTCAAGGCGGTTAGTGTGACTGAAAGTGCCAAATCTGCCTTTGCCAAGTGAGAAATTAAATTAGAGGTGGGTCCACCAGGACAGGCCGCCAATATCATTATACCTACGGCTATTTCAGGAGGCAAATTGAACACCGATGCAATACCAAACCCGATAATTGGCAACAGAATTAATTGATTAAACAATCCAATAAAAATAGCACGAGGATAAAGCAACACTCGTTTAAAATCGGTCAAAGTGAGCGATAACCCCATCCCAAGCATTATAATAATGAGAGAAGCCGCTAAAATGATGGTTGATAACTGATCCATGAAAGTACAAATTGGTGAACTAGGAGAAAGATAGTATTAAATTATGGAACTGATATAAATCGGTTCAAAATCACAAGGTAATTATCGATTGGCGCGTCTTATCTTTCTCTTTATCTTATCTATGGCAGACTCGATAGATTTTTCAGGTTCGATCACGTTGTAGGGACCCCAAAAATCTGGGTCTGAAAAACCTGTGACGGCATCGGCGATGATTACGGTTGGCTTTAACCGATCCACAGGCATTGCCATAAACCCGCTTGAGTTAATTTCCCAGTCGGTTACGGCCATTTCGCTCGACAACGTATATATGGAATTAAATAGTTTACGCTTTCTACTTATTTTAAAGGATACTTGTACACTACCATAGCCATAATACCACTTCCCGTTTCTCTCTCTATAATCCACACGATAGACAGCTTTGAGGGGTTCTACCCTAATATTGCTAGGTTTCTTCCGAACAAATAATTCACTAGCTTCTTTGATATCTACTATATTAAGAGCATAAGTAGCACTGGCCAACGCCAATGATTCAGCATCTATGTACAATTTTCCAAGATAGCCCGATCCAACCACAACATCCTTTTGTTTGAATCGCACAACATATACGGGTTTGTCATTGACAGTCGTTGGAGACTCAAAGAAGAAGTCGTAATAGTCTATAGTTTCGTCGTCAAAGATGTACTCTGGGTACTTCAAAACATCTAAATACAGGGTCGAAAAAGGGCCGCCTTGCAATTTAAGAGCTACGGTATCCAGTCGCTTATAGTCTGTACTTTTCCTTGCCTTATGCAACGCAATAATATCCTTGGTCTTATTCGTATAGGGCTGCTTATAAACATTCACCACAGCTTCGGTTAAGGAGACATTTCTATTTCTTTTTTTAATGGTTTCCCGATAAAAAGCGGTCATTAGCAATAGTTCGTCCGTGCTGTTCTTAATTTTATCTTCAAAAACTTTACGGACCAAGGTTTTGGGATTCGTAAAGGCCATTACGTTTACCTCACTTAGTTCAATGACTCTAGGTGTTAATCGTATTTTCCCCTGTACTCCTTCAAGGTTGCTAAGCGTTACTTCACTTTGTTCATAACCCAACAAGGAGATAATCAATACCGTTCCCTTATTGGATTCAGGTACTTTCAAAGTAAAGGCTCCCTCGGTATTGGTGACGGTACTTATATTACTATCCTGAATGACCAAATTTACGAATACCAGTGGATCGTTAGTCACTTTGTTCACTACTTTCCCTTGATATACGGTAAAAGCTTCCTGCGCATGCAAAGACACCGCTGTGCATAGGAAAAAGGTGAGGACTATTCCGAAGAACTTAAAGGTGCGGTTCTTTTCTAATTTCATGACGTTCTAAATGCTTAAGGCTATATTTAATTCTGAAAATTTTACAGAAGAAAGTGGGAAGCCTATTTGACTCTCTAAGATACAATTAATCATGGTCTTTTTGTTCAACTGAAAAATGTATTTATAAGGAATACCTCATCACCCCATTTCCACTTACCTTCGATTGGCACCAAATGATAAAAAAGACATTATCAGTATCTTTTAGTACTTTTATAACAACTACAAAGTGAGACGCAACTAAATTTAAACTTAATGAGCCAAACTTCGGTTTCCAAAAAACACTACCATATTGTTATTCTGGTCATGGTTGTGTTTTTCGCTATTTCCTTTATAACCAATATTTTAAATTCAATTATCGTTGATGTCAAAGAGAGTTTTGACTTGAGCCTTGGGTTAACAGGTTTACTTCCTTTTTTCTTTTTTATAGCCTATGGAGTTATGTCAATTCCAGCTGGTTTTCTTTCAGAAAAGTATGGTGACAGAGCATTACTGTCTATTTCATTTTTTGTCATGACTTTGGCCAGCATTCTATTTGTCATTTTCCCCAGCTACCTTGTATTTAGCTTCAGTCTATTTAGTTTGGGTTGTTGTATGGCTGTCCTGCAGGTGATTATTAACCCTATGCTTCGTGCCGCGGGTGGAGAGGAGCATTTTGCCTTTAATTCGGTACTAGCCCAACTGGTTTTCGGGTTGGCCTCTTTTGCCAGCCCCTATTTATATATCTATTTGGTTGGAGGAGAGAACACCTCTAGTGGCTTGGCTGGTTTCCTTTTAGGCTTTGTTCCTAAAGAGCTTCCTTGGGCCTCCTTATATGTTGTATTTGCATTTCTTGCGATACTCCTTCTTGGTATTGTATGGTTTACCAAATATCCTTCTTACAAGAAAAAGGAAAGCGAAAAGTCGGGTGATTCAAAATCATATTTTCAACTTTTAAAGAACAAGTGGACCTTGCTTTATTTTCTCGGAATATTTTGTTACGTAGGAACTGAACAAGGAATCGGCAATTGGATATCACAGTTTCTTAATCAGTATCACGGGTTAGATGCACAAACTACTGGGGCAAATACAGTTGCCTATTTTTGGGGATTGTTAACCGCAGGATGTTTAGTCGGACTTGTTTTGCTGCGAATTATGGACAGTAGGAAAGTACTCATTGGGGCTTCCATCCTGACCATGGTTTGTTTGCTAATTGCTATTTATGGATCTATGGAGGTAGCACTTTATGCATTCCCATTATTGGGTTTCTTTATCTCGGTGATGTGGTCTATTATTTTTTCATTGGGTCTAAATTCAGTGTCGACCCACCACGGATCTCTTTCTGGAATTCTATGTACTGGGATTGCAGGGGGTGCTGTTGTGCCATTGATTGTAGGTTTTGTAGGTGATCTATTTAGTTTAAAAGTTGGATTGTTGTTCTTACTACTTCCGCTATTATTTATACTTTCTATTGGCTTTTGGGCCAAACCATTAATTACGAATAGTACCATTCAGCAAAAAAAGAAACAAAGCGCATGAATCAAGAAGTTATTGGAATAGACTTAGGTGGAACTAATTTTAAAATTGGCCGAGTTCAAAATGGTCAAATACTACAAGAAACGCACCTAAGTGTTAATGCAGCCATGGACGAAAGTACTTTGCTCAACGGGCTTTACCAACTCATTGAAGGTGTAATTACTTCTGAAACCAAGGCTATCGGTCTTGGGATCCCAGGCATTGTAGACCCTGAAGCTGGTGTTATTTATGACATTCAGAATCTTCCTGCTTGGAAGGAAATTCGCTTACGTAGCCTGCTCGAAGCTCGTTATAACGTTCCAATTTACTTGAATAATGATGCCAATTGTTTTGCCTTAGGGGAGAAAATGTATGGAGCAGGGAAATCATATCAGAATTTTATAGGGCTTTCCATTGGTACCGGCATTGGCATGGGTACTATTGTTAAGGGCGAATTATATAATGGCGTCATGTGCGGTGCTGGAGAAATTGCAATGGTCCCTTATAAAGACGGGGTTATTGAAAGCTATGCTTCCAGTTTTTTCTTTTCAAACCACTATAAGAAAAGTGGTAAAGAAATGTATGAAATGGCTAAAAAGGGTCAACCAAATGCCATCGCTGCTTTTAATGAATATGGCAACCACCTCGGTGAAGCGGTTAAAATCATTTTATTTATGTTGGCTCCTGAGGCTATAATTTTGGGCGGCTCTATTAGCAAGGCTTACCCATTTTTTAAAGAATCCTTGGAAAATACCATCGCTACATTTCCCTTTCCGAAACAATTGGAAGATTTACAAATAGCCGTATCAAATCGATCAAATTCACCAATTTTAGGAGCAGCTGCTTTGTGTTTTTAGTGCAAATTATTTGTGCTTCGTTTTCAAACTATTAGCTCATATTAACGGCTTACACCCACTCTTTAGGGAGGTTTAAAAGTAAATATTTGTGATCCAGATCTTTAAACAATTTTTAACTACCTTTATTAAGATAACATTACTAACCAAAAGCCCTTGATATTATGAAACAACCCTTCCCTACTGCATCCGACTTCCATTTTGAATTATCCGCAAACGGTGAGCAAACTTCATTTGAAGAAGCGGTTGGCATTTCTACCGAAGTGGTGCTACCAAGAACCTTAAAGGAAGGTGAGAATCCGTTTAAATACAGACTCCCATCCATGCCAAAAACAGGGAACTTAGTATTAAAAAATGGACGTTCATCACAGGGTTCTAAACTCATGCAATGGTGTGCCTCCGCAGAAAACCCAACTCCAGAAGCTCCCTTAGATAAAAATAAGGTAGAACTTCAGCTGAAGGATGCCAATGGGAGATTGTTATTAGAATGGACCTTGTACAATGCCTATCCAGTTAAGAACAGTTCTATTAACTTAAAAACAAAAACCCAGGAAACGGAAATTAAAGATTTAGAATTGGCCTACTCTTTTTATACGTTTTCTAAGAAATAGAGTTCCATTACTTTCTTCGGAATTGAAACGCTTAGTTATTACTTGATGAATTACCTTATTTTAGAAAATCTTAGGGTGCAATTTTAAAAGCCATGTAGCCATCAAAAAACGGTATGAAAATTTAATTTTTCATCAATTTCAAAGTAATTAATCTTAAAATGTAGTCAGCACCCGTAAAATGTGCTATTTTTCTTACTTCAATTTTAGTGGGGCCTGTCGTAGTCTATAGTTTCATTACCCCTTCTCTCATTGATACATAAACGCCTCATTATTATGGTTTTACCGTAATGCATTACCATTAAAACATATTATCTTTATAGATAGTTAGTTAATCCCCCTTCTCCAGCTCTTTTTTTCATTTTTAAAAGAGGGTTGGGTCGGGGCATTTTTTTTGTTTGACCAAAATAAAAGCACCCTTATAAATAGACCCAACACTCCTGTCGGGTCTGCTTCATAAAAAATTGACGCATAGGAAAAAGCGGGATCTACTCCTTCTTATTATTATTTAGAGATGTCATTATCATCTAGCTACTACCAATCAATTTTAAAATAAGTCCCCCCAAAGTCAAACCTTTTCGTTTGAACTGGATTGTTTGGAGAGACTTCGGGTTAGCTAGTTTTTCAATAGTTGAACAAACTCTAAAAAACCACGAACAACTATTGTTTAATAAATCTATATGATCCTAACTGCCCGTTGACTGTAACTTTCATTAGATAGGTTCCGGTTTCTAAATTTGACACATCTAAGGTTCCATGATTGGTTCCCATGGTTTTTATAATTAATTGTTGTCCCAAAATGTTATATACTTCAATACGCTCTATTGCTTCGGTAGAAGTAAGTTGAAGTACATCGTTTGTAGGGTTCGGTGAAAAGCTAAATCCAAATAGCGAATTATCACGCACTCCAAGATCTAGTGAATTTACAATACCTCCCCATGCCATTTGCGACGTTGGTCCAGGATTAATAGTACCAATAAGAATTGTTAATCCTGTAACGGTATTTACCTCTCTTAACTGAGAATCTCCAATGGCAGGATTGAAAGAAGTAATATAGGTTTTATCTGTATTTGGGTCAAATACCATCCCGCCTCCAAAGTCGGCGTTAAAACCTAATGGCCCTTTCGCAGTAGCCATACCATTGGAAGCATTGAGTGCGTACAATATGTCGTCATCAATGTCGTAGGTAAATATCGCCCCATTACCATTAACCGAGAGTGCAATGGGTAAACGAAGTCCCGTATTGCCAATCGGCATTGCGGTCATGTTTACCATGTTTATGGTAGATAGCGTAGATGTATTTGTAGTTCCATCGGTTGAGATGGCAAAGAGCGTTCCATTGTTCGGATTAAATTCCATTCCCGTAAAGTTTTCTCCGGCAGGTGCTGCAACCGTCCCGACCTGGATATACTCCCCTGTAATAATGTCTACTTCGTAAAAGTTACCCGCATTGTCGATTACGTGCCCCATGGTACCCCCAGGATTGATTGCCCCAGCACCATCAAAATCGGCCGTTCCACTGGGACCAATCGTATTAAAAATATTAGGAGCAGTGGTATCAATAAAACCAAAGTTGCCTCCTACATTTTCCGGGCCGTAAAGTCGAATCTTCGGTCCACGTGAGTCAAAGTTAGTATCATCGTTATTCAGTCCATCAAAATGAGCTTCGAGGACAACGAGTTCTTCGGAAGTAAAGACATCGGTAATGGCACCCATATGACTTTCATCAAAGCGGGACAGTAATTCGTTAAGATCAATTTGACTTTGTGCACTCATCAGCGTGCTGATACCTAAAAGAAAAAGGCAGCAATTAAATGTAATGGTTTTCATAATATATTGAATTTAGAGTTCAATCAAATCTATTCAATATCAAACCACTACCTTGAAATTTGGGACGAATGACCTATAATTGTTGACGAATTACAGGGCCCTGTTGAGTTTGTTCTTAAAAGTACGGGACAAAGGGATCTCGATTTCCGGTATCAAAATGATGTGGGTACCCGTGGAGGATTTTATAAAATTTTTATTGATGACATAAGAGCGATGCACCTGAATAAAATTAGGGGGCAATTGCTCCATGACAGAAGAAAGTTTGTTTCGATCTATAATTCGTTTGGCATCGGTATGAAATTCTACATAGTTTTTGTCTGCCTTAATGAACTTCAATTCATCCAAATAAATACGCTGCTTATTATTAGGTTCAATGTAAGTTTTAACAACAATCTCTTCCAATCGCTCTTTTTCCTGAATCACTTTTGTCTCTCTGGATTTACTCCGCCAATACTTTTTAGTTAGCACAATGACCAAAGTCAAAAGCAACAGCAGCAAACCCATGGTGACCAACAAGTTTCTCTTGAAATTAGAGTTAGACTTCGTTAAATTGGTATTGGCTGTTTCCAATGAAGCCACCTCATCTTTATATCGTAAAATGGCCCCGTAGGCCTTCCGTTGCCTATCCACTATAACCTTGTTAATCTGTGCCGAATATGACATATACTGAAGTTGCTTCGAAGGATCTACGTCCTTAAAATAATGGGCTAATGTGGTATAAGAAACGTCCAAGAAATCCAAATATTTGGTGGTATCCACGACAGCCAGGTTTTCCTCGAGTCGTTGCATATAGAAGGTCGCCGAATCGTTATTCTGAACCAGTAGTGCATAATCCAGTAAATAATTATTCGCATTCAGCGCTACAAAAGAGCGTTTGGTCTTATAAGCTCTTTCCTTAAAGGCCAAGGTATATTTTCGGTAATTCTCTTGATCTTGAGTCTGCTTTGCAATTTCACAGAGATGTTCGTATTTGGAAAAGGTAATGGGCAAAGCCTCGTCATCTGAAATGCTTATCAACATTTCGTTGGCCTCTTCAAATTTTCCCTGCTCAATGTAAAATTTGGAAACATATAATTTTCCGAAGAGATAAATGGTATTTAACTCATGTTGCTTACCGTAGGCAATGACAAAATTTCCCTTCGCAATTAATTCATCAAAATCGGAAACAGGTAGTGGCCATGGAAAAGAATTATATACAATATCAAGCTCTGTAATCAAAGAGCGCCCTACCAGAAGGCTATCGGTACTTAAGGTAGCAGCGCGGATCTCTTTTTGATTGAATTCAAAGGCTTTATCCATTTGCCCATTGCTTCGGTAAGAAGTAGCCATAAAGTCCAAAACCTGTGCTTCTATATCGTGGTGGTCGGTAGGCTGCGTATCTTGATAAATTTGATGATAGTAAGATAATGCGCTATCAATACTGATTCTCGAATACTTTAATAAAAAGCGAGTACGGCTTATTCGGAATCGAAGGTGATCTTTATTCTGTTTGTTAAAATTTTCTTTGACCGCAAAATTGTTTCCAATTTGAAACATTTCGGAGACCGCTGAAGTATCATTTATTTTTAAGGCATCGGCTATGACACTATTAAGTGCTTTAATGTACTCCGGCTTGCTCCAATAATCAGGAGAATAATACGGAATGCTATCTATACTTTGTTGTTGCTCAAGACTTTCTTGCCCAAAACAGTACATGCTTCCGAAGTTAATACAAACCAATAGACAAAGGAGCGCGCTATTTAAACGTCTCCTCGAATAGTCATTATGGAATGTGATCCCTAGCACTCCTTTAAACGGTAACTAAATTCATAACCTTTAAAGTTAATCTTTCTTACTGATTCAGCAATGAACAGCCTGAAGCTTATAAGTTTAAAATTCTACCGGATTTACTCATATTTGAAGTTATTGGCGTAACAAATTGACATATTTACATACCCATAACTGTAAGCAATAAAAATGAAACTGAATTTGGGTTTCTGGATCGCCATTGCTGTAGGAGTTGGCGGCGCCCTTGACACTGCCTTTGGGAATGTTGCCATTGGTGTGGCAATAGGTGCTGGCGTTGGCATAGCATTTGAGCGGTCTTAAATCAAAAAAAAATAAGAAGGATGAAGCATCGTATGGAAAAAGAAAAAAACAACTTCATTGGCAAATGGATGGTTATAGGAATGGCCATAGGTGTTGGTGTTGGCGCAGCCTCAGGCAATACAGGGATAGGTATTCCCATTGGCTTGGCCATTGGAGTGGCTATTGGAGCTTCCAAATGGAAAGCGGAGCTCAAGAAAAAACAAGACGATCTAGAATAGCATGAATTCAACATATTCGTTGGTGCAAAAGCAGTATCTTGGGTAACCCATAAAAGATTGCCTCACCCGATGAAATACCTATGTTTGACCCTATTTATGATTACTTCCTCACAATCCCAATCTATATTCAATTTTACTTAAACAGCCGATATCAGTTAATGGAGCATCGTAAACGACGGTGTTATGGGCGGCCTATCCCAAGGAAGCTTTTCGTTGACTTCTGAAGGCCATGGGCTTTTCCAAGGAAGTGTTTCTTTAGAAAATAATGGTGGCTTCACTTCCGTTCGGCATCGCTTTTCTGCACTTGAAGTAAACAGTGCCTCCAAAATTAAAATTCGTCTGAAGGGAGATGGCAGAGCATATCAATTCAGAATAAAAGACGCCTCTCGTCAATATTACTCTTACATTACTACGTTCTCCACCAACGGGGAATGGCAAGATATTGAAATACCTCTTGGTGAAATGGAGCCTTACTTTCGTGGTAGAAAACTAAATCTAACTAACTTTTCTGAAAATCAAATCGAAGAAATCGTCTTTTTAATTGCTAATAAGAAAGAAGAGCAGTTTGAGTTATTGATTGATTCGGTGGTGTTAGAGTAAGCTCCTTTTTAATTACGTATAAACCCCTATTGTATTAGAAATCAATTTGTTTCATTTTAGAAGCGAGCTTATCATTCCCGATTTCCGAAGTAAGAGAAATGGAATGCTAGTTCTTTAGACAAACCATTTATGCCTGTACATCAAGACAAAGCTCCTGACAAGAAAGACACTACAAATGCCCAGCACCGTGTAAGTGAGGAAGTTGCTAGCGAGAGTAATGTTCAGCTTAAAGATAACCGCCTAGACACCGTATCACAGCTGCAGATAATAGCAAATGACAGTCCACAAGTTAATAAGACGGCTCAACTACAAGTTATGGCCAATCAATTTACGAGTCAACAATTTCAGCCAATTCAGAAGAAAGAAAACAATACAGGTTTGCCTGATAACTTAAAATCGGGCGTCGAAAACCTATCTGGGCATTCTATGGACGACGTCAAAGTGCATTATAACTCGAACAAACCCGCACAATTAAATGCCCACGCCTATGCTCAAGGAACGGATATTCATTTGGGCTCCGGACAAGAGAAACATTTGCCTCATGAGGCTTGGCATGTGGTTCAGCAAAAGCAAGGTAAAGTGAAGCCAACGATGCAGATGAAAGGCAACCCTTCGACTGCGCTTAGGGCAGGAGTTAATGTGAACGATGATGCCGGTTTGGAGAAGGAGGCGGATGTGATGGGAGCGAAGGCTTTGCAGATGACAACCAGCAATTCGCAGGCCGTGGTTCAAAACAAGAACGACTCGAGGAAAACTAAAGAAATCCAGCTAAAAACCAATCCAACTAAAGGGGTTGTACAACGAAAATTGACAACCGACAAACTAAATGTAATTGGAGAAAACCATCCCGAATCAAATGCACGACGTCCTAAAGAAATCAACTTCACCAAAAAGGTCATTGGCCAAGGTTCTGGATATTGGGAGGAACATCAGTTTGTCGTTGAGGGTAAAACTGATTTTGTCGATCCGAAAGACCTTAGGCTCGCTTATTTACTAGATAAAATTATAAGTTTCTATGGGCCAATTTTTAAGCTTGCCATTAAAATGGCTGGTTCTGATGATCCTGCTTTAATGGCGAGTAAGTTGCCAGCTATAAAAAAAACACTGCAAAAAGGGTATGACGTTTTTATGATATCATTAATGTTAGAATTAAGAGAAAATTTGAATTTAATAAAAATCAAAAAGGGCCAGCTATCCATGCTCATGAGTATAACGCAGTTCAAAATGTTATATCAGGATATGAATAAATATAAAAATGTACTCAGCCAACAAATAATAGACATAGACACCTATACTGCCAAAAGTAAAGGATTGAAAGATTTCTTTTTGGAAATTCGAGCAAACAGCGGCAGAATAGTAATCTTAGCGACAAAATCAATGAGTCAAAATTTTAAAGGCAATAGAAACTTTTTGGAAGAACGTTCTGTCAAGATGCATGAAGGAGGGAATCTGGCTGCTGGCACCCCGGGTATATGGAAAATAGGCAGTTTGCATGTGAAAGACATCCGTCGATTATACAAGGACAACGTCATAAATTACAATCTTATTGATAAGGCAAAATTTAATTTCATGTTGGAAAATCCTACTCCTTCAGAAGCCAAGAAATTAGGCTTGTACAACAACAAGAAGAAGAAGAAATAGATCAAATCTAGGAGCAGACACTCAAGGACGATTCAACTAAAGCAGGAAGAAATGAGTAAAGACCGTCCAGCTATCACGCTGCTAGTAACGATTGAAATAAGTTATTAAGCAATATTGAATATTATGAAAACTAAAAGACCTTTTATTAATGGAATCCTCGTTGGCATCATTGGAATGCTCGTAATCATAATAACCATGTCCGCTGCAAAACCGGCTGTTGTTTCATATGCTAGCTATGAGTTCCATGACCTTCAAAATACCCAAGGCATTATTTTTAATACGGCCACAAGCGAATTAAAGTTTGAAACCATAAGAGACGAACCGATGCAAAACGCAGTAGAACTTCGAGTAAATGGTTGCGAAAGTGATAAGTACCCTATCAATGTGAAGTTACTACAGGAACCATAGTGAGCCAGCCTTCATCGGCCAAGTCTCTAAAAAGTGATTGAGTAATGAAATCATACTCAAACTAACAATACGCCCCCTTCCCTCACCGAAAGCACCCATTCCCTCATTGGCTATTTTTTATGCGCGATTTCTATGGTAGGTTTATAGGATCTAATTAAAACCATAGTCCTTATGAAATCATTGCTAATTGCCATTGCCATTTTATGCGCACTACCCAGTCAGGTCCTAGCTTCCACCTGCCCATCCCCTCCCGTCCCTTTGAGACTGCTCGTGCCAAATTCTGAATATATTCTAATCGGGCGAATTACATCTATTGAAGAAACAACCGTAGAGAATTATACCCGTCTCACTGCGACATTCGAGGTCAATAATGTCCTTCAGGGACGAATCAAGTCCAAAACGATTTCCCTCTATTTGGATAATTGGATGGAATTGCAGTTAGCTGAAAGTGAGTCAGATGAAGGTCGGATGCTTGTATTTATAAATGCATCGGAGGACGATGTTGACTTCTATTATCCCTCTGCCTTTAGAGACAGCTATAAAAAATTAGACGAACAAGGATTGAACGCCTATCGCCAACGCATTAAAGAATTGCAAGGCATCAATGCCATCAAAGACGAAAAAAGACGTGACCAACTCACTGTCGACTGGCTTATAAATTGCGCTACCAATCGATATACATATTGGGAAGGTGCCTACGATTTAAGCCCGGCTGGCAGTTTTCTAGAATACTACGACTATGAAACGGATGAATTTATTCCAAGGATCAAACTCAGCTTCAAGCAAAAACAAAGAATAAGAGCGAGCGTATTGAGTCAAACCAAAATAACCTATATAGAACTTGGTCTTATCATGACCCTAGTAGATGGTCCAGATCCAGAGCTACTTCGGTTTATGATGAAAACCCTTAAATCTACAGCTACTGAATATTTATATCGGCAACAAGGTTTGATGAGGCAAATTACGGTCATGAGCGAACGTCAAGACCTTTCTGATGCTCTAGCCGAAATAAACACCATTGATTATGATGATGATTATGAGAAAAGGATCAATAAAATTGCTCAAACATTCATCAATAAATTATAGCAATTCAGCTATTATAAGCTACTATGGATCTTGGCATGTATTTTGACATTTCCATGGTATCTTTAGATACATCTCTTTAAAACCTTTCCTTATGAGAACCTTATTACTTGCCATAGTTAGCTTAATCTCTAGTATTGGTTTTGCCCAAGAATGCCTTAATGTGGATTATAAAATTAGAGGTTATTTTTATGCAGGAACAGCACAACAGGACACCATTTCCCCTGGCGGATTTGGAGGCAGTTCCAATACCCCAAAACCATTGCTTCAAAAGTTGAGAAGTCGGTCAACTGCCGATGCATTGCAAATTGTAGTTACCGATGAAGCCACGAGCTTTGCAAAGAATTACAAGGGGATGAAAGTATATGTGGTGAATACCACTGGAAGTACCATAGGATTAGATGCCCAAGACAGTAGACTGGAACTCAAGCGTCAGGTTTTTCATAAAGGGCAATGGAAGGATATAGAATACCTTCCTAGCAGTTGGTGTGGAAATAGCTATCACCAAGTGTTTATCAAATCGAATCAGTATTGGGAATTTAATGCTCCTTGTCTAGAGGGAAAGATGGCTGCCACATTTCGGTTTGAATTATCGGTAAATAATGAGCAAATCATCTACTCCAATGAATTTGAAGGCAGCTTCAATAAATCTCAGTTAAAGAAAGAACAAGGCCATACCGCAAACAATATCATGGATCCTTATAATAATTAGGTTGGTAGTAACACCAATCATTAATCCCTTAGCTACTTTCAATTTTGATCTAAAAAAACCCGATGGGAACATCGGGCTTTTTATATCGTAGTTCGTAAATCGTTCTCTACTTCACTTCCTCAAAGTCTATCCTTCGACAAACTCAGGGCGACGCATCCTCGGTTACTTTACTCAAACAAAAGGCCCAGTCTTACAACCAGGCCCTTCAATCGTATATCGTACTTCGTAAATTATTTTACTTCTTCAAAATCTATCCTTCGACAAACTCAGGGCGACGCATCCTCGGTTACTTCACTCAAACAAAAAGGCCCAGTCTTACAACCAGGCCCTTCAATCGTATATCGTACTTCGTAAATTATTTTACTTCCTCAAAGTCTATCCTTCGACAAACTCAGGGCGACGCATCCTCGGTTACTTCACTCAAACAAAAAGGCCCAGTCTTACAACCAGGCCCTTCAATCGTATATCGTACTTCGTAAATTATTTTACTTCCTCAAAGTCTATCCTTCGACAAACTCAGGGCGACGCATCCTCGGTTACTTCACTCAAACAAAAAGGCCCAGTCTTACAACCAGGCCCTTCAATCGTACTTCGTACTTCGTAAATTATTTTACCTCCTCGAAGTCTACATCCTCCACATCAGCATTTTCTTCGCTGTTTTGTGAAGCTTCGTCTCCACCCATGTCTGGACCTGCACCAGCATCTGCTGCTTGTCCTTCTTGAGATGCTTTGTACATTTCTTCTGAAGCTTCTTTCCAAGCCTCATTGATTTTATCCAAAGCTGGAGTGATCGTTTCGATCTCCTTCGTTTCGTAGGCTTTCTTCAAGTCTTCCAAGGCAGCTTCAATAGGAGCTTTCTTATCGTCACTTAATTTCTCACCGTACTCTTTCAATTGCTTTTCCGTTTGGAAAATCATCGCATCTGCTTCGTTGATCTTGTCTACCTTTTCTTTGGCAGCTTTATCAGCATCTGCATTGGCTTCCGCTTCTGCTTTCATCTTTTCGATTTCCTCATCGGTCAATCCTGAAGAAGCTTCAATTCGGATGTCTTGTGATTTACCAGTCGCCTTATCGGCTGCGCTTACTTTAATGATCCCATTGGCATCAATATCAAAGGTCACTTCAATTTGTGGCACTCCTCTTTGTGCAGGAGGAATATCACTTAGGAAGAACCTTCCAATCGTTTTGTTATCAGTCGCCATGGGACGCTCTCCTTGCAGTACGTGGATTTCAACACTTGGCTGATTGTCCGCTGCTGTAGAGAACACCTGACTTTTCTTTGTTGGGATGGTCGTATTTGAGTCGATCAATTTGGTCATTACGCTACCCATAGTTTCAATTCCTAGAGAAAGAGGCGTTACATCTAGTAACAATACATCTTTTACATCTCCAGTCAATACACCTCCTTGGATCGCAGCACCAACGGCTACAACCTCATCAGGATTTACTCCCTTGCTAGGTGCTTTTCCGAAGAACTTCTCCACTGCATCCTGTACAGCAGGAATACGTGTAGAACCACCTACCAAAATAATCTCGTCAATATCGCTCTTAGAAAGACCGGCCGCTTTTAAGGCTGTTTCACAAGGCTTAATAGTACGTTTTACTAGATCATCAATCAACTGCTCAAACTTCGCTTTCGTCAAGGTTTTCACCAAGTGCTTAGGTCCGCTAGCGGTTGCTGTGATATAAGGTAAATTGATTTCTGTTTGTGTAGAGGCCGATAATTCAATCTTAGATTTCTCTGCCGCTTCTTTCAAACGCTGCAAAGCCATAGGATCTTTCCGAAGGTCTAATTTTTCTTCTGCTTCAAATTCGTCTGCCAACCAGTTGATGATCTTTTGATCTACATCATCACCACCTAAATGCGTATCTCCATCGGTCGCAAGTACTTCAAATACACCATCTCCTAATTCAAGGATAGATACATCATGAGTTCCTCCACCAAAGTCAAATACAACGATTTTCTGATCGGTATCTTTTTTGTCCATTCCGTAGGCCAAAGCGGCTGCGGTAGGTTCGTTAATGATACGTTCTACTGTTAAACCAGCAATTTCCCCAGCTTCTTTAGTCGCTTGACGCTGACTATCATTAAAATAGGCAGGAACGGTAATCACGGCACGTGTTACGTCTTGTCCTAAATAATCTTCTGCTGTTTTCTTCATTTTCTGAAGAATCATCGCGCTCAATTCCTGTGGTGTGTATAAACGTCCGTCGATATCTACACGCGGGGTGTCATTATCTCCTTTTATCACTTTATAGGCAGCACGGTCGGCTTCTTTCTTAGATTCCGAATACTTATTCCCCATAAAACGCTTGATTGAAGCGATGGTTTTGGTAGGATTGGTTACGGCCTGTCTTTTGGCAGGATCTCCAACTTTAATTTCGCCATCTTCTACAAAGGCGATGACTGAAGGAGTAGTACGTTTTCCTTCCGAGTTTGGTATTACGGTTGGTTCACTACCCTCCATTACCGAAACGCAAGAGTTAGTAGTCCCTAAATCGATTCCAATAATCTTACTCATATTTCTGTGTTTTTATTTTATACTTAAAGTCTACTACCTAGCAGACGGTTTCCATAAGTCAAGTATTGTGCCATTGAAAACAAACTGACATCGTGGCAGTTTTATTGGATAGCGCGACACGAACAGCATGATATGATTTTGAGTTTTATTAGTATGCTATTTGATTACTAAAACCATGAAAATAAATAAAAAACCCTGTAAGGAACTGCCCACAGGATTGATGCAATGGTTTATATAATAAATACAAGTAACATAGTTTTTGGCAAGAACATCATCATGATAATACCTTACAAGTAACACTGCTACTTATCTCCACCATTTGTACACTGACAAACCATTTGAAACCACAGATTACCTTCAATATTTGAACACGCCACTTCTATCCCTCTTACTGGGAAGATAACATTAAACGTCCGCTTGTTTACCAATGAACTTTTGCCAAAGCAATGATAAAATGTGATAGAGGTAATAAAAGAAAGGGACAGAAGATGCAATGGTGATAACAGGAGTAAAGATGGTGGCTTTTAATCCAATAAAAGGAATGTTCCGTGCTTCATTGTAAAAACTCCAGTCTTTTAATACAAAATAAGTTCCCACCAAAGAAACACCTATAGCATAAGCCAAAAGCACATACCAGTTTTGAGGATAGCCAAAGGGCTCTTCTGGATATTCTACATACAAGAACCCTATATACAATGCCCCTACTATGAGGCCAGACAAAGTCATAAAGAGCACTTCCTTCTTGGCATTTTTAAAACCTCCTCCTATGCCAATCTCTATCTGACACTCGGGACAGAAGGCAGGGTGTCGCTCTATACAAGCCGAACACATACCTTGCCCACAGTTTTTGCAATTCTGCTTTAAAAAAGTATTGGGGTGCGTCCCACAATAGTTAAGCGCCTGTAAGTTGTACCCCAATTGAATTTAAGAGTTAGGTTGTTAATTTTTTTTGAATAAAGTTAGTAGTATTTACGAGACCTACAAATTCTGTCTTTAGGTCTTGTGCTATTCAGTTAATCGTCGCTGCCTTTGTGAAAATAATTGAATTATCTGTATCCAAACGTTGCCAATTCTGTAGGTGAAAAGAATACGCAAGAAAAATCATCTGTATAATTCAATAGCATTTGATAACACATCATTTGATAGATGAACAACTTCTTGAATCGTTCAAAATCGAATACCAGTTGAGGTTTGTTTACACTCAGCAAAAATTCAGCGGTCATTGGACCATCATAGTCATCAATGATGACACCTTTCAAATCGTCCCGAAAGGCTTTTCGTAATTCTGTGGCGTTGGCCTTCGTGCGTGCATAATTACCATATGCATCACCCAATTCTATCGTGATTGGTTTTCCTTCCGATAGGCCATAAATATTCCCAGTTCGATCTCTATATTGCTCCAATGCCAAGTACTGTGCTATAATAAGTAATACCTCGAAAACGGTATAAGGCAGGTTTCGCGTACCATTCCAAATGAGAGAACATTTGTTTTCCATAGTAACGACTACGCTTTCTTTTAAGGGGTCTTCAGTAGTAATTTTAAATTTCAAAATGGATTCCTTAGAAAAAGAATCTCTTGAGAAAAGTTTTTTTAGTTGTTGCCACAACGCATTGATCACATCCATGGGGTCGTCGTATGACGGAATAATTGCGAACACCACTTGTTCTTCCGAAGTAGGGCTCCATTTCTCTTTTAAAGGATATTGCCACTCATTTATGCGCTCTTCGGTCCAGCTTTCGTGAAGATTGGGCGATTTTAGAATTTTTTCATTGAGGCAATTAGAAACATCAATAACCGTACTATTTTCTGTGTTAAATAAGTCGATAAATTCTTTATTTCCCTCTCGGTTACGCTCTGAATCGAAAAAACGATCCAATTTAATTTCAAGCTCACTTTTTCGTTTAGGGTATATATCTTCCTCCAAGATTCCTTGGTAAGGTGCCGTATATGGAAAGATAATTTTATCTACGGAATATAGGTTTTCGATTTGGATAGTTGGGGTGTATAAAAAGGTGCCGTATTGAGCTTGCAAACGCCATAAGTTTTCTACATCTACATTTGCCACATATGGAGGCTCAGCCCCTCCTTTTTCGAAAGGCTCATGATTGTGAATGATAAATTCCTGAAAATCAACTTCACTCAAACAGAGAATTACGCTTTCTACATTTTGTTTATTAGCATTGGAATTGGTCGCAAAATAGGCTGCTACTTCTACTGAGGTAGAAAAATCGATATATGGAGTAGGTAATCCATAATGTTGAGCTACGGCAAAGGTCCAATCAATGTCTTCTCTATATTTTAGCAATTCGGGGTCGGAAGTAAGGAAATTCATAAACCTTTGCATCTTCTCTTTGGCATCTTGTTCCTCTGTTTCCTGGAGCCGTGCCCTTGTAGAGGTTAGCTTCCAGTTTTGAGCCTGTCCCCTAAATAAGTTATACGCCCCGCTACTCTTAAATTTATTTGCCATTTGCATGGCTTCCTCTATGTTTTTCACTTTATATACTGCCATACGCAACCGATATTATTCTCTGTAATTTATTCTAAAATAATCAATTGATGGTAATATCGAATTGGCAAACAGTCTAATGAGCACAATTGCGCTTTATATCACACAGGAAAAGGGGCGTTCAAAACATTAACACTACCAATTCAGTCTAATTTTATAAAAATCGAGTATGTCCTTATAAATAAAGACCCATGAACCATTTTTTTTATCGAAATTCAAGCATGGTTTATTACAACTTGTGAATTTTTTGGTTTACAATGCTACCAGCCAACGGCGCCATCCTAAGACGACGAATCTCAAAGATGCAGTTTTAGGAAAGCTCCTTGGTCGTGGGTCTGCAGCTTGGGTAGCATTAACTAAAAAGATTCATCTCGTGGGAAGCGCCTTATCGAGCGCTCTGGATGCATGTCATTTCAAATGATCCTGCGACCAATACATGGGGCAACGTAGCCACAACAACCCCCAGGTTGTATTGCAGCGACTACCATTGGAACATATATAGGCTGTAGGTGGCTACTTTTTGTTAAAGCAACCTTACTAACCATCCTATCAAAACAATACGGTGCCCAATAGAAATAACCAAGAAGAAAAAACGTTTCATATTATAACGACATCCCTCTGAGATTTGTATCGGAAAGGCAACAGTATACTAGTGCTTGTGAGTCCTTTTCGGTACGCTTTCTCTGATTCTTCGAAACTTCGCACCTTCCCAACTACATTTCAGACTTCAAAAATCCACACAAAGTTATCAACATTTCTTTTCTAACTTGGAATTATTCCATAATTTTGGAATATATCCAATATGTATATCAATACACACACATATTACAGCCTTCGTTATGGCACTATTAAACCCAAAGATCTGCTGGAAACTTTAGAAAAATTGGGCATTAAGAGCTTTGCCTTGACCGACATTAACACAACTTCGGCTTGTATGGATCTATTGCGCTTAGCTCCCAATTATGGAATTAATCCCATAGTGGGCGTCGATTTTAGAAATGGAGCACAACAGCAGTTCATCATGCTGGCAGAAAACAACCAAGGATTTCATAATATCAATACCTATCTCTCTGGTTTTTTACATACTGAATTAACCATTCCTCCCCTAGCTGCCCCACTTCCACACACCATTGTAATCTATCCTTTCCATAGTTATAAAAGAGACACCTTATTAGAACACGAATATCTAGGTGTCAAAGCTGAAGATTTGAATCGGTTAAAATTTTCACCTTGGAAGAAACAACTACACAAACTCCTAGTACTACATACTGTTTCCTTTCTCTCTAAAAAAGGATTTAACACCCACCGATTACTCAGAGCGATTGACAACAATACCTTGCTTAGTAAACTACCAGCTTCAGAACAAGGCAGCCCTAATGACATCCTGTGCCCTCCAAAAGACATTGAAGCCGCTTTTAGTGAGTTTCCAGAGCTAATTCAGCAGACAAAAGAACTCTTGAACAACTGCGTGATCAGTTTCGATTTTTCAAAAAAGACTCCAAATAACCAACATGCTTATACCGGAAACGAGGCCTTAGATTTTAGGCTGCTTCAAAAGCTTGCCTACGGTGGTTTGGAGTATCGTTATGGTACGCATCCCGAAGAAGCCATCCTAACACGAATCATAAAGGAATTGGATATCATTCAGCAAAAAGGATTTGTATCCTACTTCCTCATCAATTGGAAAATATTAAAATACGCCCGAAGTAAGGATTATTTCTATGTAGGTCGCGGAAGTGGTGCCAATAGCATTATTGCTTACCTCCTTCGTATCACAGATGTCGATCCCATAGAACTCGATCTCTATTTTGAACGCTTTATCAATTTATATCGTAAAAATCCGCCCGATTTCGATATCGACTTCTCTTGGACAGATCGTGATGATATCACCGATTTTATATTCAGCAAATTTAAAAACACAGCGCTCCTTACCGTATACAACACCTTTAAACACAAGGCAGCCGTTCGGGAATTGGGAAAAGTGTTTGGCCTACCTAAAGCCGAAATAGACCTTCTTTCCAAAGGAGAATTCAACTATACTACTTTGGATAAATTGTCACAGTTGGTGATTGTATATAGTGAATTAATCCAAGGGTTTCCCAACTATTTAGGGATTCACGCCAGCGGAATCATTATTTCTGAAAAATCCATCCACTACTACACTGCTACTTTCATGCCTCCAAAAGGCTTTCCTACGACTCAGTTTGATATGGTAGTTGCTGAAGACATTGGGCTCTACAAGTTTGATATTCTAAGTCAGCGTGGACTTGGAAAAATAAAAGATGCTGTACAGATAGTACGCTACAACCATCCGGAGGCCCCTCCTATTGACATCCATGACATTAAACGTTTTAAGGAAGATGAACGCATTAAATTTTTACTACGAAATGCAAAAGCCATTGGCTGTTTCTATGTTGAATCGCCCGCCATGCGTATGTTACTTCGGAAATTACAAGTAGATGACTATTTGGGCTTAGTAGCCGCAAGCTCGGTCATACGGCCTGGTGTTTCTAAATCTGGAATGATGAGAGAATACATTTTGCGCTTTCGCTTTCCTGAACGCCGCAAAGATGCACATCCTGTCATGCTCGACATCATGCCCGAAACTTATGGCGTAATGGTTTACCAAGAAGATGTCATTAAAGTAGCTCACTATTTTGGCGGGCTTACCCTAGGAGAAGCCGATATGCTACGCCGTGGAATGTCAGGAAAATTTCGTTCACGAGAAGAGTTTTTGAAAGTGAAAAATCAATTTTTTGAGAATTGTAGAAATTCGGGCAAGTCAGATACCCTTTCCGAAGAAATATGGCGTCAAATTGAAAGTTTTGCTGGCTATGCCTTTGCCAAAGGACACTCGGCCTCCTATGCTGTAGAAAGTTATCAAAGTCTATTTTTAAAGGCCTATTACCCCTTAGAGTATATGGTAGCAACCCTCAACAATGGCGGTGGTTTCTATCGCCCAGAGCTCTATGTACACGAAGCTCGCATGCATGGAGGGAACATTTTACCACCTTGTATTAATCATAGTTTTGGAGCGGTCGTTATTCGTGAGAAGGATATCCATTTGGGGTTTGGTTTCCTGCACTCTTTAGAAGCCAAAGTCATTAAGCGTTTTATTGAAGATCGCACACAAAATGGAGCCTACGCTAGCTTAGACAACTTTATAGATCGTGTCCCTATCTCCATGGAACAACTATCCATTTTAATAAAGATCAATGCCTTTCGGTTTACCAAAAGAAACAAGCGCGAGCTACTTTGGGAGGCACATATGAAAATAAACAAAATCACTTTTGAAGAACGAAAACTCATTCTATTTAAAGCTGAAAAAGTAAACTATCAAACCCCTAACCTACCGCACACCAAATTGGAAGATGCCTTCGACGAGATGGAGCTTTTAGGATATCCGCTTTGCAATCCATTTCAGCTATTGGACAATTTTACGGAACGAACATTACGAGCCAGGCACTTGGTTCATTTCACAGGAAAATACGTGACCATAGATGGTTATCTGGTGACAACTAAAAACACAGCTACTTCCAATGGAAAGCGCATGTATTTTGGAAATTTTCTGGATAAGGATGGAGATTTTATTGATACCGTACACTTTCCGCCGGTAGCTACTCAATATAGATTTCGCGGGAGAGGAGTGTATCGCATTACTGGAAAAGTAATGAACGAATTCGATTGCATTAGCATTGAAGTAACCAAGATGGAAAGACTGCCAACAATTGAAGACCCAAGATATGCAGAGGGTGTTGTGCAAACGAAAATGAAAGGAAAACGCTATAAAAATGAAGAAGCACAGCCCATCAAACATGAGGCCTGAAGTTGCTGTGAAAAATAGACAAACTATAAATAAAGACGTATGAAAAAGTATTATGTATACATTCTGAAATGTTCGGACGACACCTATTATACTGGGTTTACTTCCAACCTCGATCTACGAATTGAAGGCCATCGATCTGGTGCCGATAAAGATGCATATACTTTTGAGCGCAGGCCCGTACGTTTGGTATTTCAAACCGAATTTACCATGGCTGCTTTAGCCATAGAGGCCGAAAAACAAATAAAAAGATGGTCCAAGGTTAAGAAAGAAGCCTTGATAAAAGGAGAGTTTAAAAAGCTTTCAAAACTAACTTAAAAGAAAACTACACAAACATTGCCAGTTTGGATGATCCACTTATCGTGGGTTATGTCGAGAACCAATTGAAGTTCGATCGTAAAAATTAGTTCTCTATATATTTTCTCTAGTTAACGGGAGAGGTTAAGGAAAACATCCGAGCTGGCATTTATAAAATATGTACAATAATCGCCACATAGCACACATGGATCTAGACACTTTTTTTGTGTCTTGCGAAAGACTTCTTGATAGCAAATTAGAAGGAAAGCCTGTATTGATTGGCGGTACTACAGACCGCGGCGTTGTGGCTTCCTGCAGTTATGAAGCGCGCACTTTTGGCATCCATTCTGCCATGCCCATGCGAATGGCAAAACAACTTTGTCCCGAAGCTATTGTACTAAGAGGCAATTCTGGAATTTACAGTAAATTCTCAACCATGGTTACCGATGTGATCAAAGAAAGTGTGCCGCTATATGAAAAAACATCGGTAGATGAATTTTATATTGACCTCACAGGCATGGATAAGTTTTTTGGCTGCCACAAACTAGCTTCCGAATTACGTACCCGCATCATTAAAGAAACCGGATTACCCATTTCTTTTGGGCTATCCATTAATAAAACCGTTTCGAAAATTGCTACAGGTGAAGCCAAACCTAATAATCAAATACACATCCATAAAGGGGAAGAGAAACCTTTTCTTTCTCCACTCTCCGTTAGCAAAATACCCATGGTAGGAAAAGTGACTTACCGCCAACTATGCGACTTGGGGGTTAAACGAATTAAAACCATTCAGGAAATGCCCATCGAAATGATGTCGAAAGTATTCGGGAAAAATGGGCAGATGATCTGGAGGAAAGCCAACGGTATTGACAACTCTCCTGTAGTGCAGTATACAGAACGAAAATCCATCTCTACAGAACGCACCTTCGACCGCGATACTACCGATGTGAAAAAACTAGAAAGTATTATCATTGCGATGGCCGAAAATTTAATTTACCAATTACGACGTGGAAATAAATTGACAGCCTGTGTCACCTTCAAAATTAGGTACTCCGATTTCCAAACCTACACCCAACAGAAACGAATCCCCTATAGTTCAGCGGACCATAAAATACTACCAGTAGTCATGGAAATTTACAAGAAACTATACCAACGTAGGCTATTGGTGCGTTTGGTAGGGGTTCGTTTTAGCCATTTAGTGGAAGGCGGACAACAAATCGATTTGTTTGACGATAATGACAAAATTATCAATCTCTATCAAGCCATGGATCTAATGCGAGAACGCTATGGAGATCGTGCCGTTATCAAAGCTGCAGGGATGGGCGCAAAAAGTATTAGTAGATGGAACCCCTTCAATGGAGAACCTCCTCCATTATTGGCAAATCGACGGCAATAAATCTATGGATCTATATTCCAGTTCAAGACCGTATTCTTAGTTGTAAATCGTGTCGCTTCATTCCTAAAAAAAGTTACATTTGTTCACCAAAACCAACCTTCATGGAAAGCATCAGTGTTTTCAATATGCTAAAAATTGGCGTGGGACCCTCGAGTTCCCATACGCTTGGGCCATGGCGTGCCGCATCCCGATGGATTTCATCACTTAAACAGCGTTCCGTTTTCGATGAAATAGTAGGAGTTTCGGTGCAACTCTACGGATCATTATCGCTCACCGGAAAAGGACATGCAACAGATAAAGCTGTAATGCTAGGACTTTTAGGCACCGACCCTGTTAGTTTTCCCATCGGAAATATTCAAAAGGAAATTGATAAAATCAATTCAGAAAACAAACTACTTCTAAATTCTGAAAAAGAGATTGCCTTTATTCCCACCGAACACATAAAATTCAATCGCAAGTTTTTAGAATTCCACCCTAACGGAATTACATTTACCGCTCAACTTAAGGACGGTAGTAAAAAATCGAGTACTTATTATTCCATTGGTGGCGGATTTGTAGTCCAAAAAGAACGTAAGCGAGCAAAAAAGAAAATCAAGGAATTCCAAGGATTTCCATTTCCAATCGAAAAAGGAACCGAATTACTAGAATATTGCGCCCAAGAAAATAAGTCGATCAGTGAAATTGTATTTCAAAACGAACTTTCGCTTCGTACTGAATCTCAAATAAAAGACCAACTAAAGGCCATTTGGAACGTAATGCTTGATAGCATGTACATTGGTTGCCACACAGAAGGCATACTTCCAGGAGGGCTCAATGTAGTGCGTCGTGCCTATGCTACACATAAGAAACTTGCTGGAGATATTCCCTATAACAACTCTTACGAGTGGATTAAAGCCATTAGAGGTACGGAAGTAAAGTTTCGTCAAATTTTAAAATGGGTTTCTTGTTTTGCACTAGCAGTAAACGAAGTGAATGCATCACTAGGCCGAGTAGTTACAGCTCCCACCAACGGAAGTGCCGGTGTCATCCCTGCTGTTCTCATGTACTATTTGGTAATCGAAAATCATGACGCTAATATGGATGACATCAACAAATTCCTCATGGTTTCTGCTGAAATTGGAAGCCTGTTCAAAAAAGGAGCTACCATTTCAGCTGCTATGGGAGGATGCCAAGCAGAGATTGGTGTTTCGTCTGCCATGGCTGCAGGTGCCCTTACTGAATTGATGGGAGGTACTCCAGATCAAGTACTCATCGCTGCCGAAATTGCCATGGAACATCATCTTGGTCTCACTTGCGATCCCATAGCAGGTTTGGTTCAGATTCCATGTATTGAACGAAATACCATGGGTGCCATTAAAGCCATAAATGCCTGTGAAATGGCCTTAGATTTAAGTCCAGAAGACGTTAAAATTCCGATCGATAAGGTCATTGCTACCATGTGGGAGACTGCAAAAGATATGGCTTCAAAATATAAGGAAACAAGTGAAGGTGGTTTGGCGGTACAAGTATTTATGAGTGACTGCTAAGTCCTTATTTACGGCAGGAGCTTTTTCGTCTAGAATCTATTAAATGTACAATCTTCCAACCATCATCCATTTTGGCCAAGGTGAATGCGTTGGCACCACAGTGACTAAAGTTTCCATTCAGCCAAAACTCGTAAGGTGTCCAAACATGGGCCAGATTTCCATCGATTTGTACGGAATAGCTTAACAATCGCTCATCCCATTTTTCCGTTTCTGGTCGCTTTGCTATGGCCACTATAAAACCATCCATATCGGAATCTCGTAAGAAGTGCTTCCCTTCTTTGTTTGAATGAACGCTTTGCATTCCAACCACAGGTGCAAGAACGGAGCGCATTTGCAAGGTATCGCCTTTATGAAACCCCTCAAAAAAGGTGTCTATAATTTGACGGGCGTCGGCATCGGTAAAATCATCTTGAGCGAAACAGCTTAGAGAAAAAATAAAACAGCTAAATAAAAATAAATACTTCATAATGATTACGTTTTTGATTGAATTCAAAATTACTACTTTTACACGGTAATTAGGTAACCTATGTCAATAGCAAAGAAAGAATACAAACGTGTCACCACTAAGACCTTGGTCGACATGAAGAAAAATGGGGAAAAAATCGCTATGCTCACGGCTTACGATTATACCATGGCCAAAATTCTAGATCAATCTGGAATTGATGTCCTCCTGGTGGGGGATTCTGCCTCGAATGTAATGGCTGGTCATGAAACAACCTTACCCATAACGTTAGATCAAATGATTTACCATGCTTCTTCTGTCATTAGAGCAATTGAGCGTAGTTTGACTGTCGTTGATATTCCTTTTGGTAGTTATCAAAGTGACCCTAAAGAAGCCCTCCGTTCTGCCATTCGTATCATGAAAGAAAGTGGAGCCCATGCAGTAAAAGTTGAAGGTGGCCGAGAGATTAAAGAATCTGTCAAACGTATTTTAAACGCTGGAATTCCAGTGATGGGACACCTTGGTCTTACTCCTCAATCTATTTATAAATTTGGAACCTATACGGTTCGCGCCAAGAAGGAGGAGGAAGCTGAAGTATTGAAAGAAGATGCAAAATTGCTTGAAAAAGCAGGTTGCTTTGCTATTGTTCTGGAAAAAGTGCCTGCAAAATTGGCAGAAGAAGTCGCCAAAAGCCTAACCATACCTATTATTGGAATTGGAGCGGGTGGCGGTGTAGATGGCCAAGTACTAGTTACCCATGATATGATCGGAATGACGCACGAATTCAATCCTCGTTTTTTACGAAGGTATTTGGATTTGTTTTCTGAAATGTCCTCTGCATTCAGTAATTATATTGACGACGTCAAATCGGGTGATTTCCCGAATGAAAAAGAACAGTACTAGACTATTCCCGAATCCTAATTATAGACGCTAGAGTGGGTAAAAATTCAGAAAAAATAATTAGCACTCCAGAGAATTTACAAGTCCTATTTGAAGACAACCATCTTTTAATTGTCAATAAACGCCCGGGAGATATAGTCCAAGGCGATATTACAGGTGATACTCCCCTTTCAGAAATAGCTAAAGAATATATTGCTGTAAAATATCAAAAACCAGGAGCGGTTTTTTTGGGTGTCGCCCATCGCTTGGATCGACCTACCAGCGGGGTTGTAGTTTTCGCACGTACCAGTAAAGCATTAACGCGACTCAACAAGCTTTTTGCAGAGCGACAGACTGAAAAAACCTATTGGGCCGTTGTCAAAAACCCACCACCGAAGGATTCAGAAAGGCTAGTTCACTATCTAAAACGCAATCCGAAACAAAACAAGTCCTATGCCCATATAAAAGAAGTTGGCGAGAGCAAAAGAGCTGTACTAAGCTATGAGGTGTTGAAAAAGGTAACCAATTATTATGTGTTGGAGGTGGCCTTAGAAACGGGACGTCATCATCAAATACGCGCGCAATTGTCGGCTATTGGATGTCCTATTAAAGGAGATTTGAAGTACGGGTTTGATCGGAGTAACAGTGACGGAAGCATCCATTTACATGCTAGAATGCTCAGCTTCGTTCATCCAGTGAAGAAAGAACTTCTAACTATTATAGCACCAACTCCCAAAGAAGTAACCTGGACCGCTGCGAACTAAAGTTCAATTAAATTTTTCTTTAAGGCATAGATTACCAACCCGACCCTATTTTTAACCCGTAGTTTATTGAAAAGTTCTTGACGATATCCGTCAATGGTTTTTGGGCTAAGGTTCATGATGTCGGCAATCTCCTTATAAGTCATTTCGGAACACGCCAATTGAAGAAATGTCAATTCATTTTCTTTTAATTTCAAAGGTGCATCACCACTATTAGGATGAAGCGCATTCACCATGGAAGCAGTAACCGTTTCCGAATAATAATATCCTTTTTCCATGACAATAAGGAGGGCATCTTTTAGATCATCTGGATGAATATCCTTTAGAAAATATCCTTTCGCACCTTCTCGAATCATTTTCAAAATGATCTTTTCATTGTCTTCTACTGACAAAGCCAACACCTTGATTTTAGGATGATTTTGGGTAAGCCATTTTACTGTTTCATAGCCGTTCATTACGGGCATATTGTAATCGAGCAATATGATGTCGGGCATCGTACTTTGATTGCTCAATTCTTTTTGCAACTCAACTCCATTACGCGCTTTGAAAAGCACGGAAAACTCATCAAACGTATTGATAAGTTTCTCTAGAGAACTCCCAAATAGAAGATGGTCATCTACTATGGCAAGTGTGTATTTATTTCGATCCGTCATGAAATGTATATGGATAAATAAGTTGTAATGTTGAACCTTTTTCCAGAGCCGATTGTAAATCGAATTCAGCCCCTAGAAGTTTGGCTCTACTTTTCATATTTCGCAAGCCAGAACTATGGCTTTTTAAGGAGGTATTAAAACCTACACCATCCTCTACTACTGAAATCTCGAGCACATCTTCCTTATAGAATAAATGTACAAATAATTTATTAGCTCTCGCATGTTTAATTACATTGGAGAAAAATTCTTGTAAGATTCTGAAAATAATAATTTCATCCTCGTTTTTGATGCTCATATCTTCGTCTCCTTCAATCTTCAAGTCGGCTTGTAGAAAGTTAAGTCGGTTAAATCGTTCCAATTCTACTTGCACCGATTTCACCAATCCATTGTGTAAAATCACTTCCGTGTTTAAGGTTTTCGATAGAGAGCGAACCTCTTCGACCGTTGCCACGATAACATCTTTGGTTTCTTTTATTTGATCATGAATCCCTTCATCTGAATTATTCAAAAGCATATTGAGTTGTAGATTCGCTACCGAAAGCAGCTGCCCTACATTATCGTGAAGTTCCCATGCAATGTTCTTAAAGGTCTGTTCTTGTATTTCCAATTGCGAATTGGAAAGTTCTTCTTGAAAGCGTTGTTGGGCTTCTAAACGTTCCAGAAGGAACTTGTTCTTTCTTCGCTGGAAGGCGAGAAAAAATAATACTACAAATACACCCAGAAAAAAAATAACTGCAATGAAATACAATATTAAGAGGATGTTGTCTTTGTTGAGTATTTCTTCGTTTTCGAGCATATAATAAAACCTAAAATAAAAAATGAATACATAAAGATATTGGAATAAAGCAAAACGCGTACATGTAAATTGACAAATAACTGATTTCCGGTGCTAGTTCTAAAAAACTCCGAGTAAATCGTTAGTGGGGTGACGCACAAAAAGAATAACATCACGGCAATGGCAATGTAGATGGGTAAGAATCGCTTTAGATTTAAAATGTGATCACTCTTTAGTAATTGAAAAAAGAACAAAATAATACTAAACATCAATAGAAAGGTGCCAGTTAAATTTACATACTGTGATTCAAATTTAAAGAACACATCCGTCAATGCCAGATTTATAATAGAAGTTATGATGAAAAGTGAAGTTAAAATCAATAATACCTTTCTGTTTAACTTACTCTTTATATAAGATCTAAAATAGTAGACAAAAAAGACGAACTTAATGATGTTGTAAATATTATACAACCATCGATTTCTTTCAAAATTTGTACCCTTAATAAATGATAAAAACTTATATTCTGAAAAATATGCGATGGGCGAATACGCCCCAACTATCTCTACAAAAAAGGTAAACCAAAGAAAGGCGACCAACATCTTAGAAGGAGTTGAAATTGCCGGAACCTTCTTTAGATAGTAAATTCCGGCAATCGCTGAGAGTAATTCCAGTAAAACTATTGGTGACGAGAATTGTAAATAATCTTGTAACTCCAATATTAAAAGGCGTTAGGAGGCCAACCCGAATTGCCATTATTTAAAGGATCAATATTATAATTATTACCTGACTCACCGCCATCATTTTCAGAAGCGCAGAAAAATACAGTCGTTCTAGGATTGGAATCATCATCGCCGTCACCTCCAAGGGTATCTGCAGATGGAACATTGTAGGCACCAAGATAAACGCGAATTCCAGGTGCGGCTATCCCTTGTTGCTGAGACTGTTCCTTTATGTAATTTATATACTCCTGTAGTTGGTCAATATTGAAGGTCACACAACATACTTCATTATCTTCTGGTACCTGTACTTCTTCACCAAGTTCGTGTGCGGACATCCAAGTGGCTTGTAATGCTTTCGCATCTTTTACTGAAATACAATCAATGGGCTTTGACATAATTTTAATTTCTGGTTAATAGACTTACAAATTAACAATTCCATATTCATACAGCAACATTATTTTTTAAAAATAGGAAAAACCCTTAATTAAAAATAGGGTTTTTCCTGTATAAGATTAAGTCCATAACCTCAATATTCAGTGTAAAAACACTTTAACATTTCTAGGGAAACAACTCTTGAACAAGACCATTTGCTAACGTAGTTTTGAAGGAGCTTCTTTACAGCCATTTTCTTTACACATCATGATATACGAAACCTTAGAAATAGTTAAAGACCAAGTTTCCAGTTTTTTGGAAGCCAAGCTTGGTGAGGCAAATATTGTGGTCTTAGAAAATATTGCAAAAATTGATGACGCAGATATAACGACAATGAATGACAAAGTAGTGATGTCATTGGTGAATATTGAAGAAGAAATCGCTCTTAAAAACCGACCCAACGTACAGATAAAAAATGGGGCGTATATATATAAGAACAAACCTGTGAATCTCAATTTATATGTGCTTTTTTCGGCGAATAGAAATGTATACACTCGATCTGTAACAAATTTATCCACCATTATTGAGTTTTTTCAGAATAAAAAAGTTTTTGATCAATTAAATACGGTACTCAATCCTACCATCACCGCGCTAAACAGTGTTAAGGAATTTCGATTTGTCGTAGACCTATTTACTCCCACTTTCGAGCAGCTTAATTATATCTGGGGCACTTTAGGTGGTAAATCTGTCCCGAACGTCATGTACAAAATAAGCGTTGTTAAAGTAGAAGGCACTTCTATAAATGATAAAGGAACACCAATAACAGAAATTGCTGGCGATTTGAACCCGGCACCATGATATGAGCTTTATAACTACATATAAGAAATTGTGCGATTGCAATTTATACCACCACTACTTTTTAGATGATGGCACAACCGCCTTTGATGACAATGCAATACTCAAAACGGAGCAATTGACCAAATACGATTTCTTAGATTATGCCAGTATTTTACCTTCGGAAGAAACCACGCGTCGCTTTAAAGGACAAAAAATTCACTATAGATTAACCAGTTCTGGTTTCACGCTTTTCATTAAAGCCGAAGAAAACCCACCTAGCAGTGGAACTTATCAACCGTTCATTGAATTGGCACAAACAGAAACGTTCACTTTCCTCATTTATATAAATGATGGTTTGTTTGAAAACTATTCTATGGTCAATGCAACCCCTCAGATTCCTTTATATTTTTCAAACAAAAAACCAACTACAGAAGTTGGCGCTTTTCAATACATAGATTTGGAAACAACGACCAACGATGTCGCAGACAATATCATTACTCAAGAAACTTTTGATCTCCTTGCTCAAAATTTAACCACCAAAGAAAAAACAGGGCTATTCGCAATTATTTCATTAGAAATAGCCGGTGATGACACCACTATAGTTGACGGTAATACACGGAACGTGCTCAATGCAGACGGCACACTTCGAGATCCAGCGCTAACCTATAAAATTCAAATTAATAACAGGAGTACTATTTGGAACTATCGCAACCCAATAGATAACAGTTTGATCCATTCAACAGATCCGACAGAGTTGCCTTTAGTAAAAAATGGAATCATAGGATACTCATTCGATAGTATAGAACGGCCATCGGCCAAACCATCCCGATTAATCTTCGAAAAAGACGGAGGCGGGGTAATAATAAAAACAATTTCAGAAATATACATTAATTAAAATTTAAATTATGGCAACAACGTACAAAACGCCGGGAGTTTATGTGGAAGAGATTTCAATCTTCCCTCCGTCGGTGGCACAAGTAGAAACAGCAATACCTGCTTTTATTGGGTATACCAAAAAAGCCAAAAAGACTATCAACGATGACTTATTGAATGAACCCACCAAAATTTCATCGGTACTCGATTTTGTAACCTACTTCGGGGGTGCTCCTCAAGTAGATATTACTTCAATCGACTTAGACGCTTTAAACCAGGTGTCCGCTATAAATTTAACCGATAAATACTATTTATACGAGGCTGTCAGAATGTTTTACTCCAATGGCGGAGGGCAGTGTTACATTGTATCGGTCGGAAAATATGGGGAAACGGTTCAAAATGGGGATGGCATTACTGCTGGGCTTCTAAAAGGCCTTGGAGCAATTAAAAAGGTGGACGAACCTACTCTTTTGTTAGCACCAGATGCTCCTCTAATGTCACAAAATAACATGAACTCATGGAATCAAGCGATATTATCTCAATGTAACGACTTGGGTGATCGTTTTGCCATCATGGACACCAAAGAAAATACGGTAGACCATGATCAGGCCATTGAAGACTTCCGTAACGGTGTTGGAATGAATTATCTAAAATATGGCGCTGTTTATTCGCCATGGTTGAAAGCCAACTTGCCGAGAGCGGTAAATTATATCGATATTAAAGGTAACATCAATGTTTCAGGAGGTGGAGTAGATTTATCTGACCTCATTAATGATGCGACAGCAAAAACTCTTGCCGATGACCTTGACGATCTGGTAGATGACCAAGTGACCATCGATGGAGCGGTCGCAGGGGTTCTAACAGGAAGCAACACTTCTTTAGACTCACAATATGATGGTTTGGTAAATACCTTAAGAAATAGTACTTCCAGAGTCAATTTGGAGACATTACTTGAATTCTATGCCGATGTTATTGATACCGTAAGAGACACGATAGATGAAGGAACCGCAGGTCCAATCATCTTACTTCACAGAAGTGCTCCTGCAGGAGATACCGAATACCTATTCGATTTTCTTGAGAACGAGCTTTCTGGATCGGTTACTACGGGATCCATATTTAATGTTGTGCAGGAAATGATTAAAATGCAAGACGATAGTGTGGCAACATTAAATACGCCTTTAGATATTAATACTGCTATAGATACAGGTCTCGATTACGATACAGACCCAACGGCTGCCACTACGGTTTATTTTGCAGTAGGTGTTACTGATGCTGAGCGAATCGAACCACATATAAATGATGTAGCTGGATTGTGGGGATCCATTAAATCGGCAATTGATCTAGTTATAGCTAGTTCAGGCAGCTTTGTTAGTGTTTACGAAGACTCAGCTATCGAGGCTATCCCAGCACTTAAGAATATAATTGCAGCCATTGCTGAAGATTATTTAACCCTACCTCCAAGTTCTTCAATGGCTGGCGTTTATGCCCGTATTGATAATGACAGAGGCGTATGGAAAGCACCCGCAAACACTACACTAAACAATGTGATTGGCGTTACCACTCTTATAGATAAAAAAGAGCAGGAAGGACTTAATGTGGATGTAGTTGCTGGTAAATCCGTGAATGCCATTCGCCCATTCGTAGGTAAGGGAATTATGGTTTGGGGTGCCCGTACATTGGCTGGAAATGACAACGAGTGGAGATACATCCCGGTGCGTCGTTTCTTCAATATGGCAGAAGAATCTATCATGAAAGCCACGGAGCAATTCGTTTTTGAACCTAACGATGCCAATACATGGGTGAAAGTTAGAGCCATGATTGAAAACTTTTTAACCCTTCAGTGGAGAGCCGGAGCATTAGCAGGTGCTAAGCCTGAGCAAGCGTTTTTTGTGCGTGTAGGATTGGGTGAAACCATGACTGCAGACGATGTCCTTAATGGACGAATGAACGTAGAAATTGGAATGGCGGTAGTAAGACCAGCCGAATTCATTATTCTGAAATTCTCTCACAAAATGCAGGAAGCATAATAGCTAAATTAATTAACATATAATCATATAAAAATTATAAAGATGGCCGAAACATATCCATTAGTAAAGTTTCACTTCTCAGTAGACTGGGCAGGAACAAACATAGGTTTTACCGAAGTCTCCGGACTTGACGTAGAAACGGAATTGATCGAATACAGACAAGGTGCTAGTCCCGAATACAGCAAAATTAAAATGCCCGGGATGCAGAAATACAGCAATATCACCTTAAAAAGAGGAACCTTTAAAAACGATAACGAGTTGTACCAATGGTGGAATACCGTGAAGCTCAATACCATTGAACGGCGAGACATCACAATCAAGATGCTCAATGAAGATCACGAGCCAGTAATTGTTTGGAAAGTAAAAAATGCTTTTCCACTCAAAGTACAATCCACAGATTTAAAAGGTGATGCCAATGAAACAGCCATCGAATCGATGGAAGTAGCACACGAAGGATTAACCATTCAAAACGGCGATTAATGGAGGTTCAATATCCACCAGTAAGTTTTCATTTCAAGGTTGAATTTACCGGCCTCACCTCTCAAGAGGTTGATGTGCAATTTCAATCGGTAGCAGGGCTTTCGGTAGATATCGAAACTGAAGATTTCGCCGAAGGTGGCGAAAACAGATTTAAGCATAAATTTCCGGTAAGGACGAAATTTCCAAACCTTGTTCTCACACGTGGATTAGTGACAAATTCAGAGCTCATCGATTGGTGTCGAGACGCCATTGAAGGCTTTATTTTTGATCCTATAGACCTTACCGTGAAATTGCTTAATGAAGAACATGAACCCTTAGTAACCTGGAACGTGGTGCACGCCTACCCAGTAAAATGGAAGGTTAGTGACCTCAACGCAGAGGAAAACAAAATTGCCATAGAGACCATAGAACTAGCGTATAACTATTTCACACTCCTATAAAATGCCAATTGAAATTAAAGAACTGCATATTAAAATTAACGTCAATGATGGAGGTCAGTCAAATGCCACTCAGGATAAGCAAGCCGGAGGCAAAGACGCCAATATGATGGAAGTTTGTATAGAGCAGATTATGCAAATTGAAAATCGTAAAAACGAACGATAATGGATACCGGAGAATTAAAGAAGCTGAAGGTTACGGGATATAAGGACGATAAGTTCTCCCAGAAGGTAGGCGATGGCGAATTTTCGACACTCCTTAATCCTGAAAAGTACATTTTCAAATATAAAGTTGAATATACTGAAGCTCAAGGACAAGGAACCAGTGCTACACAACCAAAATTTGTGCGCACTCCTCCCGAAGATTTGGATCTAGAGTTTCTATTTGACCGAACCGGAGTCATCAAAGGTCAAGACGATCTTAGCGGAGATGGAATTATTGAAGACATCGAGAAATTCAAGAAAATTGTTTTCAATTATAGTGGCGATGAACACAAGCCCAATTATGTAATGATTGGCTGGGGAACGCTTCTCTTTAAGGGCACATTGCTAGAAATGTCCATCGAGTTTAAGCTCTTTGGAGCAGATGGCACCCCTTTAAGGGCGGTAGCTAAAGCCAAATTCAAAGGTTCTGTTGAAGACGATCTACGTGTGGCCAAGGAGAATAACAACTCTCCCGATTTAACCCACATACGGTCCGTTATGGACGGAGATACGTTGCCTCTAATGACTTTTAAAATCTATGGAGATTCAAAATATTATTTGGAAGTAGCCAAGGCCAATAACTTACGGAATTTCAGAAAACTGGAGACAGGTCAAAAGATCCTGTTCCCTCCTATTGAAAAAGTATCATAAATGAACAACAGCGGCACCATAGACACACCTAAAAGCGCAGATCTTGTCACCTTCACCGTACTTATTGAAGGGGAGGAACTTTCTGCTACACATCAAGTGAAGAATATTGTAGTTGAAAAAGAAATAAATCGTATTCCTTTTGCACAATTGGCCTTTCATGATGGTGAAGCTGCCTCTCAAGATTTTCTTCTAAGCAATGAAGACCTCTTGATCCCAGGTAAAAAAATTGATATTAAGGCGGGATATCATAACGACGAGGAAAGTATTTTTCAAGGAATAATTATAAAGCATAGTTTAAAGATCCGAGAAAACGCTTCCATATTAGTGATTGAATGTAGGGATGAAGCCGTCAAGATGACCATTGGTCGTAAAAACAACTACTATTACGAAAGCACCGATAGCGATATTATAGAAGAAATTGGTGGTAAATATGAATTGGAGCTGGACATAGAAAGTACCGAGTATAGTCACAAGGAATTGGTTCAATATCAATCTTCAGACTGGGACTTTATGATGACAAGGGCTCAGGCCAACGGAAAGGTTTGTATCCTTGACAACGGTAGTTTGAACATTGCAGCTCCAAATTTGACCGAGGCTGAAATTGAAACCGTTGCTTTTGGATCTACACTTTTAGCATTTGATTCTGAAATTGACGCCCGTAATCAATTTGAAACCATTACTTCTTATGGCTGGAACCCTTCAGAACAAGAAATTGTAGAAGCTGAAGCCAATGACCCTGGTGTCTCCCTTAATGGAAACTTGCAGTTTCAAGACCTTGCTGGAGTGATTGGTTTAGAAAACCTTGAACTTAAACATGGCGGCAACTATAACTCTACACTATTACAGAGTTGGAGCGATGCCAAGGCTCTTTTTCAACAATTGTCAAGAACACGTGGTAGAATAAAATTTCAAGGCATTGCGAAAGCTAAACCTGGCACCATTATCAAATTGGAAGGTGTGGGTGATCGTTTTAACGGCCCTGTTTATATAAGCGCGGTAAGACACGCAGTATCTGACGGTAACTGGACCGTAGATGCAGAATTTGGTGTAAATCCAAAATGGTTTAGTGAGACTTACGATATCAATCCAATGCCAGCTTCAGGTTTACTGCCGGCTATCAATGGTTTACAAATTGGAGTGGTCACTCAGCTGGAAGAAGATCCAGATGGTGAGGAAAGAATTTTAGTACAACTCCCTATAATTAATAGTGAAGAGCAGGGTATTTGGGCGCGAGTGGCATCGCTCGATGCCGGAGAAAACCGTGGCGCCTTTTTTAGACCGGAGATTGGAGACGAAGTCATTGTGGGGTTTATAAATGATGACCCCAATCACGCCGTTGTCTTAGGAATGCTTCACAGTAGCGCCAAACCTGCTCCAATAGTTGCGACAGATGACAATCATGAAAAAGGCTTCATTACAAGAAGTGAAATGAAGTTGTTGTTTGACGATGATAAGAAATCCTTGACCATAGAAACCCCTGGCGGGAAAAAGATTGTGCTAGATGAAGATGCTGGTTCGATTATAATTGAAGATGAAAACTCAAATACTTTTACGCTGGATAGCTCCGGTGTAGCAATTGAAAGCGGAAGTGATTTCAGTATCAAAGCTTCAGGCGATGTTACTATCGAAGGCACGAACGTAAGCATAGCGGCCAATGCCGAATTTAAAGCTGAGGGAAGTGCCGGAGCAGAAGTTTCAACTGGCGCCATCGCAGTATTGAAAGGTTCATTAGTTCAAATTAATTAAAAAACAAAAAATGGGAGCACCAGCAGCAAGAATTAATGACATGCATATTTGTCCTATAGTGACTCCAGCAGGGCCCCATGTTGGCGGCCCAATACTTCCCGCTGGCGAACCTACCGTATTAATTGGCGGTATGCCCGCGGCACGTGTGGGAGACATGGCTACTTGCACAGGACCACCAGATAGTATTATCATGGGATCAACAACCGTTTTTATTGGCGGTATGCCAGCAGCCAGGTTGGGAGATAGTACAGCACATGGGGGAACTATAGTCCTAGGAGAACTTACCGTTTTGGTGGGCTAATTTTAAAATTCAGAATAAAGAAAATACAAAATGAACGAAGCAAATACATTTTTAGGTGAAGGCTGGAGTTTTCCTCCGCATTTTGATAGAAAAACAGGAACCTTGGTGACCACTACGGCTGTTGTTGATATTAATAAGAGCCTACATATCCTATTAACTACAAAACTGGGAGAACGGATTATGCTTCCTAATTACGGATGCAACTTGGAAGAGCTCCTATTCCAACCACTGGACATCACCCTGAAAACTTATATAAAGGATTTAATAAGCACGGCCATTCTATATCATGAACCCAGAATTGACGTCCAAAAGATAACCCTTGATGGCACCAATGAATTGGAAGGAGAAATTCTAATAAACATCGATTATATCATTCGAATTACGAATTCAAGAGCAAATATGGTATTCCCTTTTTATAAAAAAGAAGGATCCGAAATTTAGAATATGGCAAAAAAATGCGAACATAGCTTTTTAACCCACCACTCTGGGACAGAACAATCGGAGCGATTGAAGGCAAGTCTATTGCCCGAAAATTTCAATCTGAATGATTTCTCTATTGCCCAATGGATGGAATTTGCCTATAATTTCGCTAAGGAAGTTCATTATTTTGACATAAGTAGTGACACCACCCCTCTTGGAGACTGGGAAGCATTTTTTATTGAAGAAAGCAACATCGCATCTTTTGTTTCTGAAATCGAGGCAGATGAAAACCTTACCCCTCACCTAACGCTTTTTGTCACCTTTCTGAAACTTTTAGAATTCACCAAAGCACGATTCAATAAAATAACAGAGCGGCATTTGGATTTCTATTACCAGCAAATCCTTCAGATTGATAAAAAATCTCCACTTGAAGACCAAGTGCATCTCATTTTTGAGTTAGCAAAAAATGCGAATCAGGCACAAATCAAAAAAGGCACCTTGGTAGAGGCCGGAAAAGACGCCTCAGGAAAGAAAATGCAATACTCCGCTAATGATGAGCTAGTTGCAAATAAAGCGAAGATTACCGCCTTAAAAAGCGTGTATCACCATAGAAAAGATATCACAAGCGAAACCAATGGGCTTTTTGCAGCCCAAGTAGTCAACTCTTTAGACGGTAAGGGAGAACCATTTAAAGACGATATTTCATGGCTGCCATTTGGTTATCCCAATTTTCATAAGTCCAAGCAACCTTTGGAAACGCCAACAATTGGATTTGCCATTGCGGCTCCTACCCTTGCCTTGCAAGAAGGAAATCGATTGGTAAAAATCACCTACGAGCTGGATAAAAAAATCGCCTCCATTCCTATTGGTGATGTGGCCTCCTCAATTAATGTTTATGCGACTGGTGAAAAAGGATGGCTTGGGCCGTTTCAGATTTCAGAAAACATTAAAACACTATTTACAAGTTCCATTTCCAACAAAAAGGTTCAACTTTCCTTGGTTATTGATAAAACACAAGAGGCCGTTGTCCCCTACAACAAAGAAGTACATGGTGATCAATACAACACCGTACAGCCATTGTTTAAATTTGAATTGAACACAGAGTTACCAGAACATGCAAATGGGTATGCTTTGTATACAGAATTGCTCGAGAATAAATTAAAATCGGCCACCATAGATGTGGAAGTGAATGGAATTACATCACTTCAACTGAGAAACGATTTAGGAAATTTGGCTTCCGACAAGCCCTTTTTTCCCTTCGGAACACAGCCGGTAGAACGATCTGCTTTTTATATAGATTATGATGAGGTTTTTCAGAAAGAATGGACACACATTGACATAAAAGCAATTTGGCTCAACACTCCCGATAACTTCAAGGATCATTATTTCGCCTATCGAAGAGATAAAAACAATAAAAACCTGACTCCAGAATTATACTATCGTACCCTTTATCATACCTACGATTCTGATGCAGAAACGTATTCATTTACCCAAACAAATGAGGCTATTCTAGGTGCAACTTCCAATCCTAGTAACTTGTACGTGACTGGTAACGACTATTTTTCGGCCAAGGTTAGTGTATTGGATGAAGAGGTATTAAAACCATTGCCAAAAGACTTAATTTTGTTCACAGACGACAACACAGATTTTGTGTTCGAGACCAATCTCCCTATAGACAATTCGGGATATACGACTGGCAAAAATGGTCCCATCAAGTTATCTCTCAACCAATCCTTTTTACATTGTGTTTTTCCACGTGTTTACGCCCTATCATTAACTAGTACCAGTGATACGCTCTTACCCAACGAGCCTTATACTCCAATGGTTGAGCTAATGTCAATGGACTATACGGCACATCAAGAAGTTATTTTCGGAAAAAAAGGGAGTGCTACTGAAAACATAGATGGTATTGAGCTTTTTCACCTCCACCCATTCGGGCAATCTAAAACAATCGAAACATTGGTTCCTACCTATTGTAAAGGTGGCGAATTATATATAGGCTTAGACCAAACCGAAGCTCTACAAACAGTTTCTATACTGTTTCAATTACTAGAAGGAACTGAAAACCCATTAGCCGAACCTTTTACCAGCTCCGAAAAAATTCTTTGGCATGTATTAAGCGATGACAGCTGGTTGCACCTAGATAGCAGTTTATTGTTGGGTGACACCACAGATAACTTTCTTAAAACCGGGATTGTAACTGTGACCATACCACGAGAAGCAAATGCGGATAATTCAATGCTGCCATCTGGCTATGTTTGGTTACGGGCTAAAAGCGATAAGAGTTTTGATGCGGTTTCCAAACTAATTGATATACAAACACAAGTAGTTCCAGCTACTTTTATCAATCAGGAAAATGAGCTGTCCCATTTAATCAAAGGTCTACCCGCGAATACCATCGCCAAGCTTACACAAAGAGATGCTTTAGTTAAAAAGGTGACGCAACCTTACAACTCTTTTGGAGGGCAACCTGAAGAAACCAATGACAGCTATTACAAACGCGTAAGTGAGCGAATCCGCCATAAAGACAGAGCCGTAAATCAATGGGACTACGAGCATCTAATTTTAGAAGAATTTAAGGACATCTACAAAGTAAAATGTCTGAATCATACTAAAGGTGATAATTACCATGCACCGGGCCACGTTAGCTTAATCGTTATTCCCGATATCGTCAATAACAATGCTTTCGATAAATACCAACCTAGGGTGAGTACCGCCAAAAGAAATGAAATTGATGCATACATCAATAATTTGAACACCTTTTTTGTAACGGCGGAAATTGTGAACCCTGACTATGAAGAAATTGAGATTACCACCGAAGTAAAGTTCCACAAGGGATTTGATGAGAATTTTTACACTTCACAATTGGAAGAGGACATCAAAAAATACCTCTCCCCTTGGGCTTATGAGGAAACCAACGGAATCAACTTCGGAGTTACTTTTCATCGTAGTAAGATTATTGAATATCTAGAGCAGTTGGAATATGTTGATTTCCTTCAAGATTTTGTAGTAAAACATAGACCCAACGCGCAGACTAAATATGCCGAGAAAGTGAATGTTTTACCATCCAGTCCCAAGGCTATCTTGGTTTCAGCAAAAATACATCACGTAAAGTCGGTGCAGTCAAAATGTAGTAATCCAATTCCAAAAACAAACAAAATATGCCTGCCCTAAATTCACATAAAACCATTCCTAAGAATACAAGTTCACAAGATGACTTGGATTTTGGATTTCTTCGGAAAAAAGGAATTGAGTACATCGAAGCACTGGGGAGCAAAATTTGGAGCGACTATAACTCGCATGACCCTGGTATCACTTCTTTGGAGGTGTTGAGCTACGCTCTGACCGACCTTGCAGCCCGTATTGATCTTCCCGTTGAAGTGCTTCTTGCCGAAGATGGCAATGCCAATTACTTGAAGGAGCAATTCCTTACGGCAGAAAAATCATTACCAATTAAGCCAGTAACCCCAAATGATTATCGCAAATTATTCATAGATATCGACGGAGTTAAAAATGCCTGGATTAAAAAACATATCAAGAAAGTTCATGCCAATTGCAAGGATTTCGAATTAGGCTTTAAACCATTTCCTATAGATCCAAAATTTAAAAAAGAATTTATTCTGAATGGATTGTATGATGTACTCATTGAATTAGATGAACTTGATACCGAAGAGTTTAATACCAAAGTAAAAATCAAACAAAAAATAAAGCTCATTACCGATGAGGTTCGAACCACCTACCATGCGCGTCGTAACCTTTGTGAAGACCTCATCGAGATAAGCGAAGTAAAGGAGCATCCCGTTCAAATTTGCGCACAAATAGAGTTGATTCCCGAAGCCGACGAAGAATTGATCCATGCTTTAGTACTTAAAACAATTGACGATTACCTCTCTCCTAACCTTCGTTTCTATTCATTGAAGGAAATGCTGGATAAGGATTATACAACGGACGAAATTTACAACGGTCCATTGCTCAAAAACGGGTTCATCGATACCAATGAATTGAATGCTGCTGCTCTGAAAACTGAAATCAGGTTAAGCGACCTTATTAAAGAAATTCTAAAAATTGAAGGCGTGGATGTCATCCGCGATATTAGCATTGACCATTGTGACGGAAGCGGTGATGGAAGCAAACTGTGGAGCATTTGCGTTCCCGACGGCTTGAAACCCGCCCGCTGTGATAAAAGTGCTTTTAGTTATTATAAAGGTTTTCTACCCTTGAATATTAACAAGGCTCAAGTAGAAGAGTTTTTAGCTGAACTTCGTCAAGCCGAAGAAGATGCCATTGAGAACACAGCCGCTCAAAGCAAAGAACTGGAATTACCCGATGCCGCTGGCCAAAGTGTAGGAAGCTTCACCACCATTCAAAATGATTATCCTGAAACTTATAGCGTTGGACAGGTAGGAGTAAATCCTTCTGCTCCTATTTCAGAAAAAGCCAAAGTGAAGCAACTTAAAGGGTACCTTCTATTTTTTGATCAAATACTAGCTACTTATTTTGCGCACCTTCAGAAGGTGAAGGAAGTTTTTTCAATCAACGGTGAGTTAGGGAATAGTTATTTCACGCAGTTGGTCGAAGATGTAAAAGATATGCCAGAAATGGTCTCTGCCAATTATACTACCAATGAAGAAGTCACCACTTTGCTTCTTTCCGATCTAGATGATGAAGTAGCTAGACGTAACGAAATATTGAACCATTTACTTTCACGCTTTGCCGAAAACTTTAGCGAATATGCCTTTTTAATGAAGCAGCTGTATGGTTCTTATACAGACCAAGCTGTGATACAATCGAAAGAACGGTTTCTTCAGGAGTATGAAATGATTGGCTGCGAACGCGCTTTGAGTTTCAATTACTTCCAACAGGCACCCGAAGATTTATGGGATACCAATAATGTCTCTGCCTTACAAAAAAGAATTGCGCTTCTTAGTGGAAATCCGGACTATTCTAGAAAAAACTTCTCAGAAAATCCATTGGAAATCTACGAAGAAATTGATAACGACGGGTTGATTGAATATCGGTTTCGTTTCAGAAATAAAACCAAAACAATCCTAGGGTCAGGAACTAAACATTATCATACCCTAGCCGCCTTGTACCAAGAAATTTTAGACATAAAAAATTACGGCCGATTTGCCGAAAATTATGAAATAAAAATAAACATTTCGGGGCGATTCTACTTCAATCTTACGAATCCCAATTTTCCGGACACTACAGATGAGCGTCACGTGATTGCAAGACGCATTCCAAGTTTTTCAACATTGGTCAATGCTGAAGCCGCAGTGAATAAGGTCGTGAAATTTATGCACGAACTCGACCCAAACGAGGGCATGTATGTGATTGAACATATTCTTTTGCGTCCTAATGTGACCAAAAAGACCATGCCTAAATCTTACTTCCTCCCTATTTGTGAAGACAATTGTGAAGGTTGTGATGGGATAGACCCCTATTCATTTCGGGTTTCGATTGTTTTACCAGGCTGGACCGAGCGTTATAGTAACATCGATTTTAGAAAATTTATGGAAGACCTTATTCAAAAGGAACTTCCCTCTCATATCATGGCAAAGATTTGCTGGATTGGTTGGCCCAAAAGTTACGATGTGGGTGAAGAAGAAAATGAAATGGTAGTTCTGGAAAAGGCATATCAAGAATGGCTCCTATCCAAAACCAACAACGGACAAAAACAAGATCTGGCTGAACTCCAGGAATTGAATCGCATAATGAGCACGCTGCACACCATTTATCCACAAGGAAGACTACACAATTGCGATCGAGATGAAGAACAACAAAATATTATTCTAGGTAGAACCAACCTAGGCAAAATTTAAAAAATATAGTTATGGAAAATAAACTATTTGCGATAACGCCACAGTATAGTTCCTTTGTAGATGATCAAGTATTAACTTCACATCAGTTAAATGAATTCATCGAATATTTTAAAGAACAGGATCATTTAACTCGGGTGTGCCTTAGCGGAGTAGGTGTTGTTTGTGGTTTCGATATTTCCATAGGAAGTGATGATGAGGAAACTGAGCAAACTACCATTATTGTAACGCAAGGCTGTGGGATTACTACCGATGGTGACCTTATAAAACTTCAAAGAAATAAGGAAGGGGACTTTGACAAATCTACCAAGGATTCGAAAGAATTAATACCCTCAGAAGAAATCTACAAATTTCACAAACCATTCACCGATGAAAAAGCGGAATACACGAAGTTTCTTGAAGATGGTGTTATAGATCTAATAGAGTTGATTCCCATTAATGAAGGGATTGAAGGAGAGGACGACAAGATCGAAGACTTGGATTTGAGCGACAAAGTCGTAATTCTATATCTAGAAAATTACCAAAAAGAACCTAGCATTTGTACGGGTTCCAATTGTGATAACCAAGGTCAGGAAAACGTACAAAACGTAAAAATACTATTGGCTTCAAAAGATGATGTTGTCAATGTGATTAACGCCACCGATGACATCTTTACCAAACATGATGTATTTGAAGCATTGACCACCTTACCAGAAACTGCCGTTCCCAAAGTAATTTTGAATGGCGGACTTGGTTCAGCTAATAACATTGACAATTATACTGACATGGCCAGCTCTTTCCGAAGTGCAATAACAACGGCCAAATTAGGTTTACATCAAGCTTATACCGACCTGTTCGCCACCTTTGCAGATTTGTTATCGATAAATGGTAATGAAACCACGGTGCTGAATCAAATTGATTCTTTGGATGATTTTGGACCAGATGACAGCGTCCAATACCGGTATGACTTAGTAAGAGACTTGAGTGACACTTACAATGAAATATTAAAATTATTACTGAAGTTAAAGACAGAATGTTGCCCGAACATTGACGCCTTTCCCAAGCATTTGTTATTAGGGTGCCTCGAACCTACTCAGGATGACTATCCTGAATTGCGGCATCAGTGGTATCCATCCCCTACCAATACCGAATATGAAAAATACATCAAATTGGCCCGCAGTTTATCACAACGAGTGATCCTAGCTTTAGACAATTTCAGTTTATCAAATGCCACGAACATTCAGGTTACACCATCAAAATCTTGTGCCAATTTAGGAGAAAAGGCCATTCCCGTTTATTATGACATTGATGCACCATTGCTTGCGTCTTGGGATTTCTGTAAAACTGAAAATTTGAAACAAAACTATAACCTTAGCTACCATAAAGATCTTCTGGCTGAAGATGGTTGGGTGCAAAAACCCTTGGATGTTTCCTTGGATTGTCATGACTTTTTTAGAATTGAAGGACACTTTGGCCGACCTGGTTTAGCAACTAGAGACCGAATAAACGAAATGAGAAATGACTTTGCCCTTGATTTCGATTGTTTGTTATTTGACTTGGCAACTTCCAAAGAAGAGTTTACTGCATTCATAAAAAAGAACCCGTCTATCACCCATAAAGCGGGTGTTGAAAATGGTGGGACTTTTATAGTAATCGCTGAAGATGATGTCGTAGTCGCAGATTATTGTTTATCGTATAAAGTGGTGGCCGATCCATCCGAACAAGGATGTTGTTCACTTATGGAGTGTACCTTCCCATGGATAAGTTCATTAAAATACATGAATAATTTATCCCGGAGTTTATTAGGTACTCAAAGCAGAAACAAACCTATGCCTGAACACTATATACTTCAGGTTGTTGAATATCGGATTAATGGTGAACGTCTTATTACTGGAACCACCACATTGAGAATTCCGTTACAGCAAATTTTCTTACGCAGAATGCATGCAGTAACAGAAGCATTGAACAATCGTTTTGACAAAGGAGTGGTATTCGATTTTAATGAAAGTCAGAAGCGCTTCGTCATTACCAGATCCAAAGAGGATTCGTATGTGATTCGCTTTAGAGAAGTGTCTATGTCAAATAGCAATGCCACATATACCTATAGCAATAATGGCATGTTCAGAAATAATAAGATTTTCAGAGCAGATGCAATGCGTTGTAGAGACTTGAAAGGATATAATCCTTCTTTCTACGAAAAACTACATGATCAAATTGCGCCAATAAATAAAGATGATGATTATGGAACCTACGATGAAAAGTGGAGAAAATGGTCTGAGCTTACCGAGCGCCTTATTACCAATGACGTTTTGGTTGAAAATGGTTTCACCAGAATGATTACTACGGCTGCTGAACTAAACACCGCTCTGGAAGACTCCTTTATTCGCAATTTAAAAGCTGCCCTTGAGAATGCAAGTGTCGATGAGACTGGTCAGGAAAGGGAACTTCGAATATATTTGGATGGAGATTGGGTAAATGGTACTTGGGTCAACAATTTTATGCTAAACCATCATCGACGTAATATTACAAACACACACGATGATATTGTACTATTTGTGAACCTTAGAAAAGCGCTTCACAATGAAACTGGGTTTACCAAATTGTCCATCTACATTGAAAACCAAGAGTACAATAGCAACTTTGATCCAGTACTTGAAGAATACAATTCATTAGTAGATATCTATTTCTGCACACGTCCTACCGGAATTAACGCGATGAGAATATGATCACATTACTAATACATAGCCAAACCCCACAAAATATTGAAGGGTATCTGTCGAAAAAAATAAATATCTCGAACGATGCCCTTTTGGGTTTTATACAAAATACTGTGGTAAATTTTTGGAAGACTATCAACAAAAAGGCAACTGCTTTTATTCTTGCTGAAAAGTATGGAAATAATAAAGGGTGTCAGTCGATAAAAATGTACACAACGAATGACACCCAATGGGTTCTAATACAAAAAACTTCGCAAATAATAATAAGACAAACTCGAAAAAATCTCTCGAGGCGGACTAACTTTCTTAACTACAACTCAATGAACTAACAACCCAGTAATTCATCTCTGAATAACTAGAGTAAATATAAAAAAAATAACTTTAAGAACCATGGAAATATCCAAAAATATTATAAAAAAATTGATTGTTGAAGTAGACACTTCATCCATGGCTTTTGGACTCCAAATAAAAAACGATATTGATGGCTTTTTGCAGCAACATATTTATCCGAAAATTGAGAGTTATTTAAATCAAAAAATACCCGAAAATGAATTATGGCGCTATGAAAAAATCAATCTCGAAATTGATTTAGATTCTAGCGAATCCTTTAAGAACGTTCCTGCTCAAATAATTTCAAAATTGGAGCGAACATTCAAAGACCAATCTACTGACAAATCCAATGGAATAATAGAAGAAATAACGCCATTATCTGCTCCTAAAAGTAGGGTAAATGCATTCATAGAATTTTTAAAATCAGGACAATATCCGTGGTGGTTTAAAACTAACGAAACAGTCACAATTACCGACTTTATTGCAGTTAAAAACAAACTCATTAAAGAACGTATTTATTCTGAAATTAATAAAACTATTGCTTTTAATAGACTAACTCATCAATTTGATACTCAATTTATTATAAAATATTACTATTGGTATCACTTCGAAGATAAAATCGACACACTTCCAAAAGAAGTAGTCATTCCAACCTTACTAGATAGCAATCATAAAAATAAGTTTTGGCACGCCCTGATATCTCATGAGAAACCAAAAATAGCAAGCTTTTTCAACGATCTTATCCAACAATTAGGTGCTAAGAAAGTGAACCGTCAGGGCGTTCAGTATCAACTTTCAGATGAATCGGTTAAGCAGTTAGTGAATTTGATTGAATTCTGTAATAAAACACTTAAAATTGGGGTGGCATTATCACCTATTAAAACTAAAAAAAACACCCTCCAAATAGTCGTAAATTCAGATTATAAAAAGGCGATTTTGGTCAATATTGAAACACTTCAAAACATCGCTTTAGAGAGCAAAAATCATCGCCATATAGATGCCGTAAAAATTATCCTTTCTGGAGTGAAATATGAGCATGAAATCAATCAAAAAATCATGCTCAATTCCGAAGAAAAAATAATGCAAAATACACCTTCAAAATTAGGAGAAAATAGCGCTGATAAGTTAATAGATAACCACGTTCAAAATGATGCTATAGAGGAGATAGAAATGGTCATTGATGGAACTTTGATTGAAAAAGCAGGGCTGGTTTTACTCCACCCCTTCTTAAAACATTTCTTCATTAATATGGAGTTGGTTTCAGAAAATAAAATCCGTCCAGAAAAGCAAGATTTGGCCGTTCATTTGCTACATTATATTGCCACTAAAAATGAGCAACCCTCCGAACATGAGTTGGTTTTTGAAAAATATCTGTGTCATATTCCAGTGAATCATCCCATCAATAAGTTCATTGAACTTACTTCGGAACAAAAGAATTCCTGTGACGAATTACTGCAGGCAGTTCTGAAACATTGGTCCGCCCTAAGAACCAATTCCATTGATGCATTGCGCAGTGAGTTTTTGCTACGACAGGGTAAACTAACCGTAAATGATGATAGGCATCGATTATATATACAAAGAAATACACAAGACATACTATTAGACACCCTTCCATGGAATTTACATCTCGTAAAGCTCCCATGGAAAAAGCAATTGTTATATGTAGAATGGTAAATAGATTATTATGAAACGAATACGAAAAAAAAAGAAAACAGCGCGGGCGCAAGAAAATAATACGTCGAACGCATTTTTTCCGGGAGTCCAGACCAAGTTAGCCATTGGAAAGGCTGACGACGCTTTTGAAAAAGAAGCGGATCACGTTGCCGATGAGGTTGTGAACAAGGGGTCGGAGAGCAATAGCGTTCAAAAAAAGGGAGCTGAGGAAGAGCAAATACAGAATAAACCAGCGAATTCGATCACTTCTATTCAAAAAATGGGTGGCGCTGAGGAAAAGGAAGAACCAGTTCAAAAAATGGGTGAGAAAGAAGAAGAGCCTATTCAGAAAATGGAGGAACAGGAAGAAGAGCCGGTGCAGAAAATGGGTGAGAAAGAAGAAGAGCCTATTCAGAAAATGGAGGAACAGGAAGAAGAGCCGGTGCAGAAAATGGGTGAGAAAGAAGAAGAACCTATTCAGAAAATGGGGGAACAGGAAGAAGAGCCGGTGCAAAAAGCAGATGAGAAAGAAGAGGAGCCGGTTCAAAAAAAGGGGGAAGAAGAGAAAGAATCGATTCAAGCCAAATCCAATGGTGCTGATACCAAAAATGCCAAGGTAGAAACCAAATTGAAAAGCAGCAAGGGAAGAGGAACCAAAATGAAAGGTAGTACCCTAACAGAGATGGAACAGGGATTTGGTGCCGATTTTAGTCATATAAACATTCATACGGGCGCAGAAGCTCAAACAATGAGTGAACAATTAGGCGCCCAGGCCTTTACAAGCGGCAACGATGTTTACTTTAACCAAGGGAAGTATGATCCTACAACGAATGAAGGGAAGCATTTATTGGCACATGAATTAACGCATACTATTCAGCAAAAAGGGAAAGCGGAAAAGGGCGTTCAGAAAAAGGTCAAGGTGACTGGAACCAATGCAGAAACTCGTAAGAAGTTTTTGGCCAAAATGAATGACGGATCTTCGGTGAAATTCAAATTTGGCGCTGGTGGAGTCCTCGAATTGGAAAACAAGAAAGCCACAGGAACAGATGAATTCACAAAAAAGATGATTGCTGCCATCAACAATCCCCAAAATGTGGAGCTGAGGCTTATTGTAGAAAACGATGCTGTTTTTATTGACAGCTTTGGGTCTGGATCGGTTGATTCGGCAGACATGTTAGTGCTGTCCACGACAATGTTTAAGGCTTCTCTGATACACTTTATTGTGGAGCGATTTGCCGTTAAAGATTATGAAAAAAATAAAAGCACGACTAGCGCTGCTGATTTTAAAAAAGCTCATAAAGCTGGCTTAGAAGCTGAAGAGGCCTTCTTAAAAGAGATTTACCCTAAAAAGACTATTAAATTCACTACAGAGGGGCTAGATCAAAAATCGAAAGTTGTAGACAAAAACAAAGACGGAACTATTAACTACATCATCAATTTTACCGATGTACAATATGTCTTTACCCAACCCATCAAAAATGGGGTCATGTTAGAAAATATAATCAAATCGGAGCTAAAAGTCGTCAAATAATGAAATGGACCTGGCTTTTTCTTATCTTAACCTTAATAAGTTGTTCTATGAAATCGACTACTAATAATTATGTTGAAAACAACAAACAAGGACTATGGATCGAACAAGGATCGAACGGTCTTACCGCCATTGGAACCTATGAAACGGGTCTCAAAAAAGGCGATTGGATTTTCTATAATGGCAGTGTCTGTGTCAAAAAACTACGCTATACCAACGACCAATTAAACGGACTGTCGCAATCATTCTTCCCCAACGGTAATTTAAAATTGCAAATGCATTATGAAAATGATAGAATTAATGGCTTGGTTTATTTTTATACTGAAGAAAATGTGCATCTCGCCACCTATACGTATATGTATGATAAATTAAATGAGGTGAATTTCTATCTGGCCCACCCAGATGGACCTCCGAAAAACAAAACATTTATCCCCAAACTTTGAACCATATGAATTACTAAAACAGAAACCATTTATAAACCCTAAAAACTAAATATGAAAACAATGAAAACCAAATTGAAAGTTTACTTGTTGTTTGCAGGTCTTATCCTGTCCTCATGTGCATCGCTTCAGGATCACTACAACTTGACAGAAACGATCGCTACCAAGGTAATGGTAGAAACACTTTTCGCCAAAGCGACTACGCCCTATTCCCAAAATGACGCTGGTGTGACCGCCTTGAAGGAGCAAATTCGGAAAATGTCCGCTTACCAAAATGTGAAGGGAAAGGATCTCGTCATGCAAAAAATGTGGAATCTACTTAATTCTGAAGGCTCTGCCATGCAAGGATTCTTTAAAACTTGGGAAAGCCAAGGTACTATGAGTGCTGTTTTTATTCAGGAGTTCACTCCCGAAATATCCAGGCAACTGGATCTAATGGTTAATTACGAATCGAGCAAGGATAAAGAGGCAGTGAATGCCATGCAAACATTTTTAAACGCAGCAACTAATTAAAAAACGACATCATGGATTTTGAAAAAATATTTAAAGAGTTAAAGACCGATATACTAGGATTGGTTAAAGAAAAATTTGGAGAGGAAGGAAATAACATCAAAGGTGATATATCCCAATTTCTTGAGGGCGCAAAAGCGAAATTGGAACGCTGGACAGGGATGTTGGCTTCTGGAGTAATCACTTTGGAAGAGTATAAACTTTTGATGCAGAGTCAGAAGGATCTGGTCATCATGACTGCACTTCACAAAGCAGGGATTTCCAATATACGGTTGGGTCACTTTAAGAATGCAGTGATCAAATTAATAGCCAACAAGGTAAAACCACTAATTCCATCCTAACAAAGTTTGGGAGCTTTTGCAAAAAACAACACCCAAAACGGACCTCCCAATGCAATTCAGCAAAAAAAGGGAGGCGATTCCTTTTTTGGGGTACAAGCAAAGCTTTCTATAGGAAAACCCAACGATAAATACGAACAAGAAGCCGATTCGGTGGCTGAGAAGGTAGTAGCCAAGTCGAATAACCAGCAGCGTTTTTTTACTGGTGGTTCCTTCTTTCCGAATACTCCCAAGCCGTCAGTTCAGAAATCGCCGTTCGAAGAAGTTCAGAAGCAAGAGAATTCAGAAGAAGTTCAGGAGAAACCTATTGCTCAAACCATTACCCCTGTTTTGCAATTAGCTACGGAAGAAGAGGATATCCTTCAAGAGAAATGTGCCGATTGCGAAACTGAAACGGGTACTATTCAGAAAAAAAACGAATCTCAGAATACCGAGGCTTCCAATAATTTTGAATCAAAACTAGGCGGTAGCAAGGGAGGGGGATCTCCTATGAAAGGCTCGGCGAAGTCTCAAATGGAACAAGGTTTCGGAGCCAATTTTAGCAACGTTAAAATCCATACCAACTCCAATGCCGTTGAGATGAACAAGGAAATTGGCGCTCAGGCTTTTACCAATAAAAATGACATTTACTTCAACGAAGGGAAGTATGATCCCGGTTCGACTTCTGGTCAAAAACTACTGGCACATGAGCTCACCCATACCATTCAACAATCAAATACAGGAGCTGCCGAGGTGCAAACTGCGCTATCGAAAAACCTGATCCAACTCAATGACATGTTGGATAGTTTCAACGTACCCGAAGAAGATGTAATCACAAAATGTGGAGAACTGACACCGGGAGACAAAATCATTGTTCTTGCCGGAGGATACCGAACTAGAATGGCTAGTGCTCTCAATATTAGTGAAATGGTGCGAGCCGTGTCCAATCTTGATGCCCTACTTAGCACACAGCTGGAATGGGTAAACGATGCCTCTTTTACGACCAATTTTATCGATTACAGCGACATACGAGGATTGGTCCGGGCTGCAGACGATGCAGAACGTGAGGTATTAAATATTAATTATTGGAAAGACTTCTTCGTGAGAGTTTGTGATAACGATACCATGGTTACTGCTCTAAATGATCTGAAATTCAATCTTGAAACCAAATTAACTTGGCTCAACGCAGAAATGATGATTACTAGCTGGGAGTTGGATTATTCGACCATCAAGCCATGGATTATACACGCCAATACGACGCAAGGTGAAAGGAATGGTCTAAACACAGATGACTGGATCGCCTTTTTTGTGGATGTCTGCACCGAAACTGATATTGTCGAGGCGGTGAACGACCTAAATTTTGGTCAAGCCATAAAAGTGACTTGGATTATTGCAGAAACCGTAGGGACTGGCAGCAATCTAACCTTTCCCTTTACCGCTGCAGACGAGGCGATTTTAGCCGAACATAGAAGCAATGAAAAACTGGCAGAAGCATTAAAACTACTATTTACCCCTACTGAATATGCAAATGCTGTCGTTGAATTTGTTTTAATTATACGTTCCGACTTAGTGGATCCACCTGCTGCGGAAGCAGAAGCCATTAGAATACTTTCCGTAATGTTGGGCAATGATGAAATAGCCAAAACCACCATGTTAAGTGCTATGATTGCCGTCATTATTCCAAGAAATAAGTTACTAACCGATCTTCCACAATTTTCGCACTTGGCAGGCGTAGATACCTTTGACGGTAGGGATTGGGAAGCAACAAGAGGTATTCGATCGGGTGATAATGTGGCATTCGCCGAAGAGAATCTTTTGGGCGGAACCTCTACGGCTACCTTTGAAGGAAACCTCGTTGGAACTGGTCACTCACAAGGCTTTTCCTCTGCTACCCACGAGTTTGCCCATGGCTTACATGTAAATATTATGAGCGATGCAGACAAAGCCATCATTACAGCAGCCTTTGACGCTCGCAAAGTGTCGGCAGTTGCCGCTCCAACCGATTCCAACCAATGGGTGGATGGAAGGGAAGGTTGTTACGCCTCTTCGAATGAAAGAGAGTTTTTCGCACAACTTAGCAATGCCTATTTAGGTGCAAACGCGGGTACAGATGCCACAACTAGGGACGCGAGACACAATGGAGCCGCTTGGGTATTGGCGAACGAGCCCACTGTCCATGCTATATTAACAAGATTGTATGGTGGTAACACGATCCCAAATACAAACCCTTAGTATCAAAGAAAAACAAATTTAAAATCAAAAAAGGAAATAAGTCAGCTTATAATGGATGGCCCCTATCCTCTTAAGTAGATAATGTTGCTTTCCGTAATTTTGTGAACTAGGAAATCGTGCGTGTCGTTCTTCTGTGAAACAGGAAAAACCCCCATGAAGAACGGGTAAACACCTATACATAGCCTATGGTTTTAGTGTTAAATTTCAATTTATTATTCTAAATGCCAGCTTTTACTAAAATTAACACTCGAAATGGTTCTCCAAACAGTTTGTCAGGAAAGGCAGGAAGCACCCCTTTCTTTGGTGTACAGGCAAAACTTTCCATAGGAAAACCCAACGATACCTACGAAAAAGAAGCGGACTCTGTCGCGGATAAGGTGGTCGCTAAATCGGCCAAGCAGGACAGCTTCTTTGGAGGTGAATCCTTCTTCCCTAGCGCCTCGCCCAAGCCAAGCATTCAGAAATCTCCGTTCGAAGAAGTTCAAAAACAAGAGGAATCAGAAGAAATTCAGGAAAAACCACTGGCCGAATCCATTACGCCAGTGGTACAATTGGCTTCAGATGATGACGAACCTGTACAAGAAAAATGCGCTTCATGCGAGGCTAAAAATGAAAAGTTACAACGCTCTCCTTTTGAAGATCAATCACCAATAGATACGGGAAATATTCAGAAAAAATGCGCCAAATGTGAACAAGAAGAAACTGTACAAAAAAAGGAGATTGAACCTATCCAAAGAAAAGGTGCCGTAGAATTCCCTCCACTTCCAGAAGGAGTTGCGGAAGAAAAAGAGGAAGCCTCACTAGAAGAGGGAGCAAAAGAAGAGGGAGCTATGGAAGAAGTACCAGCCGAAGAAGCGGGTGCTGCAGGTGCTGAAGCTCCGGCCACAGACCTCCCCCAACCCACTAAGAATGAGAAAAAAGAAAAAGAAGCTCCGGTACAAACCAAGCCAGACCTTACACTTCAAACCAAAGGTGGATCTGGAAATGACGCTCAGAACATTGAAAGCTCATTGCATGCTTCCAAAGGCGGTGGTAGCGCTATGTCCAACGACACACAACAGGAAATGGGCAGTGGCTTTGGTGCCGATTTCAGTAATGTAAAAATTCATACCAATTCTAAGGCAGTCCAAATGAACAAAGATTTGGGCGCGCAAGCTTTTACCCATGGAAGCGATGTTTATTTCAATGAAGGCAAATACGATCCAGGTAGTCAAAGCGGGAAACACCTTTTAGCACATGAGCTTACCCATACGGTACAGCAAGGTGCATCTGGAAATAGTGTTCAACGCATGCCAATTCCCGAAAAAAAGGCCAGTCCTGAAGGGAATCCAGAAAAACCAAATGACGGTGCTGCCGTCGAAGGCAAATCCAATAACAAAATCAATAATGATGATCGCGTAAGTGATGGTGACGACTTAAGCGACGAAGAGAAAAAAGAGAAAAAGGAACCGCCAAGAGGTGAGGTACATTCTGAAAAGAGCTCTGTACATTCGGAAGGAGTCTCTACCCCTCCAGTTGATCGCGGTGCGGAAGCCGTTGAGAAAATTGCCGGCCAAAAAGCTGAAATGGAAGCACAGCTATCAGAAGAAGGTCCTGCTGCAGAAGCAGAAGGTGAAGGAGGTGAACAGGCAGAAAATTCTAACTTGGGAGAAGCTGACGCAGCCGAACAACGTTCGCAACAATCAATTGCAATGGCTAATACGGTCCCAATTCCTGCTAAACCCCAACCTTTTAAACACGCCAATGTGATTGCTCCCTTGGATAGCGCTGGAAAAGACTTACCTAGGCAATCAAAAATAGATACTCAAGTTCGTGGACTGGGTTATATTGGTGAAATGCTTCGAGAGAAGGGTTATGAAATGAAAAAGCATGCTGCCGAAAAGACCATTCAGTCCCATGGTTTGGACGGTTCTTTGGAAACCAGTCGACAAGATCTCGCCTTGGCCAAGGAGGGTACTAAAATGACCGAAGACCAAAATACCGAACGTAAAGATATTTCAGAAAAATCCAAAAAGGCATTAACGGAGAGTCAGCAAAGACAAGAATTCGTTGCAAAAGAAGCCCCTACCCTAGCCGCTGAAGCAGATGAGGGACAGGCCGATTCGGGTGCTTTGGCCAGTGATTCAAATTCCAAAGCGAGTCAAAGTAAGAGTGAAATTCCTGATGATGAAGATGCTAAGGCCGATGCGGAAAAGCAAAGCGCCGAAATGGATCAAACCTCCCAAGGAGCACAGTCTATGGACGACGCCATATCGCAAACTGGGGAACGAGCCACTCAATATATAGCAGACGCAGAACAAGCATCCACGGACAATCAGCAATCGGAAACCCAAATTACGGAAAGCGACTCCATCATAGGCGAGTTGGATGGTAAAGTGGGTGAAATGAAAGGACTCAATGAGCAAAGTCAGTCGAGCATTGACAATTCTGCTGCCGGTCCCGAACTTATTAGACAACATTCTGAAAAGACTGCGGCGAGTGGAGATGAGCTTATTGCAGCCACCATTGTAATGGAAACCGAATTAAATGCGCTTCAAGATGAATATTTAACAGGCATGGCTGCCATTGAAAGTAAAGAGGCAGCAGAGGAGCGCATTAAGAAAGAACAAGAGGAAAAGCAAAAACAAGAAGCTTCCCCTGAAGAAATTCAGCTTTTCTCTTTGGCAGCACTCCCTGAAGAGGAGCAACAGGCACAAGTTGACACCATGTTACCGAAAGAAAAACAAGGGTTGATGGCAGCTTTGGAAAAAATGATTGCCCAAACACCAGATGACGGTACCGAAGCTACAGAGGGGAAACGTTTGGAAGTAAAACTATCCTCTGGCGAAGGTGGCCCTACCGATCCCCGTCAGGATCAAATTGGTGCTGTAGATCAACAAAGGGTCACCCGATTAGGTGGAGTATTAGATGTTGCAGACGTCAATATGAGTTTCCTTACGGCCGAGCAGCAACGAATGCTTGCTGAAAAATTAGTGGCCGAATCCATAACAGACGACATTAAAAACATTAGTGTTCAGCAAATGGCAAAAGGCATGCTGGAAGGCATGATTAACCCTATGGCATCACTGCAAGGTGTTGTTGGAGGGTTCGAAAAAACATTTAGCGGTGTTGCCAATATCTTCAATGCTGACGCATGGGCGAAAGATCCGCTGGGTAATCTATTGCAAATTGCTGCCGATATTTCCACAGGTTTAGCCATGGTATTCTCTTCTATTCTTGGAATAGCAGGTATGATTACTGCCTTGATGGTTGCACTTACTATTATTTCTTGGGGTACACTTACTCCTATTACAGGGCCAGTAATAGGTTGGATGGGAACGGTAATGACCTATGCTGGATGGGGTGCCATCGTTGCCGGATTGTTATCCGTTTATTTCAATAGTCTTGCTTATATCAAGAACCTCAACGATGCGGGTACTGCCGAAACTGCTAGAGAATTGTTTGGAAATACGGAGCAAATGAAGCAAAATGCCTCCGATGGATTTACCGGAGCAATGGCTATAGTAGAAGGTGTAGGTGCGGTTAAAATGGGACCTGTTATGAAGTCTGGAGCGTTTATGAAGAATGTTCCTAAGTCCCCTGGAGCTTTTGCCAGACAAACAATTAACGGAGTCAAAGAAGGGCTTGAATCTGTCGCAAAATTACCGGGTAGAGCGGCTGCCGGTGCCAAAAAACTTTTTGCAGGTGGAAAGCAAGGTCTTATCGGATTCAAGAAAAAAATTCAGAATTTCTTCGGAAAATCAAAGAACAAGCCCGACTTGGATGTTGATGCACCAAATACACCAGCAGCGAATAAGAAGAAACAGGATGTACTGGAAGAAAACAGAGGTAAAAAGCTAGAGGAAATGACTCCGGAACAAAGGAGAACGGATCTCGAGGAAATGAGCAACAGCACACCGAAAGCTATCGATCCAGACTCCCCTCATTTCGCAACCCATGATGTTGAAATTAGCTCCAACGGCCACACGTATCGAAGAAGAAAAGACGGTAAAGGCTGGTGTCGTTTTTCAGCAAAAGAATGTGGTATTCAGGATGGAGAGCTGCCCGATGATATCAGGCAATTGTTGGATGAAAATGATGCTCTATTACGTCAAAATGGAACGTTTGACGATACTCCTCAAAATAAAGACAAAGCGCGTAAGGATGCCGAGAAAGATATTGCAGACTCCGAAGGTCCCAAGAAAGATGGTGAGACACCAGAGGTTGAACCGATAAAACATCCGCCAGACAATCCAAATCACACAAAGCGTCAGAAAGATTTCGAGGCGGAAATTCGCAAAAAAGTAGAAAATGGAGATATTGACGCAGTTGAAGCGCAAGGCCTTAGGGATTTTAACAATTCAAATAAGAGTGGAGCCAGAGATGTAGATACTGTATTGGACGATGTTCGTAACCCAGATTTGGAATTAAACCCCGCTACAGGAAGATATAAGAATAAGAATGGCTCAGGAGGGTTAGAGATTGATGATGCTACAAGAAAAGCCACAGAGAAAAACAGAAAATGGGAAGGAGATAATCGCACTCCTAAAGAGGGAACGCCTGAACATGCTAAACTAGCACAAGAGAAAAGTGCAAATCAAAAAAACATAAAGGATGCGGAAGCCGAAATAGACGCGTACAACGATCCAACAAACACCTCTGAGAAAGCTATTGAACACCGCAAAGGCAAAGCCGATTCGTTTGAAAAACGTAACCCTCGAGCTGAACATGAAGGTAACTTCAATAAGGAATACGACGATATTAATGGCGGAAAGACCTCGGACCCAGATTATATAAAAGAGCGAGAAGCAGCATTTAAGCAACAACGGGACAGAGAACAATTGCAACATTCTGAGCGATATGACCGAGGACGTAAAAACAATAAAGCGGGAGATGCCTTTGAAAAAACAAGAACAGCACAGCGAAATGCCGATTTGGAAGCCGAACTAGGAAGACCATTGAAGCCTGGTGAAGGTGTGCGACAACGTACTCCAGCAGAAAAAGTTGATTTTGAATTAAACGGGGAGAATATTAAAGTATCTCCAGACTTACAGGATGCAGGGCCTCCAATTAGTTATATTGAATCTAAATCGGGTAAAATTAGCCTAACCCCTGAAGTAGAAGATCAAATTATTAGATATGCGAAGCTCACCCAAAAAACAGGAAGGAGAGTCACCTACGAACTACTTGATGGCGCAAGTCCCAACGTCTTAGCGGCCATGAAAAGATATGGAGTAGATTATATAGATTTTTCAAAATTACCGTAACTTTATACCAATTCCACCACATATAAAATGGATACAGAGAGATTATTTATGAGATTGGGTATCATGCATACCAAAGAATTTAAAACGGAAATCGCAATGAAAAGTAAGCGATATGAACCGTTTGTCGCCATGGTGAAGGAATTTCTTTATGATGAAGATGACACCAAAGTAATTTTCAAAAGATGCGAGGAGACAAGCTTTCCTGATGATGACGAAGATCAACAGTTAGATGAATATACTGCCTACATAAAAAACATAAAGTCGGTTGACCGGTATCATGAAAAAAAAAACGAATGATTGACCTCCCTTTGTTGTTAGAAGAAATGGCAGGTTGGCATGATGGTGATGAAATAGTGGGTAGTAAAACTGTTTCTTGGAAAGCCTATCGAACCGCCGAAAAATTAGATCAAGCGTCTATTGTTTCAGAACTTACTACTTTCATCGATGAAACCACTGAAGTTGATCTTAGAAAGCACGGTTATGAAGTCTTAACGTATATTATAAAGAATACAGAGAATATGGCCCTAGCTGATCAGCTAGTTGCTAGAGTAAAGACAGAAGATAAAAACGACGACGCTTTATATTCCCTATTGATAGGGCTATGGGAAAGCGAAGTTGTGCTTAAAAGCAATATAGAGGGGGTAATATTCTTTATAGATGACGCAAGACATTTAATCAGAAATGCGGCAATTAGATTGCTTTCACGGTATTCAAAAAATAAGGATCAAGCATCAGAGGCGCTTCTCGTGGTGGTTGAAAACCATTATGATGAATATGACCTCAAATACGCTAAAGAGAGTTTGGCGTTGTTAAGAGAATAACTTCCTTTTCATCCAACTTAGATTCGTCAATGACATGTTTTCAATCCAACTAGGACATCCTAAAATAAATACCATACCCGAACAGGAATTCAAAACCGTTCGTGAGGTTTTCCTTCAGCTCTTCAAACTGGAAGAAGAAAGCATCTATGTTTTTTGGAATGAAATTCCGCTGCGTTTTCGATATAGAGAAGATCTGTATGCAAGTTTTAACGATATGCTTGCCCTTGTCTGGATACTTCAGAAGGAAAAAAAAGGGGAAACTAAGGTGGAATTTCAAAATCAGCTATTAACGATTACTTTAACTTGTATTTGGGACGACGATGATCTTTCCATTCAAGCTCATTTCGAACCATTTGAGTATCTATATGAATCCTACGGAAATACATTAAACAAAGCAGACGAACTCTTTCTTTCAAAGGTTCAATTTTTAAGTGAATGGAAAACCCTGTTCCATCAAATATTGGTCTCACTAGAAGCCTCAAATTGCATCATAGAAGACGGGGTTGAGCGTCGCAAACTCGAATTACTTCAGCATACTGAAAAATCAATTAAAGGCTATGGAAGACTCTACGTTAGATAATACGGAAGCAAACTTTCCTGAATATAATATCCTAGGAAAGGAGCTCACCACTTTCGTCCTTCAAGTTGGATTTGTGGAAGGAATTATTGATGATTCTAAAGCATTTGACATCTTAGATGAGGCTTATCAACATATTTTCAGAAATAATAAAGAGTATGCTATAGCTATGTGGAATGGGATACCATTTAAACTGAGTTATAAAGAAGATATTCCTTTTATGATTACTGGTTTAGTTCGCTTTTTATGGGACTTACAAAATGGCGAACCAACTTCAATTTTTAGAATCAAGACTAAGAATATTGAATTTATATGGACTGCAAATTGCACGGCCAAAATGATCTCCATTAATGGAGAATTTATTAAAGTCACAGGAAACTATGAAAAAGCATTGCAATCACTTTGTATGCTAAAAATGAATACTCACCTTTTTTTAAACGAATGGAAGTTATTGTTAGAGCAGCTTTTAGTGGCAATGGAACGTTCTGGCTCTAAACTCACCTCCAAACAAGGCCAACAAGCTTTAAAACATCTTCAAAATTTGAACGAAACTATTGTTCATAAAGGCTTACTATATTCATAACAGCATTGTATTCAAGGAAAATCCCCTTTCAATTCGGGGGAAAACCCCTTGTTGTAATCTTGGGTTCTATGTAAATTAGCCCTTATGGACCTTCCGAAAGTGATGCAGCGGGCATCAAAGACAAGGAAGACAACCCATCAATTGGAGAACAAACAAATACAAGCAACTTTGAAAACGCTTTTAAAGCATCAAGATTTGAATAAAATATTTTCTTTCTTACGAGAGGTTATCGCTTGGCGCATTAAAAATTTAGATGCCAATTTTGTCGATGAAGCCCCGCAAATTTCTTTTGAAAACTTAGGTGATTCGCTTCCGGCTCAATTCGTCAAGGAAAATAACTTGAATGCTCAGGAATACGTGGTACTCTTTTTGGCAGTAATTCCGCATTTACTTCCCGAATTTTTATTGGAAATAGTTGCTGAAGAATTCCCAAACGGAACCGATTTTCCAGTCTTTGGTGGTGCAAAGGGTAAAAATCATCGCGGTATTATTCCAACTGGCGAGACCGTTCAATTTATCTTGGCGGGTAACGGTTTGGAAGAACGCATTCAATGCTTCTCTTTCTTTACTGAAGACCATTTGTTTGCTACCAAGAATATACTATATCTTGATAAAGTTCCAAGCGGTGAACCGCTAATGAGTGGGAAATTATTATTAACGGCCGACGCAGCTCATTTACTAACTACCGGTAGCGTACCTCCGCCGAAATTAAGTACAGATTTTCCTGCTGAAAAATTGGAAACACCCCTTACTTGGGACGATTTAGTACTCAACGAAAAAACCAAAACCCACATTGGAGAACTTGAAATTTGGTTGCAACACAATCAAATATTTCTAGAAGAATGGGGTATGAAATCGAGAGTGAAAGCAGGGTATCGCGCTTTGTTTTACGGTCCTCCAGGTACAGGTAAAACACTAACAGCAAGTCTTTTGGGGAAATACACTCAAAAGCCCGTATATCGAATTGATCTTTCTACTGTAGTGTCCAAATATATTGGTGAAACTGAAAAACACCTCGCCAACCTATTCGACAAGGCAGCAAACAAGGATTGGATCCTATTTTTCGATGAAGCCGACGCTATCTTCGGAAAGAGAACCAACGTTCGCGATGCGCATGACAAATATGCCAATCAGGAAGTTTCGTATTTATTGCAGCGTGTGGAATCACATCCGGGACTGGTTATTTTAGCATCCAACTTTAAAGATAATATAGATGAAGCCTTCACCAGAAGATTCCAATCTTTATGTCCATTTGAGCTTCCGGGCGAGAATGAAAGAAAAGAGATTTGGCTAAAGAATACTCCCAAAAAACTCCATTTTGCACCAGAAATAAATATCGATGATGTCGCCAAACGCTTTGACCTCAGTGGGTCCAATATTTTGAATATCATTCATTATTGCAGTCTACAGGTGCTACACTCCAAAAGCACGGTTCTGACTAAGGAAATACTTATGGAAGGAATTAAACGGGAGTATCAGAAGGAAGATCGACTATTTTAAAAAGAAGCGACATTCCAGCTCGCTTTTGCGCCAATATATTCAAGGCCGATTCGGTTAATTGTAGTACTCTAGCATAGCCGCCAGTGGTTTGAGCATCTCTAGTTAAAATTATTATTTTCCCCGACGGAGTCAATTGTACCGTCCCTGGTTGCACTGGAGCCGTAATAATCTCCTTTGCCGAAATGGACTCGGAATGATTCAGAAAATAAGCCATTCGATTGCTATTGGGCGCTACGGTAAAAGATTTGTCCATCAGGATGGATTGAGTTGCATTAGATAGACAGTTAAACTCTGGTCCTCTCATCACTTCAATCTCGGCAGTGTCAAAATTAATGGCAGCTTCAAATTCCGAAGTATCAGAAAGTGAAATTCTTTCAGCACCTGAATTAAATTCCAAAACATCACCTTTCTTTAGTTTTGATCGACTCGTAATACCGTCATAATAACTAGCGCTTCCCAAAACTTTTTCAGAATAAAAACCCCCTTGTATGGCCACATAAGCTCGAAGTCCCTTGGCTGGACTACCAAACGACAACACACCCCCAGATGGGATTTCAACAGACTTATTCATGGCGAGTTCTATACCATTTAGCTGGGGAGCAAAGGTGGCACCAGAAATGGCAATTATAGCCGGTGTCTCAAATTCTAGAACAGGACCACTAGCGGTAATTTCCATCACGATAAGTTGGGGATCGTTTCCTAGTAGTAAATTGGCAGCCGCGGATGCGTGTAAATCCATAGCTCCACTAAGGGGTACACCAAGATTTCGATATCCAAAACGTCCCAAGTCTTGAAGACTCGTATACAAACCTGAAGCAATGACCTTAATCATGATATTCCTCCTTTCTCCATTGAAAAGTACCCGATTGGGTTTCAATGCGTATCAGTTCGAATTCCGTTTTTGTGATGGATTCAAACTTTATAAAATCCCCAGAGTTGATTTGAGTTGGTGGTTCACTTGAGACATCGAACAACCGTAATGGTGTTTTCCCAATGATATTCCATCCACCCGGAGAATCCTTTGGATAAATACCGGTTTGACCGCCTCCAATTCCAACACTCCCTTGTGCAATCCGTGGACGGGGTTCCTTACGCCGTTTCGCATGTAAGCGAGAATCCAAGCTTCCCAAATACGGGAACCCGGGTAGAAACCCTAGAAAATAGACTTTATAGAGTGGCCTTGTATGAAGTTGAATAAGCTTGGCTATGCTTAGGTTGTTTGCCTTGGCTACTTCAGCTATATCCAATGCGAATAGCTCGTCGTAACACACGGGAATTGAAATGATATTCGGTCGATTTACGGGTTCTTCAGAAAAACTTAAAACTGCAACTTTTAATTTTTGAAGAAACTCATCCATCGCTGTAGTCTTACATAGATAAACTGCAATAGAATGATAGGTAGGTACTACGTCCAAAACATCTTCAGCATAAAAACGCTTAATGAGACTACTGAAAGTCATCACTTTCTCATGAGTTTCCAGATCAATTTTAACGGGCCAGTCCAAAAGTATGGCCTGCTCTCCAAAGGTTCTGAATGTTGGGAAGTCACTCACGAAAAGGAGATTAAATTTTGTTTCAGCTGTTTTTGAATATATTGCAATATGGCCACCGAATTTTCATGATCTCCGTGGATACAAAAGGTAGACGCTACGATTTGCTTTTCATCTGAATCGACCGTACTTACCACTCCCCTATTGATCATCCCAAATAGTTGTTCCCATGCTTTGGTTGGCTCTTGGATCAGGGCTCTAGGGTGGTCTCTCGAAACCAGAGAAAGGTCTTTATTATAACATCTGTCAATAAAGGCTTCAAAAACCAAGGGTAATAAATTCTCAGCTTTTTTATGCAGCACAGAGCCGTGCTGCACATATAATTTGGGTCGGGTTTTGGTCGCAATGATGGCTTCAACAATGGCATCGGCGGTAGCGGCATCCTTAGCAGCATAATTATATAAGGCACCATGTAATTTTACATGATGTACTTCAATATCTTCGGTTTCGCACACAGCATAAAAAGTCAACAACTGTTCGAAAACAGACTCGGTCAAAGCTCTTTTAGTCATGGTAAGTACTTTCCTTCCGAAATGATTTATGTCTGGAAACGAGGGATGCGCTCCCACTTTTACTCCATGTTTTTTCGCTAATTGTACCGCCGCACGAATAGAATTTTTGTCTCCAAAGTGCCCCCCGCAAGCTATGCTACATGAAGAAATTAGCGGCATTAAGGCTGCATCAAATCCAGCACCTTCCCCTAGGTCGGCATTAATATCTATTTCATTTAATTTGGTCATTCCATCATAGGAAATTCATTAAAAAATTGAAAATTGAAATACTTTTTCCAAGCTACGTATTCCCAAAATTATCGTTGTTAATACGATGAGTATTCCCAAGACATTTTGAAATTTAGTATTTCGATAGTTTCCTAACACCGAACTTCTATTCACCACCCAAAGTAGAAACCCAGCAATGATAGGTAGCAACAATCCATTGGCCACTTGGGCAAATTTGATAATTTCAACAGGTTTCCAACCTGCAGAAGAAAGTACTACACCCAATAACAGTATAAAAATCCAAACAGCACGGAACCGAGCTGATTTTAAATTAGCTTCCCATCCAAAACAACCTCTTGCTACATAAGCTGCGGCTAAAGGCGCCGTTATCGCCGATGTTATTCCCGCCGCAAATAGTCCAATACTTAAAAAATATTTGGAAAAACTTCCGTAAAGTGGTTCCAATCCTTTGGCAAGGTCCGCGGCGTTATTAACCTCTCCATCTTTGATGGCAGCAGCGCTTATTATGATTGCTATGGATACCAGTCCACCTAAGATAATGGACACATAGGTATCCTTTCGGGCCGCTTTCAGGTCATTGACGCCCTTCCATTTTTCGCGCACCAATGAGGCGTGCAAAAACAGATTGTACGGAACTACCGTGGTTCCCACCAATGCAATAATGGTTAGCCAACCTTCCTCCGGAATGGTAGGCGTAAACATTCCTTTAAGAACGGCTCCTATGTTGGGTTGTGTGACGATCGCGGTAACTATAAAGGAAACACTCATTAATAGTACCAAAGCTATTAGACTCCGCTCTATGACCTTGTAATTTCCAATGTACAGTAAAATGAAAGCAATAGCACCAATAAGAAGACTTAGATAGTTGAGTTGAAATTGACCAATTGATAGACTTCCACCTTCAATTATGGTTTGCAATCCAAGCACTCCTCCACTTATATTACCGGCTTCGTAAGCAGCATTTCCTACCAAAATGGCAGAGAGAATTAGCACTAAGGCTAGGGTTCTAATGATGGGTAGTTTGATTTCATTCTTAACGGTTTCTGCCAATCCTTTCCCATAGACTAAACCAAGTCGTGCCGCCATTTCTTGTAAAACGATGGTGGCAACAATAGAAAGTAACATCGCCCATAAAAGCGTAAAGTTGTATTGAACTCCTGCCAAGGTACAGACAGTAACAGTCCCAGGGCCAATGAAAGCAGCAGCGATTAGTGTCCCCGGACCTATATTTTTAAACCAATTTTTCATTTATCTGTAAATGTTTCTAAGGCATAGATGGCAAAACTGCCCAACCAATGCCCTCCTTCGTAACTATCTCCAACTAAATTGGGATACGAATAGGCAATGTGACTATTGGCGACACGCTTTAAATGACCAAACTCTGGATATTGATTCGCCAATCCATAGAGCACCCAAGCCCTACTGAAATTGAGTCCATCAAGATGTACCAATTTCCCGTCCGTTCTGTCTTTAACCTGACCAACAGCTAATGAAAAATCATCCTTGGCTAATTGCGGCATAAAATTGTGGAGCCATTCTTTAAAACTGATTGGATCTAGGATGCGCCGCATAATATCAATCTCCTCTAGACAAGGTGAAAGGAAGTCGTATCCGCTTGGCTCCCATTCAATAGGACATTGGCTATCATTCGCGTAGAAGTCCATAGCACGTATTTCTATAAGAGTTTTCAATTCTAAATGCCCAGCCGATATGCCGTAGTCGTAAGCAAAGGCAAGTCCGAAAGCAGTATTGGTGTGTTCCCCCACCCGAATAGGATATACCAATTTTGGAAGAAACTCAAGGTACTTTACTACAATAACGTCGGTTAACGGTTGCAAAATAACAGCTAGTTCTTGAGCCATTGGATCATCCCAAGTGTTCAGTGTCTCAGCGAGCTTCAATAACCAAGCCCATCCATAAGTACGTTCAAAAGACTTACTATATTTACCTTCAAAGTATAGCACCTCCTGAGCAATATTTTCAGCAGTAATATTCCCTTTTAATAGCTGCCGAACCTTCTCTGCCTCCTCCAAATCAGGAAAGCTTTTAAGTAGTGTTACCATGCTCCAATAGCCATGAACCGCACTATGCCAGTCAAAACAACCATAAAACGTAGGATGCAATTCCTGAGGAGGTTTCAAGTCTGAAACATTAGCTATGGTTTGCCCCAATTTGTTGGGATATTCCACTTCAACGCAATGCAAAGGAAGTGCAATTAGCTTATTTGCTTCGGTTATGGTAAAACTTGGAACTACCAATTCCTTGGTTGGAAGGATGGTCGGGGTACTAATTTTTTCTTCGGAATTGAGTATAACCCCATCTTTGTTTTTATCGATACAAGCGCTGAAAAGAAGCGCCAGTAATAAATAGATTGCATAATTTTTCAATTGAATTGGATTTGGTCGTTTTGAGAACTAAAGGTAATTGAAAAAATCGTTTTGGCTATACTGGTGATTGTGCAGAACGTTTTGTCTTGAACTATTCCAAAGATACTAGTATATTTATGCCGCAAAAGAAGCATAAATTAAACCACGAGTTTTTCCAATGGAAAACATACAAAACTTACAAGTACGAGAGCTAGAACTCAGTGATATTGAGTTATTGGCAGATTATTGGTTGCTTTCTGACCCTGCCTTTATGCAGGGAATGGGTGTTGATTTAACCAAACTTCCCTTGCGTGAAGACCTCGTTACAATGTTGAAATCCCAACTGGATTATTCCATCGAAAAAAAACAATCCTACGCCTTAATTTGGGAGCTTGATGGAAAACAAATCGGGCATACCAATGTCAACCAGATTATGTTTGGTGAGCAAGCATATATGCACTTACACTTGTGGAATTCAACCTTTCGTCAAAAAGGGGCGGGTGCTATATTGGTTCAGAAGTCGCTGCCTTATTTTTTTGAGAATCTAAAATTGAAGACCTTGTATTGTGAACCATATACCTTAAATCCTGCCCCAAATAAAACCCTTGAAAAAATTGGCTTCGAATTTGTCAAAACCCATGTGACTATTCCGGGCACTTTGAATTTTGAACAGGAAGTACATCTTTGGAAATTAACTCGTAAAAATTATCTGCTGAAAATTAACGCATAAAAAAGAGGCCTTACTAGGCCCCTTTCTTTTTATTATTCAGAATAGATACCTCTATTGCTTTACTTCTTTCAATTTTACCTCTTCCCCTTCTTTATCAACTAAAAGAACTTCATCGAAGCCCATTTCTTTGAATTGTGGAAACTGTGTAGTTGCATCACCAACAACTAAATAAGCCATTTTAGACTCATCCAGATATTTGTTCGCCAAGGTTTTGTGTTGCTCCAAGGTCATATTTCGAATGACATTCTCTTCGCCTTCAATATAGTTTGGTGCCAAATCATAATTGCTCATTTCCTGCAACATCCCTAACAATGCGAATTGAGTTTCGAATCGGCGGGCGTTGGATTTGATCATTGCATTTTTGGTAAACGTTAAGTCTTCCTCGGAAATACCTTCCTTATAATTAGCAATCTGTTCCTTAAAGATGGCAACAGATTCGCCCGTAGTATTAGTACGCACACTAGAAGAAGCTTTAAAAGTTCCTGGAATCTTGCTACCTCCAAAAGCAGTTCTGGCTCCATAAGTATACCCTTTCTCCTCACGTAGAATTAGATTTACATTTCCGCTAAATGACCCACCTAATTTGTAGTTCATTACTTCGGCTGGGTAAAAATCTTCGTCCGTTCTAGGCAATGCAATATAACCGATATTGATCACTGACTGCTTTGCATTTGGTACATCAACAAAATACAATGATGACTTATCACGGTTATTAGCTATTGGATATTCAGGAATTGAAACATCTTTCGACGCCCAAGCACTTTCCAAAGCAGTTAATCCACTCAAGGCAGCCGCCTGATTAATTTTTCCAACTACGTGGAATCTTGTGATCGACGGAGAAAAATTATTTTGATAAAATGCTTTTATATCGTCCATGGTGATTTCAGAAACCGACGTTTCTGTCCCACTCGTTGGATAGCTGAAAATATGATCCTTTCCGTAGAGTAATTTATTAAACACTCGACTAGCAACCGCATTTGGATTCGCATCCGAACGCTTAATTTGGTTGATTGTTGCTGTTTTAATCCGTGCAAATTCTTCGTCGTCCCAACGTGGTTGTAATAATATTTCCTCCACTAGAGAAAGTGTTGCTTCATAGTTACGGACCAACGTATTTACTTGTATAACGATAGATTCGCGTGTTGTATACATATTGATTCTTGCACCAAGCATTTCAATTTCTTCTTCTAATTCCAGAGGTGTTTTATTCGCGGTACCCTCCATCATAATATCAGTCATCAGATTGGCTACCCCATTCTTATTGATATCATCCATAAGATGACCTCCTTCAATAATAAGGCTGAAATTAACGGTAGGAATCTCATTCTGCTCAATTCCGAATACCTTCATTCCATTTGTCAAAGTAGCATTCCAGCTTGTTGGGATGTTTAAGGCAGGAGCATCTCCTTGAGAAGGCTCAATGGTACGATCAAACTTCGAAGGTGTTTTAGCGATTTCAGTTTTGGTTTCATCTATCGTTTTTTCAACATTCTCCTTAATCTCTTCTTCTACAACAGGTGCTTTGGTAGAATTCTCAGCAATTAACTCCATTTGTCCTTTAGGTACGAAACTCGTAATCACATAAGGCATATCCTTAACATACTTATTAAACACACGCATTACATCCTCTTTAGTCACTTTTTTGATATTCTCAATGTCCTGCTCGATAAAACCTGGATCACCTGCAAATACATTATAATTGGCCATTTGATTGGCCTTACCAAGAATACTACTGATACGATTGTAAAACTGAGTTTCCAATCCCGCTTTAACACGCTCAACATCTCTTTCGGTAACGCCTTCTTTTTCAAACAAAGCGAACGCCTCAAAAATCCCTTGCTCTACATCGTTCAAACTTTTACCGTCATTAGCGGTTACTTGAATATGAAATTCTCCTGCAATCTCTTGAGAGTTATTATATCCAAAAAACCTTGAGGTAAGTTCTTTCTCCTTTTCAAGTACTCTATATAAAGGTGCTTTCTTACCGCTTGTCAAGATCTCTGCAAGGAAATCCAATGCATAAGCGTCTTCAGTATAATGCTCTAAAGTTGGCCACACCATGTTCAGTTGTGGTGCCTTCGCAAAATTATCTTCGTGATATAGGCGCACAGTTTCTGGGATAGTCACCGGCTGTGGCTCCAATTTTGCTACTTCTTTACGGCTCTTAATTTCTCCAAAATATTTTTCTATCAATGCCTTGGCTTCTTCTGTTTCAAAATCACCTGCCAACACTATGGTGGCATTATTAGGCCCATAATAGGTATCATAAAATTCACGCACATCATCTACTGTTGCGCTTTGAAGGTCCACCAATTCACCAATTACTTGCCAGCTATAAGGATGCCCAGCTGGGTAAATATGCTTATCCAAAACCCAATTGGTATGTCCATAAGGGTTGTTATCGACGCGTTGGCGCTTTTCATTTTGTACAACTTCTTGTTGGTTGGTAAAGGCCGATTCGGTTACGGTATTAATTAAATACCCCATACGGTCACTTTCTAACCACATAATCATCTCTAAGGCATTATTGGGAACTACTTCAAAATAGATCGTCCCATCTTTCCAAGTACCACCGTTGAGTGTACCTCCAGCGTCTTGAATTTTCTTAAAAAACTGGTCTTGACCAACATTTTCAGATTCTTGAAAAAGCATATGCTCAAATAAGTGAGCAAAACCAGTTCTCCCTGTCTTTTCTCGATTGGATCCTACACCATATTGGATGGCTAAGGAAACGATAGGGTCACTTTTATCCTGATGCAATACCACATCAAGGCCATTAGCTAACTCATATTTTTCAAACTCAACAGAAAGCCTAGCGCTTTCTTCTGATACTACTTTTTCTTCTTTACAGCCTACAAAAGCAAGAGTGAAAAATAAAACAGTCAGGGTAATAATCTTGGGAAATCTTCTTGAATACATTTTTTGATTATTTTTTGAATTAATAAATATACAATCGGAGGAAAATAGAATCCTTAAAATCATGTTAAAACGGTGATAATAGGAGATTTTTATGGGTTTTTCTGAAATCCAGGTAACAGCCAAACCTTTAAATTCCCGATACTATTTTACGGTTAATCCGCAGACCAATACAGGGTAAATCCTTATTAAAAGTAAGTGTTTAACTGTTGATTATCAATTATTTATGTATTAATTTAGGGTGAATGAAAATCGATATGCTCAACTTGAGTTATCATGTGACTCATTAGGCTTATCTGTTCTTATTCGATTTTTAAAACCAACGATTCAACTTTCGTTCACGCAGAACATAATTCTTAGAAGACGAAAGATGTGGGAACAACTCATAAAACAGACCTGTTGTATTTAAATATAGTAACGGAGTGACTTCTCTGTGCTTGGTTTATAAAAATCGACGAGGTTAATTCCTCAATACAATCTTTAACTATTTAAAACAAACCACCATGAAAAAATTTAAGATTTTTCAAACAACAGCAATTATTGCGATGATCTTTTCAATTTCTTATGTTGTAAATGCACAAGAAGTTGATCCTACTTCGGTAAATCCGCAAGACCTTATTGAAAATGCTACAAATACGACGTTCAACCCAATAAATGGAACTACAACTTATGACGGCGCAAGTGCCGGAACTGTTGGTTTTGGAGGCTCCTATTTTGGATACTTTGCAGGAACTAGTATTCTTTCCACTTCTTTCTATGACACTTTTATAGGTTCTTATGCTGGTTATTATACGACTAGCGGCAGCTATAATACCTTCCTAGGTACTGGTGCGGGGATTCTAAATACGACTGGAAATAATAATACCTCCGTCGGGTTTCTTGCAGGTTATGGTAATGCGACAGGTACTGGTAATGTTAACTTGGGTTACTACGCAGGGTTTAGTGAAACAGGAAGTAATAAATTATACATAGATAACAGCTCAGGTGCTATTCCCCTTATATATAGAGATTTTACAACTAACAAAGTCGGAATCAACACCAAGAATCTTGTAAACAGCGTAGGAGGAGCAAACACTAGCACCTATGGGTTGTATGTCAAAGGCGGAATCCTAACTGAAGAACTACGTGTTAGAACTGGCTGGGCCGATTATGTTTTTGACGCCGATTATGACTTAATGCCATTAAAAGAAGTTGCTAATTTTATTGCAACTGAAGGACATTTACCTAACGTTCCATCTGCTGAACAAGTAGATGCACAAGGAATTGAAATAGGCGATATGACACGTATTCAGCAAGAAAAAATTGAAGAACTTACCTTGTATATCATCCAATTACAAAATCAATTGAACGAGCTGAACAAAAAGGTTGATGATCTTTCTAAGTAATAATTAAAGTCTAATCTTTAAATGAAATAATATGAAAGATTCTATAAAACTTTTTATGTTGCTTTTCACGTTCCTATTCTCTGCCAGCTTGTTCAGTCAAGAGACAGAAATAGATACACGAATTGACAACTGGAGATACTGGCAAGAAAAAGCCGAATTGGGTTTAATTCCCCTAAATCCTGATGAAGCCGCTAAACCAGCAGTTTATGTAGGTGACCAAAATCGAATGATGGACGGTCCCGATGTATTACTCATTAGCGGAGGTTCTACAACACAAAGTGAAAACTCGGTGTTTATAGACCCAAATAACAACCAGATTTCACTGGTTTCGAACAACTCCACCATTGGAGCAGCCGTTCAAGGTACCAACGCACTCTTCTCATTTGATGGTGGTGGTACATGGACAGGTGGTACTGGAGGAGCTGGAGGTAATAACTCTGGAGACCCAGCTGCTGCTATTAGTTTGGGGGGTACTAGCTTTATTGGACATATCGCACCAGGCTTCAAACAAGGCGTTTCCATTTCGAACGATAATGGTGTAACCTGGTCTGTGAATAGCGTTTCAGCTGCTGCGGGGCTATTGGACAAAAACCACTTATGGGTGGATAATGCACCCGGAAGTCCATTTCAAGGTAATGTTTATAGTGCTTGGACCAATTTTGGCGGAGCTGCTAATAACCAAATTGAAATCAGCAATTCTACTAATAATGGTACGACTTGGTCGGCTCCGTTAAATATAAGTACAGGTGTTGGAGCGGGTAGTCATAACCAGGGTGTGAATATTCAAACCGCCTCGAATGGAGATGTTTACGCTGTATGGGCTATATATGATTCATTTCCATCGAGAGAGATCGCCTTAGGATTTTCTCGATCTACCAATGGAGGTGCCTCGTTTAGTCCGGCTACAAGAATATTTAACAACTTACAAGGAGTACGTTGGCAACCTGGATTTCCTATTGCAAACCCGCATGGAAAGAACATGCGTAGCAACTCGTTTCCCGGTATGGCAGTGGACATTAGCGGAGGCGCAAATGACGGTACCATCTATGTAGTTTGGTCCAATGTTGGAGTTCCTGGAGTTAATGTAGGTCCTGATGTTAGTATCTATATGATGAGCTCCACCGACGGAGGAGTTACGTGGTCAGTGCCATCTAGAGTAAATACGGATCCTATTGGAAACGTGCAGTATTTCCCATGGATTACCTGTGATCCCACGAACGGAAACCTTAGCGTTATCTTTTATGACGATCGAAATGTAGGAGCCACCGATGTTGAAGCATGGGTCGCCGACTCCACTGATGGTGGAGTAACTTGGAGTGATTTCAGAGTTAGTGATGTATCCTTTACTCCGGCACCAATTGCTGGCCTCGCCGGTGGTTATATGGGAGATTACTTGGGAATATCCGCTAATGGAGGCTTAGTCTATCCGGTTTGGACAGATAACCGTTCCGGAGTAGCACTCACCTATACTTCGCCATATAACTTGGCCAGTTGCGTCAATAATTTGGTGATTACCGCCGACGTATTAAATGGTCAGATTGATAATCAGGAGGCGCTCAATACAATTACCGCTTCAAACACCGTTAATTCAGGTGGGCAAGCTGTTTATCACGCAGGAGATGAGGTATTACTGATATCCGATTTCGACGCTTTAAACGGTTCGGTTTTCAGAGCCTATATTGAAGCTTGTACCGGTTCATTTGTGAATACTCCTGAGCGTATTTCGAAAATTGCCAAGCCAAGATTGAATGAATATTTTAAGGAAGATGTTTCGGCAACTACCCTTAATATTTATCCAAATCCAACGCGTGATATTTTCAACATTGAATTGGAAAATACCACATTGAGCGACTTTAATATTGAAATATATAGTATGAGCCGTGGGCTAATGTTTTCAAATTCTTTTGAAAAAGAGGACATTCAAACTTTTCAAGTGAACATAGCAAAATTTCCAGAAGGTATATATATTGTAAAATTGGTGAATTTAGTTTCCAATGAAATATTTACTGGAAAAATTATGAAGGAACATTGATCCTTTATAATTAGCAGCGATAAATACAACAGTTAGATTAGGCAAGGCTTTAAAAGAAAGCCTTGCCTTTTTTTAATGGTATGATAGGTGTTTAAAGCAGTCAAATAATAATTTAAAATAAGGTAGTTTTAAAATTGTTAGCTGTAGCTGCATTATTAATTTTTAGCGCTAGTTGGAATACCTCTGACACTGAGCCATTAGCGCCCAACAAATCAGAAAAGAAATTGGCCAAATTACCAAAGGGGTATAAGAAAATGTCCAAAGTGAAGATTCTCTCTAAAACAGAAGTGCAAGCATTCAGCATAAATAAGGTTAGATCGAAAAAAATAAATGTCAGCAAAGTAGCCGTGATTGAATACGCCAATAAAGGAAAGTAAACGGCCAGAGTCCATGTATTGGAAATAACCAGCGAACCCATGTTCCTTAATCAAGCAAAGCTTACTCTTCTACGGTTATAACTTCTCGCAATGAAACTGGCTTTCCATCTTTAGTAAATCCTTCCAAGGATATTTCGTATTTACCGACGTTATCTGACGTAAAGAATACGAATTTCATTTCCGAAGAAGTTAAAACTAACGAAGGATCCCAAAGTAATTGGGCTCTATAATCTGGAATTCTATCCGAGCTAGATGCGTCTCTGTAGTTTTGGAAATAATACTGTTTGTTTCGCTGGGATGGTAAAAGTGGAATTTCTTTTGCATAATCCCCAGAGAATGAATTTTTATAGTCCCCCGGAATGGTCTCCATTAAAATAACACCTTGGTAATCTTTTGATCCAAATCGGTATTTGTTTCTTAACATATTCACCTTTTGTACTTTCAGCGCATTATAAGCTAAGAAGTCTTCGTGATTGGCTACAAAAGCTCCGTCGATAAAGAGCAACGGAGGGTCTTCGGAGGGAGCACTAAAGTCATTATTAAACACCTTGACCACTCTTTTTCCATTAGCATCGTTAACGGTCCATACGGCTTTGACAATTTCAGTAAAAACCTCTTCAATAGTTGAAAATCGTGTGTAATCATCAAGATCGTAACGGGTGGTTCGTTCATAAGCTGTGAAAGGTTTTTCCAATGGTAAAGGCCTTACCGTATCTGGTTTTACACTGAAATATCCATTTTCAATCTGATTATAAATACTTCGCTTTTTTATGGCTTCTTTCATAGACTCAGATATGGTGAAGGAGGTAAAAGAAAGATTGGAATAATCCAAAGGCACGTTCTCGTCAAGTTCAATTTTGAAACTTGCTCTATCCTCATTAACCAATTGTAACAAGGCGGTGTCTTTTTCATAATAAGGATCCTGTGAAAAGCCAAAAGAGCCATTATCATCTGTAGTCGCTACTTTGAAAAAGAAATCATCACCAGAAATAGATATCGCTACATCCTGCCCTTTTACGGTCTGTCCTGTTTGATTGTCCAATACTTTTCCTGAAATAGTCGCTCCCAAAGATTCTGGGACATACTTCATTGGTCTTCCTCCATTTCTAGCTCCAGTGTTAGTATTTGACACTAATTTATGATAGTTCATCGCCGTATGATTGACAACAGCTGGAATCTCGTCTATTTTCTTTACTGAAATTGAATAGTTTCCAAAGCCTCGCTCTCTAATAAAGTTTCTAAAGGATAATTGCACTTCTTCTCTTCTTTTAAACTTTTTCCCGTTTACTTCCAATCCGAATTCCTTTAAGTTCGTGTCTTCGCTATAAACGATAGGGGTTATTTTTTCTGAAGCGTCCGTTGTTGCAGTCACACTTTCTTCCGTAGCATTATTTAAAATAGGAAGTTGGTTTCCGCGATATGGATTCACAATACTAATATCGGATTGAAAAAAACGTTCCACCCCTCCATTTTTCATCCATTGGGTGTAGGCAACTAGCTTATAATTGCCAGAGGGAATACTGTTCGGAATAAAAAAGTCACTTTTCCCTATCCCTTTGGTCAATGCAATTTTATGGTGAAAAACGACTTGTTGATTCGCACCGACCAACTCAACATAGGCCACCTTGCTTAGCCTACTCAATTTATAAGTATCGGCTTCCATGCAATACACTTTATAGAAAAGGTACTCTCCTGTAAAGAAAAGGGCCCCACTATGATGCACGTAGATGGTTTCGTTTGGAGCATTGGCATGCTTGCTTAATGATTTAGTATTGCTTACCTGGCCAGTAGCAACGCTCAACATCATCATAATAAGTAGTCCTAAAGATATTTTTAATTTTTTCATCGTTCTTTTGTTTTTAATCAATCCAAAAATCGGGTACTTCGGGAGTGCCCAGCGCAGTGCAGTCACCACATTCTCTTGGCACCATTATATAAGGATCACCTTCTATAGTGCCATTGTTCATTTTAAAGTATACGATGGCATCTGCCTCAATTCTGCCTATTAAGGGACCGCAACCACCAAATTGGTTATATTGGTTTGGTGCCGTTTTTTCACAATTCACGGACCAAGGTGGTGTTGGCTCGTTGGGGTAGAAATCATTGTAGCTGAAGAAGATTCGTTTTGAATCTACTGAAGCCACGTCAAAAAACCCGATCACAGTCTCTGAATCATTCGTCTCCGAACTTATATTTCCCGCCAAAAAACCAGGCTGTATTTGAGAGAATAAACTCCCTTCATTGGAAAAACTGCTCAGCGTATCAAAATAATTATAAGCAGCCCCTGAATGCACAAACTGCCGAATTAGAATGCTGTAGCGCGTCGCAATAATGTAATTATCACTTGCCACAAACCTAACTAAATGCCTGCGAACACGGTCTTCGCTCAATCTTGTAGTATTTGTTAAATTAAAGCTTCGTGAACTTACCGTATTAAAACAAAGTCGCTCTTCTTCTGCCCTAGGCACCAACGTTACGTCACAGTCCGAAACTACAATCAAATCTTCCGGCACATAGGAAGGCGGTACAATTTTATAGGTTTCCTCATACTCATAGCTGTAGTACTTAGAGTTTCCCGTGGGATCAAAGCTATCCACATAAATCGACATTCCATTGGTGCCATCATCATTAGTTTCTCTCACTGCATATACTCTATCGATGGCCGTATCCGCACGTAGTTGACTGGTTAACGAGGTATATTTCTCTCCTATCTGAGTTGTAATCTCTAATTGGTAGGATACGTTGGCTTGTGCAGCAAACTCAACGTCAGAAACATATATTCCTGCTTCAATTTCAATAAAATCATAAACGATTCCACGACCTAACACCTTTACAGTAGCTCCAGTTTCTGGGTTAGGGCCATCCGATTCAAAGGCATAGGTTTTACTTAAGGTAACCAACTGTGATTTTGATTGATTCGTAATAGTGGCGCTCACCACTAAGGCACTTTCTAAGGTCTCTGTTTCGAGTCCAATTTCTTCTACGCACCCACTATTCAGAAAAAAGAATAGCGGCGCCATTAGAAAAACAAGTTTCTTTAACATCGGATGAAATATCGCAGATTTTCTTATCATTATTAAATTTTTATTCTACCCAAAATTGAGGTGGTTCACTACGTCCTAGCACGGTGCAATCTCCACACACCCGAGGAACCATTCGATATGGGGAAAAGTCATTGAAAGTATTTTCGTAATAGACCAGGACTCGGCCTTTTACAATATTTATTAACGGACCACAAACCTCTGTTTTATTAAAATGTTCTGTAAATCGGGCGGGAGTAAATATCATACATTCATTAATGTATGGCGGTAAGTTATCATTTGGGTAAAAGTCCCGGTAATTGAAAAAGACACGTTCTGTTGAGACCGATGAAACTTCAAAAAAGCCAATTACTTTTTCGGTAGGATTATCTTCTGAAATTATATTTCCAGCTACAAATCCCGGTTGGACTTGAGAAAAAAGACTTCCATCATCCGAAAAGTTCAGCAGGGTTTTAAAAAAATTATGTGCGGCTTCCGATTGGACAAATTGTTTGACCAAAAGACTATAACGGTGGGAGATTTTATAGTCATCGCTTTGCACAAATCGCGCCAGATGGCGTGACAATCTATCTTCGGTTAACCCTGCGGTACTCACTTGGTTAATGTCAATTGAACTTTCCGTGCGGTAACATATGCGTTGTTCTTCGGGGCGATCCGTTTCTCCTATTAGACAAAATGGATCTTCTGATATCACGAACAAGTCGATGTCCTTCCAATCGGGTGCCTCGATTTTAAAAGTTTCTTCATATTCATATCTATAGAACTGTGAGTTCCCTGTTGGATCATAACTATCTACATAAATCGACATACCATTTACACCATCATCATTGGTTTCCCGTTCCGCATACAAGGCGTCGATTTGCGTGGTTTGCGTTAATTGCGACGGGCTTGAGGTATAAGTACGGCCATTGTTAGTATTTATCTGGAGCTGATACTCAACATTAGGCTCCGCTCTAAAGGCCATTTTGGAAACGTAATTTCCGGGTTCCGCTTCTTCAAATTCGTAGATCACACCGTTTCCAGATATAGCAACTGTAGCATTACTTTCGAATAAAGGTTCTCCCTCTTCGAAACGGTAGGTTCGACTTAAGAAAATCTCCTGTTGCTTTTCCTCGTTGGTTATGGTGGCATAAATGACGAGCGCGCTTTCGAAGGATTCGTTTTCAAATTGGATTTCTTCAATACATCCACTATTCAGAAATAAGAACAGCAGGGTCATTAGAAAAACTAGTTTCTTTAACATGGGATGTAGCATTATTTGATTTTTCATGACTAGCTAAATTTTAATCTATCCAAAATTGGGGTGGATCAATACTTCCTAAAGCGGTGCAATCACCACATTCTCTGTCTACCATAAGAAACTCCCTCCCCTAGGCAATTGTCCAGTGTTCATGCCCTTATACACGATTAGATTGCGTTTAAGTCCGTTCAGTAATCCTCCACATCCGAAAGTAAAATGGCCATCTCGGATACATCGAAAAGGAGCTCTAAGTTCGCAACTATTAATATAGGGAGGTAGCGGTTCGTTGGGATAAAAGTCGTCATAATTAAAGAAAATTCTTTTTGTTGAAACTGAAGCGACATCGAAAAAACCAAGCACCTTTTCCTCTGGGTTATTTTCTGAAACAATATTTCCGGCAAGAAACCCAGGTTGCACTTGTGAGAACAAACTTCCTTCTCCCGAGAATCTATTTAGGGCTTCCAAGCAGTTATAGGCCTCCATTGAATGGACAAATTGCTTCACCAAAATACTGTAACGATAAGAAATTTTATAATCATCACTTCTCACGAAACGTGTTAAAACCTTGACACCCTATCTTCCGCAAAACCGGTGCTATTGGTTAGGTTTATGCCTTGAGAAGTTTCCGTTCGGTAACAAATGCGCTTATCTTGTGATCTGAAAACAAATTTCACCGAACATCTACCTTCACAAGGATCATCTAGGTCTATAGGGTGAAAATCCTCTACTAAATCCTGACTCACAAATGACGGTGGCTCCACCTTAAAGGTTTCTTCGTATTCGTAACGATAATATTTTGAGTTTCCGGTTGGATCAAAAGTATCTACATACATTGACATTCCATTGGCACCATCATCATTGGTTTCCCGGACGGCATACAAGGCATCAATTTGGGTTATTGGCGTTAATTGAATCGGGCTGGAAGAATAGTTGCGTCCATTGCTGGCACTTATTTGAAGTTGATAATCAACGTTTGGTAGCGCTTGAAAGGTAGACTGGGAAACATACCTTCCCGCTTTCTCTTCCTTAAATTCGTAAATAGTGCCGTTTCCAATAACCTTGACCGTGGCATTACTTTCTGGGTTGGGGTCTATATCTTCAAATTGAAAGGTTCTACTTAAGAAAATTTCGTGTTGTTTATCCTCATTGGTTATAGTCGCATCTATAACCAAGGCGTTTTCGAAGATTTCATTTTCAAAATCAATTTCTTCAATGCAGCTTCCTAGTTGCAAAACAACCAAAGTTAAACTCGTTATAAATAAAATTCTTTTCATCGTGTTCAATTATCATTTAATCCAAAAATCCGGTGGTTCGGGGTCACCCAGTGCGGTACAATCACCACATTCTCGGTCTACCATAAGATAAGCCCCTCCCAAAGGTATTTGACCCGTGTTCATACCTCTATAGACAATAGTGTTGCCTCTAAGTCCGCTCATTAACGCTCCACACTTGAACGTATTGAGACTCTCAAAGACACATCTTTTAGGAGCCTTAGGTTGACAACTATTTATATATGGAGGTAGTGGTTCGTTGGGATAAAAATCATCATAATTAAAGAAAATTCTTTTGGTCGATATGGATGCAACCTCGAAAAAGCCAATCACCTTTTCATCCGGATTCTTCGCTGAAACCATATTGCTAGCAATAAACCCAGGTTGCACTTGCGAGAATAAACTTCCTTCTCCCGAAAAATTACTGAGCGCTTCTAGATAGTTATAGACTTCTATGGAATGCACATATTGCTTTACCAAAAGGCTATAGCGATGGGAAATTTTATAATCATCACTTCGTACAAAACGAGTAAGGAATCTCGACACTCTATCTTCCGTAAAACCGTTAGTGTTGGTCAAGTTTATATTCTGAGAAGTTTCGGTTCGGTAACAAATGCGCTTATCCTGTGATCTGAAAACAAATTTCACCAAACAATCACGACAAGGATCAATCAGGTCCACAGGGTAAAAATCCTCCACTAAATCCAGATTCACAAATGCTGGTGGTTGCACCTTAAATGTTTCTTCGTATTCGTAACGATAATACTTGGAGTTCCCAGTAGGATCGAAAGTATCTACGTACATGGACATTCCATTGGCGCCGTCATCATTGGTTTCACGTATGGCATATAAAGCATCAATTTCGGCGGTTGGCGTTAATCGCATTAGGCCGGAGCTATACGTGCGTCCATTGTTAGCACTTATTTGAAGTTGATACTCCACATTAGGCATCGCTCTAAAGCTAGTCTTAGAAACATATCTTCCAGCCTCATCTTCTTCAAATTCATAGATAGATCCGCCCCCAGTAATCGTGACGCTTGCATTGCTTTCGGGGTTAGGGCCTCCATCTTCAAATCGATACGTTTTGCTTATGAAAACTTCTTGCTGTTTGTCTTCGTTTGTTATGGTAGCATCTATCACCAAGGCGCTTTCGAAGGATTCATTTTTAAAATCGAATTCTTCAATACAGCTCGTGCTGAGAAGAATTCCGCAGATTGATAAAAGTATGTAGCTATTACGTACTCTCATGACTAAAACTTTAGGTTATAACTTATAGTTGGTATTGGAATGGAGAATATCGAGCTTTGAAAAGCCTTCACCTCTCCTCCTTCGGTCACAAAGAAAACGGAATACGGATTATTACGTCCTAACACATTGTAAATGGAGATGTTCCAAAAACTATGAGCCAATTTCTTTATTTTATGATTTCCTTCAATATTGAAACTGATGTCCAATCGGTAATAATCAGGAACCCTAAATTCGTTGCGATCACTAAAGAGTACCAATTCGGTATCATTCAGAATAAAGTTACCTACTGGCACCGTAACTGGTCGTCCCGTCTGGTAAACAAAATTTGCCGAAAAACTATATCGTTTGGTCAATTTGAAATTTCCAACGAAACTAAAGTCATGGGGTTTGTCAAAATTAGAAGGGAAAAAATTACCATTATTGACAACTTCTTCGGCAAAATTACCATCCAAACGTACAAAGGATCGTGAATAAGTATAGCCAATCCAACCATTCCAGCGCCCTTTGGATTTCCTCAGCAATAGCTCCAATCCATACGATTTACCATCACCTTGCAGCACTTCTTGCTCCAAAGTCTCGTTCAGCAGTAATTGGGAACCTACTTTATAGTCTAAAATATCATCCACTTTTTTATAATACCCTTCCAGACTTAGTTCATAAAGATTATCCTTAAAATTTTTGAAAACTCCTAACGAGAATTGTGTTGCACTTTGAGGCTTAATATTAATGTCCGAAAGTTTCCATGTGTCTGTAGGAGAAACCGTTGTATTACTTGATAAGGTGTGTATGTATTGATAATTGGTGTTAAAACTCCCTTTTACTGAAAGGCTTGGATTCAGCAGATAACGTGCCGAGGCTCTTACTTCTGGCGCACTATAGGTTTTTATAACATCGTTTTTTCCAAACTCCTGGACTTCGATCAAAGAACCATCACTTTTGGGAACACCATCCGCATAAATATTTTGTTCTGAAGCTCCCAAAGCTGCATAAAACGAATACCGAAGGCCAGCTTCTAAGGTTAATTGGTCGTTTACCTGAAATTCATCTGAAATGTATACAGCCGATTCCAATGCGCGCTCTTCAGGGAGCGTTAACGGTGTTATAATTGAGTTACCACCTTTAGGGTCGATACTCCCTGGTTCCACGCTGTATAACTTGCTAGCGAAGCCATAGTCGATACTATGTTTCTCATTGCTTGCATGGTTCATATTTAGTTTGGCTTCTGTTTCGGTAATGGTATACCCCAATTCGAAGTTGGTATTCGTTTGTCCGTCAAAATCAATATTGAATTTATACTGACTGTTCGTAACCACAAGGCTCCCCTCATTTTTATCGTTGAATGTATGGTCCCATTGCAGCGCTACTAGTCTATTGCTATAGCCGTACAGTGAATCTGACGTAATACTGAAGGCATCTTTGCTATAATAACCTGTGGCTTTAATTTTATTCTTATCGTCCAGTTCATGATTGTACTTTACGATTACATCATAAAAGGAGGCACTACTTTTCCGAAGTTCTTCTTCATCTAAATTACGCAAGATCCAGTCTGAATAGGTACTCCGAGCTCCTACTAGAATACCTGCTTTATCCTTGACTAGTGGAGCTTCCAACACTAGGTTACTAGTCACAGGGCCAATAGACGCTTCTCCTGAAAATTTTTCGACGTTAGCGTCCTTCGTTTTAATATCGAATACGGAAGACAATCTGCCTCCAAATTTGGCCGGCACATTCCCTTTATAGATGGTAACCTCATCGGTCGTAAACGGGTTAATGGCTGAAAATATTCCAAAAAAGTGAGCCGGATTATAAACGACACCATTATCTAAAAGCACTAGATTCTGATCTGTTTTACCCCCTCTTACATTGTAACCTGACGCTCCTTCCCCTGCAGATGAAATACCAGGAAGGGTAGCAGCAACTTTAAAAATATCTCGCTCACCTAAAACCAAGGGAATGTTTTTTATTTCCTTGACATTAATTTTCGTCGTACCAATATTCGCGTCTTTAACATTCCTATCCACATTGGCTTGGATAAGCACTTCCCCCAATCCCACATAGGCTTCATTCAAACCAAAATCCAACTCACCGTCATTATAGATGACAACACGTTTCTGAATTTTCTCAAATTCCAAAGAAGTAGCTTCAAGTATATTAATCCCAGCAGGCAGTTCGAGAGTATAAGAACCGTCGTCGGCAGTCACGGTACCTATATCTTTTCCCTTAACGGAAATCGCAATGTTGGGTGCCGGACCTGAATTAGTGGTGTTGGCCAGTTTTCCTGTTAAAATGAAACTTCTACGCCCTGAATTTTTATCTTCTCTTCCAATTCGAATCGTTTCTATTTTTTTTACTTCGGAAGTGGTTGTTTCATTATAAAAAACGGGTACGGCGATCTCCTCTTCCTGTTCATCAATAATAGTGGTAACACCGTTGTCAAAGAATCCTTCTGGGAGACTATCGTAGATGATATTATTTTTTGTCAAGACAACGGTAGCGTCATTTCCGATATAATAATTGAGTAGAGAACCTTTTAAGAGTATGGAAAGCAATTCATCCAAGGTAATATCTTGATAAGCGCCAGAAAATTTCTCATCGGTCAGCCATTCCGCCACAAAGAATATCTTAACCGAGGTTTCCTGTTCTATCAGTAGAAGCACCTCCTCCATACTTGCATTTTCAAAGCTTACAGTTAGGGTTGCCGCCTTTTCCTGTGCAACGGTCATATAACTGGTAAATAACAACAGAAGAAGTATATATTTTTTCATATGACTTTAAAGTTATTTGAGTTCATTAAAAATGAAATTGAGCCCATTTGTTTCCATAAAAATAGAACGGATTATTCAAGCTATCAAATAACTGATGTCTCATTTTATAAATATCGAGACGCAAAGAAATAATTGAAATTAGAAAGTTACTAAGTTGATTATCAAAACGTAGATTACTTTTTGATAGGTCCAGAGAGTAGTTGGTTTACTACTTGTAGGCAACTATTTTATTCGGCTCTAAAAAAAATAAAATCGAATACTTATGAGTGTTTATTTGGATGATAACATCATTCCCAGATCATTAAATTAATTGGTCTTTTCTCAAATAGCAAACTGACCTTAAAATATGATCCCATCAACTACCTTGAGCATTGCTCTTTACAATTCGTCTTCCAAAATACCAGGATATAAAAGAGAGTAACATTGAAATGGAAACAGCGACCAGAAACAGATTGTTTGAAAGATTTCCAAAGTAAGCATACAGCCAACAAATAGGGACATACCCTAAAAGACTATATCCCATAAAATGTTTGAAGTTATAGCGATTGTACCCACAGATAAGAACAATACTTTCAGAAAGTATTGGAATACCTCTCGACATAATAATAGCAAATACTCCATATTTATTTAAAAACGCATTCCCTTTAGTGCCCTTTCCAGAACGAGCCGCCCATTGTGTTGATCGCCCAATATAATACCCTATAATGGAAGAGACCATAACCGATACCAAAGACAATAATCCACCCCAAAAGGTTCCCAACACCATCCCATTGAAATGCATTATAATACTTGACGGTACGGGCAATAGTATATCGGAACAAAGCACCAAAGAACTTAAAACGGTATAGTAAGAAACATCATTACGCGCCTCTTCCAAAATAGTTTGGAAATATATTTCAGCATCACCAAAAAATACAAAGACCAAGATGATAGCAACAGAGAAAATTACAAATGGCAATAGGAGTTGCTTCATTTTAAGTAAATAAAAGGTGATTTTTAAGTGTAAGAATAATTAAATATAGAATAATTAATCTATCAAAAACAAATAAGAATAATTAATTAGAAGCATCATCAATGAAGTAAGCTATTGTCGCTCACATTATCATAAGTTGGATAGAACCAATATCATTAAATTGTTGATAGCAAGTAATTTATTATAATAAATTACTTATCTTTATAACGTAAGTGCTCCCTGTTTTGATTTTTAATTAAAACTGAGAGCGCTTTTTTTTATAGCCAATTTATAACGTACTCTTTTTCCAAAAACGTCTAAAATGAAGCATCTTTCTAACAAAATCCAGCGCCCCATTCTATTCTTGTCTTTTGCAATATTTCTTCTTCTAATTGCTGTTCGATGTAAGGGTGGAGGAGCACCAGACTATATTAATGATGATTCAGGGTCAACAAATTCGAGTATAGATATCCCGCCATTGACGGGTAATGTCCCTCTAGAAATTCCATTTCCAAAAAATTTCGATTTTAATAGTCCTCCGATAAGCGCACGCCCTTTTTTCGATATCTTCTCTTGGGAGATGTTCGTTGCATTAAGTTGGCCAACTGAAGGAAATAACAGAGGTGTTCCTAAAAACCCAACAGATGAAAGTACCTTTCTAAATATGACCAATACCACCCCGGTTGTTTGGGTTTCCTATAAAAATCAGTTTGATCTCTTCGGACAAAAAGATCAACGCCCCTCTGCCTGGAATTCTTGGGACAACCCAGTGAATCCCTGTGAAGGGTCCAGTACAATCAATCACGTTTTTGGGACAGCCAAAGGTGCGACTTTGAATGGAAATGAAATAGACGAAGCCTTTTCATTTCCTCTAATTGATCAGGAAAAAAATTACACTCTTTTTGAAATGCGCTATAATAAAGAACAATACAACTTTGTGAGAGGGCAAGATGACGACCCAAGTAGTTGGTTATACCTTAAAAAGAACCTAGTGAACAAATGGATTGAAACCAAAGATAGCATTGTCATGCCAGAGAGTTCGGCACCAGATACGTATGGGGCATTGATGGTAAAAGCTGCTTGGAAGGAATTAACTGACCGCGATAACGCAGAGGACTATTACGTAATTAATGAAGAAGTATACGATAGTTATGGGGGATGTAGTACAAAAACGATGGGACTCGTAGGTATTCACTTGGTTCAGAAACTAAAAGGTTTTGAACAGTGGATTTGGTCTTCCTTTGAACATCGAAATAATATTCCAGGGCAAGGTTCTCAAGAACCCTATTCCTTCAATAATGGAACCGATACCCCAGCTACCACAGGCGGATGGGCCAATCGTCCGGATGGCACCGCAGCAGTAGACACCAATGATAGAGTCGCTACGCAGGTGACTCGGTTTAATGAAATCCCGACGACACCAAAGGATTCGTCCACCGTTGACATTAATAGAATCTACCAGGAAAGACTTAAAAATACTGTCTGGAAAAACTACCAATTGGTAATTACCCAATGGCCAACAAATAGTGAGAGTTTTATCATTTATGGGAATCCAGGAGGAATTTATCCGGAGGGTTCTGGGGATCCTTTCCCAGTAAATGGCTGTACCAATACTGCGGCTGAAACTTATTTTCAATCTCCGAATGATGCCACTGGAAAAGGTGGGAATTCATGTATAAGTTGTCATTATCAAACAAGTCAATCCGATTTTAGTTGGTCGTTGACTTTAAGATCGCATTAAATCTAACTAAAAATTAACATTCAAATGGCAACTCCTTCTTTGAATCAAAAACCCAAGAATTGGTGGATGTATCACGGTGATCAAGAGCATAGTGGATACATAAATGATAGTAATATAAATAGTGGAAACGTTGATACGTTAGAGATTCTTGCGAGTCTTCCATTAGATGGCCCGGTTCTTTCGGTACCCGCAATTGTAGATGGTATCGTTTACGTTGGAGTGGCCAATAGCCATAAAGCGAAATCCTCCAACGGTGGGACTTTTTATAAAATTGACATCAGTACAGGCGACATATTAAATTCTTGTACCTGGTCCCTAGATGCAGATGAACTAGGAGATTCTCATGGTTTCTATGGAATGGGCTGTACCCCTGCAGTTATCAATGGAATGATTTATTTTTCTGGATTTGATGGAAGGGTTTATTGTTTGAATCAAGAAGATCTTTCGCTTAATTGGAAAATTAACCTCCGTGAGGCCGACCCTGCATACGGACAGCCTATTACAAATATGAAAGGAACAACTCAGAAGACGGCAGTAGGCCCAGTCGATCCAATTACTGGGAAAAAGAAAACCTTCTCCCCTCCTGCGGGATGGTCTTCACCTCTGGTTGTACAACAAACGATTGATGGCGTGGAAAAATCATATGTTTATGTAGGTATAGGGGAAGGTGAGAATCCTTATTTGTACAGTTTTATTTTTTGTTTGGATGGAGAAACGGGACATGTGATTTGGATCTTTTGTACCAATCAATTTGAGAAAGGAAGAGATAATAAGGTGAATGAATTACCCACTGAAGTAATCAAAGGAGAACTTCCGCCCGGTTATACACTATATAATGGAAATCCGGTCACGAAAGGTTCGTCCGTCTGGTCTTCTATCGCATACGCATCGGAATACAATCAAATATATGCCTGTACTGGAAATCCAAAACCCGATAGTACGCTTCCCAGTCCTGGCTATTCTAATGGTATGATTTCATTAAAGGCAGACACTGGAGCATTTGTTGCAAATTTCCAGCCGCCTATTATTAGTAGTTACCGACCGTCCGATCTCGATATTGACATTGGGGCCTCTCCTACCGTTTTTGAACGCCCAGATATTTATAACGCCCTACCAGGAACAAATCCTTCCATTGCTAAAAAAGTGGTGGGTATTGGCGCAAAAAATGGAAGTTACTTTGTATTGGACGCCTCCAACTTGAATCTTCTCAATTGGCGACAATTACTACCCTATTACAATAATGGCTTGCAAATACCAACTGTGGACCCACACTCCCCTAGTTTACTACCAAATCCTCGGGTTACAAATGCCGAATCTAATGCAACCATGGCAGAAAATTATCATGGTACGTACAGTTGTGCTGCGATAGATCCAGTATCTCAAAGTTTGTTTATTGGCCTTGGAGGATCAAATTATAACTCGGTTGCTCCTGGGATAGACTATGAAACGACTCCGTTTATGCGAGCCTTTAATATGGAAGCATTAAACGATATCTGGCCTTTTGACAATCACGATCCCAAGCGTTATGCTAAAAGTACCCCTCCCATGTATACCAATCCAGGTGAATGTGGTTTAAGCTCTCCAGCCGTTGTGAATGACGTCGTATTTTGCTCCACCTCTCATATTTCCTTATATGCCTTCAAGGTAAGTGATGGAACCAAATTATGGGGAAGCAATCTTGGTTCCCAAACAGCAGGATATAATGGCGGATATGGCTATTGTATGGGGCCTGCGGTATGGGGAGATTATGTGGTCGCCGGTGCATTGATTTTAGGATCTACTGGAGGAGTTTTGAATATCTATAAATTACCCGAAAACTAATAGTCATTTCTTAAATAAAATCGAACAAAATTACAGCTATGAAGAAGCTTAAAAAGGAAGATATCAAAAAAGAAGTTTTTGACTTATACGACGCATTTGCCCATAACAAAATGCAGCGACGTGAGTTTATTGAGAAATTATCTCTCTATGCTGTCGGAGGCGTTACGGTAGCCTCTCTCATGAGTTTTTTCATACCCAACGATACGATTCTAGCGACTGGGAAGGACGATGATTTGGATTCTGGTACTATCAACTACCAATCAGATAATTTGAAAACAGCTACAACCTCACCCAACTGGTTTATGTATCACGGCGGCTATAATCATGGGGGCTATATTGGTTCTGGGTCCAATCTAACTAGTGAAACTGTTAATTCTAAGGATTTTGGACTACTTAGATCTGTCGATTTGGAAGGTTCCATTTTAAGTGTACCAGCCATAGTGGATGGATATATTTATGTAGGAGTAGCCAATAGTCACAACGAAGCCGTAGTAGGTTCCAATGGAGGTACAATATATAAAGTAGCTATAACAACTGGTGAAACCGTGGCTCAATTCTCATGGCAGCTGACACCTGGAGAAGGAGATTCCCATGGTTTTTATGGAATGGGTTGTACTCCAACGATCATTAATAATAAGGTATATTTTTCGGCTTTCAATGGCCATGTTTACTGCCTCAATCAAGAAGATTTAAGCTTTGTCTGGAAAACTGATCTTAGGCATACCGATCCTAGTAAAAATCAGCCTATTTCTAACACTTCAGAAAGTATTGTAACCAATATTTTTGCCAACCCCAGTCTATTGGAGAAATACAGAAATTATTTCGCTGGAATACTGGCAATAAACGCATTGGACGCTGTTATTTGTCATTTTGATACTGAATATCCTAACGTTGCCGCTCAACTTAAAAAATTATCAAAGAAGTTGGATGTGGCCGTCAAAAATGACGAAGTGAAAAAGATAAAAGAAATCAATGACAAATTAACAAAAATTGTTGCTGGCAGAATTGAGGCATTTCCTAAGAAATTCGAAACTTTTATTCTGAAGCTTATTCCGAATCTTGGCCTGCCAGTAGCGGCAGGATGGTGTTCTCCTTTGGTTATAAGTTTTGAAAACAACGGGCAAGACACTTCTAGATTATATGTTGGGGTTTCTGAAGGAGAAAACCCCTTATTATTCGGTCTCATCTATGCACTCGATGCCAATACCGGAAAAGTAGATTGGATCTATTGTACCAATCAACATGAAGCAAATGTAAAAAATCCTCCAAATCAGATACCAGTTGCTGCTATCGGTGGAGCCGTTACTGGTTATAATTATACCACAGTGGAAGGGTTTCCGCAATCCATGGGTTGCTCTGTTTGGTCTGCGATTACCTTCGACGAAGAAACCGGCATGCTCTATGCATCTACCGGTAACCCCCAGCCCGACGGCGGATTGCCAACTAAAGGGTATTCGAATGGTATTCTTGCCTTGAAAGCCGATACGGGAGAATTTGTCGCATTTCAGCAAATGCCGGTGGAAACTGCCTATCGCGAATCTGACGTTGATGTCGATATTGCTAGTTCCTGTACCTTATTTGAATTCAATGGGCAGAAAGTGGTTAGTGTAACTTGTAAGAATGGAGGTTTTATGGTATGTGAAGCTTTAAAATTGAAAATAATTAGTGTGACCAACTTATTACCTAAAAAGGAAAACAACGAACAAATTCAGGCGATAGATATTCACCCGCCACCGAGCCAGGTGAACGCTTTAGCTCCCTACGTTTCAAACGAGGTATCAAATAAGAATACGGGTGAAAATTATTACGGCCCCTTCAACGCTACGGCCATTCATCCACCATCTGGCACGCTATTTATTGGTGTTGGAGGTCCAAATTATCACAATGGAGGACCAGGAATCGATTTCAATACGACTCCTTTTATGAGAGCCATGTATTTAGATACCACTGAACCAAAAAATGTTAAATTGAAAAACAAATGGCCTCAGGATTCTCAAGATCCACCGCATTACACGAAGACGGGTGCATCTATGTATACCAATGCTGGGGAAAGTGGATTGTCATCACCAGCAGTAGTCAATGATGTGGTCTTCTGTTCTACTTCCAAGATATCTCTTTACGCTTTTAGTGTAGCAGATGGCACTTTACTATGGTCAAGAAACATTGGTTCCCAAACAGATGGCCTTAATGGAGGATATGGGTACTGTTTAGGACCGGCTATCTGGAAAGATTATGTAGTTGCAGGTGGTTTAATTCTAGGACAAAGTGGAGGTATTTTGGAAATATATGGTCCCTTAACTCCCGATTCATAAAAGTATGGTCAAGATTGTCATTTTAGGGTTTCTCGTGGGGCTGGATAACTTGCAAGTTGTTTCTGGATTGGGACTCTTTGGTGTTGATAAGCGTAAAAAATGGATACTCCTTTTTTCGTTCGCCTTTTTTGAGATGTGCATGCCCTTACTTGGTTTCGCTATAGGAAATCAGCTAGAAGGATACATTGGTGCGATCGCTGAGTTCATTGGACCGCTCATTCTATTTATTCTAGGCTCTACGATTATTATTATGGAACTTTTAGGGAAAGAGACACGAGCAGTATTAGATAATCCGTGGATGCTAATCGGACTTCCTTTCTTTATGAGTTTTGACAATTTGATCGCAGGAATTGGCTTGGGCACACTGGGTTACCCAGTGCTCCTTTCAGCCTTGATTATTGGAATTTTAAGCGGAGCACTGTCATTTGTCGGGCTTTTCTTCGGAAGCAAAATACGAAAACTTATTCCCAGTAAGGTTGAGATTATAAGCGGTTCTTATCTCATGGGACTGGCGGTCTTTTTTTTATTATTTGATTAATTGATATGAATAACACAACATTAAAAGTGACTTTGAAAAAAGAACTAGTAGCCGACCAATTGTCGTTTCCTACTAGTATTTGTTTTGACACCAACGGAATTCCACATATTGCTACAGCAGGGCTCCCCTGGGACGGTGCCGCAAAGGGAGGAGCTATCTACGCCGTTAATTCCAAAGGAAAATTGAAAACTATTGCTGAAGGGTTTGGATATCCCGTAAACGGAATTTGCTCGCACAAGGGATCTTTAATTATATCGGACGGCGGATATCCAGGCAAAATTATACGTTTGGACCCCAACGGAAACCAAAGCATTATCCTCGACAACCTTCCCGGACTTGGGAATTATCATACAAATATGGTCGCAATAGGACCCGATGAAAAAATTTACTTTAGCCAGGGAGCACTTACCAATACCGGAGTGATAGGAATGGATGCCTATGAACTAGGATGGTTAGGACGTTTGCCTCATAATTGCGATGTACCTGGCTACGATATTGTTCTTAGTGGAGAAAACTTTGAAACCGTTAATCCGCTGGCTCAGAATGGTGAATTAAAGGCCAAAACGGGGGCGTTTTCTCCTTTCAATACACCAAGTAGCACTGGGCAGCGGCTTAAGGCCGAATTACCCTGTACAGCGTCAATAATGAGCTGTAACATGGACGGTAGCGAATTGGAACTTGTAGCTTGGGGAGTTAGAAATGCTTATGGGCTAGGTTTTTTAAAAGACGGACGTTTGCTCGTAACGGATCAGGGATCGGATGATAGAGGGAGTAGGCCGGTTGGCAATGTTCCAGATTTACTTTTAGAGATAAAGACAGGACACTGGTATGGGTGGCCAGATTATATTGCTGGTCTTCCAATAACAGACCCCAAGTATACCCCACAACGTGGGCCAAAACCAAAATTTATACTTCAAAATCATAAAGATTTACCGGTGCCCGAAAAACCTTTGATGGAGTTTCCCGTAAATGCCGCGGCCGTGAAATTTGATGAATTACCGGCAGACTTACCCCATTTTGGTGGATACTTAATAGTTGCGCTGTTCGGTGACGAAAAACCAATGACAGCGCCACCTGGTAAAAAAGTGGGAAGAAATTTAGCCTTGATTGATCCTAAGACATGGACCCTGCACCCATTACCAGACTTGGGTCTGGAGCGACCTATTGATGTGAAGTACAATTCCATAGATCATAAAATATACATCCTCGACTTTGGCTATTTCGAGATGACCGGTGTTGGAGTAGATGCCAAAAGTGCCAGCGGAAAACTTTGGAAGATTGATCCAGAGGAACTTGGTTTATAGACAAAAAGTAAATTATATCTAATAAAAAAATAAGACCATGACAGACGATACCAATTGCGAAGGACCTTCATTTGCTGAAGACATTATGCCGATCTTTTATCAATTCCAGAAACAAATGATTTGGCGTTTTGACCTCACAAAATACGAGGATGTAAAAACCAATTACGATCAGATTCTATCAAGAATATCAGATCCCGATGCTCCCATGCCACCTGCGCCTTACGGCCCGTTATCTCAAAAAGACATAGACACCTTTACGAAATGGTCTCCGTGTTTTAATAAATAGCACTTCTTATTGTAAAATCAAAGAAAATAATTGTGAGGATGGCTATTGCTAATGCTGCAACCTTCCTTTTAAAAATAATTGAACCCATACTATGATAAAAAGAAAGGTAATTTATTCTTTGCTATTAATTTTTTGCCTTTTAGGCTCCACAGTTTATTCACAAGTCTTAGTAACAGGAGAAGTCTTAGACGTTCGTGGGGCTCCTTTAGTTGGCGCCAATGTATCCTTGTATCCAAGTGATCAATTCAGAATTACGAATACAGATGGAGCTTTTGAAATTCAACAAATTTCGGCAGGAATCTATATGTTGACAGTAAGTCATATAGGGTTCAAAACCCATAGTTATGTTATCAATGTAAGCGCAACGGAATCATCATTCCCCATTACTCTTGAAGACGATTTTCTAAATTTAGAGACCGTGGTAATCACCGGAACATTTGAGCCCCGCTCCCAACTAGAATCAAATACAGCAGTGACAACACTTGGTGCAAGAATGCTTCGCCAGAGTTTTCCTAGGGGAACCGCTGATCTTTTACAAAATATACCCGGAACCTTTGTAGATGCAGCAGCAGGCGAGGTATTTACAAAGGTATATTCTCGAGGTATATCGGCCTCAGCCGAAGATGATATAGGCTGGTACTATGTTTCCCTTCAAGAAGACGGGCTCCCGATAAGTCTGGTTCAACACTCCTACTACACTCCAGAAATTTTTCACCGCCTGGATTTAACAACCGTAAGAGTAGAAGCTATACGTGGTGGAAGTGCATCGATAACAGCGCTAAACGCACCCGGAGGTATTTATAATTTTATATCGTCCGGACCTCGTGATCAGTTTAGTGGTGAGGTTGAATTGCAAGGAGGGTTACAAGGAGAGAGCAATCCCATGTCCAGAGTTGATATTTCTCTTGGAGGGCCGCTCGGGAATAATTGGTACTATAATGCTGGGGGGCATTATCGCCGTGACGAAGGCGCTAGAAATGTTGATTTCACTTTCAGCAAAGGAGGGCAGTTTCGTTTCAATGTTATTAAAAAAAATGATGCTGGTTACGTCAAATTTTCAGGAAAAATTTTGGATGATCTTACAAATCGTTGGACGGGAGTGGCGGCATCCAATTGGGGCGATCCCCAAGCGGCTTTTGATCAAGATTTCGGTACGACTTCACTCTTGATGCCCGCCTTTAATGCGAATATCCCCGATGGTAGAAGTGTTGGTGAGGGTGGTAGTAATAGTTTTGATCCCTCACGTGGTGTGCATGCACAGGATTTCGCTTTTGGTGTTGATGTTTCACAGGAGTTGGGAAGCAAGTGGTCCGTTAGATACAATACTCGAGTTTCTCATAAAGAGGCGAATTGGCAGACTTCTATCAGCAACGCCTTTGTTTCTTTAGATAATCCCTTGGCTTACTTTATAAGTGGAGCTGGATTTCCTGTAGGGCAAGTAGTTTTTCGCGACGCTCAGTCAGGTTCCGAGCTAGCACGTGTCAACAATAGTGGCATCCTCTCAGGTGATCCCATTCAATATTTAGGGAACGGTACACTGCCAAACGACGCCATTATGGGTACGTCCGCTTGGTTCAAAGACAACAAGGCCGATGAATGGGTTAACCAACTTAGTTTTCGTAAAAAATTGGAGAATCATGATCTCACAATTGGATTAGCTGCTGGTTTTTCAGATATATCATTATACACTCAGGGCAGTTTTGCCTATGTCACCTACGAACCCAACCCAAGAATGCTTCAAGTGACCTTGGAAAACCCCAATGAACCAATCATTGCTTTATCCGATGCTAATGGCGTTAGTAATTATGGAGGCCTATTTTTTATAAATTCTGAAGCGAAAGTGAGTCAGTTATCCGCCTTTGCCAATGATCGCTGGAGAATCACCGAACAGTTTCATCTAGATTTAGGACTACGCTTTGAAACCATTGGCCATAAAGGTAGCAAGGATCGATTCGCACCTTTAAATCGAGATGGAGGTGTTGATGGTAATGAGAATACAGCTTACGACAATGGTTTGTTGGTTCCAACCGGCCAACAAGACCTATTTGACTTTAACTATAATTATCTTTCCTATTCGGCCGGGCTCAATTATAAGCTACAGAAGACGCTCGCCCTCTTCACTCGCTTTTCGTCAGGAAATAAAGCTCCAGAATTGGACTATTATTTCAATAATTTTTCCAATGTACCCATCAATCAGAAAGGAGAGGTGCAAAAAATCACTCAGGCTGAATTGGGAGTTAAGTTCAGCGCTAAAAAATTCTCCTTTACAGGAACTGCTTTTTGGAGTCAACTGAAGAATATTGGCGTTAGCAATTTCGAATTTGATGCCCAAGACAATACGGTGTTTTATACGCCCGTACAATTCAACACCTCAACAACTTTAGGGTTGGAATGGGAAAGTGCCTACACTCCTATTCAAAACATTACCTTCAGCTTTAATGGGACTATTCAGAACCCAAAGGCTACCACATGGACCATTTACGACGCGCAAGGAACTGTGAATACAAATGACGATCTTATTCAGGATTTTTCAGATAATATCGTCCCGTTTAATCCAAAACTCATGTTTAACCTAGGTGGTGAATATCGAAATCAAAAAGCAACTCTTTTTCTGAAGTGGTTATGGATGGGAGAGCGTGAGGGGAATGTTGCTAATGCCTTTCAGCTACCTAGTTATAGTGTAATAAATGGAGGTTTTGGTTACGCTATAAACAATCACTGGTCTGCTCACTTATTAGTTACGAACCTATTGAATTCTGAAGGACTGGTGAACTTTTTTGGTGCTAATAGCTTTGGTGCCAATGCCAATGGGGCGAATGATGCATTTATCCAAGCAAACCCAGATGCCAGTTTTGTAGTGGTTCCCACCTTGCCCAGAGGGACCCTATTAAAACTCAATTACAAATTTTAAAAGGAACACTATATAGTTAGAATTCAAACAAAGAAAATAAGACTAAACTAACCGCCAAAACATAATTCAATGAATTATTTAAATTATCCTAGAATTCATTTTTCAGGAACCTATCAGGCCAATCCATCGACAATTAACAACACACCCAATAATTGGGATCCTTTGTTTTACCCGGCACCAAATGAACTAGAAAAAGTGGAGTTGTATTGGAATCCACGTGGAGATGGAGGTTTTACGTTGAAGGAAGACTGTATTGTTACCCAAGTAGACTATGCCGATGGAACTTCAGCCAACACCCCTGAAAAAGATGCCATTATTGGTCAACCTGTTAAAGCTATCTTTAAGTCATCTTTTCCGCTACAATCGGCTTTGGTCGATCTGGATCCGATGCAACAAAACGTATCAGAGATTTGGGCCATGACCTTGCAAATAGGTGGAGATGATGCCAACTTGACGGGTAATGTGCCTAATGTGCCCTTTAATGGAATTTGGGCTCAGTGCCAGGGACCTAATGCGCCACGTAATTCTGAAAGTGGATCGGCTGTTTTCCAAGTTAAAATGAAAGATGTTACCCAGACTGGATTGCCTAATGGTAGCAAGTTTTTAACATACTTTCAAGAAAATCCAAGTGCATTTTTATCTCTAAACGTCAATACGAACGGCCACAATAATACACCTCATAACTATCTTTTTAACGACGATACTTTTGCAGAGATGAAAGCGGCCAACATCTCTAATTTGGTTTTGGACCAAATGGCTGGCATGAAAAATCTTTTTCAGCTCTATGCGCATAAGGAAGTAGGAGAAAAATCCGTACCATTTCCGGGTAATCCAGGGATGGTGCCAACAGAAAAGTTCGTTAAGTATATGCTGCAACAGTATTTGACAGTAGAGCAGTTTAATAATAATATTGATACTATTCTTCAAATAACAGCTACAGCGTACCAGGGAGTACATACATATGATTACCTTGAAGGAATGATAACAGGAACGGTTGGACCAAGTTCAACCAATGATCCTAATTATTTTGTGCCTTCTAGGATGCTGGCACCAACACCCAATTCGAGTGCTTTTAATGCCCCTTTTGATATTGATGAAAATGGAATCATTTCGCTCAATTTGGGGAACGCATTGCCAACCGAAACGCCTGGGAAAAATCTCTATCAAAAAAAATTGGGAGCGCTCTGGTTGGTTGGATTTCCACATGGTGAGATTAGCATCCAAAAGATGGAGCAACTGGTCAGGATTCCTTATGATGAACCCGATTTTGTGACGAGTAAAGCTGGAATTTTCACCTTTAAACTGGAAGGAGATTGGAGTGAAACACCTTTGGGGATTTTTAGTGTCAGTTCAAATGATTTAACAGAGATGATCTTACTTGCTGAAGACCAGAATGGTAACTATTTGAGGGCAGATCAGTTTGTCTATCGCATGAATCCTGGATTCGATACCACTAGTGATTTCCCAAGAGGGGAAACAAATACTGTCAATATCCATGCTTTGAAATTTGGAAAACCGGTAGCAGATGGTACAGAAATTTCTCTGGTAATGAAAACAGAAAATGAAGCCATTAATTATACCGTTCAAACACAAGGGACCAGCGGAACATTGGGGGTGAAAAACCTATCTATCCCTCAGGACATCTTAAGCTTCCCAAAAAGCGTAAAGACGGAAAACGGAATTGCAACATTTGATATGAGCTGTCAAGACCCTGGAAACCCAAGGGGGTATGTTGATGGTCAAGTGTACTTTCTTGATTACAATTTTAGCAGTAATCCGATACAAATGGACCCCAATGATATTGTAAGCGTGATGGTATACGATCAAACAGTAGCAGAAGATGCAACGGACGTTCTAGCCAAGTTTGGTCGGTTGTATAAGGTTATGGGCTTCCTTGCTGATGATGAAAAAATTGAGGAAGTAGATATGAGAAACATGATCAAAACCTTATTGCAAAGACCTATGGCGGATCTAGTCCATATGCCAGTTACTCGTGATCTGTCTGCAGCAGCTAGAAATAAAATTGTGAAATGGGTAGATCATTTGAATAATTCCTAAATCCAATAAAAAATACGGAAATCAATTTTTAGAACTAAAAAAATAGATTATGAGTTATTTAACCTTTCCCAGACTTCATTTTTCTGGACAATTTAAAGCGTATCCAGCGACAATTAATAATGTTCCTTCCAACTATGACCCCGCCGTATACCCACACATTGAAGACATACAACTAGTCTGGGCACCAAAAGGCACCGGTGAAATTACACCAGTAGGTTGTACTGTTACTATGGTTGAATACGAAGACGGCACTTCCGCTTCAACGCCCGAAGAAGATCCAATTATTGGCCAGCCTTTCATTGCTATTCCTAACCCAGGCTTTATTGCCGGTGCTTTGGTAGATCTGGACCCTGAACAACAATCGGTTTCTGAAATTTGGGGAATGAAGATTCAAATTGGTGGTGTCGACACCTATATTCAAGGCGATTTTGCTCCTGCCGCTTTTAACTCTATGTGGGCAAATGTACAGGGGCTTGGTACTCCAACTTCTTCTGCCTTTTACAGCGTAACTTATCAGAGTGTACTCACTAATTTGCAAACAAGTGGAGCAACTGGTAATAGCAGATTTCTTGACTATTTCGCGCAAAATCCTACCCAAAAATTATCAATCAATTTTATGATTGATGCGCATAACAATAACCCAGTGATCTATTACTTCAACGAAACTACTTTTATTAGTTTACAAGCTGCGGGAGTCTCGACAGTAGTATTGGATAAGATTAAACCAATGCAAAACCTAAAAATGCAAAGCGGAAACCCTAAAATACTTGGTGAAATACCAACAAAAGATTTTGTGACTTACCAGTTACAGCAATACTTAAACACTGAAGAGTATAATGCAAGTATTGATACCATTTTGGAAATTACAAAGGAAAAATCGTACCAAGGTAGTACGCCTTATGATTTTTCATTTGGCTTCATTTGTGGTTCGGTAGGGACGAGTTTAACAGAAGCTCCCGATTACTTTGTGCCTTCTAGAATGTTAGCGCCATATAATAGTAACCCATTGGCTAATTTTGCGCCTTTTGCTATGGCAGAAGATGGAAAACGAATTTCTATTAATCTTAGCAATAGTCTGGCTGTAGAAAATACGGGAATTGATTTTTACGAAGAAAAAATAGGAGCGTTAGAATTGGTCTACTTTTCTGGTGGAGTCATTAGTATCGAAAGCACAACTACAATTGCCCCAATCCCTTATATGGAAAAAGGCTTTTTGACGAAAAATGGAGGGATGTTTACTACTTCTGCAGCTATAGATTTAAGTACAACTCCTTTGGGGATTATTAGTACTATGTCTAATGGTACACAAGTCATTTTATTAGCAGAAAACAAAAACGGTTACTATTTAAGAGCCAATCAATTTGTATTTCGAATGAATCCCGGCATCGAAACAACACCGGAAAATCCAAGAGGAGAAACGGCAACGGTTGATATATATATATTAAAATTTGGAGAACCAGTAGTGGATGGAACGCAAATTTCGATGTCAACGCAAGAGCCACAAAATCCCCCAAATGCACCGAAGACTGGTGTTCCCAAAGGTGCTTTAACCGTTTCACCTTCCAATGGCATTGCCGAAACTAAAAATGGGGTGGCCACATTTACCCTTACGGCGTCCGATCCTGAGAATCCAAGAGGGTATATCGATGGGCAGGTGTATTTCATAAATTACGGTTTTACCGATCCATCGATTGCAAATTCCTACATTCAGGATCCCTTTGATTTTATCAGTATTCAAGTTTATAATCAACATGCACATATGGAGGCCATAGATATTTTAAACAAGTATGGCTCCTTGTATAAAATTATGGGCTTCCTAGCCGATGACACTACTGTTAAGGGAATTGATATGCGTAATATGATTAAAGTTTTATTGCAAAAACCATTTTCAGATATAAGGCATATGCCAATTACCAGAGATTTGTCCATGGCGAATCGACAAAAAATTATTGACTGGATCGATCAACTGAACCAATCCTAATAACAAAACAACCACAAAATACTTTCTAATCATAAATATTAAGAATATGATACTTTTAAAAATAATGACCAAAATTGTACTATTGGTAGTTATCGTACTAAGTGTAACATCTTGTCAAGAAACCAAAGACAAGAAAATAGAAAAAGAAGACATCGCAAATGAAGACATCGCAAAATCAGAGTCGTATGTTGATGTTGTGCCTTTTGAAACTGCTCAAAGCTGTGTACTAACGGCCACTGAGTTTGATGCTTGGTTTGACAGCGGTAGTGTTGCAGCAAATGGCGTTGTAAATTCGGCCAATAGTCTTGGCTCCTTTAATAATAATTGTGATTTCTATAAATGGTCATGGCAGATGTTTCTATGGCATTTCTCTCCGAAAGATGGCAGTTATGTATATGATAATGCGCCTTTTTATGATTTAGAAGGTGAATCACTCGTTATTGATGGTTCACAAACTAAAGTAAGAGGAGGAAAACTAGACAAAGAAGGTCAGGCAGGCTTGGTTAGCGGAGTATTAATGTCTCAAAAGGCAGGGTTAACCCCTGATGGCTCCATCGTATACTATGCAATTCATGTCAATGATGTTTATGCTTACATGGCCTCCGGACAAAATTCCGGAAATCTTAATTTGACCGAATTTCCTACCACTCAAGAAGAATTGGATATGATTATTGCCTATGCTAAAAATGTGTATAACGTAGCTATTAAAGATGGAGAATCTCTGGCTATGGAATTGAAAAGTTCTTGGATAAAACTACCAAAAGGGGCAGATGCAAGTAATTACATTACCATTACATCTGATGTGCCAAAATTCACTGAAACTAGTGACAAGGAATGGGTTTGGGATGGCACTAGCTATGATAATGATGTTACCTTAGCAATGGTAGGCTATCATGTTGTTGGGAGTACGACTGACCATCCTGAAATGATTTGGGCCACTTTTGAACATAACGATAATGTGCCGAGCGCAGATTATTACTATGTAGATGGTGATGGAAAGGTTCAAGAAAAGAAAACATTAGAAGAAAATGGTACTCCGATCAAAAAAGACTGGACCTTTACTAATGGTAGTACTACGATGAATGCTTCTAATCAAATGCATATGGAGTTAGATGGTAAGAATATTGTTGCAGAAGCGTCGCAAACCATTTCTCCTAGCAGTACGATGCGAACACATCCTTGGGGTAATAAGGCTGATGAAGCTAGTGCAGTCAATAACACAGAAATCATTTCACTCAACCATAATATTTCAAGTATGTTGCTGGATGGGGATCTTCGCAAGAATTATTTTCTTGTCGGTGCCACTTGGACATCTAACGGTGTTCCTGGAGTAGGCAATCAATTACCAGTAGTTGTTGGATCCAAAGTATTGGCCAATTCAACAATGGAAACCTATTTTCAGTATAAAAACTGTTTTGATTGTCACCAAGGTGGTAAAATAAATGGATTGAGTCATATTTTTGAAGGTATAACACCTCTTCCTGTTGAATAGGATTAGTTATCTAACATAGCACACAGTCGAATAGAATCTCTAATCGGGCCTTTAAATGTGAAAGAATCAAGAGGGACTTAACTCTACGTCTACAAACTCTGCGGTTTGGGTCATGGTTTTGTCACCTTTTCCTGCCGATTCCATGTCGGTTCTAATAGGCTGATTTTTATCTAACCATCCCTTCTCGCCTACCTCAATGGGCGAGGGTGGCTTGGAATATTCCTTCATGATAGAGTAATTGAAAATCTCATGATCGGGATCGAAATTTGGGTCGGCATTTTGAAAAATCTCAAGGTACTTTTTGGTGTTCTTTACACGTTTACCTAATTCTGTCAAGAGTTCAGCGTCTGGGATGGTGTCATATTGCTTTCGTTTCGTAGACACGAGGCATTGAGCGGTTGGTTCTTGACCATTCTCTGGTAGTGGTAATATGGCATCCAAAATCTGATTCACTTCATGATCTGAATCTTCCTCTCTATTCCATGGTGTTGCATTGTGACTACCGTGATGTCCCACTTTTAGAAAATCGATAGGGTCTTTTAGGTGCTCTTTTCTTTCGTGCCACATCACATTCCAGCTTGCATTTTTTCTTCCTTCTTCGTACTCGTTATCCCATTCGGCATCGCCTACGAACAAGAGGCGCCTTCCCTCCCATTCAATCAAGAGTACGGTACTCACATTATTCTGAATTTTTGAGTCATCCACGGCAAATGCTAATCCATTAGAAAGAAGTCTTGACTGAAGGGTCCGAAAATCGATATCGCTAATGTTAGTTGGTTTATCACCTTCTTCGGAACCAGATGTGGATTGAAACTCTTCCGATGATTCTTGCAAGCCACGGAGTTGTTCATCAGCATCCTTACCCAAATAATATCCATCGATGTCTTTTTCTGGCGCAAGTACTGTGATCTTCGTGTTAGCGATAGACAAACCGTAGTCATCTGAAGTTTTGCCTGCAAAAACATAGTTAACTTCAATGTTATTATTCTCCGGTAAGGTCTTCGTGAGGGCTTTTGTAGCTCCTGTATTCCCAATTCCGTAAAGTCCAACTAGGTCATTCAATTCTGGGCTAATTGCCGCTTTACTGTCAGCAAGAGCTTGCATTTGCGTAGCAGCGAATTCATGGAGTGCTAAAGATCTTTTCGCCTGAACATGAGATTCGTCCATAGCTGCGGTAATCCATATATTCTTAACAACGATATTCTCAAAGAAATCTGGATCAAAGCCTTTAATATGATCCTCATGTCGATGTGTGACGACAATGAGATCCAATCTTTTTTTCCCAGCTTCTGCAGCATCAGGAAGCATTACTGTTTCCATATGCTTAATTGCATTCTCCATAACGCCACTGCTTGCACTTTCTTTAGAACCACAGTCAATCAAGATATGAAAATCGTCATCATCGTTTGGGATTCGAACATAGATGCAATCGCCGCATCCTACATTATAACTACGAACTAAGAGCTTACTTCCCATCGTTTTCTAGATTTAGTGTGTTTATGATCATCTTCAGTTAGGCTTACGTGCGGTGATAATTCAAATGACAGTAATCCGTCTTCTTTCTTTACCACGAGTGGAGGAATTAATGAGCCTAGCATACCTTTGCCACTGCCCAGAGTGGTTCCTATTTGTCCTGATCCAATTTGAGAAGCGAGGTCGTTCAAAAATTGATCTCTTCGCTCCTTACCAAGTGCCGCTTCCTCTTTCCATTTTCCTTTACTATCGTCCTCCATAGGGTACTCAACGCCAGGTTTGCGAAACCAGGACAATAAACTTCCTTTATCATCAAAGACAAGAGTTCCACCGCATAGCATCGAAGTACGCTCCCCTTCATATTCCTCAAATTGAGAGCCTTCAAGGACAACTTCTTCGGTCCAAATATATTCAAGGATGAACTCACGTGGAAGCCTTCTAGCTTGTCTTGTCAATTTATTAGCATCATAGAGGTCTGCCACAATTACATCCTGGTGAGCCGGAATGAATAGGCTGTTTCTATTGTCGTCTAAAAATCGATAGGCACCCGATTTCGATCCCGTTATATTATTTATGTCATGATAGACGTTAAATACATGTCGATCATACAGATACTTCGGTGCTTTAAGTTGGACTTCGTCCTCGGCACTAATAATCTCACGCTTTCTAAAGACTGCAACAATGAGATCATAATACTTGTATGGATCGGCTGGATTGGCTAAGGCCTGAGCCCTCAATACAGCTAGCGCGTAGTCTTTAAAAGTTACATCAACTGGAGGCAGTAAATCCAATGGTTGAATTGCAATACGCTGCATCCGTTGTATTGCATTCCAAAATGCTCTTTTAGCGACATCTTCTCGCGATTTGTTACTATTTTTTTTCTTAACCAAAGCCCGTTCAACATAACTTTCGGATAAGGCTAGCAAGATCTCAAACATAGCACCAGTTAATACTTGAGAAAGATGATGTGGACCAGCGCTATCCGAAACATCGGACATCTTCAGCTCATTTTTGGCCGTTCGGAGGTATGGGTTTCCTGAAACTGCTTCGCCAAACTCCTGTGCAATGGAAGAGAGAATACTAGCTTCTGAAAGTCTTCCATCGGTCTTTTCAGCTATTTTTTGTCGAAAACCATTGTTCCGAAGAATAATAAGAATGGCTGTAAGATCCCCCATAAATTCGTGAAAAGCACCTGTCTGTACAAGAGTACTCTTGAAGTAATATGGACGTATGCCATCTAAGACTGCATGACCAAATTCATGATTAATAATATCGGTAGACAAGCAAGTGTATACGCGCTCACCCTCATGATCAAAATAGTAGAATTGCAGTGACTTACTCGTCCGATCGTAGAATGCGTTTTGTCCATATCCTGCATGCGGAACAACAATGAGTCGATTGCCTTCAAATCCAAACGGAATACGACGCCCTAGTCCATTTCCATTTTCAAAAAATGCGAGGGCTCTTTGCAAGATGGCCCATACATTTACTTGGTGAAATTGTAACGAATCGATATTGTCCCTGTCCAAAACTTTATCGTCTGTACCCAAAAACTTTTCCTTCTTTTTATCCCATTTGGCCTTTGTCGCTAGGAGACCAGTATCCCCATTATAATCCACAACTGCAAATCGGGCGCTGGTAGGACCGTCATTAATACCAGGTTCCCAGACAACATAAAAGTCTTCATCAAAACCAAATTTCGGATCATTTTTAGCTACTAATGGGTCCTGTAAGTATACATCAAATGATATCTGCAACCCCAGTTCTTTTTGGACAGATAAATTTAAATATTGGGCAGCTGCATAGGTGCCTGTTCTAGTTGCTTTGGAAGTTTTTAGTCTTTTTCCCATGGTATAAATAGTATTACTCTTCGACACTTAACATTAGGAAAGAATCGCCTATTAAAAACGGCTGTATTCTTAGTCAGTTAATAGCGTTGGCTAAATTTTCACACAAGTCATGAAAATTGTTGCTTTATTGGTTTAATATATGGGGAATAAAATTATAGCGGGGATTAGGGTATCTAAGGTAGTGTATATGAATAAACTATCAAGTTTTTTAGAATTATATTTTTGCGGGTTGTACAATGAAGGCTTACAGCTTTATGTTACTCTTGAGGCTATCCAATCACAACTTATCTAAAAATATACTGGCGCGAAACAACTTATATTTAAAGTCGACGTTTTATTCTATGTATATTTATTATATAAATTAGATATTTACAACCTACCTTAGTCCTTCTTCCTAATAAGAAATCGTTCAATCATATTATACCTGAGTTTGTATGAAATTAACTCGATTTGTAATTTGTTTACTATTTATAATGTTCAATGTCGATTGTTTTTCTCAAGACGAACCTATAACGCAAGAACAGCTAGATATTCGCATGGCACCTCCTAAAATGTATTTGGAGGACCCCATCGAATTTTTTCATAACCCAAAGAAATATGGAATTGATCCAATATATCTAAAAAAGGTATTAGAGGCCAATCCTGATTTAACAGGATGGCATGTCTATTATTCTAGAATTGCACATTTGAAATTTCAGCAGAAAAAAAGAGAGCGCGACTCGGTAATATATTATTCAGACATGGCCTTAAAAGCCTATAAACAAATAAAGGATGATGATTCGGTAATTTGGGAGCAGGAAATGTTCATATATTTTCTGAAAGGAACCACTATAAGAAAGCATAATTGGGACTATAATAAATCCTTAGAAAATATTTTCATGGCAATACAAATTGCCAAGGAGAAGAAAATGGTAAACTGGTTTGGAACTTGCAATTTTGGTATTGCTAGAAATCATTTTGCAATGGAAAATGACAGTATAGCCTTACATTATTTTTTAAAAGCTACCGAAGATTCACTTTACATGCAAAACGCTAGAGCTTCTGTTTCGAATAATACATTAATTGGGGTGCTATATCAGAAGTTAGATAAAAACGAAGAGGCGAAGACTTATGTAAACAAGGCCATCCTCGAATCTGAAAATGGGGACTACAAAAGGAGCTTATTCCCCTTATATGGAGTTATGGCAGGAATCCATAGAAAAGAAAAAATGAAGGATTCGATGCGCTTTTTTTATAAAAAAGCAATTTCAAGATATGAAGAATTCGAAATTTGTAATCCAAAAGCACTGCGTGGTTGGGAACATTACTATAATTTATATCAATCCTATTTTCAAATTGAAAATGGAGAATTAGATGAGGCTATTTTGAATATAAAACGGGTTATTACAAATAAGAACTTCTATGGTGAATCATCAGACGGGTCAGCAGCAGTTGACAAAGATATGTTTTTGCTCGGAGTAAGTTTTTTTGGCGGAGGCGTACGAAAAGCAAGGAAATTCGAAGGAGTATTCTGCCTTGCTTGAAACAACAACGGCATTTTTGAATAAATTTCAAAAACAAAAACTTAAGAAAGACTTAGAAAATTTAGAAATTCAATATCAAACCAAGGAAAAAGATCTGTCCATTGCACAGTTGGAGGAAAATAAAAAACAACAGGAAGCGATCATTTCACAACAGCGAATTATTACCTACGGTATTTTAGGCCTAATAATGTTGCTTCTAGGGGTTGGAATGTTATTTTGGAGGCAAAGAAAGTTAAAAAGTCTTTATGAAATGGAAAGTCTTGAGCAGCAGCTTTTGCGGGC
>Ga0256847_1000001_pt1 | contig 188348 bp, 151 predicted proteins | sample TeddybearmetaG_FD_189099 | JGI IMG/M metagenome (GOLD analysis project Ga0256847, IMG submission 189099) | Hydrothermal vent microbial communities from East Pacific Rise, Pacific Ocean - Teddybear | ecosystem: Environmental > Aquatic > Marine > Hydrothermal vents | place: Pacific Ocean: East... | reverse complement strand
AGGAATGATTCAATAATAAAGTAACATTTTCTACTTGTTATTTTATCTTTCTACGGCGTTAAAAAGCCTCGCCAATGCGCTGCATTGTCTACGTTTTTTGCCTTGTTGAAAAATAAAATACCTGCCTATAAAAGCGAACTTTATTAATGTATCATTCCTTAGTAGTCCTTTGTGGTTAAAAAACGATACATCCATTGTTAAAAATCTAGTTTAAATGTTTTGCAATACGAAATTATTCACCACAACGGCACAACTGTCCAACTAAGAAAAACACAAAGAACAGCTTCAGATTTTATTTAGTCTATAAGTTTTATGAACATAAGAAACCGGAAATTATAGTGTTATGTTGCTATATTAATGAGAAGATTCAATCTGTTTTTTTTAACATAAGAGTTCAAAATATATATTAGCCTTTTTTTAATTCTTTGAATCTAAAACGAAATTCAAATTTCCACTAAATTTTCGGTACTAAAATTGCACTGTTTTAATGTTATCTATATAAGGAATGGATAATAAAAAACAAACATATACAATGAGGTTATTATATATACTTCTTTTATTATCAGTACAATATATAACAAATGCACAATGTGTTGCAGATTTTTTTATAGTGTCTGATAATGGCAATTTTCAGTTTACTGATGCTTCTTTTCTTCCAGAAGGAGATACTATTTCTTCTAGGCTATGGAGATTTGGTGATGGCGCGACAAGCACACAAACAAATCCTACTCATACATATAACATTCCTGGTTCATATGATGTAATCCTTAAAATTGCAACTACTCAAGGGTGCAATTCTTCAGACACAATGCTCATTGAAATATGCAGCATAGGTTTAGATTTTAATCTTGGAACTGTCTGCAATGATGATGGGAATGTAGCATTAACCTTAAGTGTCACAGATGTATTCAATTCACTGCAATTCATAAATGTATTTTTAGATGACATCATGGTGAATGATACTGCGATCGGCATTCCTCAAGGCATATTGAATCTAAACTTACTGGTTCCTGGAGATGGTAATCAACATTTCGTAATGGTAGAATCTGCACTTACTGGAATGTGTAATGAAACAATTGGATTTTTTGTAGAGGATTGCAATTCGAGTTGTTTTCTATCTGGACTTGATATCGATGAGTCCATAAATGAATCGCATAATATTGTTGTTACTGATCAAGGTTTCATCCCTAATAATAGAATAATAGAATTGGGAGACTTAGTCCGATTCATATGGCTTGATGATAATCACTCAAGTACTTCCCAAGACACTTTTTCTAGTGATCAATGGGACAGTGGTGTACAAGATTCATCTTTTGTATTTGAAGTCGAACTTAAAATACCAGGATTCAAGCCTTATTTTAGTACTTCGGACAGCTCTTCACAACCTGGATTGACGGGAAATATTATAGCAAATTGTCCCACAGCGCAAGGAAGCATGGTCGAAGTCAAATTTTTGAATGCATTCATAGCTGATACCGGTTTTTATCTTGGAATTGATGGAGTGATAATTAAAGATACTATCTATGAATACAGCGACATTGGTCTCACTAAAGTTGAATTCTTTCTCCCCGGAGATGGGAAATCTCACCAAATGTCGGTCATAGATGTTGAAGATCAATCATGTACACTGAGTCAAAATGTCAAAGCAATAAACTGTCAAGGAGTTTTAGATTGTGCCCTGAATGTCAACGCAATAATCACCGATCGATGTGATCAAGATTCAATGGTTCAAATAGCAGTAGGCGTAACATCGTTAAAGCCTTCTGACCTCGGTGTGGCCATAATGCTTGATGATACTTTGGCAATGGACACCATCTTTTTCGAAAACAACCAAGCAAGCACATTCATTACGGTATTTGGCGATGGATTAGTACATTCTATCTCTGCTATGGATCTATTAGATACTTTGTGCGCTGATGAATTGATGATAGAAATTAATGATTGTGCCGAACCATGTAGTATATCTAATCTTGGAGTCGGAACAGGATCAAACAATACGATAGTCCTTGGCGTAACAAATGATAAAATAAGTCTCAAAGATATTGTCATTGCTTCTGGTGATGATTTATTATGGCAATGGGTGGAAGATAGTATAGTCGGTTTAAAATCAGTAGAAATTTCAGGACCTGACAGTTGGGATAGTGGTTTACAAGCCAACAGTGGTATATTCATATCTCCCATATTGACAGCAGGTATTCATCATTATTTTTTGTATAATAGTGCAGGTGATACTTTATTTCAAGCTTCTATTGACGTTGTGGCAGACTGTGAAGAAAATATGATTCCTGTTTTCTATGAATTTGATGATGTGAATGGATCATTTTTAGGTTACAATATTTATGTAGATGGTCTTATATTGGATTCAGGTCCTTTCGATTATGCTCTTGATGGAGATAACAGAGGAGTATTTCAATTGCAAGGTGATGACCAAGGACATATAATCGAAATTAGAGATGCTGATGATAATGGATGCTTTGCAAGTGTGAATTTCGTGGCTCCAATCTGTGAGGTTACGCCTTGTGGAGGAATGGTTGAAGTATTCATACAAGATTCTTGTTATAATGACAATACTGTTAGATACGTAGCAAAAGTAAGCCATCCAGACCCGTCTCCTCAAGGTTTCATTCTGGAAGTAAACGGTACATTGTTTCCTGGTTTCCCTTTCTTTTATGATGATAATGGAGAAGCTTTTTTTGAGGGATTCTTAGCTGCGGATAGTTCTGCACATTTGTTTTCTTACATGGACTTATTAGATCCAAATTGTTTTGACAACCTAGTATATCAGTCACCAATATGTGTTACTGATTGTGAATTGACACATATATCTACCAATGTCATCACTGAAGAATATCAATTATTAAATCCACTAATCCCTGATTCTTTAGTTGGATGTTTGGATAGCTTTATAAATGTAGAAGTCAAATTTTTCGAAAAATATACTAATGCCAATACCTATTTTGTATTTGTGGATAGTGTTTTGATAGATTCAATTTTTCCATATATTTCAGGAGATACTATTAATACAACAATTGTAAGTGTAATTGGGGATGATGAATCTCACTCGATTCAGATTTTTGATGGTTTAGATTCACTTTGTAGATTTGAAACTAATGTCTCTACCCCACTTTGCTACTCACCTTGTAATATTGAAATAAGTGAATTTGTAGTTGACAGTTGTCTTAATGAAATCAGTTATTATACGCTCCAACTTGACACGACTACCAATAGTACTGGATATGAGGTCTATCTTGATGGGGAATTAATAGAAGTAAACATTGACAGTTTTAATATAAATTTTGAAGTGAAAGCTGATGGATTATCTCATTCAATTTTATTGGTTGATATTCCTGAACCACTATGTAGGGATTCTATAGAATTTACAGCTGCATATTGTTTGGAATGTCCCCTAAATATAGAATTGATGGTTTTGGACAGTTGCGAAATAGGTGATTCGATTGGATATGCATTCGTTTTTGATTCTGGTTTAGACAGCCTTGATGTTCATGTCAATACTATGGATAGTTCATTCGTAATAACTCCACAAGATCTAGCATTTGAATACGTGGTAAGATTGCGAGGAGATAGTACAGCTTATGAATACATATTCACATCTTTAGATGATCAATTCTGTTCAGACACCATCACTATTCAAACAATCGACTGTACACCAATCATTTGTGAGCCTGAGTACACCTTTGATATTCAGGGACTTACTATTACATTAACTGATAGTTCTACCACTTCAGAACCTATAACCAGCCAATCATGGACTATTAATGACATCATTTCTGTAGATAATCTGCCTACATTCAATTTTACAGTTGACAGCATTGGCATCTACAATATTTGTCATCAGATTACTACTGATTCTTGTTCCAGTGAGATATGCAAAGACATTATGGTAGGAGATCCTTGTTCACTTATTACACCACTCTATTCAGTAGGAATGGTGAATGAAGGTTTCCAATTTACGAATATGAGTACTGGAATTATAGACGAATATAACTATAGATTTGGAGATGGTATTTTTTCTAATAACCCAAATCCGTTCCATATTTATGAAGAATCTGGCAAATATGAAGCATGTCTTGTAGTCCGTCAGACTGAATTTAATTGTGAATTGGAATATTGTGATTCTATCGAGGTCATAATAACTAATGTGAACACATTTTCACCACCTAATTTCTCAGTTTACCCTAACCCATTCACTGAAAATGCAAGCGAATTGTTTTTGGATTATTCTGGTAATTCTACCTTGAAAAAAGCTTCACTTCAAATTCTTAATTCTGTAGGATCATCAATTGCCATCTCAACACTTTCAAAATTAGAAAGCAACAAATACTCAATTTCATTTGGCAGAAAATTGGAAAAGGGAGTTTACTTTTTTATAATTAATGAAGGTGGAAATAGAATTAGTAAAAAGTTAATAGTGCTGTAGAAAATCTATATTCTTTTGATTTCAAAGTTTAATAATAATAATAATGTCAAACACATATATCAAAGTAACAGAGGAAGCTGGGAAGCAATTTTTCAGCAAACAACATAAAACACCAATAGTAATGCTTAATTTGCTAAGATTCAAAAAAGTAGCAGACTATTCCGATTCACCACATCTTGCTCCTGTAAAGGAAATTTCTGGATCAGAAGCATACCGTCTTTACATGAGAAGTGTACAACCCATGCTTGCAAAGATTGGGAGTCAATTGATCTTCTCTGGCACCGCTGATCAATTCCTAATAGGACCAATGGATGAAAAATGGGATTTAGTATTGCTGGTTAAGCATCAAAAAATGGCTGACTTTTTAGAATTTGCATCCGATCCTGAATATCTAAAAATAGAAGGTCACAGAACAGCTGCCTTGGCAGATTCTAGATTGCTACCTATCAAAAAAGCCCCTTAATCAAAACTTTTATAACCCATCCCTTTCACTTTCTCGACTTTTCCCATTACTGCATCTGTCAATTGGGCTTTATATTCAACAATTTGATTTCGGACTTTCTCGTCAGCTGCGCCTAAAATAGTTGCAGCTAGAATACCTGCATTTTTCCCTCCATTAAGAGCAACAGTGGCAACGGGAATTCCAGAAGGCATTTGAAGAATCGATAGTATAGAATCCCATCCATCAATACTGTTAGAAGATTTCACAGGCACTCCTATCACAGGCAGAGGTGTTATCGATGCAACCATCCCTGGCAAATGGGCTGCTCCTCCAGCTCCAGCAACTATCACCTGAATCCCTCTTTTATGAGCATTCCGAGCAAAATCTATCATCCGATCAGGAGTACGATGCGCAGACACAATCGTCAATTCAAAAGGTATATCCATACTTTCTAAAAAATCAGCCGCTGGTTTCATCACAGGCAGGTCTGAATCAGATCCCATTATTATGCTTACTCTTGGGTTTTTCATTGTTTGTCTTTTAGTTGTTGAGTAATTGAGTGGATAAGTTATTGAGTTGTTACTTTTAGAGTTGACTTCAATCTCTTAGCTTTTTCAACAGCAGATTCCAACGAAGGATCTACAATCGTAGCATGTCCCATCTTCCGAAAAGGCTTTGTCATCGCTTTCCCATATAAATGGATATTTGCTCCACTTATATTCATGGCTTTTGCCAATCCTTCATAATATGCTGGTCCTGTAAAATCTGGCTCTCCTAATATATTCACCATTACAGAAGCTCCTCTTAATCCAGTATCGCCTAAAGGTAAATTTAAAATTGCCCTTAAATGCTGAGCATACTGGGAAGTTATATTTCCTTCAATAGTTTGATGCCCACTATTGTGTGGTCTCGGCGCTACTTCATTAACCCATATCTCTCCAGATTTAGTTAAGAATAGTTCTACTGCCAAAAGACCAACAATTCCCATCTCTTCTGCCACTGATTCAGCCAATTGAGTAGCTCGTAATTTATGATCATTATCAATACTAGAAGGAGAGAAGAGGAATTCTACTAAATTAGCTGTAGGATGAAATTCCATCTCGACCACTGGAAAACTTTTTACTTCACCTGAAGGATTCCTAGCCACTATAACTGAAATTTCCTTATCTATTTCTGCCAACTCTTCCAATAAACAGGGGGCATCTATGAGAGAAACCAAATCACTTTCAGATCTAATTACTTTTACTCCCTGCCCATCATAGCCATCCTTTCTTGATTTTTGAACAAATGGAATCAACCATTTCCCAGCTTTGACGGCATTCAACACAGAATCTGCATTCCCAAATAATTCAAAGGGAGCAGTTGGAATATTGTGTTTTGAATACCAGGTTTTCTGATCGCCTTTATCTTTAATCAAGTCTAATATTGCAGGTTGTGGGTAGACAGATTTTCCTTCTTTCTCTAATTGATGTAAAGCCTCAGTATTTACAGCCTCAATCTCGACAGTGATCACATCCATTTCTCTTCCAAAAGCAATGACATCATCATAATTCTTGAAATCACCATAAGTCATATCTGGACATACTCCAGCACTTGGAAAGCTATCATCTTTCTCCAAAATGTGCAATCTTATACCCAATTTACTCGCTTCTTGACAAAGCATCTTCCCAAGTTGTCCCCCTCCTAAAATTCCTATTTTTTGTTGAATCATTTCTGACATATCTGAAGTGCGAAAATAGTGAATTTTATCTTAGTAAATAGATACTGCCACACTACGTGTTTATCACAAATCGCACTTTCTCAAGAAAATAAGCTCCTTGTCATCTTGAGCGAAGCACCAGCGCAGTTGGGCACTCCTTGTCATTCTGAGCGAAGATTCATCGAAGTCGAAGAATCAAGGAGTATGTCTTAACTTTAATTTCGACCGAAGTGGACATATGCGCCAACCTAAGAATTTTATATATATGCATATTTTATGTGTAAATAACTGTATAATAGCTTCTTAAGATAAATTTGTGCAATTATTTAGTTGAAAGCACAACCTAAAAAGAGCATAGCCATGCCGCTAAACTGTGGGTTGCGGGAGCGGCATTCGCAGTTTAGCCTTTTTAGCGGCTTGATTTCTTTGGTTCGTTTCTTCATCAAGGAAGAAATGAACGCTCGTCGCGGCGAGCGACCATATTCGTTTGAAAGTGAATATTTTATTATTAACCATAAATTTATATTTCATAATATGCATATTATCAACATATTATAGATATAGAATAAAAATATATTTACTAATTTTTAATTCTAAACATCTTAAATTCTGCAATGAATAACGTCTTATAGATTAAAGCAAAGAGGTTTACTGGGTTACATTTCATAATTATGAATGAAAATGAATAATTTACATATATGAAAATATCATATATTAATATGTTAGGTTGACGCGTATGCGAAGTGGAGAAATCCACCATTTTATTACATCAAGAGCTAGATTTCTCCACTACGGTCGAAATTACTGCAATAATATCATTGTCTTCCTTCGACTGCGCTCATGAAAACAATGTTCCACTGCGGTCCAGGATGACAATGTTAATAACTAAACAAACAATTATGATTTACTTTTTGTGCAATTTGTGATACACACCCACACTACTATTCTATCTCATTTATAAGAATCTTAATGCTAGGATGATTTTTATAATAATTTATACTTTCTTCCAAATCTGCTGCTGAATATTTTGAAATGGTAACATCAAAAAAAGTTAATTTTATTTCCTTTTCATTTGATTCTGATTTTTTAACCTCAAACATATTTAATAATCCATTCTCAACTTCTGCAGTTATCTCTTCTTGAGAGTATTGGTTGAGTAAAATACCTCTAAGCATCCTCGCTACGGCTAATTGACCACTTTCATTAGATAAAAAATAATTTAATAAATGATCAACAGCTTTGTCATAAGCTCCAATCTTCAAATAATAATTAGCATAATGAATTGACAATTTTGTTCTATACATTATCATTCCATTTAAACATCCACCATACCGAGGCAAATGTTGCCAACTTGCTAAATCAAGATAACTTATAGCTCTTCCTTTCTTTCCAAAAGAAGAATATAATTGACTTATGACTATACAAATATCCGCCTTTAGTGAAGATGGTCTTACCGACTGTAGAAGAGCACTTTTCCCGTTATACTTGTAATAGAAATCAGATCTTTCATAATCTTTCCTAACGAATTCTGTTAGTTTCAATAGTGTGGCTGAAGTGTCATTAAGACTAAATAAACTATCTGCCTCATGCAATAGACTTGTATTATAACCTACGTACCTTATCTGTGACTGAGAAGTTGATTTAGATATAAATAAGAAAAATGTAAATGGAAAGAGAATTGAAAGTTTTAGTTGCTCTAGTATTTCTAATCTGTTCATCAGTTGTCATTAAACAAGTTTCCAATGATAAACATAGTTTTACATACTAAAATTGTCCAACGTTACGAATTATGGTCTCATATTTATCTTGAAGAAAGCATTAATCACGAAGATTATTTTTCTGCTCTGACTGAGATGTATTTGATTCAGCGATTCTGCAATTCTGCAATTCAGCAATTCAGCGATTTTGCGATTTTGCGATTTTGCGATTTTGCGATTGAGCGATTGAGCAATTGTGCAGTTTAGCAATAATCATTTTGATTCAATCCTAAGAAATTGAATAATGTCACTTGCGATAAGCGCATTCATACCCTTGCTCTTAGCCGCTTCATCACCAGCCAATCCGTGGAAATAAACTCCTATCAAAGCAGCTTCTAATGGCGTGTAATCTTGTGCCACTAATCCCGTAATGATTCCTGTCAAAACATCACCACTGCCGCCTGTTGCCATACCAGGGTTCCCTGATTTACTGAAGTAAGTATTACCCTCAGAATCAGTAATGATAGTATCCGCATCTTTGAGCACAATAATGCACCTGTGTAGTTTTGAAAAGGCTATTTGTTTATCCAATCTGTCAAGGCTACTATTCCATGGACCAACCATTCTTTCAAATTCTTTGGGATGAGGGGTGAGGATGGTCTTATCTGGAATGAGTGCTTGTAAGGTCTTATCCGCACCTATAATATTCAATGCATCGGCGTCCATCACCAATGGAATAGTTGAAGTATTCATTAAATGTGACAAGGCTTCTCTAGTCTCTTTGGCTTGTCCGATGCCAGGACCAATACCTACACATTTATATTTTGAGAGATCAGGTAAAGTCGTAATGTGGTAAGCATGAGGATCCACACTACACATTGATTCTGGAATAGAAATCTGCATTACATCAAGTCCACAAGTAGGTATATGAGTCGTCAATAGTCCTACCCCACTCCTTAGGCATCCACCTCCACTCAATATGGCAGCTCCCATTTTTCCTCTTGTACCAGCTACAATTAAAGCATGCCCATAAGTACCTTTGTGTGAATATTTTTTTCTTCTTTTTACCTTTTTGGCAATAGTTCTTCCAAGTAGAAAATAATTACTGGCCAGAGATTGAATGAAGTTTTCATCAAGACTAATATTGACCACTTCCCACTTATTAATAAAGAAAGAAGACTCAGGCAAGAAGAAACTCAATTTGGGTCTTTGAAAGCTGATCACAAGATCTGATTTCACAATATGATTTCCTTCAGGTAATGCGTCACAGTACATACCTGACGGGATATCAATTGAATATGTGATGGCATTACTCTCATTTATTTGATCGACAATCTTCCCTGCCCATCCATCAATTTTTCTATTGAGTCCTGAACCAAAAAGACCATCAATAATAACATCAAAATCGCCAAAATTTGGTAGTTCTGAATCTTGATTTACGGTAAGAACATTGTCAATCTTGTGGCTGTTAATCTCACAATCTGGTGACAACTGATCATTAATCAAAAATAAAAATGGCTGTACATAGTAGCCTTTCCACATCAATATTCGAGCTACAGCAAGACCATCACCACCGTTGTTTCCTGTGCCACAAATTACTGCTATTGACTTATTAGGGTTGAGATGAGTTTCGATTGCGTCAACAAAGGCATTAGAAGCTCTCTCCATTAAATCTATTGATAATATGGGTTCATTTTCTATGGTGTATTGATCAGCTTGTTTAGTCTGATTTGCGGATATTATTTTCTTGAGAATTTGCATTTAATCTATAGATTTTTCAAATTGAATTGGATTATTGAAACTAAGAAACAAACTTGTACAATTAATCTGTAAATTTTGTTAAAAATATCAAATAATGAGGCACGATAAAGAAATCATGGAAATTTAGCCTATCGGGCTAAAACAATATAGCTGAGGGCATTTCGCCCCTAGCATAGATTTTATATCAAAACAGTTGGCTGTAAGTCAACCACAATTACCGAATCCTAAATTCATGTTTATTATAGGGATATATGGTAGTTTTATAGACTACATCCTATTTTGGATTTTTACTTGGGATTTCATCCCAAGCTTTAATAGTATTGCCTTTCAGGCAATTATTTACCTACAAATAATCAAGCTTCATATATAAAGACTACAACTCAGTGATTCTGCAGTTCTGCGATTTTGCAAAAAAATATCCTTCATTCAATACTCAATTGCCTCCGTAGCTCTCCAATCAAGCGTTGTTTTGCAGTGAGTTCCTTTCTACTCTTTGTCAAAGATTGACCTTTCATTTCATTTAATTCCAGTGATATTTTATATTGGTAGTCGCTAAGTGCTTTTACTTCTTTTTGTTTGCGAAGCTCCAATGACAGCAACACTCTCAGGATTGAACATGGTATAAACATTCTTTTTTTGAACTACATTACTTGAATACATACCTATTGATTTTTTTGATACCTGTATCTTTCTTATATGATTTAACCATTTCTCTTACTACCTTTTTAATTTTGTTTTCAACATCGGGCATATCATCATATACTTTACTAGATGCTTTGGCATGCCAGACAACTTGTCCTGTGCTTGCATCTACAATATCAATAACCAATGAGCCAACCTGATATTGATATACTTCTATAGTTCTTGGATACCGCCATCTACTATAATAAGCATTATATATACCGTGCTCAAGTTTTGTATCTACTTTGATAAACCAAGAAATTTGAAGGTCCGAATTCTCAGAGTCGACATACCCCATTTCTCGAAATTCATTTTCTATCGCTCGGTCTATTCTTTGCTTATTTATAGGATTTGCACCTTTCTCAAATCCATGGTCGTCATGGATAATAGCAAAGGATTTGTATTTGTCAAAATTGATATCATTTTCTTTATCAGAGACAATATTAAAGTTTACTCCACAAGAATACACTGTCAGCAAAATCAATAAGGCAGGCAATGATTGTAATAATCGCTTCATTTTGGGTCATTAAATTAAGATTCAAAATAACACTTCAAAACTCATCCATATTTAGTACATTACTCTTGATGTAGATCATCAATGACCATGATTTAAGTCATATCTACTAAATGAGAAGCCCTCTAATTTTGGAACAAACTTGGTTGTCTATGGCTGTCTTAAAAGCTGGTCATCAAAACGAGTATAAGAATAAATATGCAGTACATTGACTATTATAAAGTATTAGGAATTAGCAAAAATGCTGACGAAAAGGAAATCAAAAAGGCATTTCGGAAAATGGCTCGTAAATATCACCCTGATCTGAATAAAGGAGATAAGGAATCAGAAAATAAATTTAAAGAAGTCAATGAAGCCAATGAAGTACTCAGCAATCCAGAAAACAGAAAGAAATATGATAAATATGGCAAAGACTGGCAAAATGCAGATAATATAGAAAGAGCCAAATCACAAAGACGAACACGTCAATCCAGTCATCAGTCAGGACAACAGTCATACTCACAACAAGATTATTCGGATTTTTTCGAATCTATGTTTGGAGGTCAAACTGCAGGTGGCTTTTCAGGATTCAGCAACAGGCAGACAAAATTCAGAGGACAAGACTTCCATGCAGAACTTCAATTACAACTTACTGATGTCTATACTTCCCAAAAACAAACTGTAACAGTTAATGGAAAGAACTTAAGATTCACTATTCCAGCAGGAGTTAAAGATCAACAAGAAATTAAAATTAAAGGTCAAGGTGGACCAGGTGCAAATGGTGGACCAAATGGTGATCTCTACATTCGATTTACAATTCTTAACAACACAAAGTTCCAAAGAGAAGGTGATAATTTAACTGCCAATGGAGACCTGAATTTGTATACATCAATACTGGGAGGTGATATAACTATTGATACTTTTAAAGGCAAAGTAAAATTGAAAGTCAAGCCTGGCACAGAGAATGAGACCAAAATAAAACTTAAAGGAAAAGGATTTCCAAAATATAAAAAGGAAGGTTTATTTGGAGATCTCATCATCATATACAAGATTAAAATCCCCAAGAATCTTACGCAGAAGGAAAAAGATTTATTCACCCAATTAACCAAGTTAAGATGAAAGAGTACAAACAATATATCGCTGTAAAATCGATCTGTACATTGTATGAAGTTTCTGAAATGATGCTTTTTAACATGGCTGATTATGATTTGATTGAGATTGTCATTACTGATGAAGTGCCTCATTTGTCTTTTGAGGATGTGGCCAAACTGGAGCGTTACATTAGGCTTTATCTAGATCTCGGGATCAATATTGAGGGGTTGGCTGTGATTAAGGATTTGTTGGAGGAACGCGAGATTTTGCGAATGGAGATAGAGAGGTTGAGGAGGTGAAAAACACCTCGTTCTTTGAAACTTAAAATTTTCAAAATTCTAATGTGACTATTAACATATTGCAGTTGTTATTGGAGTTTTTAAATGCTTCATTCAAAATATAGTTACTAATTAACCTATTTATATCAATTAACATATCATGGTATTGGTTTCTATTAACTGAAGTTACGCATGAAATGCTTCTATTGTCGAAGACGCTAATTAAAAAGAGCATAGCCATGCCGCTAAACTGTGGGGGACTGACCGACCATCAAAGATGTATCAGCGATAGCTGATAAGGGAAGGAACGCGTAAGCGGTGGGTGGATAAAAGGGCAGCACTAGCAGTATAGCCTTTTTAGAGGCTTGATTCTTTTGTTTCGTTTTCTTATCAAGAAGAGGAATGACCGATCATCGCAGATGTAGCACCGATAGGTGATAAGGGAATGAACGCGTTAGCGTTGGGTAAGTAAAGCCAGTCGCGGCGAGTGACAATATTCGTTTGAAAGGATAAACTTCAATGTTAACTAAAACTCTGCATTATACTTAATTAATTGAATATCAGAAAATTAGGTATTTAATTGAATATTAATAATAAATTTATTGCGAAACATTAGATATTAAATAAGATTGAATAAACTTATCTTAGTAAAGATAGCACTATTTCTACAGTCACTTTTTTGAGTCTCTAAGTAAGTTTAATTTAAATTGAGAACTATAGTTGTTGTATCAAGCTGGTTAATTCCTACTTGTGCTGTGACTTTTTGCCTTTAGAATATGCTTTTTTATTCTTTACAAAAATTAATTTGTGTCTGCTCCTAGGGTTTTCGCGCTGATCAATTTCGAATCTTCCTATGGATTTAATTAATGGAGTCAATTTTTCAAAACCATAATTCCTAGAATCAAAATTTGGTTGCTTTTTTTGAAGCAAACTTCCTACATCACCAAGAAACGCCCAACCATCTTCATCAGATGAATCAGTAATAGTCGCAGATAACAGCTTAACTACTTTTGGAGTAATTCTATCAATGCTTTCTTCAGCTTTACCTTTCTCATCTATGTCCTCTTTCTTATTGGATTGATTTCTGAGAATTTCTATATATATAAATTTGTCACAAGCTACAATGAAGGGTGTAGGTGTCTTTTTCTCTCCTATCCCAATAACCTGCATTCCAGCTTCTCTTAATCTAGTAGCAAGTTTTGTGAAATCACTATCACTCGAAACTAAACAAAAACCACTTACTTTTCCAGAATACAGAATATCCATGGCATCAATAATCATGGCTGAATCAGTGGCGTTTTTCCCTGTTGTATAGGCATACTGCTGAATAGGTGTAATTGCATTTTGTAGGAGCAGATTTTTCCATTTTGACAAATGGGGGTTTGTCCAATCTCCATAAATCCTTTTAATGGTTGGGTTTCCATACTTCGCAATTTCCTCCATCATTTCTTTTACATGAGCAGAAGGTATATTATCTCCATCAATAAGTACCGCTATATTTGAATTCATATTATTATTTAAATGTTTCTCGTTTTATAAAGTATGAAAAGCTGGAATGGTTAGCAATCATATTATTTAAGTTTATCCTTAAAGAATACAATAGTCCTCTTCCAAGACAATTCAGCAGCAGCCTTATCATACCGCGGTGTTGAATTATTATGAAAACCATGTTTTACACTAGGATAAATATGTGCTGTATGCTCCACCAGATTTTCCTTAAGCGCTTTTTCATAATCTGGCCATCCAGCATTTACTCTTTCATCCAATGCGGCATATTGCAGTAATAGTGGGGCTTTAATATTAGCAGTTTCTTCAGCTGATGGTTGACCTCCATAAAATGGAACAGCGGCAGAAAGATTAGGCAATCTTGTCGCCATCATATTAGAAATCCATCCGCCAAAACAAAACCCGACGACACCAATTTTCCCATTGCAATCTTCATGAGAACTGAGATAGTCGTAAGCTGCAATAAAGTCTTCAAGCATCTCATTCCGATCTCTTTTTCGCTGCAATGTCCTACCATCATCATCATTTCCTGGATAACCTCCTAAAGGCCATAATGCGTCTGGAGCAATAGAAATAAATCCTTCTAAAGCAGCTCGTCTTCCTACGTCTTCTATATAAGGGTTAAGTCCTCTATTCTCATGCACTACAATTATTCCTGGCAATTTGGTTTTTGCATCACTTGGTTTTGATAAAAGACCACGAATTTCTCCACCACCCTTTGAAGAATTATACATTACATAATCTGACATTAGCCTTGGATCATCCTTTTTCACTAAAACAGAATCTGAATAATTCGGCATAATAAAACTAAGCAAGGACGAAACTGTAATGCCACCAACAGCATATATAGAGAGCTTTTCAATAAATTCTCGTCTATCTAATTTATTGTGTACATAGTCGTCATAAATATCAAAAACCTCTGGATTAATGTTTTCTCTTTTTAATTTCATAATAGTGCATGTTATTGATTATTGTCAGATTTTGAATAATCCTCTGTAAATTTAACAAGAATTCTTTATACTTCTTTAATTTCAATTCCAGATAGCCATAATTTTAAATTGGAACTAAAGGAAAAATTAATTCCGTAGATATTAACTCCAATACCCAAAAACTTCAATTAAAATGTAACTGCTAATTAACTATTTAGTGTATTGATTTTTTTTGTAAATAAAAAAATGTTTAAGTATGAATGGTACTATTTTTTATTCAACTAAGGAATGATTCAATAATAAAGTAACATTCCTAAGTATAGAAGTACTGCACAATATGCCAATTGGATTAGTGAAGCGACTGGTTTGCCAGAGTTTAATGTGAAAAATCGCAATTCAGATCCTTCAAAGTATGATTTTTTGGTTCTCGGCAGTCCAATAATTTATCACAAACTCTTCAATCACATGTAGGTAAATAGACATTTGTCTAGTATTGAAAACAAGCCAATAATTTTCTTTAGCGTGTCTGGTGCAGGAGCTGGGGCGAAACTTGATGTGTGGATTTCTAGGAGCCTACCTGAAGATTTTATTTCAAAAATGAATCACGTTGCACTACTTGGCAGACAAAACTCTAAGGAACTTACACTATACGAAAGACTAATGCTAAATATAGGTACGATGATGAACCCTGATCCAGTGGCAAGAAAGGAAGAATTGAAAGGGTTTGAATATATGGACAAATCTAGTATTGAACCTATTGTAAAACTTGCTAAACTATTTCAACAGAAACAAGTGCCAGTATAGAATAATGTAACTTTAATTTTGAACGTATGAAAGTGTTTACAACCAGAACTAAACATATCGTTGCTTAGTATAAAATATCTTACTTACTTCAAAAGTACAATTACAATATTATCAATTCTGAGTTTGGATTATTTCCACTAGACTCTATGAATGCCTGCATTGTCCATTTCACTTCAGAAAGGTTGCCTTTATAAGAAAGTACACCTAATTCAGATAAAGGTATAGTTCCATTATAGTTATACTCTTGCTCTTTTTCTAAATTAATATTTTCAGCTAAAATAATTTCTTTACTAAAAAGTATACTACTCCTTTTAACAGTCCTAGTTTCTTCTCCTCCAAAAGGGTCTTCATTGGGATCACTTTCAGGACTTAATGAAAGCTTAATTTCAACGTGTTCAATATTTTCAATATTGATGTAAATTTTCTCTGCAGAAATATCTTGATCATCAACAACAATATTTAACGTGTAGGTTATATTATCATTCCCATTTACGTACAATTCTAATTTGGCTGCAGTTCCAAATAAATAATTTTTAGATTTAGATAAAAAGTCTTTTAGTCCCATAAGGTTTTTGATGAATTAATCTTTAAGATAGAAAATACAAATTATCTAGTTTAAGTTAATTTATAAGCGGTTCGATTTAAATTTAATCGGTCTTATAAAACACCAATATATAAAGACACCAGCCTGGTTTTAAAAACCAGTCTGGTGTCTTTATATAAGCAGTTCTACAAACTCATCTTCGTGATGAGATTAAAGAATAGTGAAATTTTAAACTTGAACAATTTAACAAAACAGCTAAAATAAAAAGGCCCATCAACATGTTGACGGGCCTATATCCTTTCAGAATTGAAACGCTAGTATTATATCACTGAGACATTTACTGCATTCAATCCTTTCTTTCCTTCTTCAGTGTCATAAGAGACCTTGTCTCCTTCAGTAATTGAATTACCATTTAATCCATTTACATGGACAAAAACATCTTTTCCACCATCATCTGGCGTAATAAATCCGAATCCTTTACCGTCGTTGAAAAATTTTACTGTACCGTTATTCATTATTTAATTAATATAAATTGTAAAGAGGCGAAATATCAACTTAATATCCCTACCACATCAAAACTAACGAAGTCTTCCCTAATTTAGTTTCAATTTATTGCATATTTCTTTTATTATTTTCGAAATACTAATATACAAGTGATAATTCGAGGGTATAAATTGATGAACATTAAGTATGAAAACCTAATAGATTAGGGACTTGTGTTGATATTATTAAACTAAAACACTTGAGTTAAATCAATTTTATTTTTTTTGCACTTAATCTATTATTTTCTTCTCTAGTATCATATTTGACGTTGTCACCGTCGGTATTGGTCATGCCTTTCGATCCTTCAGCATCCATATACAGCCCTATGACTCCCGTCTGATCTAATAAAACCAGATCCTGCACTATTATAATAAAACTCTACTGGCCCTGTTACCATTGTTAAATTTAACATTATTAGTAACGTGATGAAATATTATGATCTCACCCTAAAACATTAATGTATCAATTATATATGTAGTCAACCTATGTATTATTTCAAATTGATTCAGAGCATTCAAGAAAGGTATTGTCAATGTATGCGTCAAACATCATCACTTAAATGCAATGGAGCTTCCTCGCTATGTCGAAAAATTAAAGTATTAGGATTCGTTCTTTTCTCTATAGGATCAGTGGTAGCATCCCATTTCCCTTGCCCTGAAATCGCTACACCTTTGCCAATTACAACTACATTCTCTGAAACTGTATATTTCCGTCCGAAACGCGAGAAAAAACCTGTACTAATACCATGTTTGTTAAGAAACGAATTCGTATTTCCTTTGGTATTATTGAACATTCCCGTTTTCACCGTTATGCCATCTTTAATAAATAATTTAGCTCCTTCGAAATAAAATTTAGCAAGACCTGTATCATCTGCAACTAAAAATTCACAAGATTTTTTTTCATCTGCAATGACTTTTAATGTCGGACCATGTTCACCTTGAGCATTTTGCTTTATAGTCGCATAGTAATACACACATTTTTTGTTTGTCAACGGAGCTATTAATGGATTATCCAGAGGTATGACTTTGCCAATAATTTTGCCTGAATCACCATCGATAAAGTCTTGTATGGATGTGCTTTCAGCATCTTTAATTTGGTCTTCTACGTTAAACCGTCTTGCATAGGTTTTAAGTTTCATGAATACATAAATGAATCCAACCAAACAGGCAAGAGCCACTAAAATTGCTAAGGTATCATATAATGTTGAACCTTCATTAATTGGTAACTTTTCCTGACCGATTGCCTCAGCGGAAGCAACAAAAAATAAGAATGTACATAGTTTGAATTTATCAAATACTCGATTTGATACAAAAAAAGAAATTTTCATATTGAGGTGTTTTTTTAAGATGTCACCCAAATATAAAATATAAAATTATCATTTAGATGCAATGAACCAAAACTCCTGTACTTATTGGCCAAAGAGTTATTGTGAGTTGCCCTGTTAAAAAGATACTTTTATCATGTTTTTGATAAAGCTACATAGTTATAAAATTTCCGGTTTCTTAATTTTATTACACATAGCTACTAAGTAAAGTTCTGAGCTGTTCATTGTGTTTTTTTTGTGAAATCGTTGTGTCGTAGTGGTGAATCTTTACGAAGTGTAAAATAATGAACTACCTCGCCGCAAGCAGACGAGGTATCCCTCCCTAAAATAGCGCTTTTACAAAAAATAATATTTTATCTTTCAAACATAATTTGATGATTTACTAAAATCAGTATTTCATTTTAGTATTCGCTTATCAGCTGGATTTTCCTTTTTTCATTGAAAAAAAACGAAACCAAAAATTCTAGGCAGCTCAAATGCAGCACTCAAAGCAGCTCCCTCAGCCCACAAGAGCTGCCTTGGCTAGGCTGCCTAAATAATTTCAAACACCCGAGGCAGAGCCTAGGGGAATTTTTTCGATTAAACTCAATTTCTGACGCATTTTAACTATAAAGTAGTCCACCAGGCCATCACAGAGGAGCCACTAAGGTAGATATTGACCATATCTATTTCTAGCATATTATAGACTTATTGACTAGGCCTCCTATGAAATACAAGGCACACACTAGTTTTTTTCATAAACATCTCTAATAGGATAAATGTGTGTTCGATAAAAATCAAATCATCATATATTTTCAGACAACGATCTTAGTTTCTCAGCAATACAACTTTCCCAAGAAATACCTCAGTATCCTTTACAGCTCGTATAAAATATATACCATCTATAGATTCAGAAAGATCAAATTTACTTGTGTTCTGAATTGATTTGATATACTTTCCACTTTCATCCAATACTTCGATATGATCAAATTTGATAGGTAAATTAAATTGTCCCCTTGAAGGATTAGGATATACTTCTAATAGATTGACTTCCTCATCTTTAGTGCTTACAGGAAATTCTTCAACCACAGAATTTATTGTAGTATTCGTCACAATCGCAGGATTGAAGTCAAAGTAAATGTATGCTGTATTTTCCACCTCAATGAAATCTGCAAGTGTACTATCTGATCTTATGCTATACATGACATATCCATTACTTCCTTGCTCATCTGTCGTACTATCTGGCAGATATATTTGATGGAAATCGAAGTTGACAACTCCATTCGGAGAGAGTGTATATCTGAGCTGATCTGGATGGCTTGATTTCAACAACTTGAAAGTGGAATAATCAAAATGAGAGTCTAGCGTATCCACTACCACAACATCATCTGCATAGTCATTTCCTACATTTTGGAATCTTATTGTATATGTGACATCCTGATCTCTTAATATTAATTGATCCTCTCTATCAGGATTGACTAGCTTGTCATTCGGATCATATGAGCATCTTACCTCATCTTCATAAGTATAAAAAGAGATACAATTAGGATCACTCAAAACTGATGCCTCAGCAGTGAATTTCAATAATTGTCCTTGTTCTACCTCTTCAACCCCAGGAATTTTGAATGAAACATTCCTAGTAAAAGATTCTCCTGGAAGGAGGCCAACGAAATCCCAACCATATCGATCACCATCTATATAATCTGGTGTCTGGATAGGCATTATTTCACTTACTAAGGGATCTAATTGTGCCCAGAGTATTCCATCTTCTCTTGTACTTCCCTCATTTTTGACAAAAAAATCCATGATTCTCGTTCTGTTACATCTTAATTCCGGTCCGTATATCCCAGTAATTAAACTTTTAATTTCTCTACTAGGATATATGCCAAAAGAAATAGAATCAGCAAAATCTTCCACTGTTACATCAAAAATATATTCGCTTACAGGTGAAGTTAATATCCAATTTCCAGTATTGTTATCATTATAATTAATCTTAACTGTGCCTGGTTGGACTAGCGAAAATATTCCACTTGAGGCTGTATTTTCTTCCTTTGTTTCATCATCAACCAGAATTGCTCCTCTGCCTATATATTCCTCTGAAGAATCTTGGATTCCATTATTATTTTCATCATAAAAGAATCGCGACTGTACATGTGCAAAATTCTGATTGATCTCATATGCACCGATATCAGGTGAACTACCTCTCGGAAATGGCCGTTCATTTCCTACTATATCGATATTCATCGGAATATTCTTATTACCTGCATTAAGACATGGCGAATTTTCAGTCGGTATTAACAGCTCATCGCTGTAAAATAATGGATCACTATCAATATTACCAGGTCCAAAATATCCTCCCTCAATTATGCTGTGATCTACAGATATGTTACTTCCTTCAATCCAGTCGTCATCAATTATTGTAAAATCATTATTCCATAAGATCGAATTTGTAATATTCAAATCCAGCTCTCTTGTTCTTATACCAGACTGATTATTGGCAATAGTAGAATTGATAATATTCACTGTTTCAACTTCTAGATACACTGTTGAAGTGGACGGTCCATTGTTGTGGATAATACTATTTATAATATTCACATTAACATCATTGGTAGCATATAATCCTGAACCATATTTCCTAGACCCCAAAGGACTATTATTAGTTATCGTACAGCCAATAAGGTCGACGTCAAAGATCATTCCTGAGAATGACCCATAAATTTTTATTCCAGCACCATAACTCCATCCACCACCATTAGTCGTATTGCCTTCAATCGTACAATTGATCAATTGTACATCTGATCTATCAATATTGATTCCACCACCATATGACCATTTTGTTGATTCATTAGAATTATTCTGAATTATACAATTATGAAAATCCAAATTAGAATCTTCAATATATATACCACCTCCATCAGCCCAACCATCAGATACTATTGAGTTTTTCCTTATAATACAATTCTCTATGGTAGATAGAGATTCATTAAAACTAATCCCTCCGCCATTAGCTCTTTCAGAAGTTATCCTATTATCTTCTATAATTAGGTTCCTAAGTGTAGGACTTGCTTCATCTACAAATACTCCTGCCCCATAGGCAAAATCAGAATTGATAAACCCATTCCTAAGTGTAAAGCCATCGATGATCGTTGTCTTATCAATATTTTGCTCTCCGTCGAAATGTAAGGCACGACCTACTAGGTTTGCATCTATAATAGTATTTGCTGCACCGTCGGTAGATTTCATTTCAACTCCATCTTTACTAGAGTACCATATTATATTTTCATAATATACTCCTGGACTCACGAGCACAACATCACCGGATTGTGAAGCATTTAGAGCACTTTGAATTGTTGAGAAATCTTGAGGGACTAGCTTAGTTTGCTGACTTAATAATGGTAATATTCCTACTAAAACAATAATAAAAGACAGAAATGATTTCATGATTAGCGTTTTGGTTCTTCATAAAAATAAGAATTCTAATGGTTATTTTTGTTCTTCTGACTTAAATCTCTTGCCTATTAGGCTTTATTGTCTTCGTGGATCATTAGATTATTCAATATTGTAATTAAAAATGGTTTATAATTCTATTTAAAATTCTGACCTTTTCTTTGTGGTTTTCTTTGTGAAATCGTTGTGCCTACTTTGTGGTGAATATTTATTTATTGTTTAGTAATTAAAATTGATTTTTGACAATAACCATTTTCTTTTTTAACCATTAGGACCATCAAGGCATCACAAAGGAACCACTAAGTTAGATGTCGATTTTTAAATTCCTAGCATCATAAAATAACTTTTATTCGACAAACGAAATTCTGAAATGTACCTATTACATCTGTTTTTAATTTATATAACTGAAGTTTCGCATGACTTGCTTTATTGTCGAAGACACTGAATTAAAAAGAGTAGAGCCATGCCGCTAAACTGTGGGTTGCGGGGGCAGCAATCGCAGCAGAGCATTTTTAGCAGCTTGATTCTTTTGTTTCGTTTTCTCATCAAAGAGAAAATGAAAGCCAGTCGCGGCGAGCGACCATATATGTTTGAAAATATATACTTCATTATTAACAAGGTTCAACACATTACTTAATTGATAGAATATCAATTAATTACATAAGACCAAAATAAAATTGAATATTACCAATTTTGATCTTGAAAATACATTATTAAGAAAAGTGAAGTAAGTCATTATATAACAACAATTTATGGAAGAATATAATTTGTTTATATATGTATAATAGGTTGAATATCAATATTGTATTTAATGCGAAACGTTAGTTATATAATATTTTATTAAAAATTTCATTGAATACTCATATTCCTAACGTAGGCAAGTGCTTTACTTTGTGATAAGTCAATGCTGCTTTTATACAATATCTCAATTCATCTATAGGAAGCTCATCATCAATTTGGAAAACAATTGCTCTTTTCCCTTCATAATCAAAAGTGTTTTTAAAAATCAACTTGAAAGTCTCTACCAACCTACTAGTACATTGAAAGTACATCGCATATTGCTTTGGAGATTTAGATTTCCAATCCATCCTGATCGTACTTCCTATTTTTGTTAAATAACTTGGCTCTCCCCATTTTAATGTTTCTTCAAGTATTGTGATTGTATCCTCCTCATCAGCTGTTTCAATAACCAATTCACGCAATTTTAGCATTTTATCCCTAACGAAATCAGGGTAATTATCGAAAATCAATTCGACTTCTGGATTGATCTTAATTTCTATATTATTCATCTATTCCTTAATTAAAATCAACAATTATTAATACTGGACTCCACTCAAGAGTAGCCACCTAGTTTCTAAATAACACAATTTTCCCAAGGAAAACTTCTGCATCCTTGACCACTCTTATAAAGTATATACCATCTTTCATCTATATCTTCCCTGCCAAGCTCAACGACGGCAGTAGATCCTTTTCACCCTATCCAATTCTACTTATTCGACAACCTTTTTATTCAAATTAGCGATTCAGCAATTCTGCGATTTAGCAATAAATCTACTTCAAACTCGCATCTTTCTCCAACTTCTCCGCAAGATCATCCAAAGTCGTTTCCGTATGCATCTTTAAAAGCGCATCTCGGATTTCTTTATATTGATAATGTACTGGGCATGGTTTACTATCATTACATTGTTTCAATCCTAAACCGCATTCAGTATATAATTTATCGCCATCAATGATTTTCACAATATCTCTTAAGTTGGCAGATTTTCTTTCTTTATCTCCCATCCAGAAGCCTCCTGAAGGACCTTTGATGGATTTGACTAGCCCGTTTTTAGAGAGTTGTTGCATGATCTTACCTGTAAATGCTTCAGGAGAATCGATAGCTTTGGCAATATCCTTTACACCTACGCGCTCATCAGATCTTGATTTGTGTGCAATATGAAGAACTGCTTTTATGGCGTATTCGCAAGCTTTGGAAAACATAATTTATTTTTAATTAATTTAATCGTGAGCTAAAGATATAACGATCATTTTATCTTTTGTGAATAAAAAACCTATTTAACTATTAAAAGTCATTTTTTGTTCAGTTTCAATCTAGACAAATCCAATACAATCATCACAATGCCCACCAAAATTAATAATGAACCCATCCCAAGAAGCAAGTAATAATATGGCATAAATCCCCAACCTTGCCAAACCATAAATCCTTGGACAAACAGTAAAAGCTCAGTAAATATAACTCCCAGCAGAAAAAACCAAGTCCCTGAATTACTTAGATCTCTTTGAATTATTTTAGAAATACTTCCAAATGAAAATAAGGATAGACACCCCAACATAAGCAAATGAATAAACCCAATAACAAAATTACGAATGGTATAGGACACCTCAGCCATATATGGAATCACAACTATAGCTTGAATAATGATCTTTAATGCTAAAGCAAAAAGAGCGATAAACATCACATTGTATATATAGCTGTAAAATTCATTTTTGATTTCTTTTCGTTTATCAAAAATCAGTCTTAGAAAAACAATCAAAGCTAAAAGTTGCAACATCACTCCTATACTATTAACTACAAAAATACCGATGTCTGGCGTAGACCAGGTAATAGCAAGTGCATAAGTAAGAACTGTAGATATGACCAACAAAATATAAAATTGACGAAGTTTCTGCCATTGAAAAAGGATACCTTTCTTTTGCATCATAGCAATTGCGATACCAATCATAGCAAATATAAACCATCCATTAAATTGGAAATGCAAGTAGAACTGAATGGAGGCATAATATATAGCCGTCCCTTTCTGTCCAATAGCCATAATAGGTCCTATCGCCCAAGTACCTATAGTCGATAATACCATGAAAAATAAGCTTGTCTTTACAAAAAGTTTGTGGACTTCGTCTTTTCCATGGAGGCCAATATCGCGCCACAATCTATACGCTAGCAGATAAGACAACAGGATATGACCTGTAGAAAAGACAATAGACAATGCCGCATATCCCATTATTGGAAATGTCAATAACATGCCCACCACCATGGCTTGTAAAGCCCAATACAACTTTGAGTATCTACTAAAATCTAGATTGAAATAATAGATTATACTTAAACTAAATATTCCAAACAGCCATCCTAATAATGCTACATGTGAATGTGCATGTTGAACGTTTCTGTAATCAAACCATTCAGGCATGTCTAATACAAACGCCCAACGGAGTGCTAAACCAAGACCTGCAGCAATGACGAATGCAATTAGAGAGGCTAATATTGGGGATTTTAATGATTTTGATTTCATATGATAATCGGTAATGTCTGATAAAATTTTCGAGTACTTTGTAAATTATGGAGATTTATATGGTAGGCTTACAGCCTACATCTTATTGTAATCATTAGCTTGGGGTTGCACCCCAAGCTTTGATATTATTGCCTTTCAGGCAATTAGTAAATCAAATCTAAAGGTTTGATTTTCCGCGATTCTATGTAATCCGAGGAGAGGTCAGAGACCTTCCTCTCGTTGTTGGATTCAAACCGAGACAAAGGTCTCTGACCTTTTGTCGATTCAGCAAACTATTTTTTCGGATTATCAATATCATTCTGATACATGAACTCCAAAATATCCCTAGCATCACCTATTGATACATTCTGATTAGGCATACGTGTGAGACATTCTTCAAGCAGCTTTTGAGCGGTTGGATCTTTTTCAAGCATGACTTCCACATTTGTTATCATATTCATGATCCATTCTGGTTTTCGATTTGAAGTAAGCCCAGACCAACTAGGTCCTACAACTCTAGAGCCTTTTAGTTTATGACAAGCTGCACATTTCATATCATAAATAGCTAAACCTCTTTTCACCATAGCTTGATCTAGGGGATCATTAAGTTTTACATTCATGATTTCCCCTACTCCCATTCCATTATCTATTTGTGCTGATTTTTCAGCAACTTTTTCTTTGCGTTCTCTTTTGATTTTATCAGACGCGCTTTCTTTTTTCTCTCCGCAGGCAAAAATTAATGCAGCAAGTACAACGAAGACTAATATCTTTTTCATGTTTTATAATTTATATGATTTTGAAAATGTATATTTTAGTTTTATTGAAGTTTCTAATATAGTATCAGTGGCATATATAGCCTTCAATTCTGATCGTATAGATGCGACCATTTCATGGTATGGACATTTGTCACATGTATCACAATGTTTCTGACCAAGCATACATGCCGTGATCAAATACTCAGATTGTTCTAGTTCTTTGATAACATGCATGAGATTCTGATTTTTCTGAACTTCTGTCATAAAGAAGCCTCCATTTCTTCCTTTTTTTGATTCAATCAATTCTTTTTTAGTTAAAAATTGAAGCACTTTTGATAACATTGGTGTACTGATTTCTACCTTCTCAGCCAATTCTTTTATGCCCAAGAGGTTTTTCTCATCCGTATTTGCAGCTATATATAATACTGCTCGAACACCATATCTACTCGTTTTACTCAACATCTTTATATGATTACAACACAAACATAAAGAAATAAAAAGATAAAAAGACATTTTTATCTTTTTATTCAAATATTTGCTTTACATTTGTACTATAAATAATTATCTAACGCAATTCATTCAAAATGAAAACACAAATAAAATACCTCATTTCGGCAGTGGCAGTCGTGGCTTTAATGGCCTTTTTTGCACAAAGCTGCAATACGAGCCAGAAAGCCAATACAGGAGTCTTGACCAATGATGCTGCCAGTGCAGTATATGTGGCTCCAGGAGAGCACGATGAATATTATGGGTTCTTTTCTGGAGGTTTCAGTGGGCAGGTGTCAGTATATGGTCTGCCTAGTGGTAGACTTCTTAAAGTAATCCCTGTTTTCTCCCAGGATGCAGAGAAAGCCTATGGGTATAATGAAGAGACTAAGCCTATGCTTAATACTACTTATGGATTTATACCTTGGGATGATGCCCACCATCCAGAATTATCACAAACTAATGGAGAGACTGATGGAAAGTATCTATTTATTAATGGAAACAATACTCCAAGAATAGCTAAAATCGATCTTACTACTTTCGAAACAACTGAAATTATTGAGATTCCTAATAGTGGTGGTAATCACAGTTCGCCATTTACGACAGAAAATACAGAATATGTAGTAGCTGGAACTCGATTTTCAGTACCCTACCCTCAACAAGATGTAGCCATTGATTCTTACAAAGAGAATTTTAAAGGTATGCTTACTTTTATTAAAGTCAATGATGAAGGTCACATGGAGATTGCTTTCCAGATTCTTCTTCCAGCATTTGATTATGACTTAGCGCATGCAGGAAAAGGAAAATCTCATGGATGGATGTTCTTCACTACTTACAATACAGAAGAAAAGCACACACTCCTTGAAGTAAATGCTTCACAGAATGATAAAGATTTCATAGCAGCAATCGATTGGAAGAAAGCAGAAGAATTCATAGCTCAAGGAAAATACAAAGAAATTCCTGCTGAGCATTATATCAATAGATATGATGAGAAAACGCATATAGCGACTTCAGAATTGCAAAAAACTGTGAAAGTATTGACTCCTGAGGATTGTCCAGGTCTGGTATATTTCTTACCTACTCCAAAATCACCTCATGGTGTCGATGTAGACCCGACTGGAGAATACATTATTGGAAATGGTAAATTGTCTGCTGACTTAACAGTACACTCATTTACAAATATGTTGTCAGCTATTGATAATAAAGAATTCGAAACTACAATTGCTGGTATTCCTGTTTTGAAATATGACAAAGTAGTTGGAGGAGTAGTAAAAAAACCTGGATTAGGGCCTCTACATACAGAATTTGATAATGAAGGAAATGCATATACAACATTCTTTATTTCTTCAGAAATTGTAAAATGGAAATTGGGAACATGGGAAGTATTGGATAGGATTCCGACATACTATAGTGTAGGTCACTTGATGATTCCTGGCGGTGATTCTAGAAAACCAGATGGCAAATACATGGTAGCACTCAACAAGATTACCAAAGATAGATACTTGCCTACTGGACCAGAAATGAATCACTCGGCTCAGCTTTACGATATCTCAGGTGACAAGATGAAATTATTGCTTGACTTTCCAACTATTGGAGAACCTCATTATGCCCAAGGAATTGCTGCCTCAAAAATCAAATCCAAGAGTAAAAAAATCTATCCCATAGAGGAAAATGAACATCCTCATAGAGCTCTTGGTGAAAAACATACTAAGGTAGTAAGAGAAGGAAATATCGTACGAATATATATGACTTCCATAAGAAGTCACTTCTCTCCTGATAATATCGAGGGAATCAAAGTTGGCGATGAAGTACATGTGCACTTGACAAATCTAGAACAAGATTTTGATGTACCTCATGGACTTGCAATTCAAGGAGCTCGAAATTCAGAGCTTCTAGTAATGCCAGGTCAAACAGAGACCATGATTTGGAAGCCACAGCGAGAAGGTGTATTCCCTTTCTATTGTACAGATTTCTGTAGTGCACTCCACCAGGAAATGCAAGGATATATCAGAGTATCTCCAAAAGGTTCAAATGTTCCACTCAAATGGAGTATGGGTGAGCCAGATGAAGAAAGTTGAAAGTGGAAAGTTGAAAGTTGAAAGTTAACAGTTAACAGTTGAAACTTCTTAAATATACAGAGCTGGTATTGCTCGAAATTGCTAGACAATACCAGCTCTTTTAAATTTTGAAATCTTCGCAATTAATTTTTGATAAGAGATAACATATTGGAAGCCTGGCCATGGCGGCTATTGTGGGGGACTGAACGAACTCGAAGAGTGGCGACGATAGTCGACAAGTGAAGGAACGCGTAAGCGATGGGAGGCATAAGAGCAGCTATGCGAGCTGCATTAGAGCCGCCAAGAGTTTTTGCTTTACTTTTTGGGCAATAGGACTGATTGATCTTTTATGCAAAAAAAGTGATAATGAAATTATCAAATGAAGGAACACGTTAGTGGTAGGCGGAGTAAAATCCCCCTGATAAGGGAGAATAAGTTGAAATGCTAATCATTTTAACTAAAAAACAAGTTTGAAAAATTGAGAGTTTGTTCTTTTACGCGAAAAATAAAATTCCAATTTAGTATAATTTATAATTCACTTGAAATACTTATAAAAAAATGAAATTACCAAGAATTCTCATATTGTTGGCTGGGGTCTTAATGATCACTTTGTTCTTTTGGCCGATGTGGAATATCACCTTACTAGCACCACAATATCCTGATGGAGTACATATGCATATTTATATTAACAAAATAGGAGGCGCTACCCCTGGAACATTACAGAATATCAATATTCTAAATCATTACATTGGGATGAAAACCATTACTCCAGAGTCAATTCCTGAATTAAAATATATGCCTCCAATTGTTATCTTCTTCATAGTCACAGCATTCTTGGTTGCCTTTCTTGATAAGAAATGGATGTATTGGACTTGGATTTCAGCTTTGGTACTTATTCTAATTGTAGGATTATACGATTTTTATTTATGGGAATATGATTACGGTCATTCATTAGATCCCAAAGCTATCATGAAATTTGAAGGTGAATCTTTCCAACCTCCTCTTTTTGGAAGGAAGGAGATAATCAACTTTACAGCAATCTCCTTACCACACATTTCTGGGGTATTCTTGGGCATATCAGTAATATTCGGAATGATAGCTACCTACCTTAAAACTAAAACCTCTAAAAAATTGGTATCATGAAATATATAAAACTTATAGCGGCTCTTCTCATCTTGGGTCTAGGTTCATGTAATATCGAACCAGAGCCCATCAATTACAATTATGATGAATGTGCATTTTGTAAGATGAAAATTTCTGACATTAGATTTGGTGCCGAAATGGTAACATCAAAAGGAAAGATACACAAATATGACTCAGCTGAATGTCTAGTAAGAACCTATATTGAAAATGAAAAGAAAGATTATGCTTTCATAATAGTTACAGACTATAGTCAACCACACAATCTGATCGATGCATCAACTGCAACTTTCTTAATTAGTGAAAAACAACCCAGTCCAATGGGTGGTAATTTGAGTGCATATGAAAATAAAGAACATGCAGAATCAACCCTATCGGAGAAAGGTGGAAAGTCACTAACCTTTGAGGAATTAGTTAAAGAATATACTGAGATATATCAATGAAGTTAATTGTAACCATCATATTATCTGTTCTATTTTTTGAAGCTTTTGCAAGTATTCATGAAGTGTGTTCTACATGTGAGTACAAGACAATAGTTACTGCTTATGATGCTAGTGAAGATGGTGACACTTTGATAATCCATGAAGGTGAATACAGAATTCCTAATTGGGTTATAAAAAAGAGAATTACTGTAATTGGACTTTCTAATGCACACCTAATCTCAGAAAAAGGTGATGAAATTTTAACAATAGAAAAAAGTAATGTAACAATCAAAGGGCTCACATTCTCAGGAGTAACCACAAATTACCTTAAAGAAAACGCAGCCATTAGAGTCAAAAGGTGTCGGTATGCAACGATAATTGAAAACAAGATTGAAGATTGCTTCTTTGCGATTTACCTTGAAAAAGCTAAAAACACCACTATAAAAGACAATATCATTGATGGTGATGCAAGCTCCGAAGCAGAGTCTGGTAATGGCATCCATGCATGGCATTGTGATTCACTTCTCATTGAACACAATAAAGTGCTCCATCACAGAGATGGCATCTATCTAGAGTTTGTCAATAATAGTCATGTAAAAGATAATCATAGCCACCACAATACCAGATATGGTCTTCATTATATGTTTTCGAATGATGACATATATACTCACAACACTATCGAATATAATGGAGTTGGTGTTGCCGTAATGTTCTCCCGAAGGATAATCATGAAAGAGAATACTTTTGCCAACAATTGGGGGCATGCAGCATATGGATTATTGCTTAAAGAGATCTATGATGCAGAAATTACAGACAATCATTTCACTCAAAATACAGTTGGCATTTTTGTAGAAGGATCAAATCGGATCAATTATTTGAGAAATGAATTCCGAAGAAATGGGTGGGCCATAAAATTCTCAGGTGGGTGCGAATTAAATACAATCACGGACAATGACTTTCTTTATAATTCAATTGACCTCGTTGTATCTAGTCAATTAAATGACAATACATTCAACAGTAATTATTGGAGTGAATACAGCGGATACGACCTTGACAAAGATCAGGTTGGAGATGTACCTCATTATCCAGTAAAGCTGTACTCCTATATCCAGAATCAAGTTCCAGAATCTGTAGTTCTCATGAGGAGTCTATTCGTAGACATCATCAATTATGCAGAAAGGATAAGTCCAATTTTCACTCCAAAAGATGTGATGGATAGCAGCCCCAAAATGACAAGCAGATTATGAAGTGGTTTAAGAACATATTGTTAATTCCATTGCATGTCATTGATACTTTTTGCCAACCCGCCCGAAAGGGTTACTTTCGGTTCTTTCCCTATTTTGACGCTGTCAAAATTGCGTCGCAACGGTCAGTCCCACAATTTTTTCGTCGCGTATCTCTAGCTATGCTCCTCAAAAATTGCTTCAACCTGAGTATCAAGCACATACAAATCATTTCAACATACGTTCTTAAACCACTTCAATGATAGAAATACAATTATGATAGAAATTCAAAAACTTAATAAGTCTTATAAGAAAAACCATGTTCTGAAGGATATCAGTATCTCTATATCTGGTCCTGGAATAGTTGCTCTTCTTGGGCCCAATGGATCAGGAAAGACTACGCTTCTCAAATGTTTTTTAGGTATGGTATTACCAGATAGAGGTGACATTTTATTCAATGGTAAAAGTACTTTGAATGAGTATCAGTATAGAAATAAAGTCAGTTATCTTTCACAAATAGCTAGATTTCCAGAGAACCTGACAGTACAAGAGCTCATATCTCTTATGAAAGAAATCAAACCTGGAAAGACACGAGAAAATCAGTTCTTAAAGATGTTCAATCTTGAGATAGAATTGGATAAAAAAATGGGAAGTCTCTCAGGAGGAACAAGACAGAAAGTGAATATTACGCTTGCACTAATGCATGATGATCCTCTCATCATATTGGACGAACCGAGTACAGGATTGGACCCATTGTCTCTTAAAGAACTCAAAGAATTTATACGTAAAGAAAGAGAAAGAGGAAAACTCATCCTCATCACTACCCATATATTAAGCTTAGCAGAAGAGTTAGCCGATGATGTAATCTTTCTTTTGGATGGAAATATTTACTTCAAAGGGAGACTAAGTGAATTACTAAGCAACCAACATGAACATAATCTTGAGAATGCGATAGCTCATATTCTTCAATCGACAAAACAAAAAAACTATGCTGAAGATATTAAAATATAGTTTTTACGAAATGATACGAAGTCGATGGGTATTTATCTATACAGGATTTTACCTTATTGCTACTATGGCATTGCTTTTACTTAGCAATGATTTATCAAAAGTGTTGATTAGTCTGACGAATATTATAATCGTTTTGACACCTCTAATAGGCATCCTTTTTGGCACTATGTATTATTACAATTCCAAAGAATTCATCCAGTTGCTCATGGCTCAGGCACTTTCGAGATGGTCTATCTTTATTGGTATGTACCTTGGTCTGGCAATTGCGCTTAGTCTTAGTATACTTATAGGAGTTGGTGTACCATTGGTGATTTATGGAGTGCTAGGCTCTTCAGATGTGGCTATATTTATCTTGCTTATTACAATGGCTTGTGTCCTTAGCATTATCTTTTCTCTAATCGCTTTTTTAATTGCCATGAAAAATGATGACAAGGTAAAAGGGCTCAGCATTTCAATTTTTGTTTGGTTGTTCTTCGCCATTATTTATGATGGAATATTTCTTCTTTTACTTTTGGCGCTAAAAGATTATCCCCTTGACAAAATGACCATTTCAATGATTATGCTCAACCCTATTGATTTAGCTAGGATATTGATCTTGATGAAGCTTGACATGTCTGCAATGATGGGATATACAGGAGCTGTGCTTTCCAAATTTTTGGGTAGAGGATTGGGAATGTTATTTATTTCTGTGTCTTTAGTCTTATGGACTGTAATACCACTGTGGCGATTGAATAGAATCGGTGCAAAAAAAGACTTTTGACTATTGAAAAAATTATTGGTTGTCATACTATCTTTTTTAATGTTTATACTTTTAATTGATGGATAGATAGAACAAAGATCGAATCGCTTGAAGCAATTCGATCTTTATCTTTAAACTAAGTTTTTATTAATTTAGGAAAGAGGATATTGTTTTCTAAGTGGATGTGTTTATGCAAATCGGCTTCGAACTCTTCTAGCATTTTAAATGCAACTTTATAAGTACTACATGCATCTGAAGGTGGGGTGTAATCATTAGTCAAAGTTCTAATTTCTCTGAATCGATCTCCCTCATTTTCATGTTCATACATCATCACTTTCACTGGATTTTCTACGTTTGCAATTGTTGAAGTTTCATTTATGTCCTTCTTTACTTTCTGCCTTGCATATGGAAATAAGACAAGTTCTTCCTTTTTCATATGTTGCGTCAGATCAGTCGAAGCGCCCTCAAAAAGTTCATAGATATTATGAAGTTCTGGGTGTCTTATCCCATGTACTTTTCGAAGTTTGTCCAGAAATTGAAGTATAATTGGTAGCTTTTCTTCTACATATGCGTGGTGAATTCTTTGGATGTATTCTGCTAAAAGGTCAACTGGCCATGAGTTGAAATTTGCACTTTCATCAATATTTGATTTATAGATATTGTTCAATTCATCAAGCAATTCATCTGTATTAATATTTTGCTTATTTGCCGCTTCGGCAATTGTCCTGTTTCCGTTACAGCAAAAATCTATTTTATTCGATTTGAATACCGAGGCTGTCTTGTAGTTTTCCGTTACAACTTCTCCAATATTACTCTTTTCATTGTATACCATAATTATAAAATTTATTCTCATTTTTTAATAATGTAAAGATACATAAAAATATTAAAAGATAAATTAGTCTTTTATTAAAAATGATTTTATATTTGACTCTTGATAAGGTATTAAATCAACTTGCAGATTTTTTATAAAATACTATCAAAATAAAGATTATAAAACCTTGTGACTCATATCATGAAATTTATGATTGGCACAAGATAGATTTGTTCATTATTAATAAATTTAAATTATACATGAGAAATATTTACAGTCAAAGAACTATAATGGCGCTGTTAATTATCTTCGTTTCCACCCTTTCATATGGACAAAACAGAAGGATTGAAGGTTTTTTCAATAATCCATTTCATTCGACATGGGGAGCAATCGATGAGAATCAACTAGATGTTGTGCCATTTGGATATACAGATGGTATATCTGCACCAGCTGGCATAAATCGTCCAAATCCAAGAAAAATAAGCAATGAATTATGTCATCAAGATGGTCTAATTATGGACCAGAATAATCTAAGTGATTATGCGTGGGTATGGGGACAATTTCTCGATCACGATATCACTTTGATAGGTGAAGATCACTCTGAACCTTTGAATATTTCAGTGCCAATGGGTGACATCTATTTTGACCCACTCGCAACTGGAGACAAGATGATCCCAATGGCTCGTTCTGCTTATGACCCAAATTCAGGAACGGGTATTGACAACCCAAGGAAATTCCCAAATGGAATTACAGCTTTTATAGATGCATCAGGAATTTATGGTATATCCTTCGACCGTTTGAATTGGCTAAGGTCATTTTCTGATGGAAAGCTAAAAACGTCAATTGGAAACATGCTTCCTTACAATACATTGAATGGTGAAATTGATGGAGCCATAGATCCGAATGCGCCAGAAATGGCAATGGCAAATCCAAATGTGACTAAGTTTTTCGTTTCAGGCGACATTAGAGCCAATGAAAATATCCTCTTACTTTCTATGCACACTCTATTCATGAGAGAGCACAATCGTCTCTGCGATCTTTTGGTTGAAGAAAATCCATCCTGGTCAGATGAACAATTATTTTACAGAGCCAAGAAATTTGTTGCTGCTCAAATCGCCTCAGTTGTTTACAACGAATGGTTGCCTTCTTTAGGAATAGAACTTGATGAGTATCAAGGATATGTCAACACGATAAACCCTGGCATATTCAACGTATTCTCGGCAGCTGCTTACCGATATGGGCATACTGTCATAAGTAGCGATATACTTCGGCTTGATGTACATGGAAATACAATTCCTCAAGGAAACATCAAACTCAAAGATGCCTTCTTCAATCCTCAGGAGTTGATGGATGGTGGTGGTACTGATCCTTTATTTAGAGGAATGAGCACTCAAGTAGAGCAAGATTTTGACACGAAGATGATCAGTGACTTGAGAAACTTTCTTTTTGGACCTCCGGGATCAGGTGGACTTGATTTGGCATCTATCAATATTCAAAGAGGAAGGGATAGAGGATTGCCAGATTATAATACTGTACGTAGCTCATTTGGTTTGGATAAGGTGTCCAGCTTTGATGACCTCACTTCAGATCCATATCTCAATACTCAATTCAAAAATCTATATGGTGATATTAATGATATTGATCCTTGGGTTGGATTCTTATCTGAGGACCATATGACCAATTCATTATTTGGAGAAACAGTCATGAAGATAATGACAGAACAGTTTAGGAACCTCAGAGATGGAGACAGTTTCTTCTACCTTAACGATGTTGAACTGACATCAGATGATATTGAATTTATTGAGTCCTCTACCCTATCAACAATCATTAAGAGAAATACAACAGTTGTGAATATTGCTGACAACGTTTTCACAGCTCAACCTATGATTGTAGCTAATAATAATTTTGATATCAGCAGAGATATCACAATCTCTCCGAACCCGAATAATGGAAATTTCACTCTTGAGCTGCCTAAATATTTAGAGCTTCGGAAATACCATATTGTAAGTAATACTGGAAACATACTCATAGAACATCCTATTTTTCATCAATCTAATATTACAAACATTGATATCACAGTTCCCCCAGGTTTATACCATTTGGTCATGACAACATCTGAAGGTATTATCTCAAAAAGGTTCTTTGTACAATAAAGGAATTACTGCGTCATATATCAGAGATCGGATCGCTCTAAGCGATCCGATCTCTTTTCTTAGACGATTCCGCCAACAAAAGAACCAATAATAGCAGTTATGCCCATTGCTATTGTACCCCAAAAAGTAACTCTTATTATAGCTTTCCAAATACTAGAACCTCCAGCTTTAGCAGCTACTCCTCCCAACAGGATTAAAAATAAAATGGTAAATACATATTGAATGATTACAATGGAAGATAATGGAACTAAAAAGGCTACCAACATTGGCGGAGCACCTCCTAAAACAAAAGCTAACCCTGAAGCCAAAGCAGCTTGCAATGGCTTTGCCTGTGATAATTCGGTAATGCCCAACTCATCACGAGCATGTGCTTCTAACGCATTATGTTTGGTGAGTTGAACGGCTACTTGATGAGCCAGATCAAGATCAAGGCCACGCAACTGATATATTTTGGTAAGTTCTTCTAATTCAATTTCGGGTGTTTCTTCCAGTTCTTTTATTTCTCTTTCAATATCAGCTTGCTCTAAATCAGATTGTGAACTTACAGAAACATATTCACCTGCAGCCATGGATAAAGCTCCAGCTACTAAGCCAGCAATCCCAGCGAGTATGATTGGTTCGCGTGTAGTGCTTGCCGCAGCAACACCTATGATGATACTTGCCGTCGATAATATACCATCATTGGCACCCAAAATAGCAGCTCTTAGCCATCCACTTCTCGTGATGTAATGGATATCGGAAACCATATTTTTATCCATAGAAATAATTTATTAGCCCAAAGCTACATCTAATGTCATCATAATAGCAAAACCTACTAAGGAATGATTCAATAATAAAGTAACATTCCTAATGCAGACAATGTAACTAAATCAGTATTCCCTTCTAGCTGTGCCGAAGGTATTAATTCTTCGATAACTACAAAAATCATAGCTCCAGCTGCAAATGCCAAAGCATAAGGAAGGATAGCTTACATGTTAAGCACCAAGATGTCCGCTAATACAGCCGCGAAAGGCTCGACTATTCCTGATGCTTGACCGTCATTCAATGAAGGTCATTTTTAGTCGTGATGAAGATCACTGTAAGCCCCGTCATTACTTCATATTTTTAATGAATAAAAAAAATACCCGAATATGAATTCAGATACTTCTACAAATAATAAACTCAACCAAGTTGGTATGTTTATTATGGGTCTGGCAGAAGCTAAGATTGGTCTTAGGAAATATATTTCAAATAATAAGAGTCTCTACTTCAAATTACAAGATGTACAGACCGTAGACTCAATTACTGAAAATCAGAAAATAGAGAAAGTGATAAATTACTACACCAAATAATTAGATAAAACTAATATTATGGATCATATTGTATACCTAGATTATAAAGCCAAAGAATTGTCAAATCTGACTCTCGGTAAAAAGACAATGATAGCGAGAGGGGCAATGGGTAGAAAAGTCCCATATCAAAAAGTATTTAAAAAAGACGAATATATTTTGTCGAAAATAAAGGAGACCTTATTGTGAAAGCAAAAGCTAAGGTAGCTGATGTATTCTTTTCTGAAAAACTTACTAGAGAAGATTCATTTTCATTAATAGACAAATATCAAAGCAAATTGATGCTAAATACTGCCCTGAAGAAGAGATTTGCAGGTAAAAGATTTCTTACATTAATTACGCTTTCTGATTTTTTATTGATTGACCAACCGTTCGAAATTGACAAATCTCAATATTCAAATATGGACGATTGGTTGCTGGTAATAGACATTCAAAATGTAATGGTAAAACAAGAGGTATAGTAATTTAAATTATTTCATTTATAAAATATATAGGTTTATAAAAGTACTTTTTAAAGTATTTCTGCCTTGATTAATGTTGGTCTTTTATCCTTTATAGTACTGTCTACTTAAAAAGCAAAAAAGCATGACATATATCATCTTAGGAGATGAGGTGTATCATTATTTATAGCATCCTTCTCTTATAATTTTGAGAGATGAGAAAAATTTTGATTCTCCATCTATTTCTGTTCATATGGGCGGCTCCAAAAGCTCAGGTAGATAGTATTTCATTGCACTTGCCAGAGTTTAAGAATCGACCTCTTATAGCTGCATTAGAAACCGTTTCTACTAATATACTAATCAATAGGTATGATGCATGGGTTCGAGGATTGGACTGGGCAAAGGTGACTCCCGAACATTGGTACAATAATCTCCATACAGGCTTTGATACAGACGGAGATGCTTTTAGTACAAATTTTTTCTCCCACCCATATCACGGATCACTCTTCTTCAATGCTGCCAGAAAAAATGGGAGTAGCTTTTGGGGATCTATTCCTTATGTACTTGTCGGAAGTTGGACTTGGGAGTATTTTGGAGAAACTTATCCACCCAGTGAAATCGATTGGAATACTACTACTTTAGGAGGTGTCTATCTTGGTGAGATTACCCATCGACTTACTACTCATTTATTACGGGACAACAAAAAGAGAGATTACCGATTTCTGAGAAACTTAGGTGCCACAATTATGGACCCAATTGGGCAAATCGATGGATGGTTCTATCAGGATGTTAGGCAATCTTATCGATCATCAAACTCTCGGCGATTTCCGGTAAGTTCTCAATTTTCAATTGGGTATTCTCGATTATTTAAATCGAATAGGATACTTCCGAATAAATCATATCTACACTTGAATTACTCTATGATTTATGGCGACTTATTTGAAGATCAGGATGAATATAAGCCATTTGATTTCTTTATTTTCAGAGTTTGGTTAGATATAAATTCATTTAAAGATTATAATCAAAACTATTTGAATATTATGTCACATGCCCCGTTATGGAAGTTTAACAAATCTGATCGAAATATTTTTACAGTCTCTAGTCACTATGCTTTCATTCACAACAATGTCTTTAAGATAGGAGCTATGTCATTGACGGCCGACTATCATTTTAATGTTAAGACTGATGATTTTTCATTATTGTCTGGTTTCAAGATAGGTCCAGTTTTATTTGGCAGTGCCAATTCGGAGGTCGTGGAAGTAGTGGACATTTTCACAGAAGATGACGGCGAATTTCTTAGAGATTATGTTTATGGAAGAGGATATATGGTGGAGATTGAAGCTTTATTTATTACAAAGAAATTTGGCCGAATAATTACAAGTTATAATCATTGGGTGATCTATACCCAACGAGACACTCCAGGTACCGAACGAAGTTCTATCTTAAAGTTAGAGTATTATTATCCTATCTGGAGAAATTGGGGATTGGGTGTTGAGTTTTTCCATTATCATCGTGCTGCGCATTATAAGGATTATGTCGAGTATCAAGATATTAGGAATGGGTATTCTGAGATTAAGATATTGAGTACGGTTTCGTTTTGATATTTATTATCACTAGCGATGCGTTATAAGTCAAAGAGGTTCAGTTGTTTACCGACTCCATTATCGTAAGATTGTAAATCGTTGTTCATAAGTAATTGATTTATAGGTGTTTTGTCAAAAGAGGACACACTTAATATTTGTAATATTTCGTAAAGGCTCTTGTGAGTATTTAATCGCTTTTTTAAAATGGCTACTATCAAATAAGTGCATACTGCAATCCAAATTTGAGTTTTTACTGCATTTTCAGATTGTCCCCAAAATGTCTTTATTTTCAAATGTTGTTTTATCCATTTGAAAAACAATTCAATTTGCCATCTATTTTTGTAAAGTAGAGTTATCGTATAAGCGTCAAGTTCAAAATTATTAGTTAGGAAAACATACATCTTACGCTTCGATTTAGAATAATATTTGATTCGCCTCAATTTATCAGGATACTCTAAACTTGACTTTACTCCCGTTAGTTTTATTATTTGATCACATTTTAAACCAATTGATTTATCGACTTTCCGTGAGTATAATCTCTTAAACTTAATGTTTCTCTTGGCTCGAATTACAAAGAAAGCTTTTGCTTGATCAACAATATAAAGTCGCTTAAAATCATAGTACCCTTTGTCAACGATATAAAAAGCACCAGCTTCAAATATAATTTGATCTAAAATTCTGACATCGTGTACTTTACCAGTTGTAATTGCGATAAAAACTGGAATGTTTCCTCGTAAATCCATTAGAGTATGGAGTTTTACAGCACCTTTTTTCTTGCGAAATTTTGCCCAATTAAAAACATTTAAACATAAATCAATCGTGGATGCATCTAAAGCATATACCGTATTATTAAGGTCAAGCGTGAAATTATTATCATTCAAATATAAAGGTCGAGCTACACCAATCAAGTGATTTGAAAAATCAGACCAAATACGCCAATTTCTACTTTTGTTGGCACGAGTTAAACATGTGGGTGATACTACTTTTGTGATACCTAAATGATAAATTTTATTATCATGTGCTTCGAGACAATTAATAATATCACGAACACTTTCACGATAAGTCAATTGGCCAAACATCATAAAGAGGAACTGTTGCCAACAATTGAAATCTCTTACTCGATTGTTGCCATTATATTTAGCAACACATTTATTAAATTCGTACTTTGAAATCAGTGAAACCAATTGACTAAAAACAAATTTTCCATGATACATAAGTCATTTTTAGCAAAAAATAGCTCATTTAAACCAATATATCTGAAGTCCTAAAATCGAAAAACGCCTGTAAGTTGCTAGTTTATAGATAATTGAGAGTAATTTTTATTTCTTAACGCATCACTAGTGATTTATTATCATAAATTTTATATATTTATTTTTATAGAAATTCATATTAAATGAACTTCATTTAGGCGATGTAGAATTTTCAATGAATCTCATTCTTGATATGTACTATCAGTTTCTGCTGGAACATTAATTTAGTAGATTAATATTGCTTTGCCTTATCAGGCGGATTTACTTTTTTCCAGCAAAAAAAGTAACAAAAATGCCCGATATTTAAAGGAAGTTTTGTTCCGCTAAAGCTCCACAAACCGAAGTTTCTGTTGAATTACACGCTTATTCAGCCTTTCTACGAGTATTATTTTACTAGACTCAGTGTTCCAGCATGAAGATTGCTCGCCTCGTGGTAAACTCTCGGTTCTCTCACTATCCCGATTCTATCGGGATTCCTTCGGATCGATCGTTCTTATTCACTCCAACCTCTACTTCTTTTAGATTCCGATCAACACCCCAAACGGATGAGATTAGTTTAAATAACTTGCCAACCTTACTGCATTTAATTCAATTCTAAATCAAATATAGGTTACAAAACCCCCAATGCCAATTCTATCATAGTCCCTAGAGAAGTTTCTCTTGCATCAGCACTTATCTTTTCACCAGTCACTAGCGAATCACTAATGGTCAGAATAGACAGAGCATCGACGTTGTATTTGGCAGCGATGGTATAGATCCCAGCAGTTTCCATTTCTACAGCTAGGATTCCAAATTGTGCCCAGTGTTTGTAACTGTCAAAATCATCTTCGTAGAATTCGTCTGAAGTGAGGATATTTCCAGCTTTGATTGGAATATTATGATCATTGGCATAAAAGATTGCTTTCCGAAATAAATCAAAACTTGCTGTAGGACTATAATCGGAATTGACAAAGCGTGCGTTATTGATTCCATTAGTAGAGGAAGCAGCCATAGCGATGACCACATCTCGAACATTTACATCCTTCTGATAAGAGCCCGCAGAACCTACACGAATCAGCTTTTTACAACCATAATAATTGATCAGTTCATGGCAGTAAATTAAAGTAGATGGCACTCCCATGCCAGTACCCTGAACAGAAACAGGCTTGCCTTTGTAGGTTCCTGTATAACCAAACATTCCTCTCACATCATTATAAAGCACAGGATTATCAAAATAGGTCTCAGCGATCCATTTGGCTCTCATAGGATCTCCAGGAAGGAGAACGTTCTCGGCTACTTCACCTGGTTTGGCTTCTATATGTATGCTCATCTGGTTAAATTTTATGCGCAAAGTTCCTTCTCCTTTGCTCAGATTTAGGTGATCAAGATCATCAAAGTTGATGATTCTTGTCTACTTAAAATCATAAACTTTTTGTGACCTTGGTAGGTAAAATATAGTCTATGAAACAAGTATACATTCTGTTCTTAGTAGTATCATTTAGCCAAGTGATTTATTCACAAACTACAGACAATAGTATTCCATTGAACGTTGCATATCTCAACTATAACATTGATGGTCATGGACTGATGATAAGCACAGAGCGAAATATCAATGATAAATATGTCATTGAAGCAGCACTCAGTGCCTATGACCACGAAAACAATGATCAGACCATTTCATTCAGTGCATTCTTTTCTAGGAGACTGGCATATGATTCAGGTTTCAGCCCTCAATTTGGTGTTGGACTAGGATTGGTAAATACATGGATCGAAAATGAGCAAACCCAAGGACAAGGTATAGATGTAGATGAAAGATCAGGAGAACTTTCTCTCGCTACTTCAATAAAGGTCTCACCATTTGCCTGGGATTTTAGAACGAAAAAAGATATTCCGTTAAGGGTCTTTTTTGATTGTATTTTACAAGCACAATTTCCAGAATTTGAGTCAGTCGATCCTTATGTATTATTTCAATTTGGAGCGACTTATTACTTTCGGTATACATCGAAAAATAATGAGGAAGAGTAAGGAATTGATTTTGTGTAATTAACTAAAGTTTCCCAGTAAAAACATTATTGATATTTAAAATTAAATTTCGTAATTTATTGATATTCAATTATTAAAATTTTGTCTCGACTGGCTTTGCTTGCCCACCACTAACGTGTTCCTTCGTTTGATAATTTCATTATCACTTTTTCAACAAAAAGATCACTCACTCCTCTGCTTGATCAGAAAACGAAACAAAAGAATCAAGCCACTAAAAAAGCTATTCTGCGAATGTGACTGAATGATCTATTGTAGATAGTTTGAAGCAACAGCTTCATAAATGAAGAAACCTGCATTGCAGGATGGGTTGGCCTCCCACCGCTTACGCGTTCATTCCCTTATCAGCTATCGCTGCTACATCTTCGATGATCGGTCATTCTCCCACAGTTTAGCGGCATGGCTCTGCTCTTTTTTAATTAGTGTCTTCGACAATGGAGAATTCTCTGCTGGGAAACTTCAGTAATTAAGTTTTAATGGAAATATTAATAATATGAAGAATCAGTTGGTTTCGGAATATTTGAAAGGCTGCATTAATATAAATATATGGTAACCTTACAGGCTACTATTTGAACATTTTTTTTGTTGTGGGGTGATGCCCCAAACTGAATTATATTTGCCTTACAGGCAAATTATGAAAAAGAATTATTGGATGAATTTCTTTTAACAGAAGTTGCTCTATTTCTCCATTCATGACACCAATTAACATAGTCATTTGCTTTGTCAGATAAAATCAAATGCACTTTATCTACACTCTTCATCCTTTCTGCATTTTGCACATTAATTATTTCTTGCAGTTGGCTAAGTAAGATATGTGAAACTGAAATATTTGATAGTTTGGAAGAATGAAGGCTCAGATCAATGTAATATTCTATTGAAGTCCAATCATCGATTAAACAACTACCTTGGTCTGTACATGAAATAATCAAATCATATTGCTGAATATCTACAGCTTCATAAGGTACGACAATCAATGAGGTATTTGCCACCAATGTATCCGCTTTAGATTTTGTGCGATTGGTGATTGAAACATTTCCGAAATTAAATTTAGGCAGATATTTTACAACTTGAGCAGCCATATCACCAGCACCAATAATCAAAACCTTTTTGCCTTTCAACTTTTCAGAACCAAAACGATGTCTAGCCGATTTTAATGCTTGATATGCCAATGATACAGTTTGAGATTTGAAATCTGTCTTTCTACAAATCTGCTTGTGAAATCGCATTATAGCTTGATAAGCACGTTCAAGAAGTGTGGACATTGATTTATTTTGACGAGCTTCTTCAAATGCTTTTTTCAATTGACTAAGAATCTGATCATCTCCATAAATAGCAGATTTAAAACCAGCACTAAGCTGAAGAAAGTGTTCTATACATTCTTGAGACCCACTAAATGTTTGGAAAGAACCTTTATTGAGATTTAATTTTTCATCTAACAAGGATAACCACTTACCAATGATTTCTTCTCTCAGTTCTATTTCAGATTCATAATACAATTCAATCCTATTGCAGGTTTGAAGAAGGACATATCCGTCTACTCCTAGATTATAGGTCAGATAAGCAAATAACTGCTTCCATCCTTCATTCTTGAGATTTAATGCTATCCTCTCTTCAGAATTAAGCATCTGATGATTGATAGAAATAACTTGAATATTTCTCATGCGATTATATAGCCTTACTAAATACTTGGTTATCTGATGAAGTTCCTTGGAAAATAGGGTCTATGGAAGAACAAACATTCCTAATAAAGAACTTCCCTAAGTCAGTAATTTTTATTTTGTTGTTATTGTAGGTTACTAAACCATCCTCAACCAGTTCATCAAGATTAGATAAAAAAGGTGCGATGGCAATGGCATCTTTACTAAGTGAGTCCCAAGAAGTCGAATCCTTGCACATCAAATTAAGGATGTGTTTTCTCATCATCATCTCTGAATAATTTAGTTTATGCCCCTTTATAATAGGCAGTGAACCACTATTTACTTTTTCTTGATAAGTCTCCACATGTTTTTCATTTTGCACATACATTGACCAGGAATCACTGATTGATGAAGCCCCTAAAGCGATACTGCATTTGGTATAATTAGGAGTATAACCCATAAAATTCCTATGCATTTTTCCTTCTTTATATGAATTATAGAGCGCCTCATCTTCAAGACAGAAATGATCCATTCCTACCGCTTTATATTCCTCCATTTCAAGGAGGTATCTTCCGATATCGTACAATTCATTTTTATCTACTCCTGATGGCACATCTTTAATTGTAAATGCCCTCTGACTTGCACTTTTCCATGGCACATGTGCATAACTGTAAAATGCGATTCTATCTGGTTTCTGCTCAGCTATAAACTTTGCTGTGTCAAGTATATTTTTTGGTTTTTGAAAAGGTAGACCATATATTATATCATAATTTACTGAAGTATAGCCAATAGCTCTAGCCCAAGTAGTAACTCCTCTTACCTCATCTGCAGTTTGTTGTCTGTTTATTGCACTCAAAATATTAGGGGATACATCTTGAACCCCGATACTGATTCTTCTGAATCCTAAATTGTAAAGGGTCTTAAGGTGATGTGAATTTGTGCTGTGTGGATGTGCTTCAAAACTAAATTCATATCCATCAGCCAAGTCAGAATCCTCAAGGATCGTTGAGATCAATTTCTTTAGATTTTCAGCATCAAAGAAAGTAGGTGTTCCTCCACCTAAATGAATTTCTTTAATAGTTGGTCGTTGATCCAAATTCTCAAGATAAATTTTCCACTCTTTAAGAACAGCATCAATATATGGTGACTCTACATGATGGTTCTTTGTGATTCTTTTATTACATCCACAATACGTGCAAAGCGCTTCACAAAAGGGCAAATGGATATATAAACTCAATTCTGGATACTCAGCATAACTCTTCTTGATATCAGTCAACCATTCGTCTTGCGAAGGAGTTTGTGATTGCCAATGTGGAACAGTTGGATAGCTAGTATACCGAGGAACTTCTGTATTATATTTTTCAATTAGTAATGGATCCATAATTAGTATTCTTTCAATTGTAAAGTTAATTGTCAGGCAGGCCAATCGGCATGATCTTTATCACTTTCATCAATGACATAGATCATACAGAACCAGCTCATCTACATTTATTTTTACGCTATATCAAACACTAAGATTATGGTTCAGCCTTCTCACAAACAATATGCAATAGTCACTTATCTTATTATTATACTTATGATTTTATTTGCCGCTGGCATGATGGGATTAGTAGTATATAATGCTTAATTCTCTTGCAGGAAAACGTTAATATAAAAACTAATTGTACCCATTGTGGAGATTCGTGTGAATCACATGAGTTTACATTTGGCAATGCAGTTTTTTGCTGCAATGGATGCAAACTTGTATATCAATTGCTTAATGATAATGGTATGACTGCATATTATCAATATGAAGCTCAACCCGGAATCTCTCAGAAAAATCAAAATTTTGTTGGATTTGACTATTTAGAAGATAAAAAGATTGTTCAAAAACTTCTTGACTTTCAGGAAGGAGGGATTTCAAAGATTACACTTCATTTACCCGATATTCATTGCAGCGCTTGCCTTTGGCTACTTGAAAACATATCAAAACTTGATTCTGGGATTATACAATCAAGAGTCAATTTTACTACAAAAAAAGCTACAATTACTTACAAAGATGATGAAACCAGTCTGCGTAATGTAGTAAGTTTGCTTGCCAGAATTGGATATGAACCAAGAATAAATTATGACAGTTTAGATAGCAGTAATGAAGAAAGTAAATACGATAAAAAACTGCTTTACAAACTAGGACTAGCAGGCTTTGCTTTTGGCAATATTATGTTGCTGAGTTTTCCAGAATATCTGGGTTTTGACAAGGCCAGCTATCTCTTTCATATCGGATATATCAATATTATATTAGCAATTCCTGTATTACTTTTTAGCGGCATCGACTATATCAAATCTGCAATAACGGGTATAAGATTGGGTAACCTCAATATTGATCTTCCAATTGCCTTGGGAATGATTACGCTCTTTTCTAGAAGTGTATATGAGATTCTCAGCCATAGTGGAGAAGGGTATTTAGACAGTTTTACTGGATTTGTATTTTTCCTTTTAATCGGTAGATGGTTTCAATCTTTCACTTATCAAGCTTTGGATTTTGATAGGAATTATAAATCTTACTTTCCTATATCGGCATTAGTAAAATCTGGAACCGAATGGATTACTAAATCTATCGACAATCTTGCCCCAAATGATATAATCCGAATTCGAAATCAAGAGCTAATTCCTGCAGACGGAATTCTGATGAAGGGTAAGGCGAGAGTAGATTATAGTTTTGTAACTGGAGAATCAGATTTAATATCAAAGAGAATTGGCGATGAACTTTTTGCAGGTGGAAAGCATCAAGGAGAGAGCATAGAAGTAAGCATAACCAAGAAAGTAGATCAGTCCTATTTGACACAATTATGGAATGAAGATACTTTCAAAAAAAGAGGCATTTCTGATTCAAGTAAGTTGATTTCTTTAATCAGTAAATATTTTACTTATGTGGTCATAACTATAGCTATTGCTACCATGGCGTACTGGTGGATGAGGGATGCTAGTTTAGCCTTCAATACTTTTACAGCTGTCCTCATTGTTGCATGTCCATGTGCATTGGCTTTGGCCATTCCATTTACTTATGGAAACATCCTTCGGCTACTTTCCAGAAGTGGGTTCTACCTTAGGAATGTCTCTACAATAGAGAATATACAGGATATTGATCACATCATTTTTGATAAGACAGGAACGATTACGAATAGCTCAGAAATAGATATTACTTACTATGGAAAACCACTCAATCTTGATCAACAATCAATAATAAAATCTGCTTGTAGTCATTCTTCTCATCCACTGAGTAAAGCAATTGTCAAAGAACTTAAGAATGCTACTCTTATAGATGTTGAAAGTTATGAGGATGTGATAGGCAGTGGATTTTACGCAACATGTGATGCTAAAAAACTAAAACTTGGATCTTCGGCTTTCATTTTTGGAACAGAACATAAGAAGAAAGAGCATGGAGTTTTCATTGAGATCGATGGTGAATTCATTGGGTACTTCAAATTCGAACATAAGCTAAGAGAGAACATTAAAGAAATCATCAAAGGATTACAAAATGATTACGAACTTTCGGTTCTTTCTGGTGATACTGATCAGGAGCAATCTAGAATAATTAATTTATTTGGCAACAAGCAAAACATTTATTTTAATCAAGCACCAAAAGACAAGCTTGAAAAAATAAAATCGCTCCAGGAACAAGGGCAAAAAGTCATGATGATTGGAGATGGGCTCAATGATGCAGGAGCACTCAAACAGGCAGATGTTGGAATTGTCATTTCAGATAAGGCGAACAATTTTTCACCCGCTTGCGATGGCATTTTGGATGCGAGCAAATTTAGTACCCTTTTGCATCAGCTCAAATATCTCAGCATGGCTAAGTATATTATTTATGGCGCATTTGGGCTTGCTTTTTTGTATAATGGAATTGGATTGTCATTTGCTATTTCTGGGAATCTTAGTCCTGTAGTTGCTGCCATTTTGATGCCCTTATCCTCTATTACTGTGATTATATATGGCGTTGTTTTAAGTTACTTTGGGTATAAATATGTACTTGAGTAAAAACTAATAAATGAATATTGAAATCACTTGTAACTATTTATTCTTTAACTTTTTCAGTAGTAGTTACTTCATTAACAATAATATAGTTGGTTATATTAATGAAGTGGTTTAAAAAAGGTATTATTAAAAGACAATTCAAATTCTTAAACACTTATATCTATGTCAATATTATCTCAAAAAACTGGTTTTCAAATAAGGCCAAGATTTGAGGTTACCTCATCATACAAAGTTGCAGAGTTGCAAGATATTATGAAACAAGCGCTTAAATCAGAAGAAGCTCCATGTGCTGGCAAAGTACGTTTTGGTTATTTGAGCCTTTTCCCTTCTGAATCTGACCAACACTATTGGTCACCTCATCTATCTGTTACTATCGAAGAACATCCTACTGAAGATGGAAGTTTACTTAGAGGACTTTATGGACCTTCTCCAGCTGTCTGGACAATGTTTGTGTTTGTCTACGCAATTATAGCAATTGCTATTGTCATCGTAATGGTTATAGGTTTTGCTAATATGACAATTGATGAATCAGGTGCAATACTTTGGGCAGTTCCATTTCTTATTTTACTTTTGGGTTCAATGTATTTAGTTTCTTCTATTGGTCAAAAAAAAGGCTATAATCAGATTGAAGATATACACCATTTCTTCGAATCTTGTATTGGTCAAACTATCAATTAAATTATGAAAATTTATTGGACATCATTGTTTTTCATTTGCTTTCTGGCAATCTTATCTAATTGCACAAATGGAAACTCAAATTCAAAAACCACACCAATTTTACACCCAAATAATGATAGTGAGCTCACTCTTCTCATGAGGGATATGTATAATTATTATGACACATTAAAAGTAAACATTGAAGCCGGAGAAGTCCCAAATCAAATTAAAGACTTCAAAGAAATTCACGATGCAGTAGCTACCGAACCTTCCAAATCGGAAAGCGGACTATATAAAGCTATGAGTATTGTCTACATTGAATCAGCACAGAGACTTAATTCTTCTCAGAGTAATATGCCCGAAGTATTCAATCACATGGTAGATAATTGTATGAATTGTCATAGACAAATGTGTCCTGGACCAATGGTGAAGATTAAGAAGTTGTATATGAATATTTTATAACGATGTTTTAACTAAAATGAAATGAAAAAAACTTCAAAAGCAAGAAAAATTGGAATAGTCGCGTTGATCGTATTAAACATTATTGTATTACTCGGTCAAATTTGGCCAGATGGAGCGCCTCCTTTTGCAAAAACCGTAAATATTGTATTCTTAATATTGAACATGTTCTTCATTAGTTCATTATTGGTTCGACGAAAGTCAAAATGATGTTTTAAAAAAAAAGCTTTATATCCAAATCCAAGGTTACGATTTTTTAGATGCAATCACATTTATAGAAACTATATCATCATAAAAGTACGTTCTTATACATGTACCAAAGTTAAATCAATATGCGCCTCAGGCATTTAATTAGAATTACATTTCTATTTATTGCTGCTCTTATGCTTCAATCCTGTGTCACTTCCTACAAGTACAGTTATGAAGAAGAGAATTTCCCATTATTCGAAGGTGATTATCGTCAACAAACATTTAGAAATATTTCGGATTCAAATCCATCTATCAAAGTAGTTTCGTTTAATATTGAATTTGCACAAAATATTGACGAGGCTATTACTCTGCTACAAAAAGCACCACTTCTTTCTGCCGATGTAATTCTACTTCAAGAAATGGATGAAAAAGGGACAGAACGACTTGCCAAAAGCCTGAATATGAGCTATGCCTACTACCCTGCTATATATCATCCTAAACATGAGCAAAATGTAGGTAATGCTATCCTCTCAAAATGGAAAATCAAGAATAGTCAAAAAATTAAACTTCCTCATCCAAGCAGCTATCCAGTACCGTTTGAAGGGAAAAATTATATCTTTAGAAAAACTGCTACTGTAGCAAATATTGAAATTCATGGACAATTAATCACATTTGCTAGCACTCATGCTGCAGCATTCAATACAACCCAAAAAAGAAAGGAATTTGCAGAAGCCATAGCAGCACAAATGCAAGATGCTACGGTGACATGTGCAGTGGTCGGTGGAGATTTCAATTCTCTAGGATCTGCTGATATCAATGCGACCGTAAGTTCATTCACCTCATCAGATTTTCTTTGGGCAAGCCAATTTATCGGTATGACTGTCAGTGAGAAAAAACATGTTCTGCGCTTTGTTCCGGTAGAGGCATTTCAATTAGACCATCTATTTGTAAAAGGTATGTGTATAAATGATGCTGGCAAAGTAGATCAAAAAGGAGTCAGCGATCACCTTCCTATATGGGTAGATATAGAAGTCGAAAGAGAAGATGTTTTTTATAACACTAGAATTATTAAATAAGGCATCCAGATCTATAAATTTATTCAATTTCAAATTGCCCCAAAGCGGGCAACATTCTATAGCAATGGGTAAAACCCATTGCAAAGATTCATTTTTATTAGAGCTCTGAAGGAGCGATATTATTTCGTACCATATAGTTTCACCCTTTCAGGGCTGATATTTTTAGACTATAAATACGATGGACTATGTCCATCGTTATAGAAGTTACATCCCTTTGGGACTAAGTTGTAAATGCCTCCTTTCATAAATAAAAATGATAGTAAATTATCCCGAATCATCGGCAATTCACATGTGTTATCTCTCATTGCACAGGGTAATATTCATGATCTTTGTCTCATTGCATAGCCAATATCAACTTAAAATGTCCGAATGCATAGGCAATTGAACAGATTTCTAGTATGAATGATATCGAAAAATAAAATATCATAGCCAATTAAAGGAGGTGAATTCAAATTGCCCCAAAGCGGGCAACATTCTATAGCAATGGGTAAAACCCATTGCAAAGATTCATTTTTATTAGAGCTCTGAAGGAGCGATATTATTTCGTACCATATAGTTTCACCCTTTCAGGGCTGATATTTTTAGACTATAAATACGATGGACTATCCATCGTTGTAGAAGTTTCGTCCCTTTGGGACTAGGTAGAAATACCTCATTTCATAAATAAATACTATAATCTATTATAGAAGTAATAGATCCCCCAAGAACTTCTACATTCAAATTGCCCCAAAGTGGGCAACATTCTATAGCAATGGGTAAAACCCATTGCTAAGATTCGTTTTTATTAGAGCTCTGAAGGAGCGATATTATATCGTACCATATAGTTTCACCCTTTCAGGGCTGATATTTTTAGACTATAAATACGATGGACTTTATCCATCGTTGTAGAAGTTTCGTCCCTTTGGGACTAAGGTTGTAAATATCTCAACGCATAAGCAATACTAATGACACATTAATGGATTCTTGAGCATCTCCCAAAAATTGAGCTCTTCAGGCATACCAACAACGACACCACGGTATATCAAAAACAGACCAAAACAAAGCGTGACATAAGGCAAAACTCTCCGAAATTGAAACCTCATTTTAGGGTTCAAAAGCTTAAAGCCTAATATTAAAGTCAGCATCATCGGAATTGTGCCCAATCCAAATAAGGACATAAAGATCATGCCTTGGATGAGTGATCCAGAAGCAACAGCACCAGCCAATGCTAAATAAACCAAACCGCAAGGAAGTAGTCCATTGGCAGCTCCTAAGGTAAAAGGATGATATTGTTTTGCCTTGCTATACATCTTTGAAATCCCAAGCCTGAGTTTAGCATAGAGCGTTCTCATTAATGGCAATCCATTTATTTTCTGATCAATATCATATGACAGTAAAAATGAAAATATAAGTAGAATACCTAAGACTATAGATAGAACTTTCTGAAGATCAACAACTACAAGAAATGAACCCAGAAGTCCAAATATCAATCCCAATATCGAATAAGTGAATGTCCGACCCAGATTATAAGAAATGCCGGATTTTAATCTTTGTGAAGTTGTGTCACCTTCATTATCACAAAACGCTATAGCCAAAGGACCACACATCCCTACACAGTGCAAACTGCCAAACAATCCCAATGTAAAAGCTACTACCCACATTGTATCAAATAAATATTAGTTCTTCTTTGTAATAAGGTTTCCCATTCTCCGTCCAATCTAATTTTAAGATCCATTTCCCTGGCAGCATTTTATCTGTAGGTATTGTCGTTTCATTATCCTTTAGCTTGATATTAAAGTCTACTGACTTATCAGAAGGTCTGTAGAAATCAGCCGTACCTTCGATTATGTCATCATTCCCGAAATTAATAGTCAACGACATATTAGCCTTATCATTATTTATCGTTACAAGCTGAGAATTGAGGCTATTCTGGCTCTTTTCATATTGAGATTGATAAGTAAGATCTTTGGCATAATAATCATCGACTACTAAGCTATGATCTACACCGAAACTCGCAATCAATGCCGTCACTACCGCTCCTACAAAGCATACGTAAAAAATAAAAATTCCGTGTCCCCAATTAAATTTCTTAAACATAACTTATCATTTTCTTGGTCCTAAAAATGTGGTTTCTGATTCATCAATCAATTCATCTCCACTATATACATCTATGGTTAAATCTGTTTTTCTATTTTTGATTTTATCCTTTGGTATTTTTATAAACACTGCACCCTCAGTCACTTGATTTTTCAATGTTTTCGGTGGTTGTCCGATGGTTTCAAATATTATCCCAGGGATGTCATCGCACTTAAATGTTATTTGCATTTCAGTATCCGTCTTGTTGATCAATTGATAATTATACAAGTTGCTGATATAACCATCATCATTATCTTGAAAGAGCATTCCAGGTGTTCTCAAGAATAGAGTCTCGACACTTGATCGATTCATAAATAAAAATGACTCCAAACCCAAAAGCGCCACCAGCATTAGACTATATGCAGCTACCCTATTATTCCATAAAGAATTCTTCTTCTCAACTATTCCATTATAACTATCAACTCTAATGAGCCCCTCAGGTTTCTTAATCTTCACCATTACCTCATCACAAGCATCCATACATGCTGTACAATTGACACATTCTAATTGGGTTCCATTCCTAATATCAATACCCGTAGGGCAGACTTTCACACAAAGTCCACAATCCACACAATCTCCAAGAACTGGATCAAGTTTCAAAATTTCTGCAGCAGTTTTAGGTGTAGCAGAATCATCAGAATTCTTCTTATCTTTTCTTGTTTTTGAAAGTTTACCTCTTGGCTCCCCTCTCTCAAAATCATATGCTACAGCCAATGAATTCTCATCAAGCAAAACACCCTGAAGTCGACCATAAGGGCAAATAGTCGTACATACTTGTTCTCTCAACACAGAGAAGACACCATAAAACATCCCAGTGAATATAATCATGGCAGTGAATCCCTTCCAGTGTTCATTTATTGGCTCTGTAACTATTTTAGTCACTTCTTCCAATCCTATGATATACGCTAAAAATGTATGGGCAATAAAAGCTGAAATCAGAATAAATATCAGTTGTTTGCCTACTTTTTTGACGTATTTATCCGCTGTCCAAGGCGCTTTGGCAAGACTTTTTTGAGCATTTGCATCCCCTTCAATCCAATATTCAATCCGACGGAAAACCATTTCCATAAAAATGGTTTGTGGACATACCCATCCGCAGAAAAGCCTACCATAAATCACTGTAAACAATGCAATGAAGATCATAAAAATCAACATAGCAATTACAAAAAGATGAAAATCCTGCGGTGCAAAATAAACACCGAATAATATGAATTCAGTCTCTGGTACATTCAGTAACACAAATGGTCTACCATTCATCTTGACAAATGGAAGTCCGAAAAGGATCACTAGAAGAACATAAGAGACATATTTACGATAATCGTAAAACCTACCCTTTGGCTTTTTAGGATATATCCAGATCCGCTTACCAGAGCTATCTACAGTCGCAATTTGATCTCTGTAGACGTCATCTTTTTCATTATGTTCATCAAATGGATTACTCATCAGATTATTGATCTTGTGTTGTTGCTGTAAGTACTTCTTCGTACAAATCTCCTTCAGCCGCTTTTGGATTTGGTGGATTTGTACCATGCAAAGTTTTGATATAACTTGCCAATTTGAGTATTGTACCTGGTGTCATCTGTGATTTCCATGCGATCATACCTTTTTCGGGCACGCCATTCTTGATTGTTGTGTATATATCTTTGAGACTTCCTCCATGCACCCAGTAATTATCAGTCAAGTTTTGTCCTACTCCGCCTTGACCTTCTGGACCATGACAAGCTGCACAATTGGCTATGTAAATACCATATGCTTTTTCAAGTCCTTTTTCATCAGTTGTAAGTACAAGATTATTCTCATCTATCGAATTCTTTTGTCTCGCTGTAAACGCTTGTTTCTGTTCTTCTCCTCTTTGCATTTCACTTACATATTCTTCTTGCTGACTAAGACCGATGTCAGATCCATGATAGACATAGAGGTATCCAATCGAAATAAAAATCGAAATGTAAAATGTCCATACCCACCAAGGCGGAAGTTTATTATCCAATTCTCGTATACCATCATAGTCATGACCAAGATCAATGTCGCCTTCTTTATCAATAGGTATTAAACTCCATGCTTTGTCATATAATACTTTCAACAAAGAATCCTTCTTCACTGCTTTGGCAGTTGTGATTTCTATACCTTTCTCTTTCAAGAATTCTCTTTTCTGATGCTCGACTATACCATTCATTGCATTCCACAAAGTGAATCCTACTCCTATGAATACTATTATACCCAAGACCAGAAAGATATTATGATATGCCCAGACTAGATAAGGATTCGGCTTTGCTTTCCCTTCCGCCATTGCTATTAATGGCAGTATCAATAAAGCTAGAGTGAAGACTGATTTATGTTTTATAAACGTTCTCATGGTTATCAATTTTGTGGATTATTAATAGGATCATCTTCCGCTAATGGTAGATTTGCTACTTCTCTTAGTTCTTCACTGTTTTTAATGACTGCCAAGTAAATTGACATCGTGAAAACAATAAAAAATGTCAGTAATGCGAAAAGCGCCATCCAATTGATATTACCTGCTGTTTCTAATATATATTTATACATTTTGTCCCTTTTTAATTTTCAGTAATTTTCTTAGGCTTTATATCTGTTCCTAATCTTTGTAGATAAGCTATCATTGCAACAATCTCCTTATTTTCAAGACCTTCTTGCTCGATGCCTTGATCATTAAGTTCAGCAGCAATTACTTTTGCTTGACGTTTCAGGTCTGCCACAGCTCTGTCTTCATACCCTCTTGGATAAGGTGTTTTCAACATCTTAAGCACATTGATTTTAGCTCTTGTATAAGTAGTATCAATATCCTGATCCAGCATCCAATAATAAGGTGGCATAATAGATCCAGGAGACATACTTTCTGGCTCTAACATATGATTATAGTGCCAGCTATGCGGATATTTACCACCTATACGATGGAGATCTGGCCCCGTACGTTTACTACCCCATAAAAATGGACGATCATAAATAAATTCTCCTGATTTACTGAATTCTCCATACCGTTCCGTTTCATCTCTGAAAGGTCTGATCATCTGTGAGTGACAACCGATACAACCCTCTTTGATGTACAGGTCTCTACCTTCGAGTTCGAGTGCAGTATAAGGTTTGACACTTTCAATTTTAGGTACATTTTCGTCAATGACCAACATTGGAAATATCTCAACTATTCCTCCAATCAATACTACAATCGCACTTCCTATCAACATCTGAATAGGTCTTCTTTCTATCCATCTGTGCCAGTGTTCGCCTTTGTGTGGGACATATTTTGCTCTTGCCGGTGCAGAAGCTGCTGCATTTTCAACAAGTTGTCCAGCCTTAGCAGTCTTATAAAGATTCCAAGCCATGATACATACACCAACTAGATAGATTGTACCTCCAAGTGCTCTCACCATATACATAGGTATAATCTGAGTCACTGTCTCTAAGAAATTACCATATGCAAGGAAACCATCAGGTGTGAATTTTTTCCACATCAAACTTTGTGTCCAACCTGCCCAGTACAAAGGAATCGTATAAAACATTGTTCCTAATGTCCCCAACCAAAAGTGCGTATTCGCCATCTTTACTGAGAAGAGTTTTGTACCATATAGTCTAGGCCACAACCAGTATAAAATACCAAACGTTAACATCCCATTCCAACCTAAAGTACCCACGTGAACGTGTCCTACTGTCCAGTCTGTATAATGACTGATGGCATTGATAGATTTGATACTCAATAAAGGGCCTTCAAGTGTCGCCATACCATAAGCGGTAACTGCAACAACCATAAATTTGAGAATAGGATCTCTTCTAACTCTATCCCAGGCACCTCTTAATGTCAACAATCCATTCAACATACCACCCCAAGATGGAGCGATAAGCATAATACTAAATACAGTTCCTAATGACTGCGCCCAATCTGGCAACGAGGTATACAATAAATGGTGTGGTCCAGCCCAGATATAAATGAATATCAATGCCCAGAAGTGGATAATAGATAGTTTGTATGAATACACTGGACGATTTGCTGCTTTAGGTAAGAAATAGTACATCAAACCAAGATATGGTGTCGTCAAGAAAAATGCCACCGCATTATGCCCGTACCACCATTGAATCAATGCGTCTTGCACTCCCGCAAAAACTGGAATACTGTTCCACATGTGAACTGGAACCTCCAAGTTCTTAACCACGTGTAAAACTGTTACCGTGATCCAGGTAGCTATGTAGAACCATATCGCAACATAAAGGTGATGTTCTCTTCTTTTGATAATGGTACCAAACATGTTCAGACCAAACACGATCCAAACTACGGCTATCGCAATATCAATTGGCCATTCTAATTCTGCATATTCTGCCGAAGATGTGAAACCTAGTGGAAGCGTAATTGCAGCAGCTAGGATTATCAATTGCCATCCCCAAAAATGAATCACTGATAATTTGTCACTCCACATTCTTGTTTTCAGCAATCTCTGTAATGAGTAATAGACACCCATGAATATTCCGTTTCCTACAAATGCAAAAATCACCGCATTTGTATGCAGTGGTCTGATTCGCCCAAATGTAAAATACTGGGTGACGTTGAACTCTGGCCATATCAGTTGGAGTGCAGCCCAAAGACCGACTGTCATCCCAACAATACCCCAGACGGTGGTAGCTATTCCAAAGTCTCGTACGATCTTATTATCGTAACTAAACGTTTCTACTTTAGACATTTTCTTGTGGTTTTGTTTCATTAATAGTGAATTCATATTTTTCATTGACCACCTCTGGCGAAATCATGTCATCGTCGATCAATATCCTCATAGACGGAGTGAAGTCATCATCATACTGTCCATCTCGCACTGCCCAGAAAAAGGCAATCAAGAATCCTCCTGCAATGAGAAGGCTGATGATGATTAATAGTAGGATTATTTTCATGTCCTTTGGTTATGTTTTACAGATGCAAGGTAGAAGTTGATCGAGAGGTGTCTGATAATCTAGATCATTGGTAAAGATGATCTGTATCAGCTCTTTTAGAATTGGTAGCCATAAACAAAACTGGCCTTATCTTTAAGAAGATGAGACTAGTGATACTACAAATATATAAGGGTGTCTATTATTTCTTCAAGCTAGAAATTTTCAATATTGAGTATATTGGGCAATAACCAAATATAGCAGTGCCAAACAGAACAAGAGCAACAATAACAGAGACAACTGCCCATGCACCAAGTACATAATTTGACAATACTACTAAAATCAAAAAAGCTGCTATTGTCATTCTAACTAATCTGTCAAATTTTCCAAGATTTCTTTTCATAATATTTAGTTTTCGTATAAACCAGCGATCTTTTAAAAAGATCGCTGGTTTGATATCAGCTGGATCGCTAGTTTGATTTCAGCTGAGCCGCTGGTTTGATATCAGCTGGATCGCTAGTCTATTTATTTCAATTGTTTTACTTCGTTATTTAGCAGCTTCTGAGTCTGTTTCAACTTTTTTTGCAGCATTTTGAGGTCGGTTGAAATGGCCAATTCTTCTGGATATGATCCAGTATTTTCTTTTATCATTGATCTTATCTGAGAACCGATTCTCCAATGCTCTCTAGCTGCTTTAGTTTCTGAAGGGTTTCTGAGAAGTTTAAGACGTTCGACCGTGAGTGTAATTCGGAAAATATTGGCTGCTATCTCCGTCATTGACATATAGTCATTCATGCTTTTATGCAAAGCTACTCCACGACCTTGCTTTAATTCTGTCATGGTTTTATTGTACATGCCCAGATAGCCTTCATTCATAAAAAATTGAAAATCTTTGACGTGAGCTCTTGCAGCTGAACTGTTAAGTTTCAAATTGAGGTGTTTGATTTCGTCCTTTCCGATCATCCTGTTGAGGTAATCTTGACCGCTCAGCATTACATTGAGGTCTTCTAACTCATTAAGGAAATATGTCCTTGCTCTTTTTACAATTGGTTTGCGCCCATCGGCTTGAAGTGCAACAAGAAAACAAGCGAATTTGGTCAATTTTATATTTGGTCCAACATCCGAATCAGCTTTTATAAAATTATCTTCAATAGAAATCCCAAGCTGGATGCATACTTTTTTTGCCTTTTCGATACTTGGTATGAGTGTCTTTATACTTTTATATCCAAGCACATTCGCATACCATGACGCCCACCAATAGAAATGTCCGTCTTCACTGAATCCAAATTCAGCCATTTGAGGCTTACTATCTTTGATTTCTACTTTCATTTTACCCAATTATTTTGTACACTTTTTAATAAGTTTGAATGCCCAATCGTAATGACTTGATGTGGATGATATCAAATATGCTCCCAATGAAGTCGACCCAGTCCAATTGTACTTTTTCTTGGTAAAAAGTTCTTCATCCGTATGTTTATCTATTAGCCTTCTTACGTTCTTGTGGCTATCTTTTAACTTTTCAAGAATGTCTTCATATTCATCATTCTTATAGGTATTCCAAATCACAAGATTAAGATCTGGAAGTGTCTTCCATGTATACCCTTCCTTTGGCATGACAGGTTTGATTCCTTGCATTCCCAGATTATACCAATCAAGCATCATATTGTGCCATTCATGTACATGTGCCAAGACATCTTTTATATTTCTATTTAAGTATTCTTTCGGGAATTCTATATCTCTATTCTGTTCATAAAATCCTTTTACTTGAATAAGTAATTTCTCAAAATTTGAATCGCTAAGCTGTTGAAATTCAGTTTTGTTTTTTGGTCGAGCCATATTTTTTCACTTATGCATTTACTATTTTCTTTTCCAAATTTCTGATTTCATGAAGTGCTTCATAAGCATGAGTTGCATATATAAGAGCAGGTCCACCCCCCATCATTACAGAGACATTTATTGTTTCAATAACTTCTTCGTCAGTTACACCAGCTTTTATAGCATCATTCAAATGATAGACAATGCATTCATTGCACCTTATCGAAATTGAAATACCTAAAGCTATCAGTTCTTTGTATTTATTTGGAATATCTCCAGATTTGATTGAAGTTTTATGAAGGTTGCTAAAATGCTCCAACATTTCTTGGCTTTCACCTCCAAGTTTTCTAATGACCGATTTCACATGTTTGTATTGCTCTTGGTATTTCATTTCTTGGTTCTTATAGTTTGTTATAGAAGTGATTTAAAATACAATATTCTTAGATTCAAATTACAATTTCTCCTTTTGAGATAGCTCTGAGAATATCATTCGATGTTATGATACCCACAACACTATTATTATTAACAACAGGCAATGCGTGTACATCATTTTCTAGCATTAATCCAATAACTTCCTTGATCTCCAAATCATCGACAACTGATACCACATCAGAGGACATTTCTTCATCTACTTCTAATCTTTTTTCCAAACTGAATCCATTGTAATTTATGGCAAATTGATCCATTTCGTGAATCGCTTTCAAGACATCCGACGAACTTATTATTGCTCTCAAGATGCCATTAGAATTAGTAATGGGTAGATGTCGAATTTTTGAATCTGTAAATACCTTTACTACATCATTAAAAGATGTATCTGCTTTAGCAATTAACACATTCTTTGTCATTATATCTTTTGCCTTTAGCATCTATTTACTTTTTATCAGTTAATTGTTTTTACCAACCATACTGTTTTTCTTGCTTCTCAAACCTAAAATCTTAATCCATTCTAATAGTTTGATTAACCCCCAAAATGCAGGTATTATGATTACAGTCAGAAGGATACCGGTAACTATCGGATTTGCTAAGAATTCACCTATTTTCATGAATGTCTTCATAACTTATGTTAATTCATATTTTTAAGAATGATCGGCTTAGTAGGCAATGCATCAAGAAGTACTCTTGTCAAATACTCGCATTCAATAAACACTTTTTAATCGTAGATCAATTCATCGAACTGCTTCATGTTGGGCTTAATCTTAAATCTATCTTTTTTATCATCTTCTACTGTAATATTTTTAAGCGAAGTAATATTCTCCACGTTTTTTATTTTAGTCCTATCAGTTATCGCTCTGTACTTTATATTTTTGTTTTCTTCAAGAGAAAGCAGGCTGACAGCCCATTGATCACTTTTTATTTCTTGAGATAATACTACATGTCCATTGTACATTCTTGCAACAGAATTTTCTCCCATCATGAATAATGTATCATTCTCAATCACAGTACCTTTCACAATACTATCATTAATAAACTCTAGTGGAATACACTCAGATCTACCAGTGACATACATCCGCTCACCATCAATTCGACAGTCTTCTCTCTCTTCTACATCTTTTAATGGCAGCATAAAATAATTCTCCCTTCCAAGGAATGGTAAACAAATAAAGTATCACTTTTGAAGGTCTCTTTTTTCCTCCGACTTCGTTAAAAATACTCACCATAGCTAAGACTATGCCTGCGCTTTTTGCCTTGTCGAAGAAAAAAATAGCCTCCCCAAAATATAATACCTTATTTAATTATCATTCCTAAGGATAATATCTCTATCACTAATAACCAAAAGTGCACTGTCACTTTCACATATAAAAACACCTCTATAAGCAGATGGAATCGCCTCTAAATTCTCTTCACCTATAGGATATGCTTTGTCAAAAATTACTGGCGGTGTACATGCTGCAACTACCAGTATTATGCTTAGCAAACCAAAAAAATAATTCTTCATATTAGCAATCATTTATAATCGCAAGTTGAAGGGAATCAACCTCGGAAAGAATGATGTATATCACTTTCACCAATGACCTTAAACAGTCCAACATCCTTTAATGGCCTATATTTTTGAGACAATATCAATCCAAATCTAATTAATTATGAAAAATGATTTAATAACAATCGAGGTAGAGGGGCAACACATTGCTTGGAATAATGAGTTAAATGAGATAAACGAAGAGCTTGAAAGGTTTGAAGGCATTCTTGCTAAACTAGCTGCTCCTGCTAATAAAAAGAAAATAGAACATTTTCAGAATCAATTTCTCATTCAAAAAAATGCGATTGCAAAATTGAAAAATGAGATTAAGAAACATGATTTTGCTATAGAGAGAGAAGGCAAAAAACCATTTGATGAGGTTAAGTCAAAGGACTTAGATTATCACGAGGATATTCGACAGAAAATTGATATTGAAGTTAAAATAATAGAAGAACTGAAGAAAGAATTTGCTGCATTTGTTGATGAGCAGTAGTTTTTTTTTTAGTTTTTAATTTTATCTGAATTTTCGAAATGAACTGCCTCTATAGAAGAGGCTTGATAATCTCAGCCATTGTGAACAAAGGGATTCCCAAGCTTGTAAAGATTGGTAAGCCCGAATTCTTAGATGTTTGCCTGTTTTTTTTGGGATTTGATGATCAAACAGAGCTTACCAATCCTTCCCGATAACTATCGGGAGGCTTGGGAATCTCGGCCATAGTGCGCAAAGGGATTCCCAAGCTTACAAATCCCGAATTCTTTATAAGAATCCGAACAACTAACTATGCGCTTTAACAGAGCTTAATGGATTGAAAGTCAATAATGAAAATATATAAGAATATTCCTAATTATTCACCACAGGCAATGACAAATACCCTTTATACAAGTTATCATCCTCAAAGACATGATCAGTAAAGTCTGTGACCACTTTATACAAAGTATCTCTTTCAACAGGGGATCTGCCTACCCGCCTTATCATCTGAACCAATTCCTGTGTGGTCAAAGAAGGATTTTGCTCTTCGGAACCTGCCATAGAATAAATCTTAGTCGTATCATCAATCGTACCATCTAAATCATCCACGCCAAACGCAAGAGATAACTGAGCGGTATCCCTTCCTATCATGGGCCAATAGGCTTTTATATGGTCAAAATTGTCTAAGTAAATTCTTGAAATGGCGTAATTTCTCAAGTCTTCCACTACACTTGATTCTTCGATGTGTGACATTTCATTGCCCTTATTTCTAAATTTCAGAGGAATGAAAGTTTGAAATCCGCCTGTCTTATCTTGAAGTTTTCTGAGTTCACTCATATGATGAACTCTATGAGTAAAAGATTCAATATGCCCATATAACATGGTCGCATTCGATTTATGCCCCAATTCATGCCAAATCTCGTGAATACGGAGCCACTCATCTCCTGAACATTTACCACCTGCTATTTGATCTCTAATTTCTGGATGAAAAATTTCCGCTCCTCCCCCTGGCATAGAATCTAGCCCCGCTTCTTCCATTCTTTTCATCCCCTCTTCATAGCTGATTTTTGCTTTCTTAAAGATGTAGTGATATTCAACTGGAGTCAATGCTTTGATATGTAATTCGGGTCTATGTTTCCTAATTTCTCTAAACAGACTCTCATAAAAAGGAACATCATATTGTGGAAGTACTCCTCCTACTATATGAACTTCAGTTACTGGCTTACCATCATAAGATTTGATAATATCCATCATGTCTTCTAATGAATACTCCCAACCTTCTGAACGCTTTTTAATTAATCTGGAATATGAACAAAAAGAACAAGTATAAAGACAGACATTGGTGGGTTCCATATGAAAATTTCTATTGAAATACACATTGTCGCCATGCTTATTCTCACGGATAATGTTCGCCATTATTCCAAGTGAGGGTAAATCTGCTTTTTGAAACAAAACTTCGCAATCCTTATCAGATATACGTTCGCCTTTCTTGACCTTAGTTGCTACTTCAACAACCTCCGCATCAATAGTTGTGCTGTTTAAGAGTAAATCTAGCTTATGTTGACTTTCCATTTAGATGTCTTTAATAACTTTATAACACAAAAGTCATGAAAGAGATTAACAAAAAGAAATATTTATGCTTCTACTGTTGCACCAGCTTCAATTACCCATCCTCTAGTGTCAGCAATCGTTCTATTTCTAAGGCCGTTTATTGTATTTTTTGCTAGTGGTGCTACGATGTAATTGTTGGGATCGAGGTGAATAATTTTTTCTCTATACTTGATTTCGTCCACTACCGCAATCACAGCTGCAGTACCTGTTCCAAAGACTTCTTTTAGATCTCCTCTATCTGCCGCTTCAACTACCTCATCAATAGTTATTCTTCTTTCAACCACTTTATATCCTTCATCTTTCAAAATTTCGATGATGGTCTTTCTTGTTATACCTTTCAAAATGGTTCCTTCTGTAATAGGAGTAATTACTTCATCTCCAATAACGAAGAAAATGTTCATTGTCCCAACTTCTTGTACGTACTTAAACTCCTTAGCATCCAACCACAAAACTTGATCATAACCTTCTTCCTTTGCTAATTTTGCAGGATACAGACTTGCTGCATAATTCCCAGCAGTCTTAGCTTCACCGACACCACCTTGAGCTGCTCTAATGTATTTTTCTTCAGCTTTGAGCTTTACTGGTTTTGGATAATATGGACCAACTGGTAAAGTGCATATAATAAATTTATAGGTATCAGAAGGGCGCACTCCAATAGCATCATCCATAGCTACCATGAAAGGTCTAACATATAAGGCACTTCCTTCTTGAGGTGGAATCCAACTTTTTTCTAATCTCACTAAAGTATGAACTGCCTCTAAAAATGCTTCCTCTGGAAAATCAGGCATACACATTCTTCTTGCTGAAGCATTTAATCTGTAAATATGTTCTTCGGGTCTAAATAGTAATGGCGTACCTTCTTCGTCTCTCGTCGCTTTCATTCCTTCAAAAATCGACTGTCCATAATGCCAAGCAAGATTACCTGGGTGGATAGAAAAATTTTCCAATGGCTTGATTTCCATATTCGTCCATTCTCCATCAATATAATCTGCAACATACATGTGATCTGTAAATATCTTTCCAAATGGAATATTGTTAAAATCCACACTTGAAACAGCAGAATTCTGAATTTTGGTAATCTTCAAATTATTCATATTGACAGTTTTTTTTAGTAATTAAAGGATGAGGCACTGAAAATGAAAGTAGCAAATCCATATCATTTTTTAATAATTCAAAATTCCAAAAAGCATCAATTTTTGAGAAGAATTACAAGATTTTTTCGTTCTTTCAGCACAACAAATATATGACTTTTTCCCATAAAATTTTACATAACATACAAATACACAAATATTTTATTAAATTTACTTCAATAATCGTCTTCTACCAAACATAATTTGGCGTTTAACAAATATGAAAAGTAAAATATATCGCATTTTAGAGCCTGAAATCGCTCCAAAAATCACAGGAAAAGGTAAAAAAGGTCTTTTAATAGTAATCCAGGCAGCTGATCAGCAAGAAAATGAGGCCACATTACAAGGCTTGGTCAAAGCGATAAAGTTTGATATTGAGGAAGATGTGACTGTGGTTTCTTGTGATGAGAAATTCACTTTTGTCAATACAATCCTCAATTCTCAAAGTTTCAACACAGTGATACTTATTGGGACAGAACCGAGTCAAGTGGGTTTTGCTATTAATGCTAAAAAATACTTCTTATACAAAATGGAAGGCTTTTCAATTTTGCTTACTGACTCTCTTAAAGATATGAACGCTGATAAATCAAAAAAGATGGCATTTTGGCAAAATTTGCAAACTAGATTTTTGTCGTAAATTAAAAATGATACGATATATTCAACGTTAAGTCAAATATTAAAACAAAGAACAAAAGAAAAGAGCCCAATACTTGTTTTGGACTCTTTTCTATTTAATACGGGAAACAATAAATACCAAACTTTACCAGAGTCAAGCACTCAATCTATTAGGTTTATGTGATTTAATTATCATAAGGAATGATTCAATAAGAAATAAATCTTCTCACAAATTTTAATATTATTAAATTTGCTAAATTTTGACACTTTATTAGTATTCATGCTCAAATCTAACATGAAATGATAGATATAATTTGAAAAACAAACAGCATAGTTGGATGAAGGAGCAACTATCTATGCTTTAATCAGCCCGCCGGTAACGCGTTCCTTTCTTTGTAAGCTATCGCTTCCACTTTTTCAATAAAAAAGACCAGTCAGTCACAATTCATTCATTAGATTTGCTCAAATTTTATAATTAAAATAAAACAACCTTGACATTAATCAAATCAATTTCAGGAATTAGAGGGACTATCGGCGGAAAACCAGGCTCAAATTTAACCCCAGTTGACATTGTAGAATGTTCAGCAGGATATGGCACTTGGGTAAAAAAGAGAAGTTCAACTCCAAAAATTATCGTGGGAAGAGATGGTAGAATTACAGGTAAATTAGTCAGCGAACTTGCGATCAACACCTTATTGGCAATGGGGATAGATGTAGTAGATTTAGATTTGAGTACGACTCCAACTGTAGAAATAGCAGTAGCAGCGGAAAATGCTTCAGGAGGTATAATTTTTACTGCGAGCCATAATCCTAAACAGTGGAATGCTCTGAAATTTTTGAACAACAAAGGAGAATTCATTTCAGCTAAAGATGGTGAGGAGATATTGAATTATATATCAGATGGCAAACTTGATTTTGTACAGGTAGATGATCTTGGTAAACTGACAACAGATGATACTTATATTGACAAACACATAGATTTGATTCTAGACTTACCTTATGTGAATGTCTCAGACATAAGATCTAAAAATTTCACTGTAGTCGTAGATTGTATAAATAGCACTGGTGCTATTAGTGTGCCGCCCTTATTAGAGAAACTAGGATGTACTATTCACTTAATCAATGAAGAAATAACTGGTGAATTTGCGCACAATCCTGAGCCAAGACCAGAACACCTTGCAGGCCTTGCAAAGAAAGTGGTAGAGGTGAATGCAGATTTAGGCATTTCTGTAGACCCGGATGTAGATAGATTGGCTTTTGTAAGCGAAGATGGATCTATGTTTGGTGAAGAATATACTTTGGTGGCTGTAGCAGATAGCATTTTATCAAAGAAAAAAGGAAATACAGTTTCAAACCTTTCATCAACCAGAGCTCTCGCAGATGTGACTAGAGGCCACGGTGGAGAATATACTGCTGCAGCGGTAGGAGAAGTGAATGTCGTGAATGCAATGAAAAGCTCCAATGCCGTGATTGGTGGTGAAGGGAATGGAGGTGTAATATTACCTGATCTTCATTATGGAAGAGATGCACTCGCAGGAATCGCTTTGATGCTAGACTTGTTGGCAGAACGAAATACATCAATGTCCGATTTGAAAAAAAGTTACCCTGAATATACCATTGTGAAAGACAAGATTGAATTGACACCAGATATCGACGTTGACCACTTGCTAAGCGAGATTGCCAAAGTCTATAAAAATGAAAAACTCAATAATGTAGATGGCCTGAAGATTGATTTTGCCGAAGGTTGGATTCATATGCGAAAGAGTAATACTGAGCCTATAATAAGAGTGTATAGTGAGGCATCGACGGCGGAAGAAGCTAAAAAGTTGGCAAGTGGTATCAAGGCTGAAATTGATAAAATTTTAGGAGAAAAATTATAAGCTGTTAAGTTGTTTAGCTCTTAAGCTCTTTTAAACAGCTCAAGAGTTTAACACCTTAACAACTCAATTCCAATGTCGTCAAAATCAACTATCAATATTTTATAAATCACAGGAATCACTTTGAACAAATAATGCATTAACTTTGTGCCCTTGAAATAAAAATTATGTCTTTATCTATTCAATCCATAACAAAACAATACGGTGATCAAAAAGCAGTTGATAACCTGAGTTTTGAAGTTGGAGGTGGTACAATAATGGGTTTTCTAGGTCCAAATGGAGCTGGCAAGTCAACAACTATGAAAATGGTTAGTTGCTATCTTGCCCCTACTTCTGGTACTGCAAAGGTCTGCGGATATGATATCTTGGAGAATCCTCTTGAAGTTAGAAAACACATAGGATACTTACCAGAAAACAATCCATTGTATTTTGATATGTACGTGAAAGAATACCTAAATTTTGTAGCAGGTATTCATGATCTTGACAACAAGCCCAATCGAGTAAAAAACTTGATCGAAATGACTGGCTTGGGAAAAGAACAGCATAAACTTATCGGTGCGCTCTCAAAAGGGTACAAACAAAGAGTAGGATTGGCTCAAGCAATGATTCACAATCCAGATGTTTTGATATTGGACGAACCTACTTCTGGGTTAGACATGAATCAATTGGTTGACATTAGGAGTTTGATAAAAGGTTTGGGGAAGGAGAAAACTGTGATCCTCAGCACACATATCATGCAAGAAGTACAAGCTTTGTGTGACAGAGTGATTATCATTAACAATGGTATACTGGTAGCTGATGATCCTATCGAAAGCCTTCAGGATAGGATAAAAGGTGAAGACAAAATAACTATCAAACTCACAGATAACAATGTGAATCTGGCAAAGTTGAAACAATTGTCAGGCATCAATTCTGTAGCAAAATCTGAAGAAGGAATCATTATAAGATCCGATTCAGGAATCGACATCAGACCTAAAATATTTAAAGCTGCAGTTGATGCAGGTTGGGTGATAATTGAGATGAAGAAAGAAGATATCAGTGTAGAACATATTTTCCAAAAACTTACAAAAGAAGATTCTTATGCTTAGTGTATATTGGAAAGAAGTCAATTCATTTTTTAGCTCATTAATAGGCTACATGGTGATCTCGGTATTCCTCATCATGATCGGATTGTTCATGTGGGTATTCTCCGAAACGAATATTTTGGATTATAACTATGCTACATTAGAGCAACTATTCAGCATTGCTCCATTGGTTTTTTTATTCTTAATTCCAGCGATAACGATGCGCTCCTTCGCCGAAGAAAATCAAAAAGGTACTATCGAATTTTTAGCTACTAAACCATTGACAGACTTACAAATTGTAATGGGCAAATACTTTGCGAATTTGACCCTTGTGTTATTTGCCTTGCTTCCTACCTTGATATATTATTACAGTGTATATAATTTAGGTTCTCCTCCAGGTAATTTAGATTCTGGTGGAATCTTAGGTTCATATATTGGCTTGTCATTTTTAGCAGCTGTTTTTACAGCTATTGGGATGTGGGCATCGAGTGTTACAGATAATCAGATAGTAGCTTTTATTCTTGGCGCCTTCTTATGTTTTTTCTTTCATTGGGCATTTTCTTATTTGTCATTACTTCCAATATTTACAGGAGGAATTCATGCATTCATTAGCAAAATTGGCATCAATTACCATTACAGTTCTATCAGTCGAGGTGTTCTGGATAGTAGGGATATCATTTATTTTATCTCGATGATTGTTGTTTTTATACTTGCGACACTTACATCTCTTTCACGTAGAAAATGGTGATGTAGAGATTGGAAAGATTGTGAAAGATTGGAAAGATTGTGAAAGATTGTGAAAGATTGGAAAGATTGGAAAGATTGGAAAGATTGGAAAGATTGGAAAGATTGGAAAGATTGGAAAGATTGGAAAGATTGTGAAAGATTGGAAAGATTGTGAAAGATTGGAAAGATTGTGAAAGATTATGAAAGATTTGTTGAAAGTTGAAATTCATGCAATTTTGGTTATCTTTCGAATCAGAGGTTGAACGATTTCTGTGAATTTCCATGTAATATATCCCCCTAGTCTACATTCATCAATCTTCAATCTTAGATGTTTTCATATACAAATAATTACGAAAAAATATTTTCAATCTTTCCAATTTTAAATCTTTTCAATCTTTAATCCAATCTTTAATTTTCTATCTTTGCCCCACAATATTTTTTCAGAACTAAGATTAAGATGAATTATCAAAATAATATTTTGGAAACTATAGGTAATACGCCTTTAGTAAAACTCAATAAAGTAGCAAATGGAATTCCTGCGCTTGTGCTTGCAAAAGTAGAAACTTTCAATCCTGGACATTCGATTAAGGATAGAATGGCACTAAAAATGGTGGAAGATGCTGAAAAAGCTGGTAAAATAAAGCCAGGGGGAACTATCATAGAATGTACTTCAGGAAATACAGGTATGGGCATAGCTCTTGCCGCTTGTGTAAAAGGATATAAATGTATCTTCACTACATCAGATAAGCAATCAAAAGAGAAAATAGATCTTCTTAAGGCTCATGGTGCTGATGTGATCGTATGTCCTACAAATGTTGGACCTGAGGACCCAAGGTCTTATTATAGTGTTGCAGAAAAATTGAGCAACGAAATTCCTAATTCAGTTTGGCTTAATCAATATGATAACCCTTCGAATGCCATTGCGCATTATGAGTCTACTGGACCTGAAATCTGGAAGCAGACCGACGGAAAAATAACTCACCTTATTGTAGGTGTTGGGACTGGAGGGACTATCTCTGGAACTTCAAAATATCTAAAAGAGCAAAATCCAGATATTAAAATTTGGGGTGTAGATACATATGGGTCTGTTTTCAAAAAATTTCATGAAACGGGTGTTTTTGATGAGAAAGAAATATACCCATATATCACAGAAGGTATCGGAGAAGATATCTTGCCAAAAAATGTTGATTTTTCTCTGATTGATCACTTTGAAAAGGTGACTGATAAGGACGGAGCTGTTATGGCTCGAAGACTTGCAAGAGAAGAAGGTATCCTTTTGGGATATAGTTGTGGTTCAGCAATGGCAGGGTTGCACCAAATGAAAGACAAGCTGACAAAAGATGATATAGTTGTCATCATATTTCACGATCATGGAAGTCGGTACATCGGTAAAGTATACAACGATGACTGGATGAGAGAAAGAGGTTTTTTAGACACTGACCTTAAAGTGAAGGATCTAATAGAAGCTAAACAAGATAAGCAGTTTTTCTCTGTCAATTCAGACCAGACAGTAAAAGAGGTTTTGAGTGTCATGAAGACAAATGACATCTCTCAATTGCCTGTAATGGAAGGAGAAAAAATTATTGGTAGTGTGTCAGAAAGTGCATTGCTCGAATTCATACTTAATAATCCATTGACAAATACAGATAAAAATGTCTCTGAGATATTGGAAGAGGGATTCCCAATAGTAGATATGGAAATGAACGCCAAAGAAATCAACAGATATATGAGCAAGGATACAAAAGCTGTAATATCTAAAGACCAGACTGGCACCTTACACATACTGACCCAATACGACATTCTTCAAGCACTCTAATCTTAATTATGGCGAATATTTTAGGTAGTATTTTGGGAAAGAAATGTCCAAGATGTCGCGAAAGCAGTCTCTTTGTCGAACCCTTAATGCTCAACAAACCACTGGAAATGCCTGAGCGTTGCAATGTTTGTGGTCAAAACTTCATGCCTGAACCTGGCTTCTATTATGGAGCTATGTTTGTCTCTTATATTATGAGCACATTTTTCTTTTTGCTTATCGCTGGGATATGTATAATCTATTTTAATTGGTCAGTAGAAGCATCTTTTGGATTGATTATTTTCCTTGGCGCGATATTATACATTTGGGTATTGCGAATGAGCAGGTCGATATGGATTAATTTTATGATCAAGTATGACCCAAAAGCTAAGGACAGCTATAAGGAAAGTAATTTTAATTGATTCTTAAATCACTACCTCGATACAAGAAAACGAGGCATCAAAAAATAAGTCATAAAAAAGCCTAGTGGCTCAAGCCATAAGTTATTGATAGTTAAAATGAGTCTGTTTTTTCTTTAGTCAAGGATTGAGAAAGGAAGATAGCCGTAGCTACCTGACTGACGAAAGACGAAGAATAAAGGAAAAAGTGGCCATTTAAGCTGTCAAGTATTTATGATTTGAACCACTAGTCATCTGAGATGACTAGACTTTTTGGTAGAAAATTAATCCAGTATTATTGGATCACTAATTTATCAGAAGCAACCAATTTCCCCTTATTTATAACGTTGAAGAGGTAGATGCCAGAATTAAAGTGGCTCACATCAATTTGCTTTGATTCATTCAAAGAGATGGAGGTGCTAAAGATCTCTTTCCCAGCAATATCAAATATCACTAGATTAGCATTGTTAATCTCACTAGCATTAGTCTTATCAGTAATTGTAATAGTTACAAACTCATTGGCAGGGTTTGGGACAACACTTGTACTGATATCGGCATAATTCACAGCTGTACGACTACCAGTTCTTTCAAGAGGAGAGAATTGAGAGTTTGACGAAGAGGCTTCATTACAACATTGTACCTCACTCCATTCAGATATTGCCCCATTGGCACAATGAGTACGTACACTCCATGAAAAGCATTTGTTAAATCCTAGAATAACGTAGAAGTTATCTGTTGTTGAAAAAATATTTGAAAAGGGAAGTTCTCCACCAACAGGACAACAAGCAGGATCATTATAATTGATTATTACATCGTAAAAAATGGCTTCTGCAACTGAAGTCCAACTTAACTCCTTACCTGCAGAATTTATTGAACAGGATAAATCAATGGGAGTTTCACATCTTTCTATTATTGGGTCTTCAAAACAATCACACTCTTTTTCGCTCCATTCTGTTGTTGAGCCATCTGGAAAAACAGCTCGAACTTGCCACCAAAAACAATCAGTATAAGAATCAGGAAGTAAAAAAACATTATCTGTTAAATCATCCTCATAAATTCCATATGGAAGTCCTGTTACAAATTGACAACAATCTGAATTAATGTCATTAAATCCAAACAAAATTTCATAACCTACAGCTCCAGCCACCTCATCCCAAGTAAGTACTTGACCAGATGGAGCATCACAACAATATAAATCTACAGGAGGAGGGCAAGGAGTTTTATACACTGATAGCTCACCACATAGTTGGAGTCCAGTAAAAGACTCTGAATTATTCACATCTACTTGTATCACATTAGTTCCTGGATCTAATGCCACGAGGGTACTCATACTTCCATGATTAATATGTGTAATTCCTGGAGGAGGAGAATAGTTATTAACGTTTACCCTTACCATTGGGAGAGCGTTGTCAGCAGCCATAAAATCGAAGGTAAGTCGAGCACTATCTATTCCACAGGGAGCTTCTACTTCAATAACTGCTTGATAGGTGTAGATTCCTGCAACAGCACCAGCACTTACAATGTTAAATGCACCATTAAGGTGAGGAGAAATCCACTGCCCACAGGTGTCCTGCTTATATGCGTTAGGGAATATCATTCCTCCACTCTGAAGTGCACCAGTGCTAATAGTTACAGGAATAAAAATTGCAGATATTGGGGTTCTGACCTCCCAAATAGGGTCAATAGTGCCCACAAGGTCTGTTCCTGTTGTTAAGTCAAATACACAGTCTTGTGACTTACTAGGTAAGCCCATACAAATAATCGCTCCAATTAAAATTAAATATTTTTTCATAATATAGAATGTTTAAAAAATTAGATTCTACTTCCATTTTAATGGATGAAGAACAAATTTTAATTTCCCTACTCTTTTAAAAATTGGCTTTTCAGGTACCTCCATTAGATCGATCTACTCTTAAGTGTCCACTGAAGAGTTTCATTACCCATTTCCTGAAAAAAAAATTATTGAAGTACTTATGTCCTATTTCTAATGAAAAACCAACATAAAAGAAACAATGAAATTATTCCTAAACAGAGTAGCTCAATCATATAAAAGTGACGAGGATAAAAAAATAATAGCTATTTGGTCTCGGATAAAAAAAAATAGCTTAGCAGCAGAGATCGTCGTGATACTTATTTATGATCTTTGTGATCTACTTTGCGGATTCCTTTGCGCTCCTTGAGGTTAAAAAAATCAATAGCTAAAAACTAATTCGATACAGAAACATAGGTAAAATCGGAAAACCTCGCTCTGATCTTATTCCCGCACCTTCCAACTTATATTGAAGGATTACATTTTTTCTATTGTAAATATTTTGGACACCAAATGAGAGATGATTCTGAATTTTGGACCACTTCCATTCTGTGCTGACCATCATTGACAATTTGTGGTTGGCTGGTAATCGCAATTCATTCTCATCGCTTATCCCTAATTCATCTAGGTTTCCTCCAATATCTAATGGTGAATAAGGGACTATGGCTTCATACAAGGTATATGGTCTGCCTGAAGAAATGAACCAATCAAAGGTAAATTTCCAACTTCTGCTTAATTTGATATTACTACCAATTGAAAAAGTATGGGGAATAGAATAGTCAAATGGAAATGGTTCGCCATTATTTATACCATCATATTGATAATCAGTTTTGCCATAAGTATAGACCCCTCGTAAAGATATTTTATCTTCAAATTTGTAACTATAATCAAATTCAAAACCATATCCTTTTGATGTCCCTAATTGCACATCATACTCCCAAGATTCCGGAAACAAATCTGCCAATCCAGGTAATTTTGCATATTCTGCATATCTAAGAATTCCACTTTGTTCTTTATAATAGGTAGATAGTCTGAATTTATGATTACCGCTTTCTATCTCTGAAAATAATTCTATTTGATTTGATCTTTGAAAAGGAATATTGTTTGTGCTTGGCACCCATATATCATTCGGATAGCCATTATCACCTGTAGTCAATAAATGTTCGGATTGGACATAGGTCCCGATTGAGGCTCCTACATATACTGAATTGCTGATTTTATTGAGCGTTTTAAGGTATCCAAAAGTGGCTAGCATTGGCTCTAATAGGCTATCCACATCCAAAGAATTGTGAATGGTTTGATATATCCCACCTTCCAACATCCATGAATTCGACACCTTGAGTTTATCAGAAAAGTACAAGGTCAATTCATAATTACTATACCCAAGAAGTGTATCAGGGATTACCTCGCTGATGTCTATTTCTGGAAAATTTCCAAAAGATGATTCTTCTTCAATACCTATAAATTCACCTATTTGATATATTTTATGACTTGCATTGAATCCATATTTTAAATGATGCCTTTTTAAGATTGTTTCAAAGTCAGTTTTAAATTCATAATTGGTCGTCTGGGCTTTGTTATTGAACAATTGAGTAAATGATTCTTCATTTCCAAAGTATCCGTCATAAACATTAGTCTCATACTGATTACTGTAATCATATTCATAGCCAGAAACCTGAAAATTAGCGAAAGTGTTATTACCTAACAAACTATTCCATCTAAAGGCGGCAAGTCTATTTTTCCATTTGTAGAAAAGATCATGATCAAAATGATATGGTCCTTCAAAACCTACTGGAAAATCAATAACATTGCTATTTGTATAATTATCCTGTCCCTGATAGAATGTAAAATAAACTCGATTCCTCTTATTTATCACTCCAAATAATTTCGCATTTAGATCATAAAAGCCATACCCTGTCTCCTCGATTCCTGAAGCTTCATTTGGAGATAACTCAGTAATTTTATCAATATAAGGATCTATAATTGTTCGTCTCCCAGAAAGCATTAGGCCCAACTTATTTTTCACCAAAGGCACTTCGACATTTGCCTGACCAGCAAGTGTGGAAAGTTGAACATTCCCCTCAAATTCTTTTACGTTTGGGTCTTTCAGTTTGATATCCAACACAGAAGAAAGCCTTCCTGAAAAAGAGCCATTTGCCCCAGATTTATACATTCTTGTCTGGTCTACTATATTGGAGTTGACAATTGAAAACATACCAAATGCATGGGCTGAATTATACAATTTTACCCCATCATACAAGATCAGGTTTTGATCATTCTTTCCTCCTCTTACATGGATTCCACCTATTCCATCTGTTCCAGAACTTACTCCTGATTGGCGAATCATTGCTTGAAAAATATCTGGCTCCCCTCCTAATGATGATATCGCCTGATTTCCTGCTAGTAAAATATCACTCCCTTTGTCCAGTTCTATATATTTCCGATCGTCTTGAGAAACTAAGTTATCAGTGATAAGTACTTCGTTTATATCATTATCAAGCTCTAATGAAATAACAGTGGATTTATCTAATTCGTCTTCTGTAAAAATCAACTTTTGAGTGGCATATCCAATATAAGATACTTCTATTTCCAAAGAATCATGACGTGTCGAAATCGTGAAATAACCAAAATCATTTGTCACTTTGTACTCACCACTTGAGGGAAGAAACATTAATGCAGAAATCAGTCGTTCGCCAGAATTGGCATCTTCAATATAGCCGTATAACTTATGCTTTTTAAAAAGAAAAATCTGATTGTCTTCAATTTCAAAGAAGATATCAGTTCCTTTTAGTAGATTCGAAAGTCGGTCTTTGAGTGAACTACTTTTTGAAAGTGGAATTACAGTCTTTTTAGGAATCTTTTTCGAAGAAAATATTATAGATTTTTTCTCCCTTTTTGCCAATTCAAGTAATGCATCCTGAAGTTGTAGAGGTGTAGATTGTTGGCTGATTAATTGAGAAGGATGTAATATTAGAGTCAAGAATAGAAGATAAACGATAAGTCTATTTACACTTCCCTCCAGATAAAATCCAATCTTGTCCGTTCTTCTTTGCATTCATTTCCAACTGTCCTGCCAGTTGATTTAATATATCTTCTAAGTTCTCGGCGTTGAAGATAGCACTTAAACGACAATTCAGCAATTCCTGATTTTCTACTTTGATATTTGCATTGAATATTAAAGACAATTCATTTACTATCTGAGATAAATCTTGATCTATATACTGGTAAGTTCCATCCATCCAAGCAGAAAGATTTTGATATTCTACTACCTTTAGTCCATTAGATATATTGTATTCAGCTTTCATTCCTTTAGTCAGCTCTATACTTTCCGATGTTTTCAAATCCGAAAATCTAACCTTCCCTTCCTTGAGATCAACAAAGACAGATTCTTTATTCTCTTTGACTAAAAATGAAGTTCCTAAAACTAGAATTTCTGTGTTCGAAGCATTCACTGTAAAAGGCCTTTTTTCGTCTCTTTCAACTTTAAAAAATGCTTCTCCTTCAAGACTTACCTTCCTTTCTTTATTTGAAAAAGGACTTACTTCCAATCGACTCCCTTCTCTAAGTTCAACCGTAGTATTATCATTCAAAGTATACAAGCCTTCTTTTGTATAAATCTCAATTTGATCCCTCATCAACCATACTGAACCTAAAGCTAGGACAAACATTGCAGCAATCCCAGTTATTAAATTCCTTAATGAGAAAACAGATGCAGATTTTTTCTTAGTAATATTTTCAAAAAGCTTTTCTGTCTCTTTTGGTTTGACAATAGTCTCTTCACTCCCAGAAACATCCCAAGCATCTTCAATTTCGATCCGCAAAGATGCCAATTCAGCATTCTCAGCAGTCATTTTATTGAAAGCTTGAAACTCTATTGGGCTCAGTTCGCCCTTTAAGTTCCTGTAAACTTGTTCTATGTACGCTTCGGTACCCATTATCTATCTATTGCCTTATTGTGTTTCATAAGTATGTCGTTGCCCCTATTAAAAGGTCAAATATTATTAAAATAAATATACTAATTAAGAATTCTTTTCGTTTAAGCTCGCTTCTTAGCGTCTTCAGTGCCTTGGTCATATGATTTTCAATCGTCTTCTTAGAAATTCCCAATTGCTCCGATATTTCTTTATGACTCAACCCTTCTACCCTACTTAGCCTAAAGACCTCTCTACACTTCTCTGGTAAATTTTGAACTATCAGGTCTATAGCGGATTGAAGATTGTCTCTATCCAATATCTGATCCGCAGAAGCTCTTGTGTCAGACAAGCTATAATCATGCTCTTCTACCAATGTAATCCTACTTTCTTTACGAATTATAGCCAGACATTTATTCACTACGGCTCCGCGCAGAAATGATTTCACACCACAGGTTATTTGAATTTCTTTTTGTTTGTTCCAAAGATCGGCGAAGACATCGTGAATGACATCCTCTACTCTTTGTTTATCAGATAGATACCTTAGCCCCACAACTACCAGATAGTTATGATACAATTGGAGAAGGTCTTTTAACGCCTTTTGATCTCCATTGAGCATTTGTTGGAAAGTATCTTTTTCTGATTCCAATGAATAATGAATTACTTATGTAAAGTAATAATAAAAATCAAACTTGACCAACAGTAATATTTTATGTGTGTAAACCATATTGCACTAAATATTCAATTTGACTTACATCAAATAAGGGTTTATGTCGATTAATTCTTTTTATTTTTAGTTTTCATGGTTTGAATTTCAATCTATTATTCGCTTATCAGCTGGATTTTCCTTTTTTCATTGAAAATAAACGAAACCAAAAATTCTAGGGGATTGACCAACCTCGAAGAGTGGCGACGATAGTCGACAAGGGAAAGAACGCGTAAGCGGTGGGTGGATAAATACAAAGCTGCTCTATGGGCTTCCCACCGCTGACGCGTTCCTTCTCTTAGCAGCTATCGCTGCTACATCTTCGATGATCGTTCAGTCCCCCACAAGATCTGCCTTGGCTAGGCTTCCTAAATGTTTGGTTTCTTCTTACTTCATTTGAAACATTTGGTAAATTCGAAAAAAATGCAAAAAGTGCAATTTGGTTTACACACATATTTTATTCTCAACACCAACAGTTGTCGTTCAATTCTATTGTTATGTTATTAAATGGAAATTGCCTTGATGAAAATTCATCCTAATGAGATTTAATAATAGAAATAACTCTTTGACCAGAGGTATCATTAATCTGGATTAACTATCGTAACCCCACTATCATTTCTAAATTTCCCAGTAATCAACCAACCACCAAAATCTTCAGAAACAGCCATTAACAATGTGTTCTTACCTTTCTTCAAATTCAAATAGATAGCATCAAAAAGACCAATAGTCCCAAGATAACGATAGTCTCTGGACCTCCATTTATTTGTACCTCTATATATCGCTTCATTATTCAAAATGGCAACTACCCTATCGCTATAACCAAACTCAAATAGTTTTATTTGATCTCTATCTGAAACGATTTCAATTTTTGCGAAAACAGTGTTGCCTGGTTCACCATTTCTAAGCATTTGGATTCTTGATATGTTAGCAGCTGTCCCTTCTTCAACGACAACACTACCTTGCCATTTCCTGGTTTTAATTAAAGTTTCTATGGTACTTATATCGTTCAGTCGATTTTCCTCAAACATATCTGATACTTCCCATGTTTCAATTAAACCTTCAATTGCTAGTCTTTCTATGGGTTGATAATCAATCAAAGTAGGTCTCTGATGATCTACTCTTATATTAGCGAGATGCATTCCAGTTCTATTACCACCTTGTATAGAAATTGATCCTTTTTTAGCAGGGTGAAATAATTTCCATGATAAGTTTGGACTACTCGCATGATCAAGAAACACTTGAGCTTTATCACCATCTACCAAAATTTTCACATGTGTCCAATCATCAAAACGATATTCATATGCAAAGGAATATTTAGTGCCAAAATACAATTGCCATGGGGTAATTCCTTTTATCCTTGGAGCTGCTTGATTAGCATCGGGATTGCCAGATTGATGTGGTCTTACATAAAAATGTTCTGCATTGCCTTCCTCATTTTGACTTCTAAAAAACACCCCTGGAAATGCTTGATCTTCTTTAAGAAAGATATCAAACTCTATTGTTCCATTCAGAAATTCAATGTCTTTTAATGTTATAGCGCCTCCTTGAAGATATATTGCTTCCTGTCCTCTATAATTTTCAATTACATGTGCTCTAGCTTGAATATTCAGATGGGCGGTATCCAATGGTATTGATTGGCCAAAAACAACTGGAATTCCTAAAACAATCGTCAAAAGAAAGATAAATACAAATCTACTAGTTACTATTTTCATAAGCTTACATTTTTATACTACATAATTACGCTGATCTGATGAATTATACCTTCAAATGGGCCAATCATTTCTGTTCAAGTTCATTCATTGTTGTACAAAGCAAAATAAAATTGCAATTTTGAGGTATTGAAGTGATTTAAAAACATATTGTTAATTCATTATTAGAAATAACAAAAATGGCAAAAGTTAATCAAGCTGAAATAAGTAGACTACAAGCTGATTTAATAAAAAATTTGGATTGGGGCACGGTTGATAAATGGCATAGTTCAATGTTTTCTGAACTATCTCAAAAAGTATTTGAGTCAACTGAAGTCCAATTGAGTCCCTCGACCTTAAAACGATTTTTTGGTATTATTAAATATCAAGGCACTCCAAGCATTACTACTTTGGATGCCTTATCCCAATATTTAGGCTTTGAGAACTGGAGAGATTTTAAGCTCACAAAACAAAGTAAATTTACAAGCCTAAAAGAAGGGCTGTCTCATAAAATCATTTATAGTTTCATTGGTTTTTTTGCTGCGCTTGTCTTTATTATCTTCATCGCGAATAAAGCTCAAAGTCCTTCAGTGTCTCTTCCTAGTGACATTGCCTTTTCGAGCAGACCAGTAACAAATACATACCCAAACTCTGTAATATTCGATCTTGATCTTAAGTCGATCAATACAGATAGTTTACAAATCCAACAGTATTGGGATCCTAGAAAAACAATTAGCATTCGTAAGGATCAAAAACAAGCTACGGGTATATATTATTTCCCTGGCTACTTCAAGGCCAAGCTTATGATTGATGGAGTTGTTGCAAAAAAACATGATTTATTCTTGCGAAGTAATGGCTGGTTGGGCACCATCGAATATCAACCTGTTCCAAAATATTTCAGTCCTGAGAGTGGGCTAGAAAAGAAACTATATCATCCTAAAGCAATGCAAGAAGAAGTAAGAACGTCTGAAGACCCTTTATCTATTATCTATCATTACATAAATGATTTGGGAAATGTATCAGGGGATGACTTTAAATTGACTGCTAGTATTCGAAATACTTTTGATGATAAATGGGCTGTTTGCCAATCAAGTAAAATTTACATTATTGGTACCAAAGGAGCGATGATAATTCCATTTTCTAAGCTTGGCTGTAGTTCTGATAATAATCTCCTTCTTAATGATGTCTATTTAAGTGGCAAAGTAAATGACCTTACTGCTTTTGGAACTGACTTAAGTGATTTTACTCCAATTCAAGTATTGAATGAACAAAAAACCGTTACAATTTTTATTAATGAGAAAGCAGTCTTCACTACTTCATATATGGAGACAATGGGTAAGTTGGTAGGCCTTCGATTTAAGTTTTTAGGTTTGGGTGAAGTTGAATCATTTGAATTAGAGGACCAAAATAAATCAAAGGTGGTTTTTTAACAGGAGCAATCCTAAGTGAGGCTTCATTAAAATCTGTGTACAAAACTGATTCTGCTCCAAAAATAAAAACACCATAATTTAAAGTAACTCCAGCTTTCGGGCTGACAATAAAGTCAGCAGTATTCAAACCAATATCTATTCCATAATATTTGCAAATCCCAAAATACATACGATAAGTAGAGTAAGCGGTATTCCAATATTCTATTTCCAATAAATGATAGTCTTTGGATCCATCTCCTATCCCACTATAGGCATATCCCAATGACAGGCTTTTATCCTTAAAACTTGAGGGAATTGACAAGGTATCTTGTTGGGAATGCAAAGAACTCAAACCTATAAAAATTAGGAAAACTATGATTCGTGATTTTATTGGTAAATGGGTTTTCACAATAAGTCGTTTAAAGCAATGCTTGTTAATATTGATAATATATGATAAACAAAGCATAAATAGAATATCCAATAAAAAAAACAAATAAAATGTATCTCATATTCTACCTGCCTAAATCTTCCTTTATTTATGAATTGTTTGAATCTTTAATGTAAAAAGATATGTGATCCTCTAGGTAACATTTTCTGCATTTCGTTATAAGTTCCTCTCCCAATATCATTACCTCCAAGAAACAGTTGCCTTAAATTCTTCAGTTGCTTAATTTCTACAGGCAGGCTATTCAATTTATTATTTTCCAAATGCAATGTAACCAAGGATTTCAATTTTTCTATTTCGACTGGAAGGTTATCCAAACCAATATTTTTCAAACTTAAATTTGTCAAGTTATTCAGTTGAAAAATTTCGACTGGGAAGTTATCATATTTAATATCGTCCAAATATAAATGAGTCAAGTTTTTAAATTGACCAAATTCGCCTGGAAAGTTATCAAATATATTACCACCCAAATTTAAATGTTTCAAATTTTCCAATTCTCCAATTTCAGTCGGGAGGTTATCCAAATTATTTCCGCTCAAGTCTAAATTAATCAAGTTTTTTATTCGTCCAACTTCGACCGGTAAACTTCCTAAATTATTTTCAGCTAAAGTTAAGACCGCCAATTTTTCCAAGTTTCCAATTTCAACTGGGAGACTTTCCAATTCGTTTTTGCTCAAATCTAAATTTTTCAAATTTTTCAAATTTCCAATTTCTACTGGAAGGATTTTTAAATTATTTTCGCTCAAATCTAAATCAATCAAGTTTTCCAAATTTCCAATTTCTACTGGGAGCCGTATTAATATCCTATTTGAACCCAAATTTAAATTAGTCAAGTTTTTCAACTGACCAATTTCGACTGGCAGGACTGAAAATCTATTTGAACCCAAATTCAAATTAGTCAAGTTTTTCAATTGTCCAATTTCAACTGGGAAATTCTCCAAACCATTTTCGCTCAAATCTAAATCAATCAAGTTTTCCAGTTGTAAAATTTCGACTGGGAAGTTCGACGACAAAAAACTTGCACTCAAATTTAAAACAGTCAAGTTTTCCAAATTTCCAATTTCTACTGGGAGCCGTATTAATATCCCATTTGAACCCAAATTTAAATTAGTCAAGTTTTTCAACTGACCAATTTCGACTGGCAGGACTGAAAATCTATTTGAACCCAAATTTAAATTAGTCAAGTTTTTCAATTGTCCAATTTCAACTGGGAAATTCTCCAAACCATTTTCGCTCAAATCTAAATCAATCAAGTTTTTCAATTGTCCAATTTCAACTGGGAGATATGTCAATCTATTTTCGCTCAAATCTAAATCAATCAAGTTTTTCAATTGTCCAATTTCAACTGGGAGATATGTCAATCTATTTTCGCTCAAATCTAGATTAACCAAGTTTTCTAAATTAAATATTGAGTTTGGCAATTCTCTCATCTCCGTACGACTTAAATCAAGCGTATCAATCATTGATTTCCATTCATTCCCTCTAAGCTTATAATTATTTCTATCTTCCCATCTTTCTACACCTGTTTTAAAAGCTTGATTAGTCTTAGCAGTTTCGAATTCTAATTCTATTAAAGTAGCCTGAACTATATCTCTTTGCTTTTTAGCTCTATTAGCTTCGAGAATTGCTCGCTTGGAATTCACCTCTGCTATGTTTCGCTGAGTTTCTGTTTCTTCTTGTAGTTTTGCACTGATTTTCTTCTCTTCCTCTAATGCATTTAGACTAAAATTCGCTTCAGCCAGAAGTCCATCAGCTCTATCTCTTTCTTTTTCAACAACTTTTAAAAGTATACTTGTTTTATTTTTTTCTTTTCTGACTTCAATCATCTGCCAGGCCGCCAATAACAAACCTACTACAGCTACAACGGTGAATATATTAGCCCGTCGGTATCCTTTCTCAGCTTTCTCTCTCAAAAGGTGAGCTTCCTCAGCTCGTTTATTGGCTTTTGCCAATTCCTTTTCCTTTACACTACGTTCCTTCTCAGCCTCAGCATTTCTTCGTTCCTGTTTTGCTGCTAATACTGGCGGTACTAATCGATCATGCGCCAGCTCATAAGAGTAACCTCCACGTAGGAAGGGTTCAGAACGCAACAATCGACTATTCACCAATCGTTCTAATAGCGAGGAGTCTACTTGGTACTGCCTTTTGATTTGTGATTCGTGGAGCGAGAGTCGAATGTTTTCACCCTCCAGTACCAAGCCTTCTTCAATCAGCCGTCTGGCAGCCATTTGAGTTTCTTCATCTCCGATAGAGGCTATTTTTTCGAAATAGTATTGTTCTACAATCTTTTCTAATTTTCCAAGATTTACTGCATCGAGAACTGTGAGACCACCACCTTCAATCATTTTTTCTTCGAAATATTGACAAAGCAATTGGAGCAAAATACCTTCTACTCTTCCATCATTGTCAGCATCTTCCAGAAATACCAAAAGTGATGTCAAGGCAGCTGGCGTCCATTCGAATTTTGATGTGCGAAAATCACCTTCAGCTTGCGCAGGTAGCAGGATAGCATCTTTGGCATCATTCCTTTGCAAAGCTTTCAATTCGAACATATTCCTTAAAATATTGGGCAGTCTGTCTGAAAGTTGGTGAAGTAGATGCATTCGATCTGAACGGATACCAAACAGTTGTCTTACTTCAAGCGGTTCTTCAAGGCGGTCTTCATCTTCATCTGTCAAAAAATCTGCCTTGTCTGCCATACGGCGAAACCGAAGTGGTATTCCTGTATTTTGTAATTCTGAAACTTCCTCTTTGAAAGCCTCTATCGCTTCAATTGGGTAGGTAAAGAGTTCTTCAAATTGGTCAAATAGGATAAGAAGTTGTCCAGCATTTTGTTCTTCAGCGGAATTTAGTTGCCGAGTCTTGGCATAGTACCATAGAGAGGTATCATTTGGAAGCAATTCGTCAAGAAAAGTCTCTTTATTATATCCTTCAGAAATGATTTTTTTGGTAATACTAAGTGGTGTATCTGTTATGCCCTCCGTCCATGCTCCAAAACGAACCGTTATCGGATTGAAGTCACCTGTCTCTCTGGATTTGGGAATGATACCCGCATTAAGAATTGAACTTTTACCTAAACCACTTTTACCATAAAGCACTACGAGTGATTCTCGTCGAATCAATCGGTACAGATCTGAGATATCATGGTCTCTACCAAAAAACACTCTTGCTTGATCAGTGCTGAAAGGTTGCACACCTGGATAGCGATAAGGTAACTTACTTTTCGATATTTGCTGTTTATCCATGGGTTAGAGGGTTTGGGCTTGACCAATGATTTGGAGTAGACGCTCAACTATTTGGTTGTTCTCAACACTCAAGTCCCTGTTATCAATGGTTCCTTTCATTTCCCGTTGTCTAAGCAGATTATGCTGATTTCGTAGGACGACAAGATTGTTAGCCAATTCAGCACTTTGAGGTTTTCGGTTCTTCAAAAAAACCTTGAGGTGTAACATGGCTTTGGCTGTTTTTGCCTCTCCTACCAGCTCTTTTATCGTTTCAGGACTTGGATCTGATATACTAGCTTCGGCTGGATCTGCTTTTGGTAGAGTCTTCAGCAAACCTTCTTTCTCACATCGAGTAAAAAGTTCGTCGATAAATTCATTTGTGCTTGCAGGAAAAAATTCGATCTTGAATTCCTCCGCATAGATTTTATGAAGATTGGGATCTTCAAATTCGTCCAGGGCTAACCGCTCGACCTCTTTTAATTTGTCTGAATGTAGAGAAAGTACACGCAACAGCATTTGGAAATACCATTTCTCATAAGGCAAGCCTAAAAAAATATATCTTTCCATATTCTCTAGAGAATCCTTGAGTTCATCGTTCATGCTCATTCCCTTGAACACGGACTCTAGATAATCGAAGAAATCACCATGTGTCAATACCAGACTTTCCGGTTCTTCAATGTTTCCCATTAAATTATAAATCAGAGGTTTCTTTTTAGTAGGATTTTCAAATGTATCACTGGCTTTACGGTTTCGAAAATAAAAATCAGGTTGATATTCAAGACCCATCACATCGAAAGTTCGAGCAAGAATATTGTCAGGTGTTAGGGTGATAATCATCGAAAACGGCATCTGTGATATTTTACTAAACAGTGCCTCCGTTTCAGGAAATGACTGGCTGTAAAACCTTTTCATTTCTGCAATTACCTTACGTTTGTAGCGATTTTTCTTAAAAAGGAAAAACCCATCTGAATTATAAATTTGGATATGTGGATGATCTATGTTGTCAGTATCAAGCCAAGTACTTAGTGCAACTTCAAGATTTTCGCCACCTGGGGCTTGGAAGGCTCCACTTCCGAGGAAAAGAACGCATTTTTGCTCTTCCATCGTTTCGAGGATATCTTCCCAATCTACTGAGTCCAAAGAATTTGAGGTCATGTCTAAAACGGATTTGGTTCTAAGGGATCGGATTGATTTTGTAATCTTATCCTTTCTGTAATGTAGGGTAAAAATATTATTATACAAAATCATATCCCGCACTCTGTGTAAATTCATATTGCACAAAATGTCCATCAATCCAAGGAGAGGTCAGAGACCTTCCTCTCGTTCGCGGCATTAAAGCGAGGCAAAGGTCTCTTACCTCTTGCCGATTCTAAGACTATGCGAAATGATTTTGCAAAAGTGCAATTTATAACACACTCCCGTACTAACCGCATCTACAATCGAAGGTATTTGCGATTAGGATACCCAAATCACACAATCAGTTAGAACCTGATCTTTCTTCTTTCCATTTTATATTGGTACTCATTGAAGATATATTCCTTAAAAGTCTAAATTATTTTTTACTGTTTCCCCAATGTACGTCAGCCTTTTCAACACGTTTCGGAAGCACCTTAAATAAAAACTTGGCAATAGGATTTGAAAATAGATATTTCTTCCCATTAATCGTCAAACTACTCTTCCCTCCTTTAACATCAGTTTTACCTGTGCTTACAGCAAAGGCACAATGTCCTTCATATGCAAATGTATCATTTTGATTATTCATACTCATAATATTCAGTTTTTTTTAGTTGATTCCATCCATTTGTTTAATAGGCCTAACCTCAATTGTACCAGCCGCATTTTCGAACATTGGGTTAGCTTTTGCAATTTCAATGGCTTCTTCCATACTTTCAGCAAGTATGTGAAAATAACCAACTATCACTTCTTTTGATTCATTGAAAGGTCCATCTTTAAAAACACCCTTATTGCCATGGATAATTGCGCCTTTAGTTTCCAATGGTTGAGCGCCTATTAATTTACCTGACTCCATTAACCCTCCAATGTACATTCCAATTTTTTGAACATGAGCTTGTTGTTGTTCTGGAGAGAAGTCCGCTAAATGGTCACCTTTTGTTTTGATAAAAATCATAAATTCTTTCATAATCTAATTTCTTGAATACTTTTTAATATTGAAGTGAATTAATTCTACTTTAAGACATTGCAAAAACTGTTATAAATAATAGAGGTTTAAAGGTGTTAGGTTTAAGGTTTTGCAAGGTCAGATGTTGACAAATTCCTTTTATGTCAACATTTAGCCTTGCAAAACCCTGAACCTTGAACCTCAAAACCTTAAAATAAATCTAATCTCTTAAAGTAGATTTAAAAACATATTGCTAATCTCTTTATTGTTTACAACCTAAAGTCAAATGAACGAGTGCAAAAGGGACATTGAAATGAAAGAAAATCAAATATTTCTCGAATATTCATACAACTTATTGCTTATTAGCACTTTATGATTTTCATCAAGTGGCAATTTCAATGCTGATTTCAAAAATTTAATGGCAATTTTTGGTTCGAGGTTCTGAAAATGAAGTTCAGCCATCGTAGTATAATAAGGCAAATACGAGTGGAATGCTATATTGTCTTTTATTTTAGCCAGTTCTTCAAGTCCTTTACTCGGGGTATTCGTTTTAGAAAGAACAATGGCTCGGTTGAGCAAAACAATTGGCGATTTATCAATTTCGATGAGCAGATCATAAAGTGACAAAATACTATCCCAGTCTGTGTTTTCATAAGTCGAAGCAGTACAATGGTGAGCGGAAATTGTGGCAAGAATATGATATATTGAAACCTCGTTTTGTTCCGCTGCAAATTCTAAATAGTAAAGACCTTTTTTAATCAACTCTTTATGCCATTTACTCCTCTCCTGATGTTCCAAATCTAGAAGATTTTCATACTCATCAATTCTCGAATCGAATCGCGCACTATTAAGCGTCATTAAAGCAAGTAAGGCATAAGTATTGGATGATTTGACATTTGCATTGGATGCAATCATTTCAGCAAGTCGAATGGCTTCTTCACATAATTCGAAACGAATCGCTTTATCCCCCGAAGTAGCATTATAGCCTTCATTGAACAATAAATAAATGGTTTCAAGAACACTTGAAAGTCGGACTTTAAGTTCTTTTCCAGTTGGTACTTCAAATTGAATACTCGCTTGCTTTATAGTTTTCCTTGCTCTTACTAACCTTTTATTGATATTTTCATCAGTTGTCAAAAACGCTTTTGCAATTTCAGAGATACTAAACCCACAAAGTGTTTTTAATGTTAACGAAACTTGTGAATCTCTTGAAACAGAAGGGTGACAGCAAGTAAATATCATTCGCAGTTGATCATCTGCTATTTCTTTATCTGAAAAAATGTGTTTTAGTATAGATTCTACGTTCCCTTCCGATTTTAAATGATGATTAACCTCAAATTCGAAATCCTTCTTGTACTTTTCCCTATTCAGTATATTTACTGCTTTATATTTTGCTACTTTATATATCCATCCAACAGGGTTTTTAGGTACTCCTTCATAAGTCCATTTATTTAATGCTTCAAGCATTGCTTCCTGGACCACATCCTCCGCAAGTTCTATATTAGAAGTCCCAAATGTTTTAGTCAATACAGAAACAAGCTTGCCGTATTCATATCTAAACAAGTGGTCGATTTGGTCCGATATTTTCATATCTTTTATCTTCATTTTTATAAAATCATAACGGGTCGAGATTTCTTTTTACGATTGGGCGGAAGTTATACTTTATGCCAATGAACTGCATTTTCCTTATTTAAACGCATTCAATAATCTACATTCCTGAAGCGTGCAGTAATCCCGTCTCAATTAATTTACTTTTGCAGCTGTTTTTCTCTTTACTTCCTGAAAATTAAAAGTGTACTAAATAGTTATATATTTATTTTACGCACAACACAAATCAGAGAATTATTGCTAATATTCTGATAATAGGTATATACACACACTGCTAATTCAACTAATTCAAAATCGGCATTTATTCTCATCGACCTAAAGATAATGAAACGATGACAATCTCACACATCAATTCTTTACATCTCTACCAAATCAAAAAAATACCAGCCACCCTCTCAGATGACTGGCATATCCTCTATCCCATTTCTAAAAAACTAAAACTACATATCACTTCGGCCCCGATCTATCTGCTTTCCTTGCCAAATTAACACTCTTAGCAGTTTTATCACTCTTCAATCCATTCACACTTCCTGTCTGTACACATAAATACAATCCTTCAGATGACCCAAAATTCCCATCTGATTGATACACTGAACTATCAGAACTCTCAAGCAACCAACTTCCATCACCATAATCACAGCAAATACCATCTCCATATGAATCTGTAATCTCTATATAATAACATCCATCTTCAAGGCAGAAATCGGTCTCTACAGTTTCTCCACTATCATCGACATCATATGGACCTCCAATTACAATTAATTCTCCAGTCTCCGTATTTACAATTGTGAATTCTGTCTCTTCTGGATAGTTATCCAGTGTAATAGATAAGGTGAATTCCATACCATCACATTCAGGATCAGTGCTATCACAAGCATCTCCAATACCATCGCCATCACTATCTGCTTGATCTGAATTTGGTACTGTTGGGCAGTTGTCATCATCATTATCTACACCATCGCCATCGCTATCATTGCCATTTGTATTATCACAAGCATCTCCTATACCATCGCCATCGCTATCAGCTTGATCTGAGTTCGGCACTGTTGGGCAGTTATCATCTTCATTATCTATGCCATCACCATCACTATCATTTCCATTTGAGTTATCACATGCATCTCCTATGCCGTCACCGTCACTATCTGCTTGATCTGAATTCGGTACTGTTGGGCAGTTATCTACATCATTATCGATTCCATCTCCATCAGTGTCATTGCCATTTGTATTATCACATGCATCTCCTACTCCATCTCCATCACTATCCGCCTGATCTGAATTCGGTACTGTAGGGCAATTATCATCTTCATTGTCTACTCCATCTCCGTCGCTGTCATTCTCGTTTCCTCCACCATCGCCACATACAGATGCGCTATTGTTGATTACTACTTGTAAATTAGCCGTAACATAACTATTCATAGTCGTCGCTTGACCTCCTGAGAACATGTACATACATGCGTCATTCGTGTAATCCATATAACTCATATATAAATCAATAGAAGTACATGAACTAGTCCCTGAAGCAGGGCAACCATAATTAGGATCGTCTTGATTTGGAGTATCCGCAATATTATCATCAGAATTACATCCACCTTCTCCCCAAACGTGGTCTAATAGTAAATAATGACCTAGTTCGTGCGTCAATGTTCTTCCCAAATCATATGGTGCTTCCGGTGTCACTTGACTACACCCTGCTCCACTACCAAAAGCACTAGCATCGATCACTACTCCGTCTCCTGTTCCTGATCCTCCAAGAGGTGAATATCCTAAAAAGCCAAGATTTGGTCTCACAAAAATATTGATATATCCTGACCAAGCTGGAGCATTGTCTCCACTGATAGCATTAAAGGTTACAGCAGGTTCTCCATCAGGAATCCCAGAACTGCTTGGATGATTTTGACTTGCTAGACAAAACAGCACACATGCATCCGTAGGATCTACTCCTGGATAATTACTTGCGATACTAGCCCAAATAGACACATCAGAATTGGAAGATGCATAATCCGCATTCAAAATATCAATCTGTATCTGTGCAAGGGCTTTGAGACATGCTTCATCTGGATTATTTAAATTTTGGAAGTGAACCGCCATTGGTAAAATGATAGGCTCTGTACAATCTACAACTGACCTTGTTTTTGAAACTTGTGAAGTTTTTTCTACTCTTTTGTCATATTTTGCTTTGTAAGAAGCGTCTTGTAGCAATCCATGTTGATGGTCTGTCGAATTACAAGTACGCTCACTGTAACTTAGTTGATCTTCTCCAGCTTCTACAACTTCCGAATTATTTTCTAACCCCTGGTCATCATTACAAGATACTAAAACAAGCGCTGTAAATACACAGCAATAAATCAAGAACTTTTTCATAATGTTATCTTTTATTAAATTTGAAAATGGACTGAAGTAATTTAAAAGCGGTGTTAAAATGTTTTTAAATCGCTTCATTAATTATGATGATCGCGAATCATTCAGAGTAGAGTTTCCTGAGAATGGATTACCCCCTAGTTGGAGAAGGGAAAAGATTTGAAAGATTGGAAAAAAGATTGTTGATTGCTAAGATTGTTAATTGGAAAGATTGGGAAAAGGATTGGGGTATATGGTTTGAGGTTGCAAGGCTAGATGTTGAGATATTACACGGAGATACATGGAGGATTGCACGGAGATTCACGGAGTTTATTTTTTTTGCAATCCTTTTAGCTCAAACCTTAAAACCAAATCGCTCAATTATCTCAAATCTCCACAATTATTAATTATTCACCATTACCTTTCGAAAACAAATGGTACTAAGAATCAGATTCGGAAATTCACCCGCCTAATACGCATATATAGATTATATATTCCATTGGATGTGCCCTTCAAATATGAAGATTTATATATCTGTAGTCTATGTAATTCACTATGGCATGCAATTGGCATAAATGTACACTGGGCGCTATAATACTTAGTAAATAATCTATGTATGTAGGGCTATACACCGAATCAAGTGTAGCCCTATTTTTATTGGTTTTAATCATGTAAATAGAACTAAACTAAAATCAAATTTGCTGTATCTAGAGCATATTGAACCTAAAATAAATAATGGAATTGCTAAGAATTGTGACTTCGAAAATAAAAAAACAACATTGCAAAACTAACCAAACATAACCCTACTGGCAAGGCTGAGTTCTTGTACCAGCCATCATTAAGCTCCATTGGTTTCATATCTCCAAAAGGAATAAAAGCAGCCCAATAATATGGGTGCAATTTTGTCTTATTTGCAGTTGTTAAGTATTCTATCTTTGCACGCCTTAAAGCTTCGTCTTTGTTTAATCCATTTTTTATCCCTTTGTAAAAAAGCAACATTAAATCTGCAGTCGCACAATCATCCACAGCCCACATACTCATCAGTGTACTAGAACAACCTGCATTGATAAATCCTCTTGCTAGGTTCATGACACCTTCTCCTTTCAAAAGTTCTCCACTGCCAGTATTACATGCACTCAACACAACCAATTCAGTATTCAATTCAAGATTGTAAAGATTGACTTCTGACAAAAAATCATCTTGTAAAAAGATTCTATTTAATTTCGAATCGGTAAGGTTGACAAAAGCATGAGTTGCCAAATGGATAATTTTATAATTCTTTGCTTCATTCAAAAAATTATCTTTTGTAGCGTCTCCATCAATCCTTTTCTCCCCTCCGATTATTGATTCAATAGAACTTACCTCATCTTTATTACATTTCAAATTAGACAATTCAAAAACAAGAGAAGACCGTGACACACTTATTGATTCTTCTTTAAAAGTAGGTGCATATCCAATAAAATTTGCTGTAAAATCAGTTTCATCTTTTTCAATAACCTTGCTCAACAAAGTTGCTGAGTAGTTATAATTCACAGCATAATCTTCGAATAAATAAGATTGTGATGACAAGGAATAACTATTGTCAACTTTTGGGTCATCTAAAAGCAATACTTCAAATGGAATAAAATTGATTTGGTCATCAGGAACTACTATTAATGTATTAATGGATTTAGGTAATTTATCTAAAGCATTTTTGACAAATGAGACATAAACCGATCTGGAAGATTTTACAAATTCAGAATATTCGGTTTCTGGAGATTCATTTCCAGGTCTATTCTTTAGCAAATTTCTAAACTTGATAATTTGCTCCATATCAAGTGAACCCTTTGGTATCTCATCCATAAATATGAGATCCTTGGTAATTACAAATACATAAATGTTTTCGATACCCACAAAATATTCGATCAAAGCTTTTTTTGAATCAAGAATATTTTCCTGAACAAATGCAGGATCAATGGGATCATTATTATACTTCTGCTTATAATATCTCGGATAAGATTTTTCTAGGAATGAAGAAAATTGATTGATCTTTTGTCGAATTTGAAAAATTTTATCATAGTTGTCACTATCTCTTCCCTCCCTGATTGCTCTATCTTCGAGCGCAGCTAAATACAACCGTTGACCTTTCTCTTTTGCTGACAAGCTATCAGGAATACCTGCAAATCCTCTAGCTTCCTGCTCATTCAAATTTTCAAGTAAAAGTTGAGCTTTATTACTTTCGGCTAATTTAAAGGCAATAAAAATATATTCCTCATCCTTTGTAATATTGAATAATTTATAGGCTACATGTATAGCTTCTTCATAAACAGATATTGATCTTTCTGATAAATCATTCTTGGAGTCTGTCGACCGAATTCCTTGACGCACATCTTTGATCACATCACATGCAATCACATAAGTATCAAAAGATGATTTCAAATACTTAAGACTATCATTTTGAAGATACTTCTCATTAAGAATCCTAGCTTTTTCTTGTAGCAATATTAATGCGTCAGGTTTGTCAAGAAAAAATTCTGGCAAAGGGTTTGAGTGGATGCCATTGTCCTTAAACGTAGGGGCTAGAACTTGAAGTCCATTCGATACGACGATTAATGCTTGTTCAAATTCAGCATTTTGTATTAGTGTTTTGGTCAATTCGATATTTCTCTTTGACCGCAGTGGAGGCGAATTACGGGTACTATGCTCCTCGGACAAAGAAATAGCTTTCAGAATTGACTCTTTTGATTTTTCAAAATCTTCAATTTCCCTATAAAATCTTGCTAATGTCTCATACCAAATTACATTTTCTATGTTACTTAATGGCAACTCCCTTGTAAGATCTAAATAATATTTAGCTTTTTCATAATCTTTCTTATCAAGCCATGTTTCTACTAGTAATATATAAGCTTCAACTCTTTTTCTTTTAAATTTGCTTTGTACTTTTATCGTATCGAATAAAGATTCTGAAATTCGTAAGTTATACAATGCGGAATCGAGTTCTCCTTTAGCTTTAAATACCCGAGCTATATTATTATATCTTTCTCCGCTTCTCAAACCTAACTTCCCATCCCCATATAATACTTTTATTGATTTTTTAAAACTACTCAATGCATTTTCATTGTCTTTCAGGCGGGTGTAAGCTGTGCCTAAATTAAGATAAGAATTACCTATTTCAACCTTAGAAAGCTTTAGTTTTTCCTTTATTGGAATCACTTCCTTAATAATTTCTAATGCATTTTTATAATCTCCAATAATGTAATAATATGAATTTATTTGTTCTTTTGCTCGAAGCCATTGTGGATGATCCGATTGCAAATATTTATCTGCTTCTTTAATATTTATGAAAACAGACTCCTTCAATAGTTCCAAATTGTATACAGCATGATATAAATATGCTTTGTCATTTAGAGCCTTTATATAATCTTTCCAAGATTCGGATTTAAAGAATAATTTTTCTTTCTTAATGCAAGCTTCTACTGCTGAGTTAAGGTCTCTTTTATTAATATGAACATACATTTCCCTATTTGCATTTTTACCCAACTCATAATAATTTTCTTTATCACAATCTTGGGCATCTAAACTAAGCGTTAGGAAAAAAGCTATTCCAATAACTACAAACCAGTTAAATCTTTTCATTCAAGAGTGTTTTAAATTAAATTCTGTCTTAATGAAGCGGATTTATAACTTTGAAGTTAACTGAACTGAAAAGTACAAATATTATTACCAGGCTTCATTCTACTTGAAAGACAGGCTATTTGTATTTTAATAGTTTGAACTATCGGCTAAAATAGTCTCCGTCCAAAGGGCATAACGTTTTTAGTTCAGGTTGCGAGCAAATTTTCAAACCATTTCATTAGTAAAAGCTACAAAATAAAATAGAGGCATCTTAATTTAAAGATGCCTCTATTTCTTTTATTATTATAGTATTGAATCTACTTTAACACCTTAATTACTTTAATGTTAGAGTTTGTGGTAACTCTAATCAAGTATAATCCTTTCAGGAACTCTGATGTAATTATGTTAGTATTTAGTATTTTATTCAATTCGTATGTGTTTTTCAACACCAATTCTCCTCTAGAATTATAAATATCAATGGTTCTAATAAAATCATCATTAGATTCAATAATGAGGTTATGATTCATGGGATTAGGATAAGCATTGATTGTAACATTGTCAATTCTTCTCTTTTTAATACTACTATTTCCATTATCTCCTCCTCCATCTATTTGATCTCCTCCATCATCTTCACGAGGCTCTTCCTCTTGAGGCAGCTCATCTACACTACAGTCACAATACATTTTTGCAGAGTATCCTCCAGCAAACCATTCGTTATAACAACTAGCAGTTGGATCCGTAGGTACATCAGCAAATCCATTTATTGGGACTGCATCACACCAAGGAGCGTAGGAATATATATTGCAAGAAAACATATCCCAGGATTGTGAGTAATCACATGCTGGATATGTAGACCAGCCATTACCATTTGGTGTAACCAATCTAAATTTTACATTTCCATATACATAACCATCTAAAGCACTCGCACATTCACTTGAGAAATCAACCGCAGGAGACTGTGCTATATAACTAAATGCTTGATAACCCCCAGATAGAGTGACAAGATCAAAATTTCCTACTTGTACAGCAGGAAGTACCTGGCCATTAACTGTATATTCTATAAACATTGCAGGAACATTTGCGGGAAGCACACCATATTCATTGGGAGCTATACCTACAATTGTCAAATTCCCCAAAATAATATTTGTTTTAACTATTAATTCGTTATCGGGATTAAGGCAGAATTCAAAAGGGATATAAATTCCATCTCCTTCATTTGTTATTGTACCTAAGTCTGTAATTGGACCATCTTCCGAAGGTTGGGCCGCAGCAGAAAAAGTGCATATTGAAAAAATAAGGATGCTCAAAAAATTAAAAAATAACGATCTCATAATTCATTCTTTTGGTTTGTAAAATTTTGTTTGATTCTAATACACCTTCTGGTAAACCAGAAGGTGCGTTGGAAAGAATGAACAGATTTAAACCATTAGCTTGCACTAATAGTAACCGTTTTTTTTTGAAGGTGTATTTCTTAACTCACCTATTCAACTCTTTCCATACGTTTATAACTTTAATAATTAAAAGGTAACATTCTAACCACAACTATTTGGCTTTCAGGGCCTATCGAAATATCGTTCCGCGACTAGAAATTTAAATTGGCAAATATTTAATTTGATAATGATAGTTTTTATACTTTTTATTTTTTTAAGATCAGAATATTAAAATGTTTAGTTAAATTGTTATTTCCTATAAAACCAATTAAGTATTAAATGCTTCTCGTTTGAGAATACACCCTTAGAATGCAACACTTACTGAAGCTTTAAACATTGTTGAAACAAATTTTGTGTAGTTCAAAAAAAAATATTTTGAAAAAAAATTACTTTTTGGGTTACCTTTATCAATTAACTATTATTAACTGGTGTTACGTTCAATGAAAAACTGGTCAGACGAAGAGATTATTTTTTGTTTGCAAGGAGAAAAAGTTAAGAGGGATTTAGCTTTAGAACAATTATACGCTAAGTTATATCCTATCATAAAATCTTACATTCAAAAAAACAATGGATCTGATGAAGATGCAGCGGACATTTTTCAAGATGCAATCATTGTATTCTATGATAAAGTTCGCCAAAATCAATTTCAACTGAGCAGTTCGATTAGAACGTATATGTATTCGGTGTGTAAACATCTATGGTTAAACAAGCTACGTGCTCAAAAAAAAGTAGTTAGTCTGTCAGAAGATAGTGATTTTATAACAGTGGATCCTTTGAGTCTAAATGAAATTAGTTCTAATGAAAGGAATGAATTTCTTCAAAAATTATTAGAATCTCTAGGAGAGGACTGCAAAAGAATTTTGGTTTATTATTACTATGACAGGCTTAAAATGAAAGAAATAGCTGAACGAATGAATTTTGCAACAGATCAAGTTGCTAAAAACAAAAAATCTAGCTGTTTAAAAAAACTTAAATCGATTGTTTCTCAGTCCCAACGAATGAAAGATATATTGAAATAAGTAGAGTGTGCATAATCAACAATCAAAATGAACGAAAATCTAATCGATCGGTATTTGCTAAACCTTCTTACACCAGAAGAAAAGCTATCTTTTAAAGCCCAACTAGAAGTTGATCCATCTTTAAAAGAAGAAATGCTGAAGCAAAAAGAGATAATAGAAAACATTGAAGGTATTGGGCGGTTAGAGTTAAAGTCAGAGCTCCAAAAAATACATAAAAAACTCAATCTAGATTCTAATAAATCTAATCCAAACATAAGAAGGTTCCTTTTTCGTATTGCCAGTGCTGCTATTTTTATCGGTGGTTTATCTATTGGATGGTGGTTCTTGCAACAAACCTCTTCTAATTCAGAATTATTTACCCAACACTTTGAACCTTTCGATCTTTCTTTAGTCCAGCGATCTGGCGGTGAAGAAAGTTATGCTCAAATCGAAAGCCTATATGTAAATGGAAATTATACTCAAGCCATTCCATTATTTCAAGATGCTCTTAGAAGCAGCAAAATAAAATCCTCACAGATCTTACTAGGACTCGGAATTTCCTATTTGAAAACCGACAAACCTAGTAAAGCGATAATACATTTCAATAATATCTTGGAAAACAAAGACTTCAATTTTGAGGATGAAGCCCAATGGTATTTAGGACTTTCCTATCTGAAATTGAACCATGTAAAAAAAGCAATATCTCACCTTGAAGTATTAGCTACTGATTCCCAAAGAGACCACCACATAGCTGCAAAAGAACTTATATCACAACTGAATTGATTAATAATTTATAGTTGTAAAATCCCTAGCAATATTTGATTTTAGAGAGATTTTTTGAATGCTAACCCAATATTTTTAAATATCTGAAAATTCAATTTTACTTTTTTGGGAAGAATTCTTTAATAAAAGCTCAAACCAATGTTACCTTTTCCTATTTGATGTTATATACTTCTACAGGTTGATTTTAAAAACACCCCTAATTATAAAATTTCTGATTTCTAAAGATTGAGTTTTATTTTAAAAAAAAACTATGCAAAGAAAAAACATTGTCTTTAGGTAATTTGAAAAACTAGAATGCATGTTATTCATGCACGTCCTTAATAATGAAGGTACTGTTAAGATCAAAAGGTTGTTAGGATATATGAATAACCTTTAACGTATTATTCAAAATAGGAGCCACCTCACTGCCATGAGGTGGTTTTTTTTGCTTTTGTTTGTGTCTTTGTGTATCACCTTGCACAAAATCTCAAATAATCAGAGGAGAGGTTAGAAACATTCCTTTCGTTCACAGCATTAAAGCGAGGCAAAGATCTCTGACCTCTTGCCGATTTCTTACAAATTGAAATGACAATACCAGTGCAGTTTGAAATACATGATAAGTATAAGTTCGATTTATTTAAGTGATTTTTCACTACTTTTATTATCATGGAATCAAATAGATTGAAACTTGTCTTGTGCACAAAAGAGATAATAGAAAATATTTTGGAGAGTGATGATAAAATTGCCAATCATCTAAACATTAACGTGAGCAAGAATTGGTCAGAATTTGGCAGTGCAATTTTTCAATTTGTCTACAGTAAGGTTTTGGTAGAGCCTGAATCAGTAAAATGGTGGACCTATCTGCCCATTCATATTGACTCCAAGACATTAATTGGAAGCTGTGGGTACAAAGGACCTCCAAATGATAAAGGCGAAGTAGAAATTGGGTATGAAGTAACGAAATCACATAGAAATAAAGGATATGCTACGGAAATAGCTCAGCACTTAATAGATATTGCATTCAATGAACAACAGGTGAAATCGATTCTCGCTCATACCCTACCCAAAGAAAATGCATCAACCAAAGTTCTTCTAAAATGCAAATTCAAATTCGTCGAAGAAGTTAATGATCCAGATGATGGGCTTATTTGGAAATGGAAGTTGAAAAGAGAATTGAATTTATAAGTGGATTTTAAAAATTATGCGTACGCTATTCTCCTTCAATTCTGAAGTCCATTTCAAAATGTCGTTAAGCATTGTCATCCCGACCGGAATGGAAGATTGTCATTTCGACTGAAATGGAGGAATAATAATGCTAAAAAACAATGTAATTTCTACCAAAGTGGAGAAATCTCGCTCATTCAATGTTGAGAATCAATATCCTAAACTGACATTGTAAAATGAGCATTCAATCTGGCAAACCTTGTTGGATATTTATTGTGATCTATATTAGGCAGATTTCTCCACAAGGTCGAAATTTAGATTACGGTATCATGTCATCCTTCCACTCAATACGTTTGGTCCTTTAGGATGACAAGCAAATGAATCGATGAATGATCTTTTATAGATAGTGGAAAATCAATTATCTAAACTCATTATTAATCGCAACCAACTTCTCACTACCTGGACACAACACATCCTGCTTCAATGTATTCAATGGTGTATCCGTTGTTTTCATTTTAGTGTGTGTGTCTTCGCTTTCTGGATTAATATAAAGTAACCCAGTCAAAATCTGTCCTTCAGACTTTGCTTCATGCAATCGCCTCACAGCTGTAAATTTATCTGTAGGGTCCCAGTCAGGAGCCAGCTTACTCAAATGTATTTTTGATCCATCAAATAATTCAACTGTCCGATCTGATCCTTCTGCATAGTCTACTTCTATAGCTTCTTCATAAGGCACAAAATCAAAAATGGAAGTAGATTCGATATGATCTCTCACATGAGAATATGACTTTGTCGACCTTTTATTATTATTAAAAGTAACGCAAGGCGAAATCACATCTAAAAATGCAAATCCTTGATGTGACATTGCCGCCTTGATCATTGGTACCAATTGAGTTTTGTCTCCAGAGAAACTTCTTCCCACAAATGTTGCATTTAGTTCTAATGCTAAACCTGCCAAATTAATAGCATCGTATGGATTATCTGATCCAACCTTACTAATCGATCCAAAATCTGCAGTCGCCGAATCTTGTCCCTTGGTCAATCCATAACATCCATTATTCATCACAATGTATACCATATTGAGATTCCGACGGATGGCATGAACAAACTGCCCCATACCGATAGAGGCTGTATCGCCATCTCCTGAAACGCCTAAATACATCAAATCTCTATTCGCCATATTGGCTCCAGTCGTAATAGATGGCATCCGTCCATGAACCGAATTAAAGCCATGTGAATTACTCAAGAAATAAGTTGGCGTCTTCGATGAACAACCAATACCAGAAAGCTTTGCAAGTTTATGCGGCTCCAGGGAAATCTCATAACACGCTTGCACTATTGCCCCGCTAATCGAATCATGTCCACATCCTGCACAAAGTGTAGATACTGCCCCCAAATAATCCGCTTTATTATAGCCAACTTTGTTTTTCTTAAGTGCCGGGTGATGAAATGCTGGTTTTAAATATGACATATATTTTTCTTTGAAATAATATTAAATTGAATTTGCCTCTACACCTAATTTACTGGCAATCTGCTTCTGGATTGTATCAGCTGTTATTGGTGTCCCATCATAGTTGAGAACTGAAATAAGTTTAGACGGATTGATTTCCAACTCATTGATCAATAAGGTTCTAAATTGAGCATCCCTATTTTGCTCCACAACAATTACTTTTTCATGCTCATCAATGAATTCTTCAACTTGAGGATGAAAAGGAAAAGCCTTCACCCTCATCGAATCGATTATCACTCCTGCATCTGCCATCAAATCCATAGCTTCAACAGCTGCATATGTAGTAGTCCCAAAAAATATCAGTCCTACATCACCCTTATTATTATCCTGATAAAATTCAGGAGGAGGGATTAAAGTTTTTGCTGTTTCCCACTTCTGAACTAGACGATCTACATTCTTAAGATACACTTCACCTAATTCACTGTATTTAGCATATTCATCATGGGAAGTTCCTCTTGTAAAATAAGATCCTTTTGACGGATGTGTTCCAGGTATCGTACGATATGGAATCGCATCTCCATCCACATCCATATATCGACCAAACGTTTCGTCCATATTCTCAAGATCTTCTTCAGACAATACTTTACCCAAGTCATATTTCTTATCATCATCCCATTTCAGAGGAGGAGACATGTGATTATTCATTCCTAAATCTAGATCAGAAATCAACATCACCACGGTCTGCAATCGATCCGCTAAATCAAATGCTTTTACAGTATGTTCAAAACACTCAGCTGGCGAACTTGGAAATAGCAAAACATGTTTAGTATCTCCATGTGATGCATATGCTGATGAGATGAGATCTGCTTGTTGTGTACGTGTCGGCATCCCTGTAGATGGTCCTCCTCTTTGCACATTAATCAATACAACAGGAATCTCTGCAAAATAGGCCAATCCAATAAATTCATTCATCAAAGAAACACCCGGACCGCTTGTGGCCGTAAAAGCTCTAGCTCCATTCCAAGAAGCTCCAATGACCATACCTATTGCAGCCAATTCATCTTCTGCTTGTACAAATGCATAATTTTTCTTTCCTGTTTCTGGATCTACTCGCAACTTCTTGCAATATGTTTCAAATGCTCCAGCTACAGAAGTAGAAGGAGTGATTGGATACCACGCCATTACAGTCGCACCTGCATATATCGCCCCTAATCCACAAGCAGTATTGCCGTCTATCAAGATTGAGTCACCATTCTTATCAATTCTTTTCACTCGAATATGAACCGGATATTGATGGTTTTCTTTCACATAATTCACCCCTAGTTCCAACGCTTGATAATTGGATGGAATTAATTTAGGTTTCTTTTCAAATTGTTCAGCAATGACTTGCTTAATCACATCTATTTCTATGTCCAACAAAGTAGCTACTGCGCCTACATAAATTATATTTTTGAACAACTGCTGCAATCTTGGAGTGGCATAATGCTCCATAGCCAATTGTATCATAGGAATTCCAATATAATTGACATCATCCCTGATAAACTCTGCATGCAATTTTTTGCTACTGTCATAGACTAAGTATCCTCCTGGTCGGATACTCTCCACATCTTTTTTCAGGCTCTGAGGATTGACACCAATAATCATATCAATACCAGCTCGCCTACCTAGATACCCCTTTTCACTTATTCGCACATCATACCAGGTCGGTAAACCTTGAATATTTGAAGGGAAAATATTTTTGGGAGTAACTGGAATACCCATTCTGAAAATGGACTTAGCAAACATTTCATTGGCGGATGCCGACCCTGTTCCATTTACATTCGCAAATCTGACAACAAGGTCATTTACAACAACTTCCTGATCCATTTTGAGTATAAGTTTTTGTTACGTTGTACATATATTTTTGCATATCCCAAGCAGCAGTCGGACAACGTTCTGCACACAATCCACAATGAAGACATACATCTTCATCCTTTATCATTACTCGGGTCGTCGGAAGCACATCCGACACATATAAATCTTGAGACAGATTAAGCGCTGGAGCGCTTAATCTTGTCCTCAAATCTTCTTCTTCGCCATTTGTTATAAAAGTGATGCAATCCGTCGGGCACACATCTACGCATGCATCGCATTCTATACAGAGACTTGTTGTGAACACTGTCTGCACATCACAATTGAGACACCTTTGCGCTTCTTTGAATCCATCAGGCAAGCCAAAACCAAGTTCAACTTCAATCTTACGATCTGTCAAAGAGATAGCTTTGTCTTCATGGGGAACAAGATAACGCTCATCATCTGCTATATAGTTATCATAAGTCCATTCATGAATTCCCATTTTCTGGCTGACCAGATTGGTATATGGAGGAAGCCTATCTTGTAAGTCTTTTCCATTACAAAATAAATCTATCGAGACAGCTGCTTGATGTCCATGAGCAACAGCTGTAATCACGTTTTCAGGCCCAAATGCCGAATCTCCTCCAAAAAAGACATGTGGCAATGTAGATTGGAATGTTTCCTTATCTAAAACTGGAAGATTCCATTTTCCGAAATCGATTCCTAATCCATCTTCAATCCAAGGGAAAGCATTGTCTTGTCCGATGGCAACCATCACATCATCCGCTTCAATAAATTCATCAGGTTCTCCCGTTGGCACTAAAGATCTTTTCCCATTTTCATCGTACTCTGCTCTAATCTTACTAAAAATCACTCCTTTCAATTTGCCATCCTCAACGACGAATTCTTTAGGAGGCATATTATTCAAGATCAAAATATCTTCTCTTTCTGCATCCTCAATCTCCCACAGAGAAGCTTTCATTCGTTCTCTTTCACTTCTTACCACGACTGTCACATTCTTCCCTCCCATTCGTTTTGATGTTCGACAACAATCCATAGCCGTATTACCTCCACCTAAGACTATTATATTCTTCCCTACCTTTTCTCTGTGCTCGAATGCTACTTGAGCAAGAAACTCTATTCCAATATGGATATTGTCTTTAGCCTCTTCGTACCCTTTTATATTCAACATCCTCCCCTTTGGGGCACCTGTGCCAACAAAAACAGCGTCATATTTCTTATCTAGAATCCCAGCCATGCTATCCACAAACTGATTGAAGTGGGTATGAATTCCCATATCAAGAATATAATTCACCTCTTCATTTAGTACTTCCATAGGTAATCTAAAAGAAGGAATCTGCGTCCGCATCATTCCTCCTCCTTTATTCCATTCATCATATAGATGTATTTCATATCCTAACGGCGCCAAATCTCTAGCAACAGTGAGAGAGGCAGGACCTCCACCTATCATTGCTATCTTTTTTCCATTTGGTGTAAATGGTCCTTGAGGCATCAAATGTTTTACTTCACCTTTATTATCTGCAGCTACTCTCTTGAGTCGGCATATCGCTACAGGCTCTTCTTCTACTCTACCTCTTCGACATGCGGGTTCACAAGGTCTGTCGCATGTTCTACCTAATACACCTGGAAATACATTTGAATCCCAATTAATCATATAGGCTTCAGTATATTTTTCTGCAGCTATAAGTCGAATATATTCTGGCACAGGTGTATGTGCAGGACAAGCAAGTTGACAATCGACCACCTTGTGAAAATATTCTGGATCTTTAATATCTGTTGGCTTCAAAATTTTAATTTTTATTTAAAAAATGAATTTAGGAATTAAGCCTTTTATGAAATAAATCTAACACATTAAATCTAAAACTGGAATAAATATAACAGATAGATATTAAAACAAAAGTTTTTATTTCGTTTTAATTTACCTATGCCAAATAATCGTAATATTAACACATAGAAATGGTAAATATCTAAACAATAATCTTACTTTTGCCAGTTCATTACATAATGAATATATTTAATATATGAAAGTTGGAATTCCCGGTGAACTTTTAGATGGCGAATTGCGAGTAGGTGCCACACCTAAAACTGTCAAAAGATTAATTAAACAAGGATTTGATGTAACTATAGAAAAAGGAGCTGGTGTTTCAGCCAATTTTTCTGATGATAGTTATAAAGAGGCTGGTGCTTCTATTGCAAATTCTGCCTCTGAAGTTTATACAGACAATGATATTATCCTTAAAGTACAAGCTGTCAACGATGCTGAAATAGAGATGATGCACAAGGGTCAGGTAACATTAAGTTATCTCTTTCCTGCCCAGAATCCTGATCTATTGCAAAAGTTAGCAGACAAAGGGGTGAATGCCATTGCGATGGATGCTATTCCGAGAATTTCTAGGGCTCAGAAAATGGATGTGCTTTCGTCTATGGCGAATATTGCAGGTTATAGGTCTGTAATTGAGGGTGCAAATCATTTTGGCCGTTTTTTGAATGGTCAGATTACTGCTGCCGGGAAAGTAGATCCAGCAAAGATTTTAGTAATTGGTGCTGGTGTAGCTGGACTTGCCGCAATAGGAACTGCAAGATCATTGGGAGCTATAGTAAGAGCATTCGACACTAGATTAGAAGTAGCCGAGCAGATCGAAAGTATGGGAGCGGAATTTCTTTCTGTAGAAATAGAAGAAGATGGTTCTACAGATTCTGGATATTCAAAAGTGATGAGCCCAGCCTTTGTAGAAGCTGAAATGTTATTGTTCACAGAGCAAGCTAAGGAAGTAGATATAATCATCACAACAGCTCAGATTCCTGGACGGAATGCACCAAAATTGATTTTAGATTATCATGTAGCTGCTATGAAACCGGGTTCAGTGATTGTCGATTTAGCAGCTAGTAGTGGTGGTAATTGTGTTTTGACCAAAAACAATGAGATCTACACTACTGATAATGGTGTAACTATTATTGGCAAGCTTGATCAATTGCCTTCACAGTCGAGTCAATTGTATGGAAACAATCTATGCCATCTGCTAGATGACATGGGAAAAAATGAGAATTTCAAAATCGACATGGAAGATGATGTCGTCAGTCGAGCGATGGTCACCTACAATGGTAGCATCAATTGGCCTCCAAAACCACTTCCTGTCAGTCCACAAAAACCTGCGGCAACTAAAGAAGTAGAAATTCCAGTAGGTCCAAGTCCTGCGGAAATAGCGAAAAAACAAAGTTTATCAATGCTGATAAAATTGGCTACTATTGGAGCATTTTTATATTTATTAGCGTTAGTTGCCCCTGCAGATTTCATGCAGCATTTCACTGTATTTGTACTGTCTGTATTTATTGGATGGCAAGTCATATGGAATGTATCTCATTCCCTTCATACACCTCTTATGGCTGTCACCAATGCCATTAGTGGAATCATAATTATTGGGGGACTACTCCAGACAGGAAATGAGATGACGGATATAATGACAATTCTAGCATTTGTAGCCATTTTGGTTGCCAGTATCAATATAGTAGGTGGCTTCCTTGTCACTCATCGGATGCTCAAAATGTTTAGAAAGTAAACGGACTCAGAATCCAGATTGAAGAAAAAGACTTATAAGAAATATAAATGATATCATCACAAATTCAAACCGCTTCATACCTTTTTGCTGGTATACTTTTTATTTTAAGCCTCGGCGGGCTATCATCCCAAGAATCTGCTAAGAGAGGAGTATTATACGGCATCATCGGAATGGCAATAGCTATTCTTTCCACCGTATTGGGGGAAGGTATTCAAGGCCATATTTATATTATTGTCGCGATAGCAATTGCAAGTATTATTGGGCTACTAGTAGCTCGAAAGGTTGAGATGACTTCGATGCCTCAATTGGTAGCCATATTACATAGTTTTGTTGGATTGGCTGCCGTATTAGTTGGTTTTGGGTCTTATTTGGATCCTGCTACACAGGCCATCCAAGGCACCGAACATACCATTCATTTAGTTGAAGTATTCATAGGAATATTTATTGGTGGCATTACTTTTACTGGGTCGATTATAGCGTGGGGAAAGTTGGAAGGAAAAATAAGAAGTAAGCCACTGATTTATCCAGGTAGACATGTTGTGAACATTTTATTGGTTATTGGATGTGTAGTCTTATGTGTTTTATTTGCAGGTGCAAGTGGAGTAAGTGGTATGCCCTTTCTATATATAATGACAGGAATTTCATTTTTCATAGGTATCATGATGGTTATGGCTATCGGTGGAGCGGATATGCCTGTAGTTGTATCAATGCTGAATTCATATTCAGGTTGGGCAGCAGCAGCAGCTGGATTCATGTTAGGCAATGACTTACTGATTATTACTGGAGCATTGGTTGGAAGTTCGGGAGCGATATTGTCTATCATTATGTGTAAGGCCATGAATAGATCTTTTCTATCTGTGATCTTTGGTGGATTTGGAAATGCACCTAAGGGAGAAGCTATGGCTATAGAAGGTGAAGTGACTTCTGTAAATCATGAGGAAGTAGCAGAATTGCTAAACGATGCCAAATCTGTGATTATTGTACCTGGATATGGTATGGCAGTTGCAAAAGCACAATTTCCTGTGCATGAAATGGTTAACAGACTCAAAAAAGCTGGCAAAGAAGTTCGATTTGGAATCCATCCTGTTGCAGGTAGATTGCCAGGGCATATGAATGTTTTACTTGCAGAGGCTAATGTCTCATATGATATCGTATTAGAAATGGATGAGATCAACAATGATTTACCCAAGACAGATATAGTATTGGTCATTGGTGCAAATGATATTGTCAATCCTGGCGCTCAAACAGATCCAAATAGTCCAATCTATGGAATGCCTGTCATTGAAGTCTGGAATGCTACAAATGTGATTGTTATGAAGAGGTCAATGGCTACAGGTTATGCAGGAGTTCAAAATCCTTTATTCTTTAAAGACAATACGGACATGCTCTATGGAGATGCAAAAGCAAGTGTAGACAAGATTAATGAGCATTTGGGGTAAACGCCATTTCAAATCTACATTCATAGAAATTCTATTGATTCAAAAGAATTTACTATTATACATTGAAGCAATATTAAGCGTAAAGTTTTGGTAAACAAAATGATAAAAACCAAATACGCATTCAAATCCCTGTTTATGGTGAACTGGGTTTAGTAATTTTTCATACCTCATATCTTAACAATTATAATATCAAATATATATTTAGATAGGATATGCCGCTAGCGTATAAATACTTGTTTTTGATATGTTCAATGATCAGATCGATTAAAGCGATCCGATCTTTTTACTTTTAGAATTTTACGATTATATCTGAGAAAGACTTAGTGTTCGATTCCCATTTCAAGAGATAAGTACCATTCGACCAATGTCTAATATCAATTCGTCCATTTTCAATTTCTAAAAGATTAAAATTTTTAATAAATCTTCCTTCTAAAGTAAATAGGCTTATGGCATTAATACCATTATAATTTGCAATTTCAATATATGAGTAAGCAGGGTTTGGAAAAAAGACAGATGGGCTATTATTTTCAACATCATTCAAACTTGTTGCAGTCATTTTGGTAAATGAAAGCAATTTTAATCTACCCCAATTCCCAACATATGGGATGTTCAGTGGATTATTAATATATGAAACAGATATTTTATCATCTAAAACATGTAATCCATAAGCAGCCAGTTCATTGTTCAATTCGAAAAACCTTCCTACCCTTTTCAATTCTAATGGATCAGAAATATCAAATACAATAACTTCAGAATTACCTCCAGAAATATATAGCAAACTATCATTACATGCTGTCACCACTTCATTAGTATGTACATCAGCACCAAACCAATTGAATCCTTGGCAATCAACAGGATCATACCATTCTACTAATGTCCATGGATCAGTACTAATATCCAAAACTTCCATGCCACAATAATCTACGCTCACATAAGCATAATTTCCAATAACGATGACATCATTATATGCCGCTGTAGCCTTATCTATCAAATCTGGATTTATATACTTCTGAATTTCTTCAGGATGATAAATATCTGACACATCAATTGCTCTCAATCCTCCCCTATCGAATGTATAATACAATATATCACCAGACTTTGTAATTCCTCTTCCGTTATGGTGACCATCCGAAGTAGCTGGGAAGGTCAAATCTGGAATATAACTGCTGACAAATTGAATATCATCCACATTATTTACATCCAAAATGAGCAAGCCATCATCCATCATTGATAAATATGCAATGCCATCATATATGTCCAAATGTGAAACTCCAAAGATAAAGTCTGCTGATGTCCAAATATCTTGGAGAATAGGGTTTTCAGGAATAGTCACATTAATTATAGCAAGCCCTGAAGCCGGATTTTCCTTCTGAAAATCTCCTAATCCTACAAACAAGAAATTATCTACTTGTTGAAGTGTAGATACACTAAGACCTTCGAATGTACTAATCTCTATATCCAATAACATTTCAATATTCGAAGGGTCAGAAATGTCATATATACCTAATCCAAAAATGAGATTTGCAGAATATAAATATCCGTTATTTCTATTGTCAATTCTTGAACTGATTGAAGATTTCAATTGTAAGAATTGAGAAGGAAATTCAATTTCTCCTTGAAATTCAATCCCAACTGAGTCAATCTGTGAAATACTCAAATTGACTAAAAACAAGAGAAAAAGGGTGCTTATTATTGATCTCATATCGGAGGCTATTTACTTAATGACAAGATAGGAAAGAACTACCCTAAGGGAATATAATGAATAACGAAAAATGAAAAATTGAGAATTGAGAATTGAGAAGATTGGAGCGATTGAGCGACTGTGTAATTAAAGATCAGATCGCTTAAAGCGATCTGATCTTTACGATTTAGCAATTCAGCAATTCTCTTAACATTAAAGAAGGATTGTAAAAGAATAATCGTCTATATTTATGACACGCAAATTTCAATATTCAAAATTTATTTCTTTTCATGAAAAAATCGTTCATTTTATTAGTCGGGAGCATAATATGTAGCTTCTCATTTGCTCAAACAAATCCTGCCATTACTTCTTGGCTACAGAATACAACTATAACAGGGAGCTATTATATGTCTGGCAATTCTACTGTCATTCAAGATGATGTGTTGGCAAATGTTCAACTTGTACAATATAACGACGATTGGGTTTATGTGAATACAAATGGAATTCCAAGTTATCCTACGGGTCCATTTTCAGATGGTAACCCTTCCCTTGCTTCAAGTCAAAATGCAATATTTAGGATTCCATTGAGCCCAACTGAAAATACTGGAATACATACGAATACACATGGAGGAAATATTGGAATTTTCATCAATGGAGTAGCTTTATTTGACTTTAGAGATGGTGTGGGTTGGGACTCAAATACCAATTCACTTTGCGGTGGTCCAGGAAACCCGCCTTGCCCAGGAGGACAAATGGCGGCGACTGATTGGAGTAGAGATGCCATACCTGCTGAAAAATCTGGATTTGATTGTTCAAAAGGTCACCCAGCGATGGGTAATTATCATCATCATCAAAATCCCTCAGCATTCAAATTAGATATAGATGTTGTGTCCAATATCTGTAATTTGTATGATGCAGAAGGCTTATACAGTATTGATCCAGACCAGCATTCGCCATTGATTGGTTTTGCGTATGATGGTTTTCCTATTTATGGTGCTTATGGCTATACCAATAAAGATGGGTCTGGAGGAATTACAAGAATAAAATCAAGTTATTATCTAAGAAATATCACAGAACGTACACAATGGGCAGATGGAAAAGATGTTGACCACGGACCAGATATCAGCACTACTTATCCTATTGGGTATTTCAAAGAAGATTATGAATATGTTGAAAATGAAGGAGAGGATTTCCTTGATGAACACAATGGTAGGTTTTGTGTAACACCAGAATATTCAGATGGCACATACGCATACTTCGCTACTGTAGATGAAAATTGGAATTCTACATATCCATATGTAGTAGGACCAACCTTTTATGGTAATGAAACTGCCGTAAAAGTAACAACAGTACCTGGGAATGTGAGTGTATATACTGTTACGAGTGTAGAAGATAATTTTCTTGGAGATGTATCATTCACTGTGTTTCCTAATCCTTCCCAAGAATTTATCGCAGTTCAGATAAATGATCTTGTCTCTTCTGATGTTTCATTAAAGCTGTATGACTTGAATGGGTCACTAGTAAGAGAAGCTAAAATTGTTCAGGGAAGTACGATTTGGTATCTTGATGTGGAGACCTTATATGATGGAGTTTATATCCTTGAATTGACAAATGGTGTTCAGGTGAAGTCCACCAAAGTGGTTATTTCTAAATAGTAATTTTATGTGGCAAAAAATAAATGATCAGAGATGTTAAAAATCTATTTTTTAATTAGTTTTTCTATGTTTTTTTCATCACAAATCTTATCTCAAAGTGATATAGGAAATAACTTTTCAATTGAATTTTCGCCTGTTTACGAAATAGAAAAATCCAACATAGAACTAAACCAATATCAGGAAATCAATCTTGAAATGCTTAAGTTCTATGTTGGGCATATTTCTTTTTATTATGAAGATAAATTGCAGTGGATTGATTCCACATATCACTTGGTAAACTTCGAAGATTTGTCGCAGAAGACTATATCTTTATCTATTCCGAATAGCCTCGAATTTGACCAAGTATCTGTAAATATCGGAGTAGATAGCATTACAAATACTTCTGGAGCTTTTGAGGGTGATTTAGACCCGATAAATGGCATGTACTGGGCTTGGAATACTGGCTATATAAATTTAAAAATTGAAGGGAATATTGTTGATAAGAATAAGGATGAAATAGGTTTTAAATTTCACCTTGGCGGATATCAAGCTCCACATGAAAGTGTTCAAAATATATCATTTCCAATAACAGACTCGGAAGTTTTATCAGTTAAAATAGATCTTCCTAAATTTTTGAATGATATAGAGTTGACTGAGGATATTGTGGTGATGTCTCCTAGTAAAAAAGCAGCTTTATTTTCCTATTATTTCTCTCAATGTTTAATTAGTGAATGAGTTATAAGCATCAATTTAAAATTTCTTTTTTTGCAGTAAATTTGATAATTTATATTTCAATCCATCTTTCGCCTCGCCGGCTAGGCCTTCTATTTTTTCTTGATAAAAAACAGAAGCAAAAAAATCAAGACTGGCTAAGGCAGCCCTGCAATGCCGCTCCCACTGCCCACATACCCAGTCATGGCTATGCTCCTTTTCATTTAGTTTTTAACCCTTTACTTCACAATAACAAAATATATACTAAAAACAGAAATGAAAAGAGAAATAGTAAGACATATATAATATATATTCTATTTGTATTAATCACATTATTAGCATCTTGGAAAGCACCTTTTACAAATCCAGTAAAATTAAAATATCCTAATACATGGCCGAAGCCAACTTATGATTTCTCTAAAAATCCATTGACCGAAGAAGGAATTCAACTTGGTAGAAAACTATTTTATGATCCACTTTTATCAAAAGACAACACTATTTCTTGCAGCAGTTGCCATCTCTCATATACAGCATTTACCCATGTGGATCACAAATTAAGTCATGGAATTAATGATAGCATTGGCAATAGAAATTCACTAGCCCTCATGAATCTTGCTTGGAATAAATCATTCATGTGGGACGGTTCTGCAAATCATCTGGATATGCAAGCTCTTGCCCCAATTAGTGACCCTAAAGAAATGGGAAGCTCTATAGTTGAAGTAGTAGAAAAACTACAATCCTCAGAGGACTATCCTACCCTATTTAATGTAGCTTTTGGAGATACAATAATTACTGGTACCAAAGTATTAAAAGCGATGTCCCAATTTCAATTGACCTTAATATCATCCAATTCAAAATACGATAAGGTCATGAACAAAACGGATGAAGAGTCTTTTACCGATCAAGAACAAAACGGTTATGAGATTTACACTCAACATTGTGCATCTTGTCATGCTGAACCATTATTCTCCACTGGAGAATTTGCCAATAATGGACTGTCTATCGATCAAACTCTTCACGACATTGGAAGAATGACAATCACTCAAAATCCTTCAGATTCATTGTCATTTAAAATTCCAAGTTTAAGAAATCTAAAATATTCATTTCCTTATATGCATGATGGTCGATTCAGTAATTTAAATGAGGTTATAAATCATTATACTGAAGTCATCGATCCTAATGGTTTTGTAGATTCTAGATTGTCTCGGAAAATATCACTTACATCTAATGAGAAAGTTGATCTTGTTGCATTTTTGCTCACTCTTAATGATCGGGAATTTGTTTTTAATAAGGAATTCGCATTTCTTAGATGAAATAGGTTGGATCGACTAAGGAAAAGATTCGATCGCTTAGAGCGATCAAATCTTCTTCATTACCTTTAGGCATAATTATAACTATGAATAATTCACTAAGAACATTTATTGAAAAGTTGCCTAAAACAGAATTGCATCTACATTTAGAAGGAACTTTCGAACCAGAACTAATGGTGGAAATCGCCAATCGAAATGGATTGAAGATCAACTATGAGAGCGTTGAAGAGCTCAAAGCTGCTTATAACTTCAACAACCTTCAAGAGTTTCTGGATATCTATTATGCGGGAGCGAATGTTTTAATTACACAGCAAGATTTCTATGACCTTACTTGGGCGTATCTTACTAAAGTTCATTCACAAAATGTAGTCCATGTAGAAGTATTTTTTGATCCTCAAACACACACAGATCGAGGAGTTTCATTTGATACAGTCATTCAAGGAATCAAATCTGCTTTAGATGATGGAAGAGATAAACTTGGGGTTTCGTATAAATTAATCATGTCTTTCCTGAGGCATTTAGATGAAGCATCAGCTTTCAAAACATTAGAAGAATGTCTACCTTACAAAGAATGGATTAGTGGCGTTGGCCTAGACTCATCGGAGATGGGAAATCCTCCTTCAAAATTTGAGCGCGTATTTCAAGCTGCTCAAAAGGAAGGATTCAAAACCGTAGCACATGCTGGAGAAGAAGGCCCCTCAAGTTATATTTGGGAAGCATTAGATTTGTTGAAGGTCTGTAGAGTAGATCATGGAAATAGATGTCTTGATGATGATGAACTTGTAGCGCGATTGGTAAAAGAACAAATGCCACTTACACTTTGCCCTCTTTCGAATGTTGAACTGAAAGTGATTCAGGATCTTAAAGATTATCAGCTTATCGAAATGATGGAAAAAGGTCTTTTAGTCACTATTCATTCTGACGACCCTGCTTATTTCGGTGGGTATATGAATGAAAATTTCTTTGGTGTAGCTGAAGCTCTAAATATGAATAAAGAGCAAATTGCTGCACTAGCGATTAACGGATTTAAAGCTTCATGGATGTCTGAGAATGAGAAAGCAATCTGGATCGAGAAAATAGAAACTCAACTGGAAAATCAGATGTAATGCACTGAATTTAATGTATTTATGGAAGATTAGCCCAACAAATACATCATTTCAAGGCAATCTTTCTATACGATATAATGATTTATTGGATGACATCACTGCGCTATCTGATATCGATTTTACTAACACCAATTCTGTCTACATTAATTATAATCCCAAACTATCCGATTGTAGTGTAAATAGCATATGTGATTTTTTTAATAATGATGGGTTCATTAGCATACATAATAATGGTGAGGGGATCAATGGTATCATAGAATTAGAATATGATTGCGATGGATCCTTAAATATTTTTGTTGACAATGGGAATGGTTTTACAGGCGATACCAATAATTATTGGCACAATACGGACAACTGGCAAAACAATGAAATTCCAAATGAAAATAGTTTTGTCATCATTCCCAAAGATTATGAATGTTTGATCCAGACAGATTCTATTGCCAATTGTAAGATCTTAGAGATTCAACGTATCAAGAGAATATGGGAGCTAAAGTGATAGCAAAGCTTCTATTATAGGACTCAGTGTTATGGCTTAGTCTTTCATTTATTCAAGCAACGATTTTATATATTCAGGATCTCTTCTCATATCACAAATGTCAACTATATGTAATGTTGTTTCATCAAATGAATAGTAGAGGAAATAGTCTTTCACTATCTTATATCTGACAATCATATTATCTGTTGGTTGCCCAGATTCTGGATATTTGGTGAGCTTTTCTACGGATTTATTAACTAAGCTTATAAGCTTTATAGAATATTGTTGACTACCATTTCTTTCGTTCCTGTAATTTAGAATATCATCAAATTCCCATTCAGCCTCTATCTGACCACTTTACGACTAATCCCATGATTTGTATTTCGACATTACTTCTTTATGAGATTTAGTTTTGCCTTCTTTTATTTGCTGCAATCCTTCCTCAATTCCAGCTTTGTGATCTTCTGGAATTTTGAAAACTTCGGATTTATATGATTCAAGTTCTATAATACCTAAAAGTTGCTCAAGGAGAGCATCTTCATTAAGCTCCTCAATCTTCTTTTTTAGTTTATTTTTAAGTTCCACGGTAGACATAATATCTAGATTTAGATACTAAGATAACGTTTTGTATCGATAAAAAGTGCCATAATTCGACTTAGTACAGCATGATATTTAGTTCTCAAATATCATGCTCAGTATCTGTTTTATTCAGTTGATCTTGAGCTAATAGATGTTTCTTTTCTTATGAATGAGCAAATTTCGATGCTAAATCCGATTTTTTAATTTTTGATGAGCCATAAGAAGGTGCTAAAATTACTTGCGGTAACAATAGTCAACTTAATGTTTTAAAAGAATAGCATATCCTAATTTCGAAATCAAAAACCAAAAAACTCAATAGAAATTACTTTTCACCTCATTAAATGATCAAAATATTAAGTTTTCACACAATTACTACCTTTCTGTGTAGTCGATATTACTTTATAGAATACTAATTTTGTTACAAATCTTATAACAATGGAGACTAGATATGCCCGAAATAGAATATACCTGAATTCAGATGAGCAAAACGCTATTAAAAACTATCCAATAATATTAGGAGGTTGCGGCATAGGTAGTGTTATAGCTGAATGTGCTTTAAGGTTGGGATTCGAAAATATAACGATCATTGATGGAGATCAAGTAGAGATGTCAAATCTAAATAGACAAAATTTTACTTCCAACGATATTTCTGTAGATAAGACTCAAGCCTTAAAATCTAGATTGCAATCCATCAATAAGGATGCTAATATTACAGTTCACAATTGTTTTCTCGATTCTGACAATGTTGAAGATTTTATTGATGGGCATAAAATAGCTATCAATGCACTAGATTTCTCTTCTGACATACCTCTGAAATTTGATAAAATATGTCAAGAGAAGAATATTCCCGTACTTCATCCATACAATCTTGGATGGGGAGGATTGGTCACTGTGATCTCATCGGACGGATTATCTCTCAGTACTTTAAAAAGACCAGATCAAGATTTCAATGAAGTCAATATGGTAGAATACGCTTCTGGCTATTTGAAATTTTGGGGTACCCACCATGATTGGATTGATGAGATTCTTGAAAAATATAAGTCTGAAGAAGAAAGTCTACCTCCTCCACAACTTTCAATAGCTTCCTGGACAGTGGCTGCAATGTGTACACATTTGCTTTATAATATTGCCAATGATAAAGAGTATAAGAAGTTTCCTAAATTTTACTTGTCAACAATATTGAATAGTTGAAGTAGGTTCAACGGCACAATGTATACAGAGTGCTATACTTGTAGTTACTAGCAAAACTTCTGCGTTTCGACAGACTGGTTATTTTTCTTTTCATAGCAGTAGATATGGAAATAAAAATGGCTTTAGTCCAGTGGTTGCTATGTCGATGGTGCAGATATTGTAGCCAATTTTAAACCACTACATTGGGCGATTTGTGAATAAATTTACTCTGTGACCAATGATCAAGAGGAGTTAATTGAAATAATGAATTCTGACCCTTTGTTGGTTTTAAAAATTCCTGATTTATTAGAAGCTGGAGATTGGGACATAGACCAAACCATTCCGTTTCTTTATGTTAAAACCAACCAACTGGTAAGAAACCATCCTCAAACTGACTCTTCTTCCATAGTAGGGATTCATCCTTCTGGTTTCATAGATCGCTACATTTCTGGTTTCCCAAATTATTTTCCCATAGTTCTGAAAAAAAGCCAGGACTATTTTTTGATCGATAGGCAATTCAATTTATCAAATGGAGTAAACCTACTTCACTATCACATTTTCGACCCTAATCTTCTGTCCATTGATGACATTTCGAATTACCCAGTATCTATAGGAGGAAATCAGTTTTATATTGTTTATATCAATGATCTAATTTCCGCCACTAATATTAGCAGCAACAAAATTCAAGAACCTTTTACTGTTGAATCCTGCAATAAGACTTGTAAGTTTGAATGTATCCCAGATAAAGAGAGAAAATTAACAACTAGTCAACTCATTATTGACAATCAAAATTCTAATGCTTTGACTTATATCTACACTTCTATATATCGAGCTGGCTCTCACCTCATCTTGGAAGATAATACTGTCTTTATGATAATCACCCAACAATCAGATGAATTTGTGACTAAAGAGTGGGAAAGGAATATCATTGGTTCTTTCAGGGTAGAGGATTTATTTAAAGTTGAAAAGCAATTTACAATTTGCTATCAAGAGTACAGCATCTCAGAAAATATACATGCTTTGCCAGAGATTAATATCAGTGTCGATGTTATAGATATAACCCCAGTCCATTTAAATAATTTGGTACTCGCTTCTGATATTGTTGAAAATGACCTTTTGAGATTTGCTTCCATTAGAATTAAACTTGATATGCTTGTAAAACAAAACGAAGTCTTAGACGGAAACCAATTGCTAGTCACAGAATATTTTCAGGATAATGTAACTAATTATGATTTGTTTTGTATTAATATCGAAAATGCATTAGGGTTCAATTCAATGGCTATTATATGCGACTTTTGATAAATAGAAAAAATCAAGATTAAGAAGTAAAATGCAGGAATTCTTTAAGTAAACAAGCTTACATCTACGATGATCCGTTCCCTAAATACCCAGTCATGGCAGTGCTTTATTCATTTATATATAGTCCCAAATTTAGATGGCTCCATAATAAAAACGACAAACTGAAATGCATCTCTTCATTGTCTATTAATACGCTAAATATTTATCTTCTATTCTACGAATTCGGGTAGTGGACAAATATCTTTCTCTCGATAATTTACCAAACCCGAGACAAAGGTCTCTGACCTTTTGTCAAATTTGCTTTCCTGTAAATATTATTTACTTTGGAATAATCAAAAAAGTAGCCCTAAACGCTATAGATTTAACTAGCTTCTGGTAACTTTGAATCACCTTTTCTAGATCAGCTTATTATTAGTGGCGTAGGCTATAGCCTCAGAAATATTGACAACTTCTAATTTTTCAAATAATTTCCTTCTGTGAAACTTTACGGTGTCAGGAGAAACAAAAATAGTTTCTGCAACCTCTTTTATTGTATATCCGCGAGTAGAATATCGAAGCACTTCTTTTTCTCGGCTAGATAATACTATTTTTTCTGTGGCCTTCCAAAAATTCCCTTCTAGATCATACTTGAATATTTTGTTATCTCCTTTTTTGTATATTTTGATATTCCCAGATTTTGTCTCATTTGAAAGCGAGATAATACATATAGCCTTCCAAATTTTTCCATCTTCTGTCAAAAATAAAGGAGTCAATTTTTGATTTATTAAAATGACCTTTCCTTCTTGATTTTCAAGATGATAGTCATAAGAAATAGTGTGATTTTTCCTGTCTTCAATTGGGATTTTACTGTAAAACTCAAAACCTGCGGTATTAATTTGGACCAAAAGATCTAAGTCTGGTTTAATAACATATTTGAAGTAAAAAGCATAGCCCATTTTTTGAACTTCTTCAGCTGTATGCCCACACAAAAATAAAGGGTTGTCAGAAACATATTCAAACCCCTGAGTTTGGTAATCGATTATATAAATACTCTTATAAGTTGTTCTTGCAAAAGCTTTTACTGGTTCCAGGTAATTTGCTGTTTGTTGTTTATCAAAATCAGTAATATCATTTACTATATTTCTACTAGAAAAAAAGTCATTTAAATCAGGCATAGGCAATAAATATCGTATTGTAGTAAAGGCATTTTCAAAATTTCAATTGCTAGGAAATACTATAATATTAAAAAACATATGTGCCACTAGCACAATGATCCTCGCATTATTAATCCGTAACATCAAAAATTTGCTGGCTCAAAAAATAACTTTCACATCATTTTATTGACTGCTAACATTTGAAAATCAAGTTTAAATAAACAACAACTAAATCTAATGATGATCTTAACACATTAAACCTAATATGAATTATAGTTATTAATAAAGATAATAAAGGTATACTTTTTTGATGTAAAAACAAAGTTACCTAGCAAAACCAAATTCTCTTCTTTGTCATAAATGCAGTGATATATTATAAAGACCTCTTTTCCATCTATAAAATATTCTTAATCAAACACTAGTTTCCTTTAGAGATTTTCACATATTAGTTCGTTTGAATTTGATCTATCCAATATGTTTAAAAAAAAGGCTGAGTATTGTCCAAATTCGAATATATGTATCATATGCAATCAAATAATCCAAATATTATTTTTAAGATCCTTGTGAAATAGAAATAAAATCATCCAAATACAGTCAAAAAAGCCGTCAAAATAAATTGAAATTATTTTATGTTGATTTCTTGTCTTGGTCATTTTTTTCCCAGACCGCAAATTCAGAGTAATGTACTTGATTTTTACACTACACTTTAGTGTAGTTTTTGTGCAATTTTTAGACTTTTTTGGGCGTTTTTTGCACATTTTATTTATCACGCCAAAGATACTCAATAATTCTTCTAACCCAAACTCAATTCGTAGAACTACACTTTAGTATAGAATAATATAACTCATTGGTTACTACACTTTCGTGTAACGTCTTAGCCTCCTTTCAGCAATAGATTTGAGACTAAACAAAATAACTATGATACTCACAAAAAATTATTTAGAAAAACTTGGAAAACATCAATTATCTGAATTAGCAGAATTCATAGTTATGGAAAACTTCATTCATCATTCAAATGGAGAAACTCCGGAAGATTATAACAAGGATATTAAATCTATCTATAATGAAGAAGTGAAGTATTATAGTAATTCTGAAGTCTATGTTGCTAAAGATTATTTAGGATTCATCCTTGGATCTATTCGTGTCTTGAAATGGAATTATATGGATCTTCTTCCACTTCAAAAGATTTTTGGTATAAATCCAATCATGGCAATGAAAAATTCAAACGATATTTTCCATATAGGAAGGTTTGCTATTAAAAAAGAAGTAAGAGACATCAAACTACTCAAACAACTAATGGTATATGCTATTGCTCCAGTTTGCCAGCATGAAGGAAATATTGCATTTGCAGAATCTGATAGTAAGTTATTAAGAACATTAAACCTAATGGGAATAAAAACTACTGTTCTTGGAGAATCTGTAGATTATTTAGGTTCTGAAACTATTCCTATCTCAATGTCATATGATGGTTTGATCAACTTCTATAACAAAAACAAAGGATTGGTGTCTGAAGATGCATTAGTTGGGGCTGAATCTTCAAAAATACACAAAAGTGTAGTTTCTAATTATTATCAAAATATTAATAACCTATACTTGCATAAATCAAATTGAGGTTGTGGACTATCTGAGGATATATATAACCTTTTCTCCAAGGTGGACAAAAGGTAGACAAAATGCCAAATGTTAAATATAATAGTCAAAACCTATCATTCTAAGACAATTGAGACATGTAATTCAATTTTCCTGGAATAATAGAGACATGTATTCAAGCATTCTGAATTCTAAATTCTACATATTATTAAAAAAACTCATTCCGGATAATCCTTAAAAGTAAAACTCTTGTGAATAATCTTCCACTTCCCTTTCATTTTCAACAGCAAAAAGAAATCAGTATAAATCCTCTTCCTCCCAGGCATATCAATTTCAACCTTTGCCGTAGCAGCATCATTTTCATAATCAATAGAAACAATCTTCCCTATCCTATTGTTCTTTTTTCCTGGTTTTATCCTATTGATATATCCTTCCCCTGACCATACTTGAAGACTATCATTTTTGACAAAATATAAATTGAAATCTTTGTCGAATGCTTCTCTCAGTCGATCAGGTTCGCCATTGGCAGTGCCCTCAATGTAATTCATTAGTGTTTTGCTGATTTGTTCTATTTCCGTTTGTGCATTTGATGATAATACGCAAAAAGTAAAGACAAGTGCTAGTATGATGCTTCGCATAAAGTTTTATTTAATTTTGATAATTATAAATCTTCCTCTCAAAATAGAAAATAAATTTCTAGCTATTAATGAAACTCACTTACATTTAACATAACTTTCTACATTACATTCATACACTTTTCTCTGTATATTTGTAATTCAGCCTGTTGATCAACTTATTTCACAATAACGAAAATCAATAATTAAAACAACATTACGATTTACCCAATTGAAGTTGATTTTTTCAACCTGCTTGTTCTATTTAATAACAAGTTTATCCATTTCAGCACAGACATGTTATCCAAGTGGGATTACCTTTACATCACAAGCTGAAGTTGACCAATTTCCAAGTTTAAATCCTGGGTGTAACATAATTGGTGATAATCTTACTATCCAAGGAAGTGACATAAATAGTCTGGATAGTTTGTATTCTATTAATGTAATCGAAGGCAACTTAACCCTGAATTTTAGCTCATTAACAAATTTTAAAGGCCTCAATAATCTCGATACGATTCGAAATACATTATTTATTAGTCAAAGCAATACCAATTTAAGCAGTTTTGAAGGACTAGAAAGTTTAAAAAAGTTAGGTTCTAATAATGAATATCATCGTATGCAACAAATCCCTATTTTAGATTTTACAGGATTAGACAGTCTTAATTCTATTTCAGGTATTTTAGAAATTAAAAATTGCAATGACCTGATTTCTTTAGCAGGTTTAGAGCTTATTACTGAATTGGATAACCTTTTTATTGAAGATTGTTATTCTTTCTCATCGCTGCAAGGTTTTGGCAATGTTGCAGAACTATCTTCTTTAAAATTAGAGAAGCTTCAATTCCTTGAAAATCTTGACGGTCTTGAAGGATTATCGACAATCCATAATTCTGTTTCGATCAAAAACAACAATTTGTTAAATGATATTTCGGCTTTGGACGATGTAGACCTTACATCTCTGTACAGTCTCAATATTTGGTTTAACCCAAATCTATCTACTTGTGACCTTAATAGTATTTGTGAATATATAGATATAGATGGAGACATCTCGATTTTTGATAATAATATAGGCTGTAATTGGCTTTCAGAAATCGTAGTTGCGTGTTGTGCGAATGACACTATTTGGTGTCCTGAAGAAATGGAATCTTGTTATCCAGATGGTCTTTCTTTAACTTCTCAATTAGAAGTAGATCTCTTTCCTGTAGTAAATCCAGGATGTAAAATTATAGGTGGCAATCTCTCTATCAATGGGAGTGATATTACTCACCTAGATAGTTTGTACTCTATCGAAGTCATTCAAGGAGGCTTCTTTCTTACTAACAATTCATTAATCAATTTCGAAGGACTTAATAATCTTGATACTATTGGAGAACAATTTAATATCGGTAATGAAAATCCTAATTTGGTCAGTTTTGAAGGGCTCGAAAGTTTAAAAAAAATTGGTTCTATAATATATGACTTCCATCGCATAAGATCTGAATCTATTGTAGATTTTACCGGATTAGATAGCTTACAAACTGTTCAAGGCATTCTGGACATCAAAAATTGCAGCAACCTTACTTCCCTAAATGGTCTTGGGAATATTACTGAAATAGATGAACTCTCGATTAACAATTGCCCATCATTTTCATCTTTGCAGGGCTTTGGAAACAATGCAGATTTGTCTATTTTGAGATTATCATATCTCCCATCAATAGGCAACTTTAATGGCATTGAATCTGTTCAAAATATATCTCAAATTACGCTTTCTAATATGTCTTCTTTGACAAGTATGGATAGTTTGTCCCATCTGACTTCTATCGATCAACTTTTCCTTTTGAATTGTGATGTATTAAAAACTCTTGATGGACTTGAAGGACTTTTAGATATCCAAGTTTTTGCTAGATTTCTTTATAATGATGAATTAAGTGATATAACAGCCCTCGAAAATGTGGATCTTTCAGATATAAATTCTCTTAGGATGTATAATAATCCTAAGTTATCCTCTTGTGCCATAAATAGCATTTGTGATTTTATTGACATAGGGGGAATCACCGAATTACAGAATAATGACATCGGATGTAACAATGTATTGGAAATAGAATACGACTGTGATGGACTTTTAAGTATTTTTGAAGATAACGGAAGTGGCTTTTCAAACAGCACAAACAATTACTGGCACAATCTAGAAAACTGGAAAAATAATGAAATCCCGAATGAAAATAGTTATGTTATAATCCCAATAGATTTGGATTGTTTGATTCAATCAGATTCTATTGCTAATTGTAAGATTTTGGAGATTCGAAAAGATGCCCAGATTACTTGTGAGAGTAATGGTCAGCTGAATGTGTTGGAGGAGTGATGTATTTGTTAAAGTGTAAATTTGACTTCATTATAAATACTCTCAGGCCTTACAAGACATTATCAATTTCAGTAAGATAGCGTTCAAGTCATTATCAAACCGTTCCAAAACTAAAAAATAATCGTCTTGCCTCTTATAGTCAATTGTTGCTAACTGATGAAATATAGGCGCATTCAGAAAATAGGAATTATGTAACAATCACAAGAGTTATAAAATAATTGTTCCAACTCAAATTCTTCTTAGCCTCATCTTTTGGTTACACGTTCAATCATTAAATAATCACTGACACTTGGATCAATTGATACTATTTCTCCTGAAACTAAATTCTCAATAGTGTTGAAATCATGATCTTTAAAAAAGGGATCATCAAAGAATTGATGCAAATTAATTCCCATGAAATCTAATAACCCTACATGATGTTTTGCTACCATTTCATTTTCCAAATCGTTTTGTCGAATTAAGTAATTAGCTATTGAATTAAAGAAAGCAGAATATCCAATACAGTTTGCTCTATTGGTATTTATTAATTCATTTGGATTATCAGAAACTTGATTTTTAGTAAAACTCAATTCTTCGTTTGTTATAGAATTTGCAATATTTATAATTTCTTTCAGATCAATATTTCTATTTGCTGATTTGGATTTTATCTTGTTCAACAATTCCTGATTTGTTAATTCAACTTCTTCTCTAACACCTATTTCACCATAGTTTATCGTATTTCTATATATACACCCTCTAAACAGAATAAGTATCAAGATTAATATTCCGAATATCTTGAGGGTTCTTTTCATTGCAGGTATTTATTTATTTTAAGGATGACGGTCTTTCAGTATGTGGTAGCTGTGGCTTTCATCCATCGGTCAGTTTCAACGCTATTGCTCTTTCAAGTCCAAACTGAAAAAGTATCTTTTTTGTTTAAATTATCACAATGTTATTTGAGAAAAACATCTACATTCTTTGTTATCTTCATATCTTATGATGGATAAAATAAACGAGTCAGTTTTTGGGGAAAGAAGCAATATAGTGCATGGGTCTGATTTGTTTTGGCAAGTCGATCCATATATAAAGCTTGATTCTTCCAAATTAGTGTCAAACAAATTATTTTAATTTGTTAAAATCTCAAGCTTTGAACCTGTTTTTAATTCTAGTACACCCTCATTTGTCACACGCTGAATGGTACTTAATTCTCCATTATTAAGAATGACATGACCTCCAATATTAATTTTGACTTCGTCACATGGAAGTGGAAGTCGACCAAGGTCCCATAAATTTGCCTTCATCCAATTATCTAATCCACCAATCCAAGTAATTACTCCACATGGCGCGCAACCTAGAATATCTCCAGTAATAATCCATCCTTTATTGTTTATAAGAAAGGTCCTTTGCACCTGTGAAGCACAATATTCCAATCCATCAGCACCTAGAGAAACATTCGGTTTCACATTTTGATTCGCCCATCCTAGTAATGTATTGTCATAGTTGTCTAAACTAAGTCCAGAAAATTTAAGCATGGAATTCATTTGGTCAACATTGGCAATATTCCAATTTCCCAAGTCTTGATTGAATGCTGTAGCAGACTCGAACACCTTTCTCATATCACTAACATTCGTTGTATTCCAATTGCCTATATTTTGGTTGAAAGCAATAGCATTCCAAAATAGCCCGTACATGTTAGATACATTGTCGACATCCCAATTCGAGATATTGCCATCAAAAGCAGCGGCGTTGTAAAACATGTAGGACATATTCTCAACATTACAAACATCCCAGGTATTCAAATTCTGATTAAAGGAAATTGCATCAGCAAACATGAATGTTGTGGTAGTCACATTGGACAAATTCCAACCATTCATCCCACTATTCAAAGCTGATGCTCCCCTAAACATGGAAACTGTGGATTCGACATTTGAGAGGTTGGGTATATCCAATGCAGTAATTTGCAAGTTGGTACATCCATAAAAAGCGTTTTGCATTGAAGACCACGCATTATCGCTCCATTGATTGATGTATAGCAGCTTTTCTTTATCTCCTGAATTATTAAAGGCAATTCTTGGAAAGATTCCAGATATCGCTACTGTATAAGTACCCGCAGCTCCATAATCATGGGTAATGGCACCATTCACATTGATATCATCGTAAACACCATCATTGTCCCAATCCACATGATATTTTAATCCTGGTCCTGCAGCAGGGATGGTAATTGAACTGGCATTAGAAGTACCTGGATTATCCGTTTTCCAGGTTGTCACAAATGCAGGGAGACAAGACTTGGTATCTCCAGTTATTATCCATCCAAAATTATTGACCAAAGTATTTCGAGCGCTTTCTCCAACACAATAATTTAATCCTTCAGCACCCAATTCAACGTTTAGATTCACTGCGTGTCCAGACCAGCCAATAAGTGTCTGGTCATAGTTTTCTTGTGACAAACCGCTATCATCTAGCATGTCCGTCATGTCCGTTGCTCCAGTAACGTCCCATCCGCCCAAGTCCCAATCAAAAGCTGTTGCATTCAAAAATGTATATGTTAAGTTAGATACACTCGCAACATTCCAATCTCCTATATTCTGATCGAAAGCATAGGCGTGACCAAACATAGTTTGCATGTTTGTGACTGAAGCCACATTCCAATTCCCAATATCTTGATTAAACGCTTCTGCTGCTAAAAACATTAAAGACATATTCTCAACATTTGAAACATCCCAAGCGCCAATGTCTTGATTGAATATGGTTGCTGTTCGAAACATGCTACTCAAATTGATAGCCCCTGATACATCCCAACCACCAATGTCACTATTGAAAATAATAGCACCTCGAAACATTTCATACATATCGGTGACACTTGACACATCCCAATTCGACAGTTCTCCATTGAAAGATGTATTCGTATAAAACATTCCAGACATATCTGTAACATTGGACACATCCCAGCCGCTGACATCACTATTAAAACCAAAACACGCTTTAAACATATCCGACATATCCGTCACATTAGATACATCCCAATCGCTAATATCGCTATTAAAGAGGCTGTTCCCCCAAAACATACGTTTCATATTGGTGACATTCGAAACATCCCAAGTGCTGACATCGCCATTAAAAAGATCTGCAATCCAAAACATGTATGACATATCCGTTGCATTTGAAACATCCCAACTACTTAGGTCGCCATTGAATAATTTCGCCTTATAAAACATACCAGAAAGGTTTGTCACATTTGATAAATCCGGGGCGTCAGTGGCAGTCATAGTCATATTTTCGCACCCTTTAAATGCGTTTTCCATACTCGACCATTCATTTTCTCCCCATTGGTCAATATTTATTAACTTTTCTTTATCGCCGCCATTGTCAAAGAAGATCCTGGGAAAATCTCCACGAATTCGAATGGTGTATGTCCCAGGTTGAGGAAAGATATGACTTACGCTACCAATGATGCCCATTTGATCAAAGACGCCATCATTGTTCCAGTCGACATCATAGTTATATCCCCCTCCTGTCGTAGGAATGCTAATGGCATCGTTTGGAGAAGTTCCTGGATTATCTGTTTTCCAGGTTGTAATGAAAGGAGGACAATTATTATTATCACCGGATATTATCCAACCTTTAGTTCCTGTTAAAAAGTCCCTTGCCGCCTTACCAGCGCAATAATCTAACTCATTGGCATCAAGTACCACGTTGAGGTTCACGTTTTGATTTGCCCATCCGATAAGCGTCTGGTCATAATTTTCTTCGGAAAGTCCACTACTTGATAACATTTCTTCCATGTCAGTTACAGAAGAAATATCCCAGTCTCCCAAATCTTGATTGAAAGCTTCTGCAAACTGAAAAGCATAAGACATATCATCTACGTTAGACATGTCCCAATTGCTAAGGTCATGATTAAAATTGTCTGTGTAGGAAAAAATCGCAGATATGTCTGTGACATTAGCTGTGTTCCAAGTACTTATATCTTGGTTGAAGGCTAGGGCTCCTCTAAACATTGATACCATGTTGGTAACATTTGAAACGTCCCAGCCACTTATATCAATATTGAAGATATCCGCCCCCCAAAACATATGGTACATCAAAGTCACATTCGAAACATCCCAATCGCTGATATCTGAATTAAAAACTTCTGTACCCTTAAACATAGATCGCATATTGGTGACATTCGAAACATCCCAGCCACTCAAATCACTATTGAAGGATTCAGCTCCAGAAAACATTTGTTTCATATTCGTAACACTTGACACATCCCAGCCGCTCAAATCAGCATCAAAGATTTCGTTACCACCGAACATTCCTCCCATATCTGTCACATTCGAAACATCCCATCCACTTACATCACTGTTGAAGTTATCTACTACCCAAAAAAAGTTCGACATATTTGTCACATTCGAAACATCCCAGCCGCTTACATCTCCTTCAAATAATTCTGCATATGCAAATAATTCTGACATATTCGTTACATTAGATACATCCCAATCGCTTACATCACCATTAAAAACAAGCGCAGTTTTTAACATCCCCGACATATTTGTAACATTTGATAAATCGGGAGAATCGGAAGTAGAAGCATTCAAATTGTAGCACCCAAAAAAGGCATTTTCCATCGAGGTCCATTCATTGTCTCCCCACTGATCTATATTGATTATTTTTTCTTTGTCGCCGCTATTATTAAAATAAATTCTTGGAAAATCGCCTTGTATCCGAATGGTATACGTACCAGGTTGCGGATAGATATAGCTCACACTTCCATTGATTCCAAATTGATCAAAAACGCCGTCGTTATTCCAATCCACGTCGTAGTTATAACCTCCGCCTATCGTGGGAATCGTGATGGCATCGTCTGGAGAAATACCTGGATTATTGGTTTTCCAAGTTGTAATGAAAGAACATTCCTTTTCATCTCCTACAAAACCCCAGCCATGATTATCTATGAGACTTTGCCGTGCCTGTTCACCTTTACAGTATGTCAATCCCAAAACTCCTAAACCAGCATTAGCTTGGACATCAAGATCTGCCCATGCAATGAGAATTTTATCATAATTTCCTAATGATAGACCGCTGAGACTAAACATAAATACCATATTGCTAGCATTTGATATATCCCAAGCACTCAAATCTTGATCAAAATTACCAGCAGAGACAAACATAGATGTCAAGACCGTCGCATTCGAAACATCCCAATTGCTTATATCACCATTAAAAGTAGCCGCCTCTAAAAACATAGAAGACATCACTGTGACATTGGACGTATTCCAATTGTTTAGATCCTGATTGAATACTTCGGTCAGAGCAAACATGAAGGACATCTTAGTTACATTGGAAACATCCCAAGTTCCAATATTTCCATTAAAAATTGGAGTATTATGGAACATTGAATTCATCAAATTAACGCCAGACACATCCCACTGACCTAAATCCTGATTAAAAGCCTGTGCCGAAGAGAACATGGAAGTCATATTTACTACATTGGTAACATCCCAAGAGCTAATATCCTTATTAAAAATATCTGTAGCTGCAAACATGGACGTCATATTTATTACATTGGAAACATCCCAAGAGTTAATATCCTGATTAAATGCTAAAGCGTATGCAAACATTGCTGACATATCCGTAACGGCAGAAACATTCCAATTGTTAATCGGCCCATTAAAATCTTCCGTATGGGCAAACATTCCTGACATTGAAGATACATTTGAAACATCCCATGTACTCAAATCTTGATTAAAGTCGTTAGTCCATCTAAACATCTGAGCCATGTCATTTACATTTGAGACATTCCAATTTCCCAAGGACTGATTGAATGTGGTGGCCGATTGAAACATTCTTGACATATCTGTAACATTCGATACATCCCAATTGCTAATATCTCCATTGAAATCGTCACTATTTATAAAGAGTGAAGACATATCTGTAACTGTGGAAACATCCCAACTGGTGAGATCAGGAGATGAAATTTTCGTATTACTAAACATTCCATGCAAATTGGTTAAATTGGATAAGTCAGGCGCATCGATTGCACTCACATCCATATTGTAGCAACCATAAAACGCCAACTTCATATTAGACCATTGGATACCACCCCATTCAATTATATCAAGAATTTTTTCCTTGTCTCCTTCATTATTGAAGTATATTCTTGGAAACTGACCCCGAATGGCCACCTCATAAATTCCTGGTACTCCATAGTCATGGGTTATATCACCCGCGACTCCAAAATCGTCATAATTTCCATCATTATCCCAATCTACATCATAACTGTATGTTTCGCCTGGAAAGGTAGGAATCGTAATGGAGGAAGGATTGGAATCACCTGGATTGTCTGTCTTCCATGACGTCACAAAAGGACAAGCCTTGCTATCTCCAATTATCGTCCAATTGCTAAGATTTATCAAACTATTTCGGGCTGCTTCTCCTACACAATAATTCAAGTTTTGCGCACCAAGAGTGACATTAGATTGATAATTTTGAGCTGACCACCCTATTAAGGTATTGTCGTAATTTTCTGTCGACATTCCACAATCGGATAGCATATCAGTCATATCATTCACAGCTCCAATATTCCAACCTCCAATAGATTGATTAAAGGAAGTGGCATTCATCATCATGCCTGACATATCTTCAACAGATGAAACATCCCAGCCACTGATCGTACTGTTAAAGTTTGTGGCATCTTTGAATAGATTAGACATATTAGTGATATTCGATACGTCCCACCCATTGAGAGAACCTGCAAAGTTCGAGGCAGATTCGAACATAGATGACATGTCCGTAAGATTGGATAAATCAGGATTATCGGCAGCATTTATAATCAAATTGTTGCAACCATGAAAAGCGCCATTCATTGTAGTCCAGGGATTATCGCCCCACTGTATTATTGAGGTGATTTTGTCTTTGTCTCCAGAATTGTTGAAATAAATTCTTGGTAAATCGCCTTTTATCATAATTGTATAAATGCCACTAACTCCAAAGTCATGTGTTGTACTGCCGCTAAGATTGAAGTCATCAAAAATGCCGTCATTCTCCCAATCAATTGCATAGTCACCTCCTATAGAGGGGATCATCGCTGAAGTAGCATTCGAGCTACCTGGCAAGGAAGTATCGAATTGAATTACGAAATAGGGACAATTTTTGATATCTCCGTTTATTGTCCAATTGTAGTTATTCATTAGATTTATTCTTGCTCCTTCTCCTCCGCAATATTCAAGACCTGAAGCTCCAAGAATGACATCATCTTGAACAACCTGATTAGCCCATCCAATGAGAGAGTTGTCATAATTCTCTATAGACATTACAGTATTCGAAAGCATATTGGTCATATCTAGTACCATCGGTATATTCCATGAACCCAAATCCTGGTCAAATGATTGTGCATCAGAAAACATGAAGCTCATATCTGTTGTCTTGATAGGATTCCATGTCGAAATATCCCCATTGAAGGTGTCGGCACCTGAAAACATACTGGCCATCAGGGTCACCTTTTCTACATTCCAAGATGACAAGTCTCCATTAAATGAATCGGCTGTGAAAAACATGAATGCCATATCTGTAACCATGGCAGTGTTCCAATTAGAGATATCCCGATCAAAACTTGTCGCCCCCCAGAACATTCCTCTCATGTTCTTGACAAAGCTCATATCCCAATTCGAGACATCGCCATTAAATTGTACGGCTAATTGAAAGGCAAAGGACATATTTCCAACATTTGAAAGATCAGGTGCATCAGAAGCTGAGGAGTTTAGATTCGAACAACCTTTAAAAGCATTTTCAAAACTTACCCACTCAATATCACCCCACTCTACAATGTCAATGATTTTATCTTTGTCTCCCCCATTATTAAAATTTATATTGGGAAAATCTCCCTGTATTCTTACTGTATATATGCCTTCCACCCCAAAGTCATATGTGGCAGGTCCATTGATATTGAAATCATCAAAAACACCATCGTTGTCCCAATCTACATCATAGTCAAATACACCTGCTCCAGTAGGAATGGTAATGGCCGTGGAAGCAGAAACACCTGGATTGGCCGTATTCCAAGTAGTTATAAATGACTGGGCGTCAGAATGGTAAGCAAATAAAGTTAATAATAATACGAGGTTGATGTAAAGTTTAAAATTCATAATATCCGAAGTTTTAAGGGTAGAAAGTAATTTAAAAACTAGGACAAATCTCAATAGAATTAGGTGAGATTAATGGGAAGATTTGGAGATTGACAAGTTTGGATTTGTAAATAGCATCAAATCAGGAGTGGTTGGTTTTTTGTGAACTATTTTTAAATGATGCTGATCAATATCCTACGTACTTGCTAGCGTTTCTATGCATTGGAGTGTGTAAATTCATATTGTACTTTGCATTATCATTTAGCAAAGTATGAATCGGCAAGAGGTCAGAGACCTTTGTCTCGCTTTACTGCTGTGAACGAGAGGAAGGTCTCTGACCCAATGTCATTTAGTTAAGCTATAAAGGCTTATAATTCATTTGCATTAAAGTCGAGAGGAAGGTTTCCAACCTCTCCTCAACCGATATTATAATTATGGTTTCATAATCAAGAGTCTGAACCTGAGAGATTATGTTGTCTCATTGTGAAATGTTGGGCAAGAGGTCAGGAGACCTTTGCCTCGCTTCTGTACCCATTTTTACATTCTTTATAATTCATTTTCACTAGAGTATATTATTCGATTCAATGTCGTTAACTAAATGACATTAGGTCTCTGACCTCTCCTCGAATTATTAGTCATTTTGTGCAATTTGATTTACAAACTGCATTGGAAGATTTTACTTCCATCTTTTGTATTTATTCCTACTTTGGATGAGTATATTTTCAATTCTCACTACATGATGTCAAAAAATACTCCAATTCTAAACCCAATCTAACCAAATACCAATTATATGGCAATACGATCGTAAATTGACCTTATTATTGGGTATTAATAGATAAATTTTAAAACATGCATAAGCTTTGTTTATTTTCTTATAAAATGAATTTCGAGTAGGTTTGAGATTGTCATCGATCATAGGGTTCAGTTTTTTGCTACAATTGTCTTGGGGGCAGTCTATTTCATTTAAGAATATTAGCACAAAGGATGGTCTTCAATCAAATCTTGTATACAACGTTTGTATGGATGCGGATGATTTATTATGGATAGTTTCAAATGAAGGCTTAAGCAGCTATAATGGAAGTCAGGTTACGAATTATACCAACAAAGAGATAAAAGGTATTGAGGATTACACCTTTGGGAATATTGTCATTGATAAATTTAATATTATATGGCTAAAAGATAGCAACGGCTTTGTTCACTATTTGGACAGAAGTCGAAACTTGAAGTCAATTAAAAATGATTCTAGTTATGTCAGGTTTCTAAACTTTCTTCCTACTCAGGAAGGCCAGGTTGAATTATTAGGCTCAAATGGGCACTATAAACTGAATGAAACGACTTTAGAACTGGATACTGTTCATCAGTTTTCTGAAGCTATATCAAGGTCCTCAGCTCGCCAGGTCAGCACCGAAGATAATGGTTATTTCCTCTTAACTTTTCCAGGGAGTTTAAAGCTTTACAATTCAAGAAATGGAGAAGTAGATTTTGACTATGGACTTACATCTACATTGGGATCGGTCATGCTCAATGAGAAGCAAATTTTAGCAAGTTCTTCCAGATTTAACCAGTTGAATGTTATTGATATTGAAAAAAATGAAATTGTCCAGAATCTATCGGAAAACATCAAAAAAATATTACCCAACGCCAATACCTACTATAGATACATGACACATATCGATGAAGATCATATTGGTATTACCTCGGGTCATAATGGGTTATTCATTCTTAATAAAAAAGACTTTTCCTTCAGGAATTATGCCCATGAAGTGTTCAACACTCGATCTCTTTCTTCAGATAACACCTATCATATTTATGCTCACAAGAATGGAAATGTATTTGTTACTAGTCGAACCACAGGAATCAATTTTTGCGATTTGAATCGCAGAGATGCTGAATCCATAGCGGCTTTCTTTGATCCCGAAACAGATCAAATATTCGATGGTCATATTAACGTGATTTGTGCTGATCTTGATGATAATCTTTGGCTCGGAACATCGAAAGGTTTGTTGAAGTATGACGTGGACAAAAAGACCTCCAGATTTATAAATCTAGGTGAAATGAAAAATGGGTTTTTAGGAATTCATGCACTTTACACCGATGAGAAAAATAGAATTTGGGTTGCCGCTCAAAATAGAGGGCTTGTGGTGTTGGATGCCAATGGTAGAGAAATCAAGAGATTCAGTATTGATACTAAATATAAAATCAATAGTAACAATGTACGAGGAATAATCCCTGGTGATGATGATCATATTTGGCTTCCAACTGCTAGCGGTTTGAATACCATAAATTTCAAGACACTCGAGGTTAGTCATGAAGGTCAATCAATTTTGGATCAAATCCCAGACGTCGTAGTAAGTTGGATATGGAAAAAAGGGGATGATATATTTATTGGTTCAGCCAGTCAGGGAAATTTCTTGATAAAAGATAATCAAGTAATTGAAATCGGTTTGGGCGAAGATTCTGAATTGAAGTATGTTCAAAACTTTGTAATTGATGATGAAGGTTTGCTTTATCAGGGAACCAAATCTGGAGTAGCAATAAGTAGGTATGACCAAAAATCAAATAAATACCTTCCATTTGATAAAATCATGGGAAAGCGGACTCTTTCATTGGAAAAAGACCAAAATGGCAATATCTGGATCGCAAATGAAAATATGCTTTATCAATATGATCCTAAGGAAAAGACATTTGTCCAATACAGCGAAGAGAATGGATTTGGAGGGGGTGGGTTCAGAATTAATGCTTCTTTTCAGGATGAGAAAGGGATGATTTATTATGGTATGAATACAGGCCTCGCAAGGTTTGATCCTTTGACAATCAACAAACCAATCATTGAACTAAATCCTAGATTAACCAATATCTATGATGGTGAGAATTCTAAGTTTGTGTCCGGAATGGATCAAATTATCCTCCCTTATAGTCATAACAATGTGTCTATTTATTACCAAAACAATGACATTTGGAACGCTCCAAAAATTTACTACGAATATTCTTATTTGGAAGATGGCAGTTGGACTCCTGCGCTTACAAATCCTATCTTGATTCAGAATATTTCACCTGGGGAATACGAGGTAAAACTGAGAGCATCTCTAGATAAAGAGACTTGGACTAATGCCCCAAACAATGCTATGGTTGCCGTAAGAAAACCATGGTGGAAAAAAACTTGGTTTTATGGTTTACTTGCTCTTTTGGCAATCATAAGTGGATATATATTTTATAGTTTTTACAAAAAGATTCAAGACCAGCAAGAAGAGGAAAAAAAGTATGAGGAAGCAATAAAGAAGGTGTCTGAAATTGAAATGAAAGCTTTGAGAGCGCAAATGAACCCTCACTTTATGTTCAATAGCCTGAACTCGATAAATAATTTCATTCTCAAAAATGATCAAGAGAATGCTTCCGATTATTTGACCAATTTTGCTCAATTGATGAGGATTATTTTAGAGAATTCGCGTCATGAATGGGTGAGTCTGGAAAGTGAACTGAAAGCACTAAGGCTATATATTAATATGGAAAAGCTGAGGTTTGAGAATGCGTTCTTTTTCCATGAGGAAATTTCTGAAGATCTCAATCAATTGACTACAGTTGTCCCTCCAATGCTAATCCAACCATATATTGAAAATGCTATCTGGCATGGCCTATTACCTAAAAAAGATGGCAGAAGCGAATTGACATTAAAAATATCTAAAGATAACGGGCATCTAAGTATTCTGGTAGAAGACAACGGAATCGGAAGAGCCCAATCCCAAAAAAATAAAAGTAAATTCAATTTCAACAAAAAATCATTTGGGATGAAAATTATTTCGGAACGGATCAAGATGATCAATGATATCTACCAATTAGATGCTTCAGTAAAAATAGAAGACAAGTCTGAGATATCAGCAAATGAATTAGGGACACGAGTCTTATTATCTATGAAACTAAAAAAGAATGGCCTATGAAAGCAGTAATTATTGATGACGAAAAGAATTGTAGAGAGGTAATATCAGCTCTTTCCGGCACATATACACCAGATCTAGAAATTGTTGGTGAATTTGACAACGGAATGGAAGCGATTCAGCAAATGGATACGCTCCAGCCAGACATCCTCTTTCTTGATATTGAGATGCCATTGATGAATGGATTTGAATTTTTGGAACTATGTCCATATCAAGAATTCTTCATTATTTTCACTACGGCGTATAATGAATATGCCATTCAAGCTATCAAGCATCATGCATTTGATTATTTACTAAAACCAATACAGAGGTCAGAATTCATCAAGACTATTCAACGACTTCAAACTGAAAAGTTCAAAAGTCAAAAATCACAAATAGACAATTTGCTCAATCATCTCCAAGTCAAGAAAGATGTAAAAAAAATTGTTCTTTCTACCTCAGAAGGCCTGCATTTTATCGAAACCAAGGACATCATGTATGTGAAAGGAGACGGTGCGTATTCTCATTACGTATTTGCAGATGGATTAAAACTCCTAGTATCCAAAACCTTAAAAGAAGCCGATGCTATCCTACCTAATGATCAGTTTAAAAGAGTGCATGCTTCATATATTATCAATTTCGACTTTGTCAAAAGATATCAAAAAGGAGAAGGTGGCTTTTTAATTATGAATAATGGTGAGAGCATACCTGTTTCAAGGTCTAAGAAGCAAGATTTGATTTCACATATTTCACAATGGATGTAAGCGAACGATTTCTCATCATAATTTAGAATACAAAAATTCTCTAAGGAATGATACATTAATAAAGTACGCTTTTATACGCAGGTTTTTTATTTTTCAACAAGGCAAAAAACCTGCCTGCCGGCAGGCAGGCGTAGACAATGCGGCGCATTGGCGAGGCTTTTTAACGCCGTAGAAAGCTAAAATAACAAGTAGAAAGTGATACCTTATTTAATTATCATTCCTTAGTGAAAATCTACAGTCATGATTTGTAGATTATAATAAATAGATGCATCGAACTCTTCTTGATTCCTTTTTTCTAAAAAGGTAATGCTCCATCAACAATAAATTTAAAATTACGATATTCTATACATACCAAAATATCAGTTAGAATAGGTGTGTATCACAAAATGCACAAAAAGTAAATCATAATTATTTGTATAGGTTTTAACATTGTCATCCTGACCACAGTGGAACATTGTCATCCTGAGCGCAGTCGAAGGAAGACAATGATATTATTGCAGTAATTTCGACCGAAGTGGAGAAATCTAGCTCTTGATGTAATAAAATGGTGGATTTCTCCACTTCGGTCGAAATTAAAGTAAAGGTTTACTCCTTGATTCTTCGACTTCGATGAATCTTCGCTCAGAATGACAAGGAGTGCCCGACTGCGCTGGTGCTTCGCTCAAGATGACAAGGAGTTTATTTTCTTGAGAAAGTGCAATTTGTGATACACACTTAGAATAGTATTCTTTAGAAAATCTAAAAGGTAACATTTGTCAATAAATACAAATCTATAAACACATTAAGTTTCAGTTTTTGTACTTCCTTTCATTTATTACCCATTTTCTTTTTGTAGTCCTCTTTGTTTTTTTGAACGAGGCAAGACATGTTGAAGGAATTGGTGAATAAATACTAAAGGGTCGACATATTTAAAGGCTTTTGGAGTTGGTTTATCTTCTTCCTTTTTAGCATAATTGTTGAAAATAAAATTCATTTTTTGATATCCTTTTATATATTCTAATTTTTAATTGAAGACTGATATAAGATCAATGTATCTAGTTAAATAATTCTCTAATATGGATGTATAGATTGTAGGCTTAGTATTATGAACAACCCAAAATCTCCACCTTCCACTATTATTCCACCCATTCCAAATACATTTAACCGAATTCATTGTACATTTAGATTTCTATATATCAACATTCAATGAAGCTTAACCTACTACCACTTTATCTACTCCTTATTATCACCATTTTCTCGACCTCAATATCCTCAGCCCAAATCCGACATTTCTATCAATTGAAGATCTACACTTTCGAAAATGAAGCCCAAGAAAAGGCTACAGATCTATACCTCGAATACACCCTCATCCCTGCCCTGAACCGACAAATGATCGAAACCGTCGGAGTATTCAAGAATAGAAAAGACACAGAAGCTGATACCATCAGGAAAACATATGTTCTCATCCCTTTCATTTCCCTATTTCAATTCCAATCTCTGAATCAGCAATTGAATTTAGACGACTTGTACCTTTGGGATGGCGAAACATATATAGATGCATCACACACTGATCCACCTTATCAAAGAATTGAATCAATCTTGCTAAAATCATTTGATGATATGCTCATGCTCACTCCTACCCCAATCGAAGGCCCTAAAGAAGATAGAATCTACGAATTGAGATCATATGAATCGGCAACAGAAAAAATCTATGCTAACAAAATGGAGATGTTTAATGAAGGTGGCGAGATAGAGCTGTTTAAAGAATTAGACTTTCATCCAGTCTTTTTTGGTGAAGTCATAGCTGGACCCAAAATGCCAAATCTGATGTACATGACTACACACAAAAACATAGCAGAAAGAGACGAAAACTGGAAGCGGTTTTCAGATTCTCCCGGATGGAAGGAAATGTCATCTATGGATAAATATCAAAATAATGTTTCCCATATAGATATTACGTTCCTTTACCCAACTCAATACTCAAACTACTAGCAATAAAGTATTATAAAAACTTATAAAAATCATTCTTTTCAATTTTTTGGACTATGCAACACAAATATAAATTCGCCCTTCTTTCACTATCATTTTTGTTCCTTGTTTCGTGTAATGACGAAACTGCGCTTCCTCTTGATCTTGCTGCAGAAAGTATCATTCCCCAACCTTTAAGTGTCACCGCAACAGGTAGCTCATTCGAAATTACTTCTGAAACATCAATCTATAGCGATGGAGACTTGCAAACTGCAAACTATCTAGCTGATCTACTCAAACCATCTACAGGTTTTGCGATTGATGTAAAGCCTCTTAACAGTAAATCAAGTGGAAATAACATTATCCTCGACTTGGAAGTATCAGGTGAATTTGGACCTGAAGGATACAGATTAGAAATCACAAATGATCAAATTAAATTATCAGCAAAAGAAGAGCATGGCTTGTTTAATGGTATCCAAACCCTCCGACAATTGTTGCCTGCACAAATCGAAAAGAAGACCCTTCAATCTGGTCCCTGGCTTGTGGCTACAGGTACAGTATTTGACAAACCTGAATTTGAATATCGAGGATCGATGTTGGATGTGTCCAGACACTTCATACAAAAGGAAGATGTAAAGAGACTCATCGACCTCATCTCACAATACAAAATAAATAAATTACACCTCCACCTCTCAGACGATCAAGGATGGAGAATCGAAATCAAATCATGGCCAAATCTGACTGCACATGGAGGAAGCACTCAAGTCGGCGGCGGAAAAGGTGGGTTCTACACCCAAGAAGAATACAAAGACATAGTCAAATATGCAGCCAGTAGATTCATTACTATCATCCCCGAAATTGACATGCCAGGTCATACCAATGCCGCATTATCTTCTTATCCAGAACTTAATTGTGATGGCAATGCTCCCAAACTATATACAGGAACAGAAGTTGGTTTCAGTACCCTCTGCACCGACAAAGAAATCGTATATGAATTCATAGATGACGTAATCAGAGAACTTGCTGACATGACTCCTGGCCCATACATCCACATCGGTGGCGACGAATCTCATGTAACTGAACTAAAAGACTACATCCCTTTCATAGAACGTACCGCCAAAATCGTCAAAAAATATGGCAAAAATGTCATTGGTTGGGATGAAATCGCACACGCTTCTTTACCCCCAAATTCAGTGGTTCATTACTGGCATGTAGCTAAAAATGCAAAAAAAGGAGTCGATCAAAATGCAAAAGTTCTCATCTCACCAGCAACAAAAACGTACTTAGATATGCAATACGATTCTACTACTCAACTTGGATTGCATTGGGCTGCCTACATTGAAGTCGACAGTGCCTATATCTGGGAACCAACCGAATTAGTAGAAGGTATTTCAAAAGAAAACATCTTAGGCATTGAATCTCCTCTTTGGTCGGAGACTATCATCAATATGGATGACATTGAATACATGGTATTCCCAAGATTGATCTGTCATTCAGAAATCGCATGGACTCCTAAAAATTTAAGAAAATGGGATAATTTTAAAGTCAGATTAGGCAAGCATAAAGCTAAGTTGGAGTTTCAAGATATAGGTTATTATCCTTCAAAGCTTGTGCCTTGGCAAATGAGAGAATCTTTTAATAAGAGTGGTTTGTAATTATTGTTGATTTGTTGATGTGGTGATTTGTTGATGTGGTGATTTGTTGATGTGGTGATGTGGTGATGAGTTGTTGAGTTATTGAGTTATTGAGTTATTGAGTTATTGAGTCGTCTGCTTGAGCGTAGTCGAAGGCTAGCATTTTCGAGATCTAAACATTTCAATTAATAGGTCAAATTTATTTTATCGAAATTTAAAATTCTTCATTCTAAATTCAAACAATTTGTTGATGTGCTTATGTGTTGAATCACTTTTATTTTCCTATTCACCTCAAACACTCTTCCACGACCTTATATTTTTTATTTAACCGCAAAGGGCAAAGTTTTTTCGCGAAGTTTTTTCGCAAAGTTCGCAAAGCACATTCTGTATACATTTAATTACCTCCCCTATATCTCATACAGATGCGATAGCATCAAATATCTCCACTTTATCTCAAACAGATGCAAAGCATCAAATATCTCCCCTATATCTCAAACAGATGCGAAGCATCAAATATCTCCCCTATATCATCAACATATCTCATCACCTATAACCCAGAAAGCTATATTGAAAACAACTACAATTACATCTATAAAATCATAATAAAAATTTCATTAAAAATAAATTATTGCAAATTATTGCAACGAATTTTTAATCCCACCTATCTTATACACGTTACCCAACTACAAAAAATTGAAATAGCATGAAAATATCTAGAAGCTTAATCTTTGTCGCCTTCTTAATAATCATTTCTTCAGTATCCATTTCAGCACAACACTCTATAATAGGGTCTACAGAATCGTGCTATGCTGAATGTAAAATATATAATCTAAGTGGAGGCGTCGGCGGTCCATATTACTGGAAATCTACAGGAGAAATACAAGGCACTAATCAAGGCTCTGCAGTCGAAATATGCTGGAATACGATTGGTTCAAATACAATAACATTAGTTGATTTTTCAGCACTTTTGGCAATACAAACTCAAGAAATTGATGTTGCAGTAGCTTCAATTCCAACTCCGAATATAATACCTCCTAAGTATCCAGGGTGTACAACTAAAGACTCTATGACATCTACTGGCAACGAAGATTTTTTAACGATTGAATGCTTAACTGCTTGTTCTGAATCAGTTGCTTTTTATGGATTTGAAGAAAATAATGGTGCTTCTACAATATGGGAAGTAGATGGAGGAACGATTCTCTCTACTACAGCTGAAGGGATAATAGTCCAATGGAATCCATCAGGCAGTGGATTTATAAAACTTACAGAAACCAACAACTTGGGTTGCAGCGATTCAATCTACTATTGTATAGAAATACTTGAGCCACTTGATGTTGATATCCTTGCCTTTAATGGTGGAATTAATTCTATAAATGTTTGCGCTGATCAAGAAGTCTACCTTCAAGCTTTAGGCTCATTAGAAGCTACAAATTTTGAATGGCAAATGGGAAATGGGACATACAATTATGGCACAAACATTACAGCTTCTTATAGTGAGGGAGGCACCTATAATGTCATGCTTATCGGTTCCTCAGAATGTAAGTGCTTTGATACCAGTTATTATCAAATAATTGTGGATAGTAATCCTGGTCCAGAGATTACCTGCATCGGTACTACATGCGGAAATGAAGAGGAAACTTATTATGCAGCCAATTCTTGCGGATCATATTCTTGGAATATTAGCAGCAATGGATCAATAGTAAGTGGTGGTGGAGCAAGTGATGATTTCATTACGATAAATTGGAACAATGGCCCTGTAGGTACAGTTGGGCTAAGTACAAGCGGATGTAGTGAAGCAATATGTGCAAGCGAGACAGTAGTTCAGATTCCAATTCTAGATGGAAGTGCAATAATTGAAGGCCCAATAGTTGCCTGCAAAAATGGCCATAGTACTTATTCAGTTCAGTATTATAATGGGACAGAATATGTATGGAATGTAGCTAATAATGGCTCAATCATCGATGGTTGGGGAACAAACCAAATAACAGTCGAATGGCAAGATGATCCTAATTTGGACAATAACGCTACCATCACAGTAAACTATGAAAATTGCTATCTAGAATGTGGAGGACAAGCAAGTTTGAATGTTGACTTAAAACCTTCATTTGAGCTCAGTTTTCAAACTTTGGCTTGTTCTGGCATTCAAACATATTTCAATGCACTTCAAGGTTGGAATAGTGCGGTGGTTTCCTGGACGATTACTTCTCCTTCGGGAGTGGTCACAAATTATCCTGATGTTGGATATTTCAATGAAACTTTCTCTGAAATTGGCAATTATACCATTACAGCATTTGACAATGCAAATAATTTCTGTAACGATGAAGTCACGGCTTTCTTCGAAGTCGTAGAAGCTCCAAATACTCCAGTCGCAATTGAAGGACCATTGGTAATATGTAAGAACGAATATTACAACTATTCTGTGACACTTCCCGGACCTGGTATTTCTGTGATATGGAATATTTATGACGGTTCAAATTTTACACAGCTAAGAGCAAATACGGCTTCCATTCAATGGACATCAAATGGACCCTACGAAATTAGAGTATCTTATTTAAGAGATGATTCTAATTGCCGTTCACAAGATTTAATAGTATTTCTAGAAGAAGCTCAAAATGCGAATATTTCTGGATCTTCAGTGACATGTGTAGATGAGGTCGAAACATATAGTGTAGGTGCTATAAACGGAACTTTACCAAAATGGACATTGATTCCAAGTAGTGCCGGAAGTATCATACACAATCCAGATAATACAATCGATGTTATGTGGCATGAAGCTGGAAATCACCAGATTACAAGTGACTATTGTGGAGCTTCGCTTTCCTACAACGTAGATGTAAATCCTTTGGGTAATAATACAGTAATGTATGAAGAAGAGGTTTGCCCTGGAGAGGTAACTCTTATCACATGTATCATTCCAGCTACTAGTACTGTAATCGTAAGAGATGCCGGAGATGTAGTGATTGGAACTTCGATCAGTGAGTCTGTTCCAAACGGTAGATACGAAGTTGAAATCACTTCAATTGATGGCTGTATAGAAGTAATACCTGTAGTGATCGATACATTTTTACCACCTTCTATTAGAGTCTCATCACCAGATCCAAATGCTTTTTGTCTGCCACATTCTAATGTTTCAATAGTTGCATTAGATACGAAAAATGGATACACTTATGAGTGGTTTTATAATAATAGTCCAATGGGATCTACGGCTTCTTCAATCTCAACAAATCAATTTGGTGGGTATCATGTGCAGGTTACAGACAACAATGGATGCACAGCAATATCCAATGTACATAGATTGGTGGAATGGTGTAGTGGAAATCCGCCACCAGGAACTTGCTCAGGAAGTGGAGGTGGTCCATTATTTCCTGATGAAATATACTTAAGGTGCAACAACTTGCAATTTAATGTCGGAGGAATTGGTATATCAAGTACATCGTTTAACTGGCAGTTTGATGATCCTGATAGTGGAGTCAATAATACGAGTACGGAGACCTCCCCTATTCATGAATTCACAACTGCTGGATATTTTTATGTCTTTGTGCAAGGGAATGCACCGGGAGAAGGTGGCGTAGATATTTTTACTGTTCCTGCCGCACCAAGATTTGATTATGAACGTGCTTGTGCTGGGAATGAAGTTCAATTTAGAAACCATTCAACATTTATCCCTGGTTTTGATATTACAAATTATATCTGGGATTTTGGTGATCCTGCAAGTGGTGTTGATAATGCCTCTAATGATGAAAACCCGAAGCACATTTACGCAAATCCGGGAACATACATAGCTATACTGGAAATCGAAAGTTCATTAGGATGCTTGGGTACATATGAATTGGAAGTCATTGTTGAACCAGGCCCTCTTGCGGAATTCATACTTCCCACATCAGCTTGTAGTGATGATGGTGTCTTATTTGAAGCATTTCAGGATGAAGACATTTATACTTACGAATGGAGTTTTGATGATGCTTCATCGGGCAGCTCCAATACATCAAAGAACCCAATAGCTATTCATACTTTTAGTAATAATGGATCTTATAATGTAAGCTTAAGTGTCTCGGATGGCAATAATTGTATTCAATCCATCACTAAGACGATCAATGTAACCACGACAACTTTAAGTGGAGATATTTCCCCTGATCAATTTTTTCCAATGTGTTATGGAGAAGAAGTCACTTTGACAGCGCCTGCCGGTGGGGATGCTTATCTGTGGTCAGACGGAAGTACAGGACAAGTAATAACTGTCTCAGATCCAGGTGTCTATTATGTCACAATCTCAGAAAGTACGGGATGCGATTACGTTCCTGACCCTATAAATGTTGTGGTAGAAGGAATCATAGATGCTAAAATTAGAGCCACTCATTTAATTAATGAATTCTCTGGACCTTCGTATTTTGATAGTCTGGAAATTTGCCAAGGAGAGCTCTTTACATTGCGCACAACATGGATCGGTGGAGCTTCATACCTTTGGTCTACTGGCAACACTTTGACATTTGTCAATGAGTATGATTTAGCTGGATTACCACCTGGAAGGCATGATTTCAATGTGACTATCACAGAACCAAACAGCGGTTGTGAAATTGAAAGTGAGCCCATCACGATAATAATAAACGCATTACCTGATGCCATTCAAATTTCCAGTTCTACAAGTAATCCATGTGAAGGACAAGAACACATTTTAACAATTGACAATCCAGAATCCGACCTCATCTATTATTGGAATACTGGCGATATTGGACTAACAACATCTGTGAACAAAGGTGGCTATTATAGAGTTACTGCAATAAATAAAAATGGATGTGAAAGAGAAAGTGCAGGAATTTATGTTGCTCCTCGACCAAATGCGAACAGGATAAATCTTGGGTGTACAGAAGCCTGTTTCCCTGATACCATTTGCATTCCAAATATCTCTGGAGCGACAAGTTATCAATGGCTCTTAGATGGAATACCTATTACTGGCACTAATGGTACTTCGAAAGATTTGATTGCAGACCAAGCAGGAGATTATCAATTGGTTGTCGAAAATTTTTATGGGTGTAAAGATACAAGTGACATGCTGTCAATCGAGGCTGAACCTAGTGATCAATCTGTCTCGGGAATTGTCTTTATAGATGCCAATAACAATGGAATATGGGATACTGGTGAAGAATTATTGGCAGGAGTGCCTGTGAATTTATTTATGGGTTCTGTATTGGAAACTACAATTCTTACTGATGCTGCTGGTTACTACAACTTCGACCCTGTCTTAATTTCAAATCCAAGAATAGAAATTGACACCACTGGCCTAGGATTGAATTTGACTGGAGGAGAATTAGACGAGGACATTGATTTTCTGAGTTGTATCGAGGATAAAGAAAAGAACTTTCCATTGAATAAAGAATGTACTATTTCAAATGAAATTTTAGACATGTATACATGTTCTGGAGAGACTATTATTGTAAATAGCATTGTACTTCAAGAAGGAGACACTTGGACTTTTGATGATACTAATTCTACTGGATGTGATTCGTCGACCTTCGTTACTGTATTTGCTTTTCCTGGAGCTGATGTGAATCTTATTACCGATGTTTCTTGCCAAGATGTGAATAATGGCACATTAGATATTACCATTATGTCGGGTTCAGGGTTACAATTTGCTGTAGATAATCCATCAGCTTATTCCACGAATTTACAGTTTGGTGGACTTGCTCCAGGTACCCATATGCTATGGTTGACAGATGCAAATAATTGCACTAAAAATTATTCGTTCGAAATCGAAGCTGCACTTACTCCTCAAATGAATACTGTATCTCAAAATTCATGTATCAATGGCAATACTGGTAGTGCTGAAATCATACCTACTTTAATCGGTAATTATGAATATTCATTGGATGGAATAAGTTTTTCATCGAATACAGAATTTACTGATTTGGCTGCCGACATGTATACTATATTTGTCAAAGAAGATAATTCTTGTGTTTATGAATACTCAATAGTCGTTGCTGCTAATCCAGAACCACAGTTTAATCTATTGACAGGCGAGTCATGCAGCACTGGCGCTAGTGGCACATTGGAGATTACTCCTTTAGATGCGGGTTCTTTTGAATACTCCATGGATAATATGACATTTTCAAACACAACTAATTTCGATAATCTCACTGTTGGTATTCAGACTCTTTATGTTCAAGAAATTGATGGATGTACGCATAGCTATCTCTTTGAAATTCTGGAGACTTTTGCTCCAATTATAGAATTTCAAACTACAAATACTTGTGAAGGAGAAGACAATGGTACTATTTCAGTGTTAGGCTCCGTTCCAAGTCCTTTAAGCGAATATGAATTTTCAATAGATGGAATCATTTTTTCCAATGATATAGAATTCTTTAATTTGTCATCTGGACCGCACACTATCTACGTATTGGAAGATGGAGTATGTCAATTTCAGTTTCCTGCAAATATCGAAAGTCAGCCTAGCCCAACTCTTACTTTTGACACTGAAGATGCCTGCATAGGAGAAGCAAATGGTTCCGTCACTATGAATACAACTGACATAGGATTAGAATATTCAATTGACAATATTGATTATTCCGCTAGTAATGTCATTTCAGATTTGAATGCTGGCATACATACCATTTATGTAATGGGTCAGAATTCTTGTATTCATCCTTTCGAAGTTGAAATTTTTGAAGCTGGTGATTTAGAAGTTGAGTTTATTGATCCAATCGTTGATTGCAGTATGCAAGAAGTCAATCTTGCGCCAACAATATTTGAAGCGCATGGAGATATTAATTATCAATGGAGTAATGGAGAAACTGACAGTATGATCATTGCAAGAAATAATGGCGAATATACGCTTAGTGTTAGTGATAAATGTTCCGTTCAAGAATACACTTGGGATGTTCAATTGGAAGAAATAATTAAAGAACAACCCGTTTACTTCCCAAATATTTTCTCTCCAAATCAAGATGGAATTAATGAGTGTTTCGTACCAGTAGTCCGTCCAGAAACCACAATCCTTAATTACCGATTGATCATTTATGATAGATGGGGAAATAAGTATTTCGAGACTACTGATATGGATGAGTGCTGGGATGGATTGTATAATGGTAAGAATGTACGGACTGGAGTATTTGTTTATTTGTTAGATATAGATTATACCTACTGCGTCGAAGTTGAAAATTTAGTAAAATATGGAGATGTCACAGTCGTGTTTTAGCAGCGCACTCAGGATAAATTTACTATAAATTAATATACTTCAAATTGGTACATATTCATATTTTTATAATGTAATTTAATTTTGTTACAACAAAATGTTTTGTATTTACTATATTTAACCATATTAATAATCAAAATAACTTTACAATGAATGAAAAAGTAGTAATGGGTATAAGAATTCTCTTTGGAATTTTCTGCCTTGTATTTGGACTAAATAAATTCTTAGGTTTTATTCCATTCCCACCCATGGAAGGAGATGCTGCTGCATTAATGGGCATTTATGCCGGCTCGGGCTTCTTCAAATTTATAGGTGTATTAGAGATCTTAGGAGGAATAGCGCTTTTAGTTGGTAAATATGTTCCTTTAGCTTTGACTATTCTAACAGCAATAATGTTTAATGCTGCTATTTTCCATATTCTTCATGATATGGGAGGTATTGGTGGAGCTGCACTAGGAATGATTCTTAGTTGTGTTCTAATATATGCTTATAAAGATCGATTCAAAGATTTGCTAAGCGCTTAGACAAATTATCATTAAAATATATATAACCATACTCTGGAAACGGGGTGTGGTTTTTCTTTTTTTAACTGCAAAGGTTTCACCGAGGTTCGCAATGCTAGATGTTGACGATTCTTTATCAACTGCTCCTTGTCATTCTGAGCGTAGATTCATCGAAGTCGAAGAATCAAGGAGTACACTAATACTCTTATTTCGACCTTGTAGAGAAATCTACCATTTCTGCCTCTCTACCCATTTATTAACCACCCATACTATACGCTAGATTTCTCCACTTTGGTCCAAATTAAAAATAACGAATGCCTTATGCTTCGACTGCGCTCAGCATGACAACCCCTTCCATCTCTAAAAATTTTTCAATCTCTCCAATCCTTTCAATCTCTTCAATCTCTCCAATCTCTCCAATCTCTTCAATCTCTTCAATCTCTTCAATCTCTTCCATCTCTTCCATCTCTCCAATCTCTTCAATCTCTTCAATCTCTCCAATCTCTCCCATCTCTAAACCAAAAAAGCCCCAAGGCGGAGAGCCCGGGGCAACATATCTTATTCACGATAAATAAGATAAGACGATTATAAAAAGACGAAATTCTTCAAAGGTCGTCCCATCTCAGTTGTAGTTCCTTATTCTGAGAGACCTTGATTTTTCTATTAAATTCTTTTGTTAAATGCTAAATAGTGATATCCTATTTAATCTACATTGTCATGAAGGTAGCTGTTAGTTCCTTGTATTAAAGGACCATCATCATCCATTGAAACTGTGTACCTACTCTTATTCACTTCTTTTGCAGAATCCACTTCATCCAAGATGACATTTCTTCTTTCATATGCTGGAAGTGACTCCATATCTGATACCACTTTTGGACTATCTAAAGGAACACTTGAATTCTTTCTAAGCATTTCTCTACGAGTTCTGTCCATCTCCATTTCCTTCCTTCTTTGTTCTCTTTTCACATCTTCTGCCTCATCTACAAATGGCTCATAATTTCCATTAGTAACACCTATAGTTTCGATTGTTTTTTTAACGTCATCTGTATCAAAATCAAAAATATTGGCATTATCACCTTCAGTATTGTATCCTCCAGTCAAAATAGCAGAATCACCTGTAATATCCATGGTATCATCTAAACTTACAACTATCTTCTCATCAGAAGCGGCTGGCTTTCTAGCTCCGCCTTCTTTGAATCCTGTAGCAATTATGGTAATTCCTACTTTATCTCCTAGTGTGTCATCTTTACATACACCCCAGATTACATCAGTGCCATATCCAGCTTCTTCTTCTACATAATTTGTGATTTCACCAATCTCATCCATCGTTACCTCCTTCGTCCCAGACGTAATATTCAGAAGTATATGCTTCGCTCCTCTGATATCATTGTCTTCCAATAATGGACTATTCAATGCCGTAGAAATAGACTTTTGTGCTCTATCTTCACCTTCTGCAGTTGCATGTCCCATAATAGCCACACCACTTTCTTTCATCACTGTATTCACATCTTCAAAATCTACATTGATATTTCCAGCAACAGTGATAATTTCAGCAATTCCTTTTGCGGCAGTAGTCAATATATTATCTGCCTGACTGAATGCCTCTGACAATGCAAGATTTCCATGAATCTCCCTTACTTTATCATTAGATACCACTAATATAGAATCAACATTTTTCTTCAATTGCTCCAATCCTTCTAAGGCTTGTCTTTGTCTTCTCATTCCTTCAAACTTGAAAGGAAGAGTTACAATGGCCACTGTCAAGATATGCATTTCCTTTGCTGCTTTTGCAATAATTGGTGCTGCCCCTGTACCGGTACCACCACCCAATCCAGCAGTAATAAAAAGCATTTTAGTATTGTCCGAAAGGAAGGTTCTTACTTCATCGATAGATTCAATACATGCTTCTTTACCTATTTCAGGCTTTGAACCAGCCCCTCTACCTTCTGTCAAATGAGGTCCAAGTGCAATTCTTACAGGAATTTTACTGTGTTCCAAAGCTTGAGCATCCGTATTACAGATGGCAAAATCTACGCCTACGATTCCTTGTTGATACATGTGTGCGACTGCATTTCCACCGCCTCCACCGACACCAATCACTTTGATTATCGAGCTGTTGTTTTGTGGTATATCAAATGTCATAACAATGAGTTTTTATTATTTTGAGTTGTATCCCCGAAAGGATGTAGTTTTATTTTCTTAAAAAATTCAATCATTCAGCATTTCTATAACTCAACAACTGAATAATTCAATAACTGTACAATTCTAAAATTCCGAATCTGGAGTAGCTTCAAAAAATTCCTTCGTCAAAGTGTAGAATTTATTAAATAGCCTGTTTCCTTTTTGATTCTTTTCCTGATCATTTTCCAATTCATCTTCCTCCAAGTCAATATTTTCCTCACCTTCATCAACAATGATTTTCTCTTGTCCCATATGCTCGACAAAACTTCTATCGTTCATATTTTCGATTGTATTTTTTAACAAACCTACCGCAGTTGCATAGATTGGACTTGCCAATTGTGTACTGTATCCGTGTGCCAAATGCTCTACTGGCTTACCTACCCTAGCTGATAGTCCAGTATGATATTCAGCTAAAATATTTATATGTTTCAGTAGAGATCCTCCACCTGTCAATACCATACCTGCAATGAGTTTATTCTCATATCCAGATCTTCTAACCTCCCAAAGCACATAATCAAAGATCTCCTCAACTCTAGCTTGAATAATTCTTGAGAGATTCTTTTCTGATATCTCCTTATGCTCTCTTCCTTTGAATCCAGGAATTGTAATTATTCTGTTGTCATATATCTCTTCTGCCATTGCAGAGCCAAACTTCACTTTCAGCTTTTCTGCTTGATCCATCATCACGGTACAGCCTTCTCTTATGTCCTTAGTCACAGCATTTCCACCAAAAGGAATTACCGCAGTATGACGAATGATCCCATCTTTAAAAATTGTAATGTCTGTCGTACCACCTCCTATATCTACAAGAACGACACCAGCTTCCTTCTCTTCATCACCTAATATAGATGCAGAACTTGCAATCGGCTCAAGCGTAACATCTGCTACTTCCAAACCTGCCTTCTCTACACATCTCATAATATTTCTACTAGCCGAAATCTGTCCAGTTATGATATGAAAATTAGCTTCCAATCTGATACCTGACATGCCCACAGGATCAATAATATCTTGCTCATCATCCACAGTAAATTCCTGAGGAATCACATGAAGTATCTTATCTCCAGGAGGAAGAACCAACTTATGCATATCCTTGATCAACTTTTCAACATCTTCATAAGCGATCTCATCATTGGCATCATGACGAACCAATAACCCGTGGTGGTGCAAACTTTTGATATGTTGCCCAGCGATACCTACATGTACTAATTTAAATTTAAGACCTGAATTTCGCTCAGCTATTTCAATTGCCTCCTTAATAGCTCTCACCGTCTTATCAATATTAGAAACAACGCCACGCGAAACACCTTCTGACTTGACAGTGCCCACGCCAACTACTTCAATCTTACCATATTCATTCAGATGACCTGCAATAGCACATACTTTTGTAGTCCCGATATCCAGAGCTACCGCTATTTCATTTTGGATGTTGTTGTGATCATTCATAACTTAAAGATTTATCGACTTTCGCCGTTTTAAACATTTTATTTTCAAGTCTCAATCCAAAGATCAAGACACTTTATCATTTTTTTTCACCGCAAAGTTCGCAAAGCTTTATTTGTCAACATCTAACCATGCTCACCTTAAACCTTTTGCCTCATTCTATCTATCCTTCAGTATATCTCTAAAAGATGCGATAGCATCAAATATCTCTACATTATCTCTAAAAGATGCGATAGCATCAAATATCTCTACATTATCTCCAAAAAATGCGAAGCATCAAATATCTCTACATTATCTCCTCTTCACTTTCTCCATTCGAAATTCGAAATTCAACATTCTACATTCCTTTCTATTTCTTCTTCCGTCTCTGCCCATAAATCAAATGATACGCCTTCTCTCCATTCTCCCCAGACCTACTATCATATTTCAAAGTCAACACATCATACTTTCTCCAACCCACTTGCTCCATTCCTCCTTTGTATAAAATCTTCAACTTCTCGAATCTCTCCTCCATATTCTCTACATGACCAAAATCAAGCTTCTGTCTTCCTACTTTCGGCACCATCATTACCTCTCCATTTTCTTGAACATCAATTTGCTCAATCAAAGCAGCTAAAAACTCATCTTCATGAATGTACTTAGCCAACTTATACACATCTTTCAATCTACTATCTGCCTTTTCTTCCAATAGTCTAGGGTCGTAACTTTCTATATTCCCAGATGCTATTGGAACTCTAATAGTAGCTCCTCTATAAGCTGGAATTTCATTCCCATCTACATCCAAATAGTAAGTTGTATTAGCCTTACTAAAGACTCTGAGAATTGGAACTCTCTGCTCAATCTTGATATACAATCTATCTTTATTATCAATGTAGACTTCTGCTTCTTTTATTCTGTCATCACCTTCAAGCATAGTTTCCATATCCATCAAATCCAAATCTCGGATTGAGCTCATCTCCAAATCATAGCCCAGGTAATTCCTAAACATTTGCTTCACGCCCTTCTTAGTCACTAAGTTTTTACCCCCTTTTATTCCAGTGATAGTGATAGAAACAGTAGTAACTGTAGCATTCATTTTACGTTGTACAGCCATAAACAACACACCCATAATGGTAAGTACCACTACACTCCAAACCAGATTTTTCTTCCAGTTTGATCGTTTGTTATTATATGTTCTTTTTCTAGTCAACGTTATTCTTCTAAGTGTCTAACCATGTTTTAATTTGAGGTACAAACACATCAATATCTCCTGCTCCTAGTGTCATCAAGACCTCAATTTCTTTACTTTTCAATGTTTTCATCAATGACTCTTTTGTCACCAATTCTTTATTTTCTGTTTTCAGTTTTTCAAATATTAGTTCGGATGTTACACCTTCTATAGGTTCTTCTCTTGCCGGATATATATCCATCAACAAGATCTCATCCAAAGCATCCAAAGCTTCCGCAAATCCATCTACAAAATCTCTTGTCCTCGAAAACAAGTGCGGTTGAAAAACTCCAGTCAATTTTTTATCTGGAAACATTTCTCTCGCTGCTGAGATAGCCGAATTCAACTCTGTAGGATGGTGGGCATAATCATCAATATATTCTATCCCGTTTCCCTCAAAAATCTTTTCAAACCTTCTCTTTATTCCTGTGAAAGTTTCTAATCCACCTCGAATCTCATCTTCTTTCAATCCCAATTCAGAAGCTATCGTTATAGCTACAGCTGCATTTTCAATGTTGTGTCTACCTGCTAGATTCGTTTTCAGATTACAAAATTCATTTTCTCCATTTTTGTAATCAAAATAAAAACTCCCATCTTTCACAATCACATTTGTCACATCAATCTCTCGCTCTTTATCTATTCCAAATTCAGTGATTCTCACATCTCTGTCAGACAGATCCAACAGTAATTCATCACTTAATTTATCCATCATCCCTTCTTTCAAAATCACAAGACCACCATCTTTCACCTTATAGATAAAAGCTTCAAATCCCTCCTTCATTACATCATGATCTCCATAAATATCGAGGTGATCAGCATCCATGCTCATAATTCCAATGATATCTGGAGTCAAGTGCAAAAATGAACGATCATACTCATCTGCTTCTACAACTATCCATTCTCCTGCTCCTTTGATATAATTGCTTTTATAATTGGTCATAATCCCTCCTATAAAAGCCGAAATATCCTTATTCCCATATTTCAAAAGATGAGCAGTTGTCGCACTCGTAGATGTCTTCCCATGTGTCCCAGCAATCGCAATTGTCTTCTTCACATTACTCAACCTCCCAAGCATTTCCGCCCTCTTGATCACATCAAATCCATTATCTCTAAAGTGATTCAGTTCCTGATGTCCATCTGGTATCGCAGGCGTATAAACCACCAAATCAATACCTTCAGGAATCAAATTCACATCATCCGTATAATGAATCATCATGCCTTCATCAACCAACTTTTTGGTCAATTCTGTTTCTCTTTTATCATACCCAAATACTTCCTTCCCGATCGAATTCATATATCTGGCTATTGCACTCATTCCAATCCCTCCTATCCCTATAAAATACACTCTCTTTATTTCTTCCATTTTCGAGTGTTTAATTATTTTTTTTAACCGCAAAGGGCACAAAGTTTTTTCGCAAAGTCCGCAAAGCACATTATGTCAACACCTAATTATCTCCACTATATCTCAAAAGATGCAAAGCATCAAATATCTCCACCATATCCCCAAAAGATGCAAAGCATCAAATATCTCCACCATATCTCCAAAAGATGCAAAGCATCAAATATCTCCACCATATCCTCTACTTATCCCTTCATTCATCCTTCAACCAAGTTCAATACCTCACCAGCAATCTCCCCCGCCGCATCAGGTCTCCCAAAATGTCGAATATTCTCCCTCAACTCCCCACACTTCTCCTCATCCTCAATCAATTCAAGCATTGTCTTTACAAGCTTCTCTTTCCCGTCAGAATCTCGAACCATTATTGCTGCACCTTTTTCTACAAGTGCCATAGCATTTTTGGTCTGATGATCTTCTGCTACATTCGGAGATGGGACCAAGATTGCAGCCTTTACCACAAGGCTGAGTTCGGAGATTGTCAATGCACCCGCTCTACAGACAACAAGATCAGCTGCTTTATAAGCTGATGCCATATCCTCTATAAAGGGAAGCACTGTTACATTCGGCAATTTTGCTACTTTAGATATTTTGTATTCTTCGTAGTACAGTTTACCAACCTGCCAAATGAAGTTGATCTCGGAATGCTGTCTCAGTAATTCAGCACCCGCTTCGATAGACTCATTAAGCGCTCTCGCTCCCAGGCTACCACCAAAAATCAGTATAGTTTTCTTATTTTCTACTAACCCTAGTTTTACCTTCGCTCCCGACGTAGTTATATCATTTTCAAATATTTCTCTTCTTACTGGATTTCCTGTGAAGACTATTTTCTCTTTTGGAAAAAATTGCTCCATACCATCATATGCTACACAAATCTTATTCACTTTCTTAGCCAATAATTTATTGGTCACTCCAGCATATGAATTTTGCTCTTGCACCAAGGTTGGAATCTTCTTGCTGCTCGCCATGTATAATACCGGTCCGCTTGCATATCCTCCAACTCCGACTGCAACATCAGGTTTGAAATCCTTAATGACCTTCCTCGCTTTCATCATGCTTGACAAAAGCTTAAATGGAAACATCAAGTTTCGAAATGTCAATTTTCTGTGGAATCCTCTTATTGGTAGTCCCACAATGGAATAGCCCGCTTTCGGTACTTTATCCATTTCTAATTTTCCTTCAGCCCCTACAAAAAGTATTTCCGCTTCAGGTCTTTCTTTTTTTATCGCATCAGCAATCGCTATTGCTGGAAACACATGCCCTCCTGTTCCTCCTCCACTAATTATTACCCGCATCTGCTTGCTGTTCTAATTTTTCCAGAGCCAACTTCTGCATATGTGCCTGCTCTACATATCTACTTACACTCAATATCACTCCAATACTCATGCATGTAAACAATACCGAAGTACCACCCATGCTGATCAATGGCAAAGTCAATCCTGTTACCGGTACCAACTGCACTGATACTGCAATATTCGCAAAAGCTTGAATCACCAAGTTGAGACATAATCCCATCGCCAATATTGCGCCGAATGCTTTCGGACATTGGGTCACTATTTTTATACATCTGAATAGTAATCCTAAGTATGCAGCCAATATCACAAAACCTCCAACTATTCCATACTCCTCACATATTATTGCATATATAAAATCAGCATATGCATATGGTAAAAAATTCTTTTGCAAGCTATTTCCAGGACCTAATCCAAACCATCCGCCATTTGCAATTGCAATTTTGGATTGCTCTACCTGAAAGGTTTCATTTCCAGACCCAAGGAATGTTTGTATTCTCGATATCCAGGTATCGACTCTAAACATTTCTGGGAATACTGTCCCAATTATCACTATTATACCTGCTACCAAGACTCCACAAAGAATCATCAAACCCACATATTTCAGTGATACCCTCCCTATAAACATCATCAACAGACACGTCGTAAACAACAACACTGCCGTACTTAAATCCGCCAGCATAATCAATCCACAAACAACAGCTACAGGTGCAATTATCGGCAAGAAAGCACCTCTAAAATCCTTAATAAATTCTTGCCTAATCGCCAATGATCGCGAAACAAACATGATCAAAGCTATCTTAGCAAAATCAGAAGTCTGGAAATTCTGATTGATCCATGGAATACTAATCCATCTTCTCGACTGATTGATCTCTGGACCAAACAACCATGTATACATCAACAAAGGAATAGCAATCGCCAATAAAATCGGTGCCAATCTACTGTAATGCAAATAATGCAACTTGTAACAAGCCACAGCAACACCCATCCCCGTAATAATGAAAAACCCTTGCTTAAATAAATAAGATTCAGGATTCCCACCAGCATACTTATAAGCCATCGCCCCACCAGAACTATATACAGCCAATACAGAGAATAAACCCAAAAATCCCAAAATGAGCCAGATGTATTTATCCCCGCGAAGTGTACTATATAATGTCGTTACTGTGTTCAATTTATATTTTATCTATTTATTTATTTTTCAATTCTATCACTTTTTTTAACCACAAAGAGCACAAAGTTTTTTCGCAAAGTTCGCTAAGCACACGTCAACATTTAACCATGCATACCCAATACCATAAACCTCATACCCCATTAAAAATATCCTCCATCATATCACCAAAAAATGCGAAGCATCAAATATCTCCACTTTATCCCCTACATATCTCTCTATCCTCAATTCAGTTTTCAACTTTCAATCTCTCCAATCTTTACAATCTCTAAAACCCGCCGCTTGAATTGATCTCCCCGATCAGTGTAATTCTCGAAGAGATCAAAACTCGCGCATGCTGGTGATAAAATCACCGTGTCTCCAGCCGAAGCTAGATCCAATGCATTATCGACAACATTTGAGACCTTAGTTGATGCGATAATTATTGGTATTAGTCTTGAAAAGGATTGTACAAGCTTTTTGTTATCTACCCCGAGGCAGATTAATGCTTTCACTTTTTTCTTTGCCAGATCAAATAATGGAGAATAATCATTCCCTTTATCAGTTCCTCCTGCTATCCAGATTATATCTCCTTCCATGGCATCCAATGCGTAGTATACAGCATCCACATTAGTCGCCTTGCTATCATTGATAAAAGTCACTCCATTTATTGTGGCAACTTCTTCCATTCGATGCTGTTCATTTTTAAAGGTTTTTAATCCAGCAGTAATTTCATCTTCACTCAAGCCTATGATTCGCAATGCTTCCACTGCGCATCTAGCATTAAAAAGATTGTGCTTTCCTTTTATTGTCATTTCAAATTTTCGACCATCTTCCTTTGAAAATAGTCCTTGGATATAATCCAATTCTTTAATGGGATAGACCTTACCCTTCCCTTTTGTCGAATTGTACAATTCCAATATGAGATCATCATCACCATTAAAAACAAAAGCATCAGCTTCTGTCTGATTTTCGATAATTCTCATTTTTGATGCTCCGTACTTCATTATGTCATAATCGTAGCGATCTAAATGATCCGCTGAAATATTCAATAACAAGGCAATATCAGGTCTGAATTTTTCAATGCCATCCAATTGGAAGCTACTGAGTTCGAGCACCATATATTCTGGTTCTCTTTCAGTAAGAATTCGGGCAAAACTTGTCCCATAATTCCCTCCAATTTCAACATCCAAACCTGCATTTTTCAAAACGTGATAAATGAGTCCTGAAGTGGTAGTTTTCCCATTGCTACCTGTTATAGCTATGAGTTTGCCAGAATAAAATGAATAACCAAACTCAATCTCTGAAATTACTTTCAAGCCCTCTTTCTTTAAACTGCGAAGGACAAGCGCAGTATCTGGCACCCCAGGACTCTTTATCACGAAACCTGCATCAATCAATCTTTCAATAGTATGTCCCTTTTCTTCAAAAGGGATATTCTTATTTTTTAACTCGTCTTTGTACTTTTTTGGAATCTCTCCAAAGTCAGAAACAAAGACTTCATATTTATTATTTTTTGCAAGTAGTGCAGCACCTATTCCGCTTTCCGCAGCTCCTATAATTGCTACCTTCATTTGCTTACCTTACTTTTAAGGTTATGATTGTAACAATCGCCAACATCACTCCTATAATCCAGAATCTAGTCACCAACCTTGATTCATGCATTCCCAGTTTTTGGAAATGATGATGGATGGGCGACATCTTAAATACTCTTCTACCTTCACCATACTTCTTTCGCGTATACTTGAAGTAACTTACTTGAATAATAACTGAAAGTGTTTCTAAAAAGAACACTCCACAGAGGATTGGTAGTAAAAATTCTTTTCTTAAGAATATCGCCATCACAGCTATGATTCCTCCTATTGTTAAACTTCCTGTATCTCCCATGAATACTTTTGCTGGAAATGCATTGTGCCATAAAAAGCCAATGCATCCACCTAAAAAGCATGCGGCAAAAATCACCATTTCTGAAGAGTAAGGAATGTAGTAGATATCAAGAAAATCTGCTATTATCGCATTTCCACTTACATATGCCAATACTGCTAAAGTAGCTGCTATTATTGCTGAAAGCCCAGTTGCTAGTCCATCAATTCCATCTGTCAAGTTTGCTGCATTCGATACGGCAGTAACTATAAATACTACAATGGGTACAAAAACAATCCAAACCAAATTAGAAGCATTATCTCCTAAAAACCAAAGCAGTCCATTGTAATCAAATGCATTTCCTCTGAAAAATGGAACATTGGTAAGTGTAGTTTTTACATATGCCATTTCCACCATCTTACTAGGTGCATTTAGCTGAGATATTTCTACTGAGAAACTTTGAATCACCTCATATCCTGCGAGAATTGCATCTGCTAATGGCATCCTTACTAGAATGTCATCATGCATCAACATTGTACAAGAAATAATTATCCCAAGAAGAACTTGGCCTACGATTTTGAATTTACCAGCCAGTCCATCTTTATTTTTTCTGAATACTTTGATATAGTCATCAGCAAAACCAATTCCTGCCATCAATACAGTCGTCAAAATCAATAAAATGATATAGATATTGGTCAAATCGGCAAGAAGTAAACATGGCACTAAAGTTGCCAGTATAATGATGAAACCACCCATTGTTGGTGTGCCTTCTTTTTCTTTTTGCCCAGCGAGTCCCAGTTCTCTAACGGTCTCTCCTACTTGCAATCTTTTCAAAGAACGTATTATCCGATTCCCGAAGAGAATAGAAATGATTAATGAAATAATAATCGCTATTCCTGAACGGAAACTGATATATTGAAACAAACCTGCACCCGGCAGATTATAGTTTTTCTCTAAATATTCAAATAGATGATATAGCATCTTCTGTATTCGTCATTAATTATAAGCGAGTTTAAGAAGAAGAACTGTTCCTGAAGAGTACTGTTTATTAAACGACGGTATCTAAATACTAATCGTTTGAATAGGACAGTAAAAATTGTAGTTTTCTTACATGAACCTTCTCGTCTTTTCCGCCTTGTGTATGATTACAATTCTATAATGTAGAACCGAATTGTAATCAAAATGTCTATTAAAAATCTCTAATTTTGCTCTTGTTTCACATCGGTGAAGCAAGATTAAAAGATAACAGTTGACAGTAAGCAACACACAACTTTTTGCATGGGTTCTCGCCTACCGCAACTGTTAAAACCAACCTGAGAATGATAATAGAACCAATCTTCAAGTACTTTCTAACATTGCTGCTCGAAGTACTTTTTTATCATCAAAAGGGAACTTCTCCCCATTTATTTCTTGGTATTTTTCATGTCCTTTTCCTGCTACGAGGATAATATCTTTTGGGCCTGCAATCATCACTGCGGTCTTTATTGCCTGCTGTCGATCTGTGATTCTCAACATGTCTTTTTTCATTTCTGATTCAAGACCTGCTTCCATATCATTTAAGATCGTTTCAGGGTTTTCGGACCGAGGATTATCACTGGTCAAAATGTATTTATCACTTCCACGTGCTGCTATCATTGCCATTTTGGGCCTTTTAGCTGCATCTCTATCTCCACCACAACCTACTACCGTAATGACCTGACTTTCAGCAGATTTTACTTTAGCAATTGTTTTAAGAACATTTTCCAGTGCATCCGGTGTATGGGCATAATCGACTATTCCGACTTTGCTTACACCTTCCACTTTTATATTTTCAAATCTTCCTTCAGCTCCTGTGATATTTGACAAATGCTGCAAAACTTCAATCGAATCAAATCCTAATTCTATTGCTGTTCCATAAACAGAGAGGATATTGTAGGCATTAAATTCGCCGACCAATCTGAAGTGTGCTTCTTGACCATCAATTTTTAATTGCAGCCCTTCTATTCTATTGCTTAATATTTTTGCTTTATAGTTTGATGCACTTCTTAAAGCGTAAGTCAACTTTGAAGCTTTCGTATTTTGCAACATCACTTCTCCTCTTTTGTCATCCACATTTACTAGAGCAAATGCTTCTGAAGGAAGGGAATCGAAGAACTTTTTCTTCGCCCATATATATTCTTTGAATGTCTTGTGATAATCTAGGTGATCGTGTGACATATTCGTAAATACGCCACCCACATAATTCACCCCTTTTATTCTTTGCTGATCGATAGCATGTGAACTCACTTCCATGAAAACATATTCACATTGCCCATCTCTCATTTGGCTCAAAAGTCTATTAAGACTTACTACATCAGGAGTCGTATGTGTTGAAGGAATAATTTCGTTTCCAATCCTATTTTCAACCGTCGAAATCAATCCAACTTTATACCCCATCGATGTAAACAATTGCCATAATAAAGTAGCAACTGTTGTCTTTCCATTTGTCCCAGTAATACCTATCAATTTCACATCCTCGGAAGGATCATCAAAGTATCGAGTAGAACAAATAGCCAATGCGTCTCTTGTATCTTTGACTTGCACGATTGTAGTTCCAATCGAAAAATCAAAATCCAAATCCTCGCAAAAAATGACACTTGCGCCTTTTTTAATTGCAGATTCAATATAGTCGTGACCATCGGAGGTGTAGCCTTTTATAGCAAAGTACACATCTCCTGATTTCACATTTCGGGAATCAATTTGCAACTCATTAATAGTTACATTTTCATCTCCTACCAATTGAATCGGTAGATTATCATCAAGTATTTCAAACAACTTTCTTTCTAGAGCCATATAATACCACGGTTTAATTCAAATAAATCGTAATATCCTGGCCTTTGATCTTTGTACCTGGCCTTATAGTTTGTTTCACTACTTTCCCTGCTCCACTCAATTCTACATTCATACCTAGGTTTTCAAGAACATATATCGCATCTCTGGCTCCCATACCTTTTACATTGGGCACCGATGATTTGCTAATTCTCTTTTTTTCAATTAACATCTTTGTTTCAAATGGATCCACTTCTACCCAAATTCCTTTCTTCTTCGTTTTATAGTCTAAGCCTACATAATCAAATACACATTCAAAGTCTTTTTTGTATCCCGCATTCGATTCTGGCAACTCTACTTTAGCTATTGGCCGAGACTCTTCTGAATAGACTAGATTGCTTGACAAAGTAGTTATTCGTTCTGCTATCTTCTTATATGCCGGCCCAGCCGCTGATGCTCCATAATATACACTTCCTTGAGGCTTGTAAATCACTACAATCATGGAATATTTTGGATTATCTGCTGGAAAATAACCTACAAATGATGCATTGTATTCTTTTCTTTCTCCTTCTTTTATTGTAGCATAATTGACTCGCGTTGTACCTGTTTTACCAGCTATGCCTACTATACTAGATTTCAATTTTCTTCCTGTTCCGCTTTTCACAACTCCTTTCAAAAGTGCTTGAGCATCTTGAACAACTTGTGGTTTCACTATCTGATCGTTTAACACTTTAGGATTAAATTTCTTAATAGTTTTTTCTCCATCTTTCACTGCCGAAACCAAATATGGTTTCATCATTTCTCCATCATTGGCTACCGTATTGTATAAATTAAGCATTTGGAGAGGCGTGGACATTAATTCATAACCATGCGCCATCCATGGAATTGTAGTTCCATACCATTGCTTTTTGTTTTTTGTGGGATGTTTTACTTTTGGAACTCTTTCACCAACAATTTCAATATTGGTTTTCCTAGTCATCCCTAACTGGGCAAGCTTTTCTACAAACTGCACTCTTCCATCTTTATTATTATAATGATCATGTACAAGTTTTGCAATTCCAACATTTGAAGATTTTTCAAATGCCTCGGTTAAAGTAACTCTCCTCTTTCCGTGCATATCCGAATCGTACATCCACTGATCGTAAAACTTCATCTTACCGCCTTTCAAATCAACAGAAGATTCCAAGTCACAATATCCATCATCCAGTAGCGCAAGTATACTTGCTAATTTAAATGTTGATCCAGGTTCAGACATCCTACCGATAGCATCATTGTAGATTTCTCCGTATTTGTCATTTTCCATTCTTCTGAAATTTGAAATCGCTTTGATAGCTCCTGTTTCAACATCCATAACAATGGCAACTCCTGCTTCAGCTTCTAACTCTACTACCCGAGACAATAATTCATTGTGTACAATATCTTGAATATCAATGTTTATAGTGGTTACAATATCATTTCCTCTTCCTGGCTCAAAATCTTCCAAGTCATAAATTGGAACCCATTCATTTTTCGCAGCAGAGATTCTTTTCATTAAAACTTGAGTAGAATCGCCTTTCAAAAAAGTATCGAAATATCCTTCCAACCCAATTTTGGAGGCATTTTCTCTATCCTCCCCTATCGTTCTACTTGCAAACCCATTATAAGGTTTAATTCGTTTACTAAATGGTTCGGAGATCAAACCTCCTGCATTTCTTCCTTTTCTAAGGATTGGAAATTTCTTTAATTTATTCAATTCATCAATCGTAATCTTCTTCGATATTGAATAATATTGCTTTTTAGCATTTTTGGCCTTTACCAGAGCACTTTTCCATTCGTGTTGACTTTTATGCTTTCCAATAGACGTACTTAAACAGTAAGCCAAAGAATCAACTTTGTCAAAGAAAAGCTGCTCTTTTGAGACCGTTAGATCCATATGTATTTCAAAGAACTTTAGTGAGGTACTTAATAAATTGTAATCCTCTGAATATATGTTTCCGCGCTCTGCTGTCAGAGTACGCATCTTGACGTTATGTTTGCTTTTATCTCTCCACTTATCTCCTTCAACAAGAGATACCTTTACCACCCTAACCATGATCACCATGGCCAGTATTATGAAAGTCCCAAGGACCATATAAACCCGAACTAGTAACTCTTTCTTCCTATCCATTTTCCGAGCCCCCTCATTTTGAGTCAGTGATTTTTATAGGCACGGTTCTGATAGGTTTAAGATTCAGGTCCGCGACTTTTTTCTCAATTTGCGATTGTGTACTACCATACATTATTTCCTGTTTGATATCCATGTACCTCCACCTCGTATTGTTTACTTCACTCTTTAATGCCTCAATTTTTCGAAGGTTTCCCTCCACATTGTGGACACTATAGATGTATACTATACCAAGCAATGCGAGGTAGCACACAAAAGGCAAATTCATAAAAAGCCATTCGATTCCCTTGAATCTGAAGTTTGTAGTTTTCTTATGTTGACCCTTAGTCATCAAATGGTTTTACTTTCTCCCATCAGAATTCAAAATACTATTAGCATTTTCATTCAATGGGACTTATTTATATTAATTATCTATAATTTTTCTACTATTCTAAGCTTAGCACTTTTTGATCTCCTATTCAACTTCAATTCTTCATCACTAGCCAAAATCACTCGCTTATTTATCAATTTGAAAGGTCGATCTATCACTCCAAATTCATCTTTGCTCAATACACCTTCAGTATTGCCAGTCTTGAAGAAATTCTTCACGATTCTATCTTCAATTGAGTGATAACTCATTACTACAAATCGTCCTCCTGGTTTCAGCACTTCTAATCCTCCTTGCAACATCTCCTCAAGCACCTGAATTTCTTGATTTACTTCCATCCGTAGCGCTTGATATACTTGAGCAAAATATTTTGCCCTCAGACCAAACCTTAATCGTTCCAAAATTTCATTTAACTGAAATGTTGTTCGAATTTCAGATCTACTCCTTTCTTGAAGTATCACATTTGCCAATGTACGAGCATTTCGCACCTCTCCGAATTTACTGAAAAGCAACTGCAAATCTTCTTGACTATATTCTTTTAATATAATCGCAGCAGTGAGCGCATCAGCATGATTCATACGCATGTCAAGTTCTGCATCAAAACGATAGGAAAAACCTCTTTCTGGATAGTCTAATTGAAAAGAAGAAACACCAAGGTCAGCAAGGATTCCGTCTACACTTCTCACTCCTTCTACTCGTAAAAATCTCTTGATATACCTAAAGTTTGCTTTAATAAAAGTAAACCTAGGATCTTCAATTGCATTAGCTACCGCATCATCGTCTTGATCGAAGCCATATAAATGTCCATTGACACCTACGTTTTTTAAAATCGATTGGGAATGTCCACCTGCTCCGAAAGTTACATCTACGTAAATTCCATCTGGTGTAAGATTTAAACCAGTAATACATTCATTCAACATTACGGGCACATGATATTCACTCATTAGGCTTCAGGTTCAGCTTGCTCGCCATCATTGTCGCCTGAGGTTCCAAATATATCATCTGCTATTTCTGCAAATGAATCTGGTTCATCATTTAGCATTTTGAAATATTTCTCTTTGTCCCACAATTCTATCTGCTCATGATACGCAAACAGGATGACGTCTTTTTTCAATCCTGAATACTCAATCAAAGCCGAAGGAAGTAGAATTCGATCTGCACTATCCATGTATAACATGGATGCACCTCGATAAAAATACCTTAATGCTTGCCGCTCTTTTGTATTGTAAATATTGAGCTGGTTAATTTTTTTCGTCTTTCCCTCCCAAACTTCTTTGGGATACATCATTAGGTGCTTTTCAAATCCTCGATTAATCGCAAACTCAAGGACTCCATTGTGACCGATTTGCCTGATAAGAGAAGAAGGTAGCCTTAGACGCCCTTTGGCATCGAGCTTACACTCATACTCTCCTGTCAGTTGGTAACTTTTCACACCATATATTTAAATGATAATCCAAATCTACCACAAATTCACACATAATTGCACAATACTCACACTTTTCTACACAATACATGTAAAAAAGTAAAAATATATAACACGGTGTAATCAAATGAATTACACATTATAACTTTATTGTAAACAAAACAGGAAATTGTTATCTGCTTCAAAGAATTATAGAAGCATATCAGATTGGATCATTATCTACTTTAGTTTAAATCAATAGATAAATATGGTGCGAATATACATATTACATTTTAATATAATGTGTAAACGGCTAATTATTTGATAGATATGCAAAATAAAAATCGAAAAGAGATGAGAGCTCGAGCTCGGATACGACACTAGACTGGTTTTAGAAACCAGGCTGGTGTCGTATCCGACATAAAAAAGGAGCTGCATTTCTGCAGCTCCTTTGGAATTTCCTTAAATATTATATTATCTAGTTACTTATTATCGTCTTCACTAGAGGTAGCTAAAGCATCAATTCGTACTTTATATTCTGCAACCTTATCCATTTCATTTTTTCTAGCGTGAATCTCTCTTAATGCAATCAAAGTATTCACATCTTCTGGATTCATACTTATCGCCTTACCAAAATATGGCATTGCCTGATCGAAGAATCCATCCATTTCAGATTTCAATGCATCGTATTTCTTAGTTCCTGCTGCTGAAAAATCATTAGCAAGCTCATTTATTCTATCTGTATAAGATGCAGCTTTATTATAATATAAAGCTCCTTGGCTATATACAGCATCAAAATTTTTGTCATCTTTTTCTACAGCGAGTGTGTAATACTTCATTGCTTCAGCAAAAAATTCATCTGCCTGAGAATAGTGTTTGTCAACATAAGATTGAAATTTACTTTCATCACATAGTGCACTATCAATATACTCTTTTGTATCGTCATCCTTAAGATAATAACAACCTCCTTTTGGCCCTTTATCTAAGGTTAAGGCAATTGCATTTGCCCTCTCTTTTTGATTCATTTGATCATTTACATTACCTAATGTAGTGTAGATAGTAACATTGTCTGGTTCTTTTTCAATTGCAGATTTCAACTTCTCAGTAAGCACTTCCAATTTACCTGCTTGAAGATAGTAGTTAATCTCAGCAAATAGTAATCCTGTATCATCAGGAAAATTAGCTCTACCCTTCTCTAAGTATGAAAATGATTTGTCAGGATCTGTTTCTAAATATAAATTATACAATGCTTCATAAACCAAGCCCTTGTCAGTTCCTTCCATTTCCAATTTCTCTAAAACTGGAATAGATGCAGCTCCTTTTTTACCATAATACCCAGCAGCTCCTGTATAGAAATAGTGGTCTTTTCTATCAGATTCCGAATCAAGCCTAGACTCACCACCAAAGCCCTTAATGGTCTCATAGGCAGCAATTGCTCCATTGAAGTAATCAAAAGCATTGCTATAATCATTTGCTTGAAAATAGTAGATCCCGATATTATTAAGGTGACTCTCCGTAGCTTGCATTCCTTCTAATGCATCTTCTTTCTCACCTTTCTTTTCAGTCATAGAATATGCTTTCTTAAATGCGTCCATTGCCTTTAAAGCAAGCTCCCCTTTTGTGATTTGATATGAAGTATCAAGAAGTTTAGCATTTACCTGCCCTGAAGCAACTGCATTGTAAGCTGAACCAAGAGTGACGTAGTTTTTTGCTTTTGATGTTACATCTTGATTCTCAAATGCTTTTTCGACTAGCATTATACCTTCATCTAATTGGTCAGCATTTTCATTGGCATTTATGCCATACTTCTCAAGTATTTTACTTCCTTTCTTAAGGGCTTTCTTACCCTCTTGTGCATTTATTGTTCCGACTACAAGTAGGAGACTTAGAAGTCCTAGAGCGAATTTTTTCATAGAAATTATCATTTTGTTGTTAGTTATTTTACCCAATGGTTGTTTGTTAATACATCTTTTAGACGGGTAAAAATACTTTTATGTGTTTATTAAGTGTTAAGCGTATTCGCAAAAATGTTAAAAAAACATGAAATTTGGTAAAAACAGTGATGGAATCCTAATAATTTCATCATTAAACACAATAATTGTATTATAATTTTGCTGTTTTACTTATTCTAATTATTCTTCTTCATCATTAGAATTTTCATCTCTTCTTATTACAGCAACGTCAGCAATCGCATCTTTTTTACCAAGATTAATCACTCTTACTCCTTGAGTTGCTCTTCCCATTACCCTAAGATCACTCACTGCAGATCTTATCATTATTCCTTCGACTGTTGTAATCATAAGATGGTCATAGAAACTCACAGCTTTGACAGCTACTACTTTACCTGTTTTATCGGTGACATTCATCGTCTTCACTCCTTTACCACCTCTATTGGTAATTCTATATTCATCTAATGCAGATCTTTTTCCACTTCCTTTCTCAGAAGCTACAAAAATAGTCACATCTGGATTAGTAGGATCTACAGACAACATACCTACGACTTTATCATTTTTATCTACATCCAATCGAATACCTCTTACTCCCGCTGCTGATCTTCCCATTGCTCTCACCTTCTTTTCAGGGAATCTAATGGCTCTACCATTTCTATTGGCTATCAATATATCATTGGTCCCATTACTCAATTTCGCTTCCAACAAATGATCTCCATCGTTTATGGTTATAGCATTGATACCATTTGTTCTAGGTCTAGAGAATTTTTCCATCAAGGTCTTCTTCACTAATCCTTGTTCAGTACAGAAAAACACATAGTTATTGTTCAAGAATTCTTCGTCCGTGAGATCTTTGACTACGATATAGGATTTCACTTTATCATTCTTTGGCATATTTATGATATTCTGAATGACTCTACCCGCCGATATTTTACTAGCCTCGGGTATTTCATATGCCCTTACCCAGAAGCATCTGCCCAGTTCAGTAAACAACAATATATAATTGTGTGCATCAGCCACAAACAAATGCTCTACCGAATCTGCATCTCTAGTCTTACTACCTCGTGAGCCTCTACCTCCTCTAGATTGAGCTTTGTATTCAGAAGATTTCGTTCTTTTGATATATCCTAATTTAGAAATTGAAATCACAACTTCTTCATTCGGAATCATATCTTCTATGCTAATTTCGTCATCTGCATAACTGATATCAGTTCTTCTTTCATCTCCATATCTCTCATTGATATCATCTAATTCTTCTATAATGATATCTCTTTGAATCCGTTCGTTAGCTAAGATTTCTTTATAGCGAGCAATTTTAACCTGAAGTTCGTCAAATTCAGCTTGAATTTTCGCAACCTCTAGACTTACTAATTTTTGGAGTCTCATCTCCAAGATAGCTTTCGCTTGAATATCTGTCAATTCAAAGGCACTAACTAATCCTTCACGTGCTTCATCTACCGTTTTTGATTTTCTAATAATAGCAATTACCTCATCGATATGGGCTAATGCTATTAATAGTCCTTCAAGTATATGAGCTCTTTCTTCTGCTTTCCTAAGATCGTATTTCGTTCTTCTGACTATTACTTCTAGTCTGAACTTGATGAACTCAGCAATAATTTGTCTAATGTTTAATAACCTAGGCCTCCCGTTGACAAGGCAAATATTATTAACACCATACGATGTTTGAAGCACTGTATATTTGTATAGCTTACTGAGAACTACACTCGCCATTCCATCTCTCTTGATCTCGACTACTATTCTCAATCCATTTCTATCCGATTCATCTCTCAAATCACGAATACCTTGAATTTTGCCTTCGTTCACCAAATCTGCCATCTTAGCCACTAAGTTTGCCTTATTGACTTGGTAAGGAATCTCAGTAATGATGATAGATTCCATATTATTGCTATTGGTCTCGATGGAAGCTTTTCCTCTAACGACAATCTTACCTCTTCCTGTTTCGAAAGCACTCTTGACTCCTCCATATCCAAAAATGGTTCCACCTGTAGGAAAGTCCGGAGCTTTGATATATTCCATTAATCCTTCGACAGTGATATCCTGATCATCTACCATTGCTTTCGTCCCTGCAATCACCTCTGTCAAATTGTGAGGGAGCATATTTGTCGCCATCCCCACAGCGATACCAGAAGCACCATTGATCAATAAAGTCGGAATCCGAGTTGGCAGTACAGTCGGCTCTTCTAATGAATCATCAAAATTCAAAGCAAAGTCTACGGTATCTTTTTTAATATCCATCAAAATCTCATCTGAGATTTTTTCTAGACGTGCTTCAGTATATCTCATTGCTGCTGGACTATCACCGTCCATTGATCCGAAGTTACCCTGACCATCTACCAAAGGATATCTCAATGACCAATATTGAGCCATTCTCACCATAGAATCATATACTGAAGTATCTCCATGAGGGTGATACTTACCCAGAACCTCTCCAACTATCCTTGCAGATTTCTTATGAGACTTATTATAAGATAGCCCCAAATCAGACATTCCATATAAAACTCTTCTATGTACAGGCTTCAATCCATCCCTCACATCAGGCAATGCCCTAGAAACGATAACAGACATCGAATAATCGATATATGCTGACTTCATTTCATCTTCAATATTAATTGGTATAATACGTTGACCGTTAGCCATTTATATATTTATTTTATTTTGCAATATTAGTTTGCAAAAGTACTGAAATTTGACCACAAAAAGAAAGAAAAAGAAGAAAGAATAATGGTAAAAAATAATACTTGTATATTGCTTAAATAATAATCATATATAATTCATTTTCTGCACTATACATATATTAATTATTACCAATGTAATTGACAAATCAAATGGATAATTTTAATCCATTTTGAAAGCCTAAAAAACTTCAAATAACATGTGAACATATGGAATTTCGTATAATGCTTTTTTATACTTGCATTTTTTTTTAAAATGGGATAAGAATTCATATACACAATTACTTGATGTGCGTAGATCAAATTGACAAAACAATATAAATATGGTTAAAGATCACGATTTGACAAAGTGTTAGATTTCTCCACTTCGGTAGAAATTTGAGACACCTTAGTATTATCGTCCCTTCAGTACACATAGGCGTCAACCAAAGTTATTCATATATGATATTTTTATATGTGTTTATTATACATTTGCACTCTTTTTCTTTTCTATGAGTCCCAACGGGATGCTACTTCTATAAAGATGGGTAACACTTATCTTACACATGTATCCTCTTATATTAGCCTTGAAAAGGTATTATTATCATCCGGGGCTATTCTGAAATTATATCTCTCTGACAAAATATGATAGCATCATCCCCTCAGGATTGATATAATCGTTCCTTTTGCGCTCCAAGGTCAAAATCAAAAGCTATTCTGCATTCGCAGCCCTTGACCAGCTTTTGGTTCTCTATTGATCCATTCAGGATTCGTGATATTGGTTGATAGACTTGTCGATGAACTCCATCCATCGTTGTAAGAATGTCATCCCGTTGGGATTGTAAATTTTTACTTGTCCATAAATAAATATTGCCTAAATATTTGTGGCTTAGATCTGAGTAAGCATGCGCATTTTAGAGTCTATTTTGTGTTAAATCTGTCCACCAAATCTAATTATACAGTCACTTATATTTTTAATATATTCCAATATCAATTTCTTAGGTTGACGCATATCTCCAATACACTCGGGATGACAATGCAAGAGTTGTAATTTATTTTATACATTTTGTGAAATTTAATATAATCAACTGTCAGAGTACAGTCTTCTTTGTAGAATACGTTTTTTCAAGACTGCAATTATATTGAGGTGAATAATTATGTACATACCCACTGCATTCATTCTTATAGACATCTTGGATCGTGATAGAACATCTATTCCCGTTACAATCTTTTTCACCATAAAGAATCATCATAGGTTTTATTCCATCTGATTTACCAACATCTAAAGTAATTCTATATTTCTTCCTGTTTGGATTTGACTCTAGATCGGGATTCAAAAAGCTAATTTCATCTACTTTCTTTACCTGACAGTTTATTGGTTTATCTAGAATGTAATCTTTATATCCTTCTGGAAATATATCTTTTATGTCCTTACGTATTTTTATAGACCTTTTTAATGCCTTATTTCCTCTCCAGAAGTTAGAATCAAAATATGTCTCTTCTTCTGATTTATTTAGCAAATTGGCCAAGTAGATGTAATGATTGTCAAACCTAAAATTATTATTTTTTGAATCAGATAATTGTTTCGCAGCCAATAGTATTTTTTCGCCATTATAAACAAGAATGTCATAACTAAATATGAAGAAGCCACCTTCCAATATATATTCATCACTTCTTCGGATCTCCTTATCTTCATACCCTTTATACAATTTGTATTTTGGTGAAAGGTGGAGTTTATTTTTCTTTAATGTATAATCACCATGAAATTCTTCAGATGCTGTTTTCTTCCCTAATTTATCTACAACACACGACAGAGCTCTGTATTTTAAGACAAATGTATTGTCATCAAATATGGCTAATTCACTAGAATTATTGAACCCTGATCTATGGAATGTTTCAACTATATTCTGAGATGAGACAATATTAGATGTCAATAAAAACAATAGCAAAAAGCTAATTATTATTTTCATTCTGTAACTTTTATTGATTCTGGCAATTTCATTGGTATCGTAATTAAAACTTATCTTATATAACTCTGCAATTGTCAACCATCCTCAAAACACAACGATCATCCTGAAAGTTTCAACTATATTGACTTGTGAATTTAACGGCTATAATCTAAAATTTATTTTGTGATATAACTCTAAAACTTCTGCTTTGAGTCTTTGTAAACTAAGTAGAATTCTGAGTGATTCTATATGCCATTGTCGTAAATCTATACGAATAGTAAAGTGTTTAAACTTGATATTGGCAATAACCCTGGTCTCTTTATTAACCACGAAGGTCAACAAGGCATCACTAAGAATTCACTAAGTTAGTTGTTGACCTATAAATATTCTTAGCTAATAAAACTGACAACTAATTTGGTTATAAAAAAGGGACCTCCAACTAAGAAAGTCCCCTTTTCATTATTTCAACAATTCGTTATTTTTTCACGAATTGTACTACTTTCTGTTTGTTGTCCTTTGAAAGAACTATAATATAACTACCTGTAGCAAGATCAGCAACATCAAGTGAAGCTTTGAATTCACCTTGACTTATCACCTGACCAAACTTATCATATAAGATATAATCATCTATCGTAACATCTGTCATGATATTAATTCTTTCAGTAGCAGGATTTGGATAGACATTTACATTAACATCTAATTCGTCTACACTTCCAGTAGGACTAAAATCTGAAATGTATCTAGGAAACAACTGATAGCCTTCCAAAAATGGAGATGAATTGTCAAATTGACCACCAATACCCGTCGCTAGAATATCATTACCAGTCAAGAATGGAGGATTTTCCCAACTCGCTACTTCAGTATCAGAATCTATTCTCATAAATATTGTTCCCCCTGCTGGCAAATTAAACTCAACATTAAATGAAGATCCATCCCCTAACCAATCCGCTGGATTGACAATAGACTCTACTTCTATTTGCACTAATCTAGACTCTGTAGATTCGTCCAAACCAAATACAAAAACTGGCCCAGTCAAAGCATTGCCAGAACTTATAAGTTCTACTGCCGTTGCATCTGTCTGCAAGAGACCATTAAATTGTGTTATTGTTCCAGTCACTTTGATCATATCTCCTTCAGCATAAGTATACCCCAAATTGCCACCACTGAACAAACCAATAGCATCTCCTGTATCATCGATAAGTGCAAATTGCAATCCACCGGCTCTTAGATTAGCACCATGCGTAACTCCTGTTACTATGCACTGCACGCCCAAAGAATCACCTACTCCATCGCCATCAATGGTATTTACTATTCCAATATCATAAGTTGGGATTACCGGATCAACGTCTCCTTCAACTGTAACGGTTCCAACCATGCCTAACCCAACATGTGGATCACACTGATAATCATAGACGCCAGGTAATGTGAATGTATAATCAAAAATCCAAGAAGCTCCAGATGCAGCTCCATTTGCAAAGCCCTCAGGATTGTTAGGATAAGTGGCGGTACTTCCATTTACATTATGGAACCCTTCAGTATTCATCCATCTTACAGATTCATCAACTTGAATAGTGATATCTGCTGGTGTGAATATATTAATAGACACTTCAACTATATGGTCAGGAACAAATTCGCAACTTGCTGTATTAGCTGCCGCTGGTGTACCTAAAAATGCAATATCATTTACAGTAACACCTAAATCATTGGTAGCCACACTCCAGTTAGAAGCATCATTATTATCAGAAGTGACATCGCATAATTCTACTGTAGCACCAGCACCATCTGTACCATCAGCGAAGGTCGGCCATGGCTCATTATCATCATATCCTACTTCGTCAATTAGATCGCCATTGGGATCATCAAGGAAGATGCCTTCTCCCCCATTACTTAATGCAATATCAGCTATTTCTATTGCTGCAACTCCGAGTACTTCCATTATAGCTCCTGGATTAATTGCCAAAACAGCATATCCATTTGCAGGCACTACTCCAGATGCAATTGTATGAGGATTATTGTCTCTAATTACATAATTGGTCAAATCTATATCTGAACCAGTCTCATTAAACAGCTCGATATATTCTAAACTATCAGTGCCAGACTCAGGTGGATTATAACTTATCTCTGTAATAACCAGTTGGGCAGAAACGCCAAATGTGATAAGCAAAAAGGTAAGGATTGGTATAATTTTTCTCATATTATATGGTTTGATATTTATTTAAATTTGTATTCTATAAAAATAGGAATAATTGTCATATCTATATTAACTATATTAAATAAATATTGATTTAAAAACCCCTTAGATATTATTTGTTTTAAATACAATAATTACGGAACAAAAAAAACCAGCACCTAAATAGGTACCGGCCATAATAATTTCAGCTATTTTATGTCTTAGAAATTATACCTTATGCTTGTGTTCCATGTTCTTCCGAAACCAAAGAATACTTTATTTCTAGTATTAATTCCATCATATACTTCATCTCCATCTTCAGCAAATGTGTTAGTTGCAGATTCAGATATATATTCTGTATTAAATAAGTTATTTACATTAACTCTTAAGTCCAGTGATTGTCCAGTATCTCCTAGTTCTAATTTATAAGATATACCAGCATCTATAAGCGAATAAGAAGGTAATTTAAGTGAACCTAAATTATCAGCAGAATCAAAATCATCTGCGCTGATTTTTGCATATAAGTTTGATGCCAGTCTTCCACTTAAATCTATGTATACGTTATTGATTGGTTGAACCTCAAGACCTAATCTTGCTGTAGTCTGTGCTGCATCACCAACTTTCACACCATCAAGGAACAATGATAAATCTCCTACTTTGTCTCCGTTTTCATCTAGAGCTGACCCTGATACATCTCCACCATACTTCCAATTACCAATAGAGAACATACCAGTTACTGAGAACATATCACTAACCTTATAAGCTGCATCAAATTCAATTCCCATATGTACTTGCTCTACACCAGAAAGATTTGCACTTCCTTCAACATCATCATCTTCATTTTCTGGAGTATTATTAACATCAAAATCGCTAGATATAGTGATAAATCTATCACTCCAACTAGTTCTATACAGATTTACATTTGCTCTAAAACTCTCATTGATATATCCATATCCTAATTCGAGTCCGAATATTTTTTCATTTCTATAATCATCATTCAAAAAATTGTCATTATCTAAGTAGATCGCATCAAATTTTGGTTGCTTAGAATAGAATCCTGTATTGATGAATATATTGTTATTGTCATCAATATTATAGTTAGCACCACCTTTGATATTTCCTCCAAGGATATTCTCCCATCCTGTTTCTCTCATTGGATCACTTTCAGCATATCTGAAATAATCAATTCTTTTAAAACCTTGTTGTGAAGCTGCTGCTTGTACAAACGTAGAAAGTGGTCCATCAACATACTCAAATTGTGTAAATAGTCCTAACCAATTTACCAATCCATCATTGTAATAATTGATCTTCTCATCATTATCTATGCTCTTGAACACATTCCAAAGTCCTCCAATATTAGATTCATTTTCTTGAGCCACAACGTTATATGGATTATTTACATCATCATTGTCTCTATATCCTGCTGATCCAAGTAAATTATCAATTCTTCTATAGTGGATTCCTTTATAGGTTCTCAAATCAATTCCAACATCAAATGTTACCTTATCATTTATTTTATGATTAAAGTTAGATATCAACCCTATCCAGTTGTGTGAATTTACTGATGCTCTTCTTACAACTCCATTTCTTCTAAATGTTTCAGCACCATCAATATCACCTGGGCGAATCTCATCGTCATTCACTATGAAGCTATTGGTTATTGGATCTGATCCATTTCCATATACAAAATCGTCGCTAAATGTTGTCTCTGTGCCGCCATTAGAAGCTACAATTTTATCCCAAAGAACTTCTCCATTTGTTCCTCTAAACTTTGAACTACTTGCAAAATTTCCTCCTAGTCTTCCAATATCTCCAGTTCCTCCTCCTCTTCCGAAAGAAACATAAGCTACTGTTGAAATTTTAGATTTTTCGTTCAATTTCAAATCCCAGTTCAAAGAAGCGATTGGCTTATGGTAGAAATTTCTTCTCCAGTTAAACTCTTCGCCATTTAAGGTACCATGATTATAATTGTATTTATTTCCATGCTCTCTATAATCAGCAAGTGTTGCCATATTAAAGAAACTTGTAGTTCTTTGATTATGTACTTGAGGCGCTCCAGTTACGGTAAATTGGAAATTGTTTTTTCCCTTGTCCCATCCTAAACCAAGAAAATAGTTGTAACCTTCAAATTTAGTACCTGTAACATATCCATCTCCTGAAGTTCTACTTAATAATACTGAAGAAGCAAATCCGCTTGAACTTTTACCACTAGAATATGATAATAAAGTTTTTAAATATCCATCATTCCCTACAGCAGCTGAAATAGCTCCACCTCTTTTCTTATCAGTAGTTTTAGTTAGTATATTAATTGTCCCTCCAACTGAAGATATCGCTAGTTTCGAAGAACCAAGTCCTCTTTGAACTTGCATAGCAGTAGTCACGTCAGCTAGACCAGCCCAATTTGACCAAAATACTCTACCGTTTTCCATATCATTAACTGGAACACCATTTATTAATACAGCAACATTAGTTTGATCAAATCCTCTAATGTTAATTCTTGAATCTCCATATCCTCCACCTGACTTTGTAGCATAAACAGAAGGCGTTGCATTTAAAAGTTCAGGAAGTTCTTGATTTCCAATTTTTGCAATGTCGGAAGCCCTTATTGTAGAAACAGCTACTGGTGTTCTACGATCTCTTGCGATATCGACTATACCAGTAATCACGACTTCTTCAAGACCTGTAAATCCTGATCTCAAACCAAGGTTTCCTATATTTCCTGTACATCCAGGAACATCCAAAATGATAGTTTGATATCCAAGGTATCCAACCTCTATGGCACAGTCCGTTCCAACATCGCCAGATATAGAAAATGCACCATCAACATCTGTAATTGTTCCCGCGGTAGTTCCTTTGACAAGCACTGATGCTCCAATTAATGGTTCGCCCGAATCAGTGTCTACGATGACACCTGTAATCTGAGCTTGTGCAGAAAAGGCCATTAGGGCCATTGCGAAAATAAAGTAAAGTTTTTTCATGTGTGAAGTTTAGTTTTATGTTTTACAAATGTAGTCATAAGATTTACATATATGAAAACTTCATATAAATAAATTAATAATAACTAAAAATTGAATGCTTCTTGGATATTTTGTAAGACCGTCAAATGTCCACATTTGACAAAATTTAAATTTAAATTGACCTAAAAATACCAAATATTCAACAAAATAACATATGATATATTATCATAATGCTAAATTAACATTTGTAAAATATTTGCTTATTCTTCTAACTTCAAGATGAGGTTTTGGCAATTTGTATAGATTTCATCCATTTTTGAAGACGCTTGCCCTGCAAATATTGCCATTTCACATGATTTTAAAATGGAGAGGTATTGCTCAACATGGCTCTGACCTACATTGTTCTCATGCAGGGTTTGTGTAATTTTATCTTTTTGAAAGTCTGTATTTTTGACACCATACTTATTACCCAAGTAGCGATTCATCGTCAACGAAATTTCTTCATAAAACTTGCGACCATCTCCTTGATCTAAATATGATTTTGCTACTTCAAGTTGACTAGCCGCCAATTTTAATGCTTTCCTTCTTTTCTTTTCTAATGGATCTAAATTATCCAACTGATCGAGTTTTATTTTTTTAATACCTATCCCTATAAATCCTAAAATACTTAATCCAAAACTTACCCACCAAAAGGCATCAAAAAATGCCAACGAAAAATTAGAGTGTCCACTTTGTTCTGCTCTGTCTTCCATTAATGTCTGCGTGATAGATACATCTCTATCATCTTTGGTTATCGATCGAGTCCCCTGACTCACCCTAACTCGAAATGTTTTAGGTGCTAGCGTTACATAATCATTACTGTCTGTATTGTAATAGGTAAATTCTGGTCGAATAATATAATTACCAGGCTTTTTAGGCACTATAAGATATTCGATCTGTTTGTAATTGCTGACTATTCCATCACGAGAAGTATCTTCATCTCTAATTACATTTGGGTCATAGTACTCAAAGTCTTTTATTGTGGGTTGGTTAGGTGCAGAAAAGGTCTTGCCATCACCCGTTCCTCTGACTTCCATATTGATCACAAAAGCATCATCTGTTGACAATTGTGTTTTGTTTATTTTAGGCACCATTGCATATTTACCTACAGCACCAGAAAAACTAATTGGTGCGGGCTGAGGTGGATCTTTTACTAGGAGTTTTAAGCTATTAGTTCTAACTCGTTTTTTACGTGTAGGTACAGAAGTGAAAAACCCTCTACTTTTTCTTGCTCCAGGAATCGGAATCGCCAAATCTACAATTACAGGTTTAAAATCAAATTGTCCAGTTCGCTGCGCAAATAATGCTACCTTCTTGATCACCTTGGTATAATATTCCTTACCATCAATAACCTCTCTTGATACCGATGCTCTATAGTTGCCAAGTTCTTGAGAAAAAAAACCATCATATGGAGGTTCATTCAATAGGTCATAACCATTAATATCTTGCTGGGTGTAGAGCTTATACTCCAATGTAATCTGTTGTCCCAATATCGCATCTAAAGAAGAAGCTTCCATTTTTACATAGGTCTCTCTTTCATCTTCGGAAACAGAATCAACAGACTTACCTTCTACGACTTGAATGGAGAGTGAATTTGATTTTAAATTCTTTCCATTGACTTTTATGGTAGCAGGAGGTATTACGAAATTCCCCTTTTTCGGAGAATATAGCGTATATTCAAAAGCCATTAATTGAGTGACAACACCGTTATAATTACTCATTGATGTTGTTTGGCTGGGGCCACTGACTATCTCAAAAGGAGTAAAATCAGGTGGAGAAAACCTTGATCCTTTGGCTCCATCGAGCGTAAATGTTATTGTAAAAGCAGATTTTTCAATGGTCTTGGAAGCGTCAGAGGTTGCACGAAATGTTTGAGCTTGCCCAATTATACTGAAAAGTAATATAGTAGCAATTAAAAAGTGTTTCTGAATCCAAATTAATTTCTTCACCAATTATAAATAGTTTAATTCCTAAAAAAGGTAAGTGACTGTTAAATCTTCTTTAGCTTTCTTTTCTTTTTAGTTGAAGTTGATTTCTTCTTGTTTTCTTTCCTTTGTTCGTTAGGATTAGGAAAACTAAATTGAAGCATACCTGACTGCGAAGGTGGTTGTTCAAATACCCCTTCTGGATTTGGCAATATGATCACACTAGTAGGTTCTGTTTCCAAGGTCCCTTCTTTAGTAACTAAATATGCTGGAGGAATAATGACTTCACCTATGTCTTCCATATATATACCATAAGAATAAGATGCATGTTGAGTAACCACTCCATACACCATGGACATAGATGAAGAAGTATTTGGGCCACTTATTACGTTTATCCCTTCTAAGTCTGGTGCTTCAAACTGTCCAGCTACATTATTGGCAATAAAGGAAACTTCTAAAACATTCCCGGCAAGAATAGTGTCGCTATTGAGTTTTAAATAAAATCCTTCATCCTGGGCAGAAATTCCACCAATGCATAAGATAAACGTAAAAAGAAAAATGATATAATGCTTCATAATTAATCCTTGTTAGTTGTTACCAATCCTTTTTAGGTTTTTTAGAATTCCCTTTCATTTTGCGCAACTTCTCTTGCACCTTCTTCTCTTCATTATCTATAATCTCAAGCAATTTCCTGGCATCTTCCTTATCTAAATCTTTTTTCTCAGCTTCTTCAGCGTTCTGAGCTTCTTCTTTTTCTTCTTGAGTTTGATCTTGCTGATCTTGTTGTTGCTCCTGCTGTTGTTCCTGTTCTTGTTGTTCCTGATTTTCTTGCTGCTCTTGTTGTTCTTGTTGCTGCTGCTCTTGTTGTTGCTGTTCTTGAACTTGAAGCATTTTTTTGGCCATCATCATATTTTCCTTGGCCTGTGTATCTTCTTCATTATAACTCAATGCGTTCTTATAAGCATCAACACTTTCTTGAAATTTTTGATTGCGAAAATGCGTATTCCCCAAGTTATAATAAGCCTTAGATTTCACTTCAGGGTCATTACTCATAGCAGCTGCATTTGAAAATTGATTCGCAGCCTCTTCGTATCTTTCCTGAATAGACAAGCTATTTCCTAAATTATAAGCAGCTTTTCCTGTCTTATCTTTTGCTTTTGCCTTCCTATATTTCTCTTCTGCTAAATCGTATTGCTCTTTTTTGTACAATCCATCCCCTTCCATTAGCAATTTATGAGAAGATTGCCCCATTACATAACCTCCTATTCCCATTAAGAACATCAAAAACAAAACCCTCCTTTTCATATCCTTCATATTTTTATAAAAACAACTCAATAACTCAATAACTTAAAAAATCCTCCTAAGTCCGTTTGGCAATATCCACTCCAACAATAAAAGTAGAAATCCAATTCCTAAAAACCATTGAAAATAACTATTGTATTCAGAAAAAGACTTCTGCTCTACTTCTCTTTTCTGAAGTCTACTCAATCTATCTTTCAAATCTTTAATTCCATCTTCTCCTTGATTGACCAAATAAAACTCACCACCTCCGTTTCTCGCAATTTCTTGTAAGTTAGGAATATTCAGTTTACTCATCACTGGAGCACCTTCATCATCTTTCTTAAATTCGGTTCTGCCTCTATTTACAAATGGAATATATGCACCTGTCTCAGTCCCTACTCCAACAGTATAAATTACTAATCCAGCTTCCGCACCTTCCTTAGCCATTGAGATAGCATCTTCATCATGATCCTCGCCATCAGAAATAATGATAAGTGCTCGTTGATGTTTTACACCTTCTTCATATGCTTTCATTGCTAAATCTATCGCCTCATCTATCGCTGTACCTTGTGTTCCAGCAAGATTAGGATTAGCACTTTTCACAAACAGCTCAGCGGCTGCATAATCATTTGTAAGAGGCATTTGTAAATATGCATCTCCAGCAAAATAAATCAATCCTACCCTATCTCCCTTCAAACTTCTAATCAATTTCTCAGTGAATCTCTTTGCCCTTTCGAGTCTTGAGGGAGAAATATCCTGAGCCATCATACTTTGGGATATATCAAAAGCGATAAATATATCCGCGCTTTGTGCTTTTATTTTTTCTTTTTTCGTTCCCCATTGAGGATTAGAAGCTGCAAATAAAACAAATAGTAGTCCCAGTAGTACCAACGCATTCTTAATCCATGTACGTTTTGTACTTGAATCAGGCATAAGCCTTGCGACCAAACTAGGATGCCCTACTTTTGCGATTCTTCTCTTCTTTAATAAAAAGACTCCATACATAAGAAGCAGAAGGCAAGGAATAATACCAAGCCAAAAAAGAAACGATATGTCTTCAAATCTAAACACTAGTCCAATATATTTAAAATCGTATTTCTCAAAATCAATTCAAGTAATAATAACATCAAGCCAATGATCAAGAAATTTCGGAATTCGTCTTCGTATCTTTTAAAGACATTAACCTCAATTTCTGTTTTTTCTAATCGGTCTATTTCTGCATAGATATTCTCTAAATCATCTCTATCTGTTGCTCTAAAGTATCTACCTCCTGTATTTTTAGATATACCTTTCAATAAAGCTTCATCAATTTGAACCCGAGACATCCTAAATACATATTGACCATTGCTCCTTCGATTGACAGGAGTAAGGGCATTCCCTTGCGACCCAACTCCAATGGTATAGACTTTGACATCATACTCTTCTGCTATTTCTGAAGCTGTCTGAGGATCGATGTATCCCGTATTATTAACACCATCGGTGAGCAAAATCACAATTTTCGACTTGGATTCACTGTCTTTGAGCCTATTTACAGCGGTGGCCAAACCCATTCCTATCGCCGTCCCATCTGCTAATGTTCCGACCGCTAATGTCTCTAAAAAATCAGTAAGTATCGTATGGTCTGTAGTCAAAGGACATTGGGTAAAAGCTTCCCCGGCAAAGACAGCAAGCCCCATTCTATCATATGGTCGTTTTTTTACAAAATCAATTGCTACTTCTTTACTCACTTCCAATCTATCGGGTTCGAAATCTTTTGCCAACATACTACTTGACAAATCGATTGCCAACATGATGTCAATTCCTTCCGCTTTGACTTCTTCTTCCTTCAAAGTCAATTGTGGTCTAGCCAAAGCAACCACTAAAAATAGTAAACCTAGTAATCTCAATACATCTGGCAACCATGTCATTTGACTTCTAATAGAACTGCTCTGTTCAATAGGTTCAGAAGATGATAGCGTAAATGTAGTATCTGAGTTTTTCTTTTTTATAAACTTCCATAGATACCAAGCTATAGGCAAAATACCCAGCAATAGTAGCCAAGGATCAACAAATTCTATATTTTTTAGATAGTTTATCATTCCTCTTCTTCCTCCTCTTTTTTGACCACTTTCGTCTCCTTGACAATATTAAAAGCTTCTTCCATAAATTGAATATTAAGTTCTGGTCCAGCATCTCCTTTTGCAAACTTAACTTTATCTGCAATTAGAAGAATATCATCGAATCGACCAACGATATCAGGATTTATTTCCTTTTGATTCATCTCTCTTTTCAATTGGCTTGAAGTCATTTCCAATGCTTGAATCTTATACCTGTCTTCGATATATTGCCTCATTATTCTTGTCAACGCTGTATGATATCCTTTTGTATCTCCAGTCTGCCAAAGTTCTTTTTCTTTCAATGCTTTTAAGTCTCTGAAGGCAATCACATCTGCAGGAAGAATAATCTCAACTTTTTTCACTTCAGTTTTCACCTCGCCTTTCTTCATATATTTAAAAAGGAAGTATATACCCAAAATGGCTAGCACTAACCCTAAGAAAATATATACATACTTAAGGTAATCTTTCCATGATATTTCCTCTTTGATAATGTCCCAATTAGGATTCAAATCTTCAAGTGAGTTTGTTGGTTTCACAAAAAGTGGTGGTGAAGCAAGAATGATTTCCTGAACACCTGAAAGATGACCTAATATAGGTTTTGGAAGTCGTAATACTCCTACACTACTTACTCTAGCTCTTATCGTACCAGAAAGTGGAATCTCTCCATTCATTCCTTGTTTAGTCGCAATTAGATTATTGTTATTAATTTGAAATGGTCCTCCATCTATGACATCGACATCCATAATGGAATCCAATTCGGTAGGACTTTGATCAAAAACTAAATTCAGGCTTTCCTTTAACGGTGTAAAATCAAGTGAAGTAATATCCACACCGTCAGGAACATTTATCTTGTAGGTCAACTGAACTTCATCGCCAAAATTAATAGTATCGCTACTTGCACTTACTGCCACACTTAATTGACCGAAGCACAAAATAGAAAAACAACAAAATATGGATGTCACAATACCTCTTATCATCTACCTCTCTTTTTAAAAAACTTCAATAAAGCTTTCACATAATCCTGATCTGTCTGAATACTCACAACATCTGAACCTGATTTATTGAACATAGTTTTAAAATACTCTTCATGCTTTACAAACCATTTTGAATAATCCTCTCGAATTGATTTCTTAGAGGTGTCGATTATTTTTTCTTTATCGGTTTCCGCATCCTTTATTCTCAATAAGCCCACATTAGGCAATTCCTTTTCACTCTTATCATATATATGCATACCTACTATATCGTGTCTTCTAGCTGCAATATTCAAAGCTTGTTCATAATTGTTATCAATAAAATCTGACAAAACAAACACGATGGCCCGCTTCTTCTGAATATTGTTCAAGTACTCAAGGGCGACTTTCAAGTTAGTCCCTTTATTTTCAGTTTCATGATTGATGAGATCTCTGATGATCCTAAGAATGGTTTTCCTTCCTTTTTTGGGTGGAAGGTATAGTTCAATTTTATCTGAAAATAGGATAGCTCCTACCTTATCATTATTTGTAGTGGCAGAAAAAGCAATAACAGCAGCAATCTCAGTAATCAGTTCACTTTTAAATTGTCCAGATGTTCCAAATAGCGAGGAAGCACTCACATCGATAAGCAACATCACCGTCAATTCCCTTTCTTCTTCAAATACTTTGATCGATGTTTCTCCAGTTCTTGCGGTTACATTCCAATCAATATTTCTTACGTCATCCCCATAACTATAATTTCGAACTTCACTAAAAGACATACCTCTGCCTTTGAAAGCACTGTGATATTCTCCAGAAAAAATGTGCTTACTTAGACCTTTGGTCTTGATTTCAATTTTTCGGACTTTTTTGAGCAGTTCGGTAGTGTCCATTTTATTTTAATAAGAATTAATGAGGTAAGAAAAAAAATTGTAATAATACTTTTTAAGGTACTTCAACCGCATTTATAACACGCTTAATAATATCTTCTTGACTCACATTTTCTGCTTCTGCTTCATATGTCAATCCAATTCTGTGACGCATGATATCTTCACATACTGATCTCACATCTTCTGGAATTACATAACCTCTTCTTTGTAAAAAAGCATATGCCTTCGATGCTTTGGCCATATTGATACTAGCTCTTGGCGAGCCTCCATAACTAATTAGCCCTTCTAAATCATTGATACCTGCTTGTTTTGGATCTCTAGTCGCAAATACAATGTCAAGAATATAATTTTCTATTTTTTCATCCATGTAAATCTTCATTACAGATTCTCTAGCTTTGATAATTTGAGCCGGATCGACCACAGGGCTTATTTTTTGTGTTGTTTCTCCTGTGAGATTTCTTCTCACGATTTGTCTCTCTTCTTCTTTAGTTGGATATCCAATATTCACCTTAAGCATAAACCTATCCACTTGTGCTTCTGGCAAAGGGTATGTTCCTTCTTGTTCTATTGGGTTCTGAGTAGCTAATACTAAAAATGGCTCGTCCAATATAAAAGTATCTTTCCCAATTGTAACTTGCTTCTCCTGCATTGCCTCCAATAAAGCGGATTGAACTTTCGCGGGTGCTCTATTAATCTCATCAGCCAAAACGAAATTTGCAAAGATTGGTCCTTTTCTCACGTGGAATTCATTCTTCCCAGGATTATAAATCATAGTACCGATGATATCCGCTGGTAAAAGGTCTGGTGTAAACTGAATTCTTTGAAATTTAGAATCTATTGCAGAAGATAATGTCTTGATAGATAAAGTCTTCGCTAGACCAGGAAGTCCTTCAAGAAGTACATGCCCTTTTGCCAATAATCCTAATAATAGTCGCTCAATCATATAGTCCTGACCTACTATAACTTTTGCGGTCTCAGTCCTGATCTTATCTACAAATTCACTATCAATGAGAATTTGTTGATTTAATGCTTCGATATCTACAGATGCTTCCATGGGTTTCTTTTCTTAAATAATATGTGATTTACATTAATCAAGTCACAAAAATGACAATTCTTTTTAAATATTAAAATTCATTGTAGTAATTGATTGAATTGAAATGTCTTTTCCAACAATAACTCAAAAATAAGGATATGTAGTGTACTAGAATTTTATGTATACTTGTTTAACTATTTGTTAACTGAACTACATTAATGAAATACTTTCTAATTCTGATACTTGGACTTGCAATATCATCTGCAATATCATCTTGCACAAGGGGATACTATAATACAACACAAGACTATTATGACTACGAGGAATCATTCCAGCTGATTCATGATCTTAAAGATGGAATTCTTATTGTTCAGATTCCATACGAAAAGAGAAAATTTGATATTCTTAAAAGAATTTATGAAAAAGAGCCGAATCCCGAAAAAAAGGCATCTTTAAAAGAGGAATATGATGCGTTAATTTTAGATTTAAAACAGACACAGAAGTCATTAATTTTAGGAACAATAGACTATTATAAATTTTCTGATTTTGCCTTTGTTCCTGATACATTAATCAATGAATTTAAGAAAGGAGAAAGGAAAAACATATTCCTAGATAACGATTTATCTCTTGGCAAAGAGGTTAATATTGATACAAGTAAAACTATTCTATTTTTAAGAGATCTGAGAGATTATGACAATCTTTTCATCCATAAATTTGATGGAACTTATCCACCTGCTCCCTTTCCCTATACTTCTCAAGTACCTACAGGAGAGATGGACAGGATAGATATCGATTCTCCACATGTTCTAGGTATAAAAAATGGAATTCTAAGAGCACTGTATACGGTCAATAAAAGATTGACAGGCTTTTATACCAATAGTAAATTCCCAAATAAAACATGAAGCATTGGTAAAAAGATCGTACTTTTTAAATGCTAGTGGAAAAATCGATCTAACTATACAATATTCGGGATCTAATCCCATTAAAGTAATTTAACGACATGAAAAAGAGTGGCAAATTATGACAGGAACAATGATGGTTTCAAATCCATTTCCGAATCGTTTTGTATACAATAACAATTATTGTAAATCTTTTGGTATTGGCGAAGCATCTTATAAAGCAATTTACGATTGTATTGCCCATATGTTTGGCATGTAAATACAGCAATTTTATTCAAAGGCAATTAAATGACGAATCAAAAAGCAAAATCTTTCTTTACCTTTTTAATTTTTAGTTGTTTCTTCACAAGTTGCATAGCTGTAAAGTACCATGATTATGCTACTATAAGTACAGAAACTGCTGTCAACACTATCCAAAATCTAAAAACAGATACTTTATTGGTGGTTGTACCCACATTTCAACAAAAAGAGATATTACTGAAAAGCATTTCCAAAAAAAGAGGAGCTAAAAGAAAACAAAACAAACTAAGGCTACTAAACTTATATGCAGAGAGACAGATCCAACAATTAGCGCTAATAAAATCATTTCTTGACAATTATACTTTTTCAGCGATCCTCTTTATACCTGATAGCCTTGTGAATAATTTTGAAGCAGGTTTAGAAGGATACTACTTTGTAAATGAGTCTGCACAAATCGATTCTTCTATTCATTTTGCAAATCGTAAACCAATAAAGCTAATCCAACAATTTGATCAGGAATGGCAAATAAAAATTGGCACTCAGATGATACCAAACCCTTTTCCAAATTATTATGTTTATCGCAATGGCTTATATGGTTTCTTAGGGGATGAGACCTATGAAAAAATGTATCAAAGAGTTGCTTCAGTATTTCAAAAACGCTTTGAGCAATTCTATTTGAATCCAGATCGCAGGATTTATCTTTAGGTCTATATTTTTTTTTAACCGCTAAGAACTCGAAGTAGGCGCAAAGTTCGCTAAGTTAAATGTATAATTCCTTGTGCTCTTTGCGTAAACCTTAGGAATGATTCAATAATAAAGTATCATTCCTTAGCGTCTACTTTGCGGTTGAAAAAAGCATCCTGAAACTTAATTCAAGATGCTTTTTCATTATTATTTTTCTGTAATATTCTATCTAGAAGGAACCAAGTTAAATTCAACTCTTCTGTTTAATGATCTCCCTCTCAAACTATTGTTATCTGAGATTGGTCTTGATTCTCCAAACCCAGCAAAATTCAATCTTATCGAACTTATGCCTTGGGTTGTCAAGTATTCGTAACATGCTTTCGCTCTTCTTTCTGACAATTTCTGATTGGCAGTTGCACTACCAGTATTATCAGTATGGCCACTCACCATAAGATTATAATCTGGATATCTTCTCATGATATCTGCTATTTGCTTCAATACTCCGAATGATTCTGATTTCAGTGTAGATCTACCCGTATCAAACTGAACAGCTCTCATCGCTATTTCCAATGTTTTTTTGTCAGCCTTAGATATCTCAGGACATCCATTTGTGGATACAGGTCCAGCTGTATTAGGGCATCTATCTCGGCCATCATGTATACCATCACCATCCGTATCTGGACATCCATTATAAACTACAGGTCCAAAAGTTGTAGGACATTTATCGTCTCTATTCCTTATTCCATCACCATCTGTATCTGGGCAGCCATTTGCTTTGATAGAACCAAATTGATCTGGACAGGCATCTTGACCATCAGGCACACCATCTTTATCGCTGTCTACTTCCGGGCATCCGCCATTATCTGCAGATCCTGGAATGTCAGGGCATTTATCTTTAGCATCAGGAATTCCATCATTGTCTTTATCATTTGACGGGCATCCTTTATATTCAGCAAGTCCAGCAACATTTGGACAATCGTCTTCTGAATCAGTAATACCATCTCCATCTGCATCAGGGCAACCTGCTAAAGATTTCGTTCCGGCTACCAATGGACATTTATCTTGATAATCAGCTATACCATCTCCATCAGAATCAGGACAACCATTTAGACCTTTAAGTCCTGCTACCTGAGGACACAAGTCCAGATTGTCATTTACACCATCACCATCAGAATCTAACACTTCTTCTTTTTCCTCTTCTTTTGCTTTTGGCGGCTCTCCTTTACCAACCAAATAAACAAATCCTAAACCATGGTGAAAGTTGGTTCTACCTTCAGTAAATGAAAGTCTGTATTCACTTTGTAAAGTAATATATGCGTTCGGTGCTACTTTAAATTGGAATCCTCCTCCAATAGGTGCTTGAAGATTAAACTTGCCTTCTGTTTCATTTACGATACCAAGGCCTAAAAGTACAAATGGTACAATTTCTTTTTCGGGCTTAAAAAATTGATATTGAATTTGAGCATCAAGTCCATAAATTGTTTTGTGCAAACTTCGTCCTTGATCTAACTTATTCAGATCATAAACATCATTGTTCACTATTCCAATTTTAAATGGAATGACCAGATTAAGTCTATTTTGAAGGTTCTTACTGAACGCTATTTCAAAACCACTATGATAATCATTGAATCTAGAAAAGCTCCCTCCATTGGCAGTTTGATAATCCATAAACAATGCCTTAAAGGATATACCCATTGGGTATTGTGTATTCTGCCCTAAAAGATCATTTCCACCAAAAAGCAACAAAAAGCTAAGTGCAATGAAGTATATTTTTTTGAACATAATTAAAATTTTCTTTTGCTAAAATTCAGTTTCACATGTAACTCTGGATCATTTGCATTCCTATAATCTATTGAAACATAGAATATTGAGATCCAAAGAGTTCCATTTAATCAACTTTTAAAGTAATGGGGACTTGACTAAAAGTGGTATAATGCACACACTCTTACACACAAAATTAAAAATCTTATCTAATTTAAAGTAAGTAATTAGCATATATTTAAAAAAATCGTAATATTTTGATGTTCTGATCTACAGTGATTTACTTGATATTGCTCTAAAAATACAAATATTGAATCTTTCCTATTAGCTCTTTTATATTGGGTGCATTTCAAATTGACGCATTTTACTATTTGATATTCAAAAGGAAATTTATTGAAGGAAATTTAAGAAGTCAACATCATAAGGCGATTTAGCGGTTCTGCGATTTAGCGATTCTGCAAAAAGTCAATTAGGACAATTTAAAATAGAATTAATAAAACTTCATTTTGAAATGCACCCTTTATATTAAATAAAATTCTGTGCTATTCTTTATGGTTTACTTTGTGACCGTTTTGCCGTTGAGGTGAATCTAATCATAGAAGTGATTTAAAAACGTATGTTAAAATGATTTGTATGTGCTTGGTTCTCAAATTATAACAATTTTAAAGGAGCATAGCCAAAGCTACGCGACGAAAAAATTGTGATAAGTTGAGAATCAATGACATGCAAAGGAATTAACAATATGTTATTAAATCACTTCATAATGTAAAATGATTGAATTTGATTTCTGTCGAAACACATTTTTTTTTTGCCACAAAGAAGTCACTAAGGTTTCATAATGGAAACACAAAGGCAGGTGTTGGCTTTCATATATTTATAGCTTGTAAAATTAACTATTAGCCTTCATCATTCAGATATTCGAAATAGCCTGATTGTCTATTCTTTCTTACATTGTCAGAAGTAAAATACCTACCATTCATCACAACATAGACACCTGGAGGCAAGATCTGTACAAATGCCAATGCACTCCCAAGATTGAAGAAGCCATCAGATGATGTTCCGAATGCATATGGAATCATCGCCCCCATAAGAACGATAGTTTTCTCAGATATATTTTCTTCAGCTAGTAGTTTTGAAGTTTCCACAATGGTATCGGTCCCATGTGTAATTATTATTTTATCCAACTTTGTATATTTACAGTTGTGAATAATAATCTCACGATCGGCCTCTGTCATCTCAAGGCTATCAACCATCATTAAGGTTTTGACATCCAGGTCGACTGTACATCTACCTCTTTCTATCATATCTTGTAAGTGGGTATCTTTAAAAAATAACTCACCCGTAATATAGTTGTATTCTTTGTCGAATGTGCCTCCAGTAATATACAATTGGACCTCTGCTCGCTTCATTTAATTTTTCGTTAGGCTTAAAAATTCTAAAAATAGAAAACATCCTATAAACTAATGACTTTTGTGATAAAGATTGAATAATTCTTTTATAAAAAAAATTGATGCTAGTGGTTCAAATCATAAATACTTGACAGCTTAAATGGCCACTTTTTCCTTGATTCTTCGTCTTTCGTCAGTCAGGTAGCTACGGCTATCTTCCTTTCTCAATCCTTGTCTAAAGAAAAAATAG